>WBZO01000321.1_pt1 | contig 111694 bp, 77 predicted proteins | sample 5204261 | NCBI WGS metagenome assembly WBZO01 (sample SAMN12412400, study PRJNA552823) | activated sludge metagenome | isolation source: activated sludge from anammox sidestream of wastewater treatment plant... | place: USA: North Carolina | collected 2017-09 | reverse complement strand
ATTACCGGAACAGATTGTACTTTAAAATGCAGTAAATAGCTCTGAGGCCGTCCTGCCAGTTTATTTTTTTACCCTCAGCGTAAGTGCGGCCGTAGTAGGAGATTCCGACCTCGTAAATGCGGATGCCGGAGATTCGGGATATTTTGGCAGTCACCTCGGGTTCAAATCCGAAGCGATTTTCCCGCAAGTCGAGATTTTGGATAATTTCCCGCCGGAAGAGTTTGTAGCAGGTTTCCATGTCGGTCAGGTTGAGGTTCGTAAAGGCATTGGAGACGAAGGTGAGGAATTTGTTCCCGATGGAGTGCCAGAAAAACAAGATGCGATGTGGGTTGCCCCCCATAAACCGGCTGCCATAAACCACGTCGGCCACTCCTTCGAGTACAGGCTGGAGCAAGAGGTCGTACTCCCGCGGATCGTATTCCAGGTCGGCATCCTGGATAATGACGAAATCGCCCTGTGCATGGCGGATGCCGGTGTGCAGAGCAGCGCCTTTACCTTTGTTCACCGGGTGTTCCAGGTAGCGAAGAGGAAAAGCAGGGTGCTCTTGGCGATAATTAAAAATAGCTTCCTTCGTATGGTCTGTTGAGCAGTCGTTGATTACGATCACCTCTTTTTCAAGGCTTTGCCGGAGTTCTACCCGCCGGATTTTATCCAGGATGAGGTGAATGGTTTTCGCCTCGTTATAGGCAGGAATGATGATGGAAAGTTTCATTTTGCGCAGCGACAATGTGCAGTAAAGAAGTTTTGCTGTGCAAAAAAATAAAAAAACACGGACTGTGGGGCAGTCCGTGTTGTGATGGATTCACAAAGGTTGTGATTTTTCTTATTTCAGACTAAAGGAGCCGGTGCCTGCGAGGTAGCCTTTGTTGTACACCTCAACGTTGTACTTTCCTTTGATGAAGGAAGGATTGGTAGGCGACCAGATCATGCAGGACTGTGCTTCATCGCGGTTGAAGTCCACTTCATTCATTTGGGTAAAGCGAACTTCCTCCCCGGTTTTTTTATTGGTAATCATACCCGACCCCATGTCCTCAACGGCCAGTGTTTCACCCAGGGGGTTGATGATGCGGACATAAAACTTCTCAACGCCCGGCTTTGCAACTTCATTGGCCAGGGTGTTAAAGCAAACTTTGATCTGATCCGTTTTTTTAGCAGAATTTTCATCTTTTGCTTTTCCGTTGCCTTTTACTTTTTGCCCAACGGCCGTTACAGATTTCGTCTTTATGACGGAAGCGATATTCACTTTGCTTGTCAGCTCTTCCTTTTCGTTGACCAGCTGGGCCTTTGCCGAAGACAGTTGTTCGTTTTCCACTGACTTGGCCTGTAGGTCAGAGCTGAGGCGCTCTCTGTCCTCGCTCAATTTTGCATTTTCACCAGCCAGGGCTTCGTTTTCAGCTTTCAACTTATCAATTTGAGCCATGTATTGGGTGACCTGAGATTTCAGGTTGTCAATTTCAACGCGTGCCTTGTCAAGGCGACCGCTGTTTTTCAGCATTTCAGAGATTTTATTCTTCTGCAGTTCCAATTCGGCCTTTTGCTGGTCAATGATAGCGTTCAGTTCCTGATTGGCTGTTTTTTGTGCTTCCAGGTCAGCCAGTGCCTGGTTGTATTGCGTATCCAGCTCCTGGCGAAGTTTTTCAGATTCTTCCAGTTCTGTTACCGTTTGATCGAGTTGTTTGGCTTTGCTGATGTTGTTGTACGCGAGAAAGCCAATAACTGCTAGCAGAATGATGCCAACGGTGACGGCAATAGCCAGGAAATTCTGATTTTTTGATTGCGACTGATTCATGTTAGAAGGATTGTTAGTTGTTATGGTTGAGAAAAGAAATTACGTGCTTTCAAATGGCTTGGATGTATAAATAGAATTGCGCAATAAACAGTGTTTTTGATTCTAACCATTTAAGTAACAAGGGGGTAAAATGTTCGCTTTATGCTATTTTTTTTTGAAGTAATTGCGAAAAACGAACCGTCCGATGCTTTGACACCTTATTCAGGTATGGTTTTTTGTTCTTTAAGAAAGCATTAAATTGCACTGTTTTTACGTTTCAATGCATGGCTAATTGGTTTTCAGCAAGTTATGATGGCAAAAGTCATTGAGTTCCTGGATGGCAACTTGTTGAATTGCAGAAAAGGCAATCTTTCGATTCAATGATTTGACATCCGGCAACTAACAACGTCTAAACACATGAAATTTTTCATTCGTCTTCTCTCTATGGCAGTTTTACTTTCAACTGCCTTTACTGCAATTTCACAGGAAGATGTGCCGGAGTACACAGTTCAAATTGGCAGCTTCGTAAATCCAAAACCTTCTGATTTTGCACAACTTCAGGCTCTCGGTTTTGTCTATTCGACAAAACGCTCCTCTAACTACACCGACATTTACATCGGAGGCCTGGGCACCGAAACCGAAGCTAATGCACTGACCGATAAGCTGCGGACACAGGGTTATAGCAATGCCTTTGTCTCCAGGCTGAATATCGAAGGTGGGCAGAGCGCCACTGTCATTCAGTTGATAACCAAAAGAGCAGGGGATAAGCTCAACTGGGAGGAGCTCACCTTAGCAGGGCCGTTGTACGTGCTGCTAAATGGCAACGAGATCAAAATCATGACCGGCATTTATCCAAATGTATCCACTGCACGGACGCAACTGCTTCGCATTCAGGGACTTGGGTACAAAGATGCCTTCATCAAAAACGTCAACAACATTCTGCTGCACGAAGTCACGGAGTTCGAAATGGGTGGGCTGGCAAAAAAACCGCTTGTCCCTCTTGATTTTATTGAAAATCCAGAGCAAAAACCCAAATCCGACATGAAAATTGAGGCTCCCAAGTCGTACGAAGACATATCGGTCATCTTCGCCCCTACGGCCCAGGAAAGCGATATGACTCCCAAAGGAGTGCCCCCATCACAAATCTCGAAAAGCAATGCCCTGCCGACTGAAGCTTCAAAAGCAGCCCAGCCCAACACCAAGGCTCATACTGCTGCTGCCTCCACGGATGCAGCCTCTGCTGGAGGCCCCCCATTCCAGGCAGGCCTGCCCGATATCCGACCTAACATCAAGCGCACTTCGGCGCTTGAACTGCAAAAGGTGTTAAAGGCCGAAGGTGTTTACAAAGGCTCTCTGGATGGTTACTACGGCAAAGGAACCCGTGCATCATACGAACAGGCGCTTTCCACTAACCAACAATTGCAGAAATACCGCCTGCTGGCAAAATACATGGCAAGCCCTGCTGACAACGCTCCCAAAGGCTCCGTACAATACCTTATTAATACCCTGTGGGACGATCCCAAAACAGCACTTGACGGACTGGAGTTGTCAAAATCACCTTTGGCAAAGGCATACCGGGCTTATTTTCTCTTCGTCAATGACGGAGCGAGCAGAGATGTCAACAACCTGATGAACGAAGCAATTAAGGAAGCTTTTGCCGCAAAAAAAGGAGCTGGTTTTCCGAAATTTGACCCTTCCGCCACCTATGCTTATTACGATTTGGGCCAACTGTTGCAACACCTGCGATACCTCCACGAGGTCTCAGCAGAAAAAGCTGCTGCTCCCTGCTGGCTTTTTCGCAAACATCCGGGTGACGCATTGAAGGCCTTTGGGCCTCAACAAGGCTATGTCAGCCATCTGAAACTCCAAACTTGTGGTGGCTTCTGGGAATGGGAAGAAGTACAACTGCTCAACGCTATCGCCCGAGATCTGTGCGGGCAGAGCCAGGTGAGCGAAGCACTGTGTGCAATAAGCCAATCCGACCTGGCGCAACTCTACCTGACCCCCAAGGCGGTGGGAGATGATGAGCGCAAAGCACTCGATACCTGGAATACCCAACTTTGGAAGGGCATTGATGGATGGAGTAGCCGGGATCCCATGCTGATGGAGCTCGCAACCGCCCTCAAGATCAGCTATTTTCAAAGCTGGGCACTATTCGAAGACTTTTTTATGAACGAGGGCTTTAACGAAAAGGAAGCGAGAACACTGGGCCTTGCCGCAATGAAAGCACTGGTGGGGCATTACCTGGATCGGTTTGTCTGAGAAGGCGTTTAAATTTAGCTCACCAGGCTAAAAGTTGCCTTTTATCTCCGATAGCTAAATCCAAATAGCTTCCAGGAGAGAACGATATGGCTGGCTCTACGCTTTTAACGGGGAGAAAAGAAGGGGAAGAACCATTTTGATTTTTTACCCAGCTAAAAGCACATTGCCTTCAGACTTGAAAGCCTGCCTCCAAATAATGCGATTCTTCCACGAACTTAAGAGTTTGTTTGAAGTTTAGCCAATCTGCTGCACAAATGGTTCTTCCTCCTTTTTAGCGCAGATATTCATCCCCGGCATGTTCTATGCGATTGGATCACCTGGCCAACAACGGCCTTTTTTGCCCTGCTTTTACCTTTTTCAAATCCGTAACACTGCTACGCCATTTCAAAAAGCTAAAAATCTGACAAAAAATTGCCCGTTTTCAGATGCTGTCTGGATGGGGCTGCCGGAGATAAAACGGATGGATTTTCCGTCCAAAACGAGGGAAATTTTGAAGGAACAGCCAAAACTATTGCTGAAAAATTTGCTTTGTTTTGGGCTAAAAAGACGACTTTTCTGCATGGTAAGTTTAACCCAAACAGCATCTCGGCTCAAGCACCAAAACGCAAACAAGCCCCAAGAGAATGACCGCCTACTGTGCGGACGCTTTTTAAAGTAAAAAAATGATGATATTTGCCTCCATAGAGGCAGTTATCAATTGCAATCTTGAATGCAAATGATGAATTGCCAACTCTTTTTAACATCAATTGTTAATCTCTCACCAAAAAGGATAACACCATGAAAGAAAATTGGGTAAGAATCTATTCCTCATCCAACCTTATGCAGGTCAAATTAGCAGAAGACGTGCTCAAACAGAAAGGGATTGTCAGCCATATAGAAAGCAAGCCCGATTCGGCATTACCGATGTTGGGGGAGGCAGAACTATACACAACTAAAGAGAATGCGGAGGAAGCCCTTAAGGTACTGAAAGAGAATGGGTTCGAGTGAGAGTCCATCCGGCATATTTTCAGTTAGAAACGGGGTATTAATAAATTGTACCCATTATCTTCAAAAGCTTGTAGCGGAAATGGCTTTTTGACGATGAGAGGTGCGTTTTATTTTTTCTTCGATCCTTACTGGCAAAAACGAGGTATTTCTTGCCATTCGTCAATTGATGCTTCGTCAGCAAACGAACCATTTCAACATGAGATACATTATCATGTCGTTGCTCTTCCTGGGCTTTTCATTTGGCTCTTGCGCACAACACAACTCCAGGCCCTCCAGCAACGAAAAAGAAGAAATTAAAAACATCATGCAAAAAGAAGGTTTGGAAACTGCCACTTTCGGTGCAGGGTGCTTCTGGTGTGTCGAAGCAGTTTTCCAGGATTTAAAAGGAGTCGAATCTGTAACATCGGGATACTCGGGCGGAAAGGTGAAAAACCCGACCTACCGGGAAGTATGTACGGGTGCTACCGGCCATGCAGAAGTTATCCAAATTCAATTCGACCCCCAGGTGATCTCCTATGAAAATCTGCTTCGGGTGTTTTTTACAACGCATGACCCCACTACACTCAATCGGCAGGGTGCAGACACAGGCACGCAATATCGCTCCGTCATTTTCTACCACAATGAAGAACAGAAGGAAACAGCCTTGCGCATGAAGGATGAATTCGCTCCCACCCTATGGGATGACCCGGTCGTAACGGAAATAAGCCCCTTCACCACATTCTTTATTGCCGAAGATTACCACCAAAACTATTACAAAGACAATCCAAATCAAGGCTATTGCCGCATTGTCATTAACCCTAAAGTCAGGAAAGTTAGGGAGTTGTATGCGGACTGGCTGAAGTGAAAGTCAAAGAGTTATGAGTAAAAAAAGCAAAGAAGACTGGAATGTTTTGACACCGGAGGAGGAACATGTCATCGTGTTCAAAGGCACAGAATATCCGTTCACAGGTGAATACGACAAACATTACGTACCGGGAATCTATGTTTGCAGGCGATGCGAGGCGCCGTTGTATCGCTCGGAAGATAAGTTTAACTCGGGCTGCGGATGGCCTTCATTTGAAGATGAAATCCCCGGTGCTGTCCGCAGGGAAAGAGATGCCGACGGCAGGCGGGTTGAAATTCTGTGCGCCAATTGCGGGGGCCATCTGGGGCATGTGTTTGAAGGCGAGCGCCTGACTGCCAAAAATACCCGTCATTGTGTGAATTCAATTTCCATGAAGTTTATCCCTGCAAAAAGTTGAGCACCGATGGCCGGTGGAGCCGTTTTGAGCTTTGACAAAAGCCCAAAAGCCCTCTGAATTGAGAGCCTGTCCCACAAGTCAAACCGCTACTGTTTGCGGCGAATAAAATCCTTCAGAGAGGGAGCGGTTGCCACATTAGGCCTATTGACACAGGATACTCCTTCTAAGCAGTTACATTCTCTTTCAAAAATCGCACGTCACAAAGACTAATTTTTTAACCTTTAAAAATTTCTGATTATGGCAGTATTGAAAGTCATCGAAATTATGTCCAGCTCAGACAAAAGTTGGGAAGATGCCACCCGCAAAGGCGTTAAAAAGGCTTCGGAAACATTAAAGAACATCCGTTCGGCCTGGGTGCAGGACCAAAGTGTTACCGTCAAAAATGGCGGAATCGAGGAGTACAGAGTAAATCTGAAAATATCTTTTGAGGTAGAATAAGACCTCTTATTTTCTTGTTGCCCCTTGAATTTTCACAAAACTCAAGGGGCTTTTTTATAAACAACATGATCTACGAGTTTAACGGGTATCAGCCAGTTGTCCACGAATCTGCCTTCGTGCATCCACAGGCAGCCATCACAGGAAATGTATTAATAGGCAAAGAGGTGTATATCGGCCCTGGAGCTGCTATCCGGGGCGACTGGGGCGAAGTCATCATAGAAGACGGTTGCAACGTGCAGGAAAACTGTACAGTGCACATGTTTCCAGGTGTCACAGTACGCCTACTGGAAGGTGCCCACATTGGCCACGGAGCCATCATCCACGGAGCCACGATTGGCAAAAACTCATTGGTGGGCATGAACGCCGTCGTGATGGACGAGGTGCAGATCGGAGAAGAATGCATCATCGGAGCGCTGTGTTTTGTCCCTGCGAAAGCAGTGATACCACGCCGGAGTCTGGTCGTCGGCAATCCCGGTAAAATTATCAGGGAGGTAAGTGATGAAATGATTGCCTGGAAAACCCAGGGTACCGCGCTCTACCAGCAGCTGCCTCGTGAACTTCATGCCACGTTGCGCCCCTGCGAGCCACTGCGGGAGGTGCCTGCCAATCGCCCCAAGCAGATGCCTGTTCTAAAAACCTGGAAGGAAATACAATCAAAAAAGGTAATTAGTTAGGAGAGTAAGGCTGTATTATAAGTACAACGAAGGCGGCAGCCACCAAATAACCTTTCAGAGGGGGGGGCGTTTTTTTATATTAAAAAGCTCCCCCCTCTGAACAATCTTATTCGTCACCAAAGGCAGCGGTCTGGCACGTGAGAAAGGCTCTCAATTCGGGATGTTTTTGGAGTTTGTTTGCGACTTAACCACTGCTACACCCTGTTGGAACAGCCAACTCGTATCATTCGTTGCCTGGCTATCCACTCAGGACCATGCCAGCAATAATCAACACAACCAGCGAGCATCCAACTACATAAGGATTTGTTTGCATTTTGGTGCTTGGGTCGAGATGCTGTTTGAAGTGGCGTAGCAGCACTCCGGATTTGAAAAAAGGTGAAAACAGGGCGAAAACGGGCCGTTTTTGACCAAGTGACCCAATCACAAACAAGCTCTAAGTCATTTCGGGCACGTTTCTCATTGATAACCCTTCGCCTGGAGGGCAAAAAGCTCTGCATACATACCTCCCTGCTCCAATAATTCTTCGTGGCTGCCCAACTCTTTCAACTGTCCGTTTTGTAAAAAGAGGATGCGATCGGCCATGCGAACGGTAGAGAAGCGGTGCGAGATTAACACGGCTGTTTTTCCTTCAATCAATTCTGAAAACCGGAGGAATACCTCGTGCTCTGCCCGTGCATCCAGTGCCGAAGTTGGCTCGTCGAGGATGAGCAGCTGTGCATCCCGCATGTAGGCTCTGGCGAGCGCCAGCTTTTGCCATTGCCCGCCGGACAACTCCACGCCGTTGGCAAATCGGCGTCCAAGTACCTGTTCGTATTTTTTTGGAAGGCCTTCGATCACCGTATCGGCTAAACTTTTGTGGGCAGCATCTTCGATCAGCGGCATTTCCAAAACCTGTTCAATATTGCCAATGGCAATGTTCTCAGACACTTTCATCTGAAAGCGGATGTAGTCCTGAAAAATTACGCCGATGGCGTTTCGCAGCGACTCCAGATCGTATTCTCTGATATCAATCCCATCCAGCAAAATCCTGCCTTCGGAGGGTTCGTAAAGGCGGGAAAGAAGTTTAACCAAAGTCGTTTTTCCCGCCCCATTCTCACCAACAAGCGCCAGCTTTTCGCCGGCCTTCAGGTGGAAGGATAAATCACGGATAGCATAGTGCGTTGTACCAGGGTATTTAAAGCTCACTTTCTCAAAAGTAAAACCCTCTTTAAAAGGCACAGGGATTTTCCTGCTTCCTGATACTGCCTTTATTGTAGGCTGGATTTCAAAGAACTCGAACCAGTCTTTCAGGTAGAGCGCCTGCTCGGTTATGCGGGAAAACCGGCTCATGATGCCTTGAAGCATGTTTCTCATGCGCTGAAAAGAACCTGACAGGAAAGTCAGCGTACCGACGGTAATTAGTCCTTTAATCGTTTGCAGCAGGATCATCACGTAGGCAAAATAGTATGCTGCCGTACCAGCAGAGCTGAGAAGGCTCCCCCAACCCGCTCTGTTAATCGCCAGTTTTCGGTTGGCCAGGAAATACCGGTAGGAAATAGTTTTAAATCGGTTAGCCAGGAAATCTGCCAGGTTGAAAATCTTGACCTCTTTAGCTGTTTCATCGCTTGCTCCGATATAACGAAGGTAGTCTAGTTCTCTGCGTTCTGGTGTCCAACTGGTCGTGAGAGAGTAGATTTTCTCATTGAAATGGGTTTCTCCTAAGAAAGAAGGAATTACGGCAACGACCAGGATCAGGATTAGCCAGGGGTTAAATGCCACCAGGCCGGCTCCCAAAAAAGCAAGGGTGATAATATCCTGAAATTGGGAAAGCACCAGGGTCATTAGCACTGTTCTGCCCGTCGTTTGCCGGCGTGCCATTTCGAGCTTATCATAAAACTCGGGGTTCTCAAATTGGTAAAGGTCAAGTGTGGCTGCATGGCGGATGAGTTGCTCCGATGAAACATTGGAGAGTAGGTCACCCAGTAGGCTGTCGAGCAAAGTAATACCCCGGTTCATCAGGTCAGAGATAATTGCAAGGGCAAATTCGATCCCTACCAATAGCCAAAGGTGACTAAAACTGCCCGGTTGGTCAATCAGGTGGAGTACCTCATCAATAATTTCTTTGCCGATGTAGAGGGCGGAAAGCGGAATAGCCGACTGAAACAACCGCAAGGCGACATTGCCTAAGGTCATTGCCCGGCTCGTTTCCCAGATCATCAAAAAGAACCTGGGCAGGTTTCTCAAGGCTGAAAATTGCTGTTTGTATGTGAGCTTTTCTTTCTTAACAGGTATCCGAGGAGGCATAAAGCGAGCGCTAAATTCGATCTGAGATAGGAATTTTTACGGAAACTACTCTCCTTGCAGGCTTTCATTCGGAATGGATTACAAGGAAACCTCCCGGATCCATCCTTCCAAATCCGAAAGGAGGCAACTATCCAAATTAATCTCACCTAAGAGCTTGTTTGCGTTTTGGTGCTCGAGCCGGGATACTGTTTGAATAGAGCTTACCGGGCTAAAAAGTCGCCTTTTCACCTCCGACAACCCCATCCAAACAGCATCAGAAAACGAGCAATTTTTTGTCAGCTTTTTAGCTTTTTGAAATAGCGTAGCAGTTCTACGGATTTAAAAAAGGTAAAAACAGGGCGAAAACAGGCCGTCTTTTACCAAGTGACCCAATCGCAAACAAGTTCTAAGAATACAAGTAAAAATAAAAAGGGTTCAAACCCGCTGCCGAGCCTGAACCCTTATGTTCAACAAACAAATAATCCTCCAAATTCAATACGACCAGAGGTCGTGTTCGAAGTTGAATATTTCCTGTTTGATTTTATCTGCTTCGAGAAGGAGATCAACCCCCGTCAGGTAATCCTGCAAACGGCGGTTTCTGACGTTGGATTCCTTGTAAATGTAGCTTGAGAAAAAGCGCATTTCCATTAAGTCTTCCCATGTAATGGGGCTGGCATCATTGCCCACATTAAAGACCCGCTCCCGGGATAAAGCCTCCCTGGCATCCGGATAATACACCCAGAACATGGGTTTCTCATAGCGGAAGTTGCCATTTTCATCCTTCACGTCTATCAGCGGAGCAATGCCGAGGATCCGCACTTGGAGCGTCGAAGTTTCTTCATCGAAGAACCATACTTCCTTTATGCGAAAGCGTTTAACGTCCTCGGGGTTCAGGTCGTTCCTGACCACCTGGATTTGTTCTTCATAGGTTTCTGGATCAAAGGTGATGACCGTGTCAATTGTAGCACCCATGGTAGCGACTTCATCGGGCGTCAGCATGGAAGTAAACTTATCGTCTTCGGTGCTGTAAACCGTAATTTCGCCATTGATTGCTGCATCCATAATGATAGAAAAGAAAGGTCTTTCCGGATAAGCAAATGGCAAATTCATCTTTTCCCGGACATCTATTACCCGCCAGATGCGCTTTTCCCAAAAGATATCTGCTTCCCGAACGTGATCGTAGGGCAGTAGCCTTTTTTCCACAGTTGTGCGTTTATCTACGACATCATCCAATGCCTTCCCTGCATTGGGGTCGCTGGATTCCGTAAGGATATTATCCGGTTGCTGTGCAACTGCGATGTTGCAAAGTGCAAGTAGCAATCCCAAGCCGAACAATTTCAAGGAGAATTTCATGTTTCTCAAAAGTTTAATCAAATTGAAAAATACTAACTACCAGGTATTAACTGATTCTTCCCGGTAGTTAGTATCTCTGCCTAAATTTTTATTTAATCCTGAAAACCAGCGAGTTAATCTTACGGCCAGCTATATCGCCAGGACACCTTGCCTTCACCTCTTCAAAGTAATAAGTATCTCCGGGCCTGGCAGACTGGATGAGGTTTTGGGCTTTACCGCCAAAACTGCCGCCCGAGTTAACTGCTTCCACGGGGTCTTCCCGTTTTGACACTTTAACGAGGTTGAAGCCCTGGATATCGCAACGTGCATCAAAGTCAAAATTTTCCAACCAGGCTATCAATCCCTTCTGGACTTTGAACTCCCCGTTACCCATTTCGCCGTCAGGTTTGTTCCCCAATTTAGCAACTGGGTCAGGAATTCTTTTCACACGATATACCTTACTGGCATTCAGTTCGCCTCCACTTACGTTGATTCTGCAGTCGTCAGTGGGCTGTGAAACCCTCACGTTCCAGGAGTTGCTGCCAGTTTTAGTCAACTGACCGCCACCACCGCTGATGCTTACTCTCAGGTCGTTACTGGATACCCCTGCTGCTGCTACGGAAATCGGGTTGTCAACGCCGATGTAGAACACGTTCATCTTGTCAGCAGAAATAGCTACAGAGCGCTCACCGACCTCAAAGCTAAAATCTTTAGCATAAGATTTTACCTCCTTTGTGAGTGGGTTGGTCACATCAATTTTAACGCTGAATTTATTTTCACCCAAGCGGCTACCCACTGTTTCATAAGTTGCCTTGCCGTCTTTCACAGGCAGTGAGCTGCCGTTAACGCTAATCCTAGTATTTCCTCCCGAAGAGGTGCTGTATGCACTGAGGAAGACGTCAGCAATATATTTTTCACCTTTGATGATGTAGCCTTTTGATGCGGAAATCACCGGCTCAAAAGCATCGAACCGGATCTCCTCACCGCTTACCTGCTTAAAGAGATGGTTCAATATGGTCGTACCTGAAGCCTTCGCATCTGCTTGGATTTTGGTAAGCAGCGGGAAACAGGCTGCTACGGGCATCTGGCGGAATTTCCAGTCGGCCCAGCTGACTTTTTTGTCCGCTGTCTTCCCATCTTGCCAGTCTTCAAGTTTTAACGGAAGGGCCTTTTCTATATCAGGGTTGTTGTCCACTAATGCCAGAAGTTTAGTTCTGGTTTCCTGAATTTTTTGCTCCAGCTTAGGCCCCAATGCTGCATCAGGGTCGCCTTCCGGGCCAAGTACCAAAAGTCTTGTTGTGACATCTTTGTCTTTTTCTCTTTTGGGCTTGGTCGGGTCTAACTCGCTGGGGCCCCCTGCGGCATTGAACAACTGGGTCCAGACGTCATCAACATAGTTTGAGAAATCCGTTGTTATTTTATTTGCTTCTATTGCGGCCTGGCGGAATTTTTCATTTCGCTCGTTTTTATAAGAATCGGCCTGTTTATTGATGCTGGTGAGGATTTGTTCGTTGGTTGAATCTACAATTAAGTTACTGTTTTTGAGACCCTTATCCAACGAAAAGAACGCATTCATCACCTCTGCTGACACGTTCAGGGCCAACAGGGCAGTAAGCACCAGATACATCAGGTTGATCATTAGCTGCCGCGGCTCCTTTGGAATGGACATGTGCTTATATTTTTTCGTTAAAAGTAATAATTAGAGAAACTGGAGAGTTCAAGGCCTCTCGCCGTCCCGTTTAATTTTGAGGACGGAAGCTGGTTATTGCGTTGAGCATACCTCCATAGACGCTGTTAAGGCCAGTGAGGTTTTTATTCAAATGGCCCAATTGGTCTTTGTAAACCTTAGTATCTTCGATAGAATCACTCAGGTCAGCCATTGCTTCATTCAGTTTCGAATAAAAATTATTCATTGACTTGATTTGCTCGCTGGTGCCTGAGAAGTCAACTTCTTGAAGGGCCTTCAGGGAAGACAGGTTTTTAGACATGGATTGCAGCTCGACGAGCATGCCGCCCAATTGAGCTTCGATCACATCCCCATGTAAAGGTACGCCGGCATCTATACTCTGCTGTGGGCCGGCAGTAAGTGGTGTCAAAGTTGCGTTGTAGTCATCAAGGCCCGGGTAGAGCTTGTCCCAGTAGTAGTCGGGCTCGGGGCCGATAATTCCCAAGAAGAAGAAGATAAAGGCTTCCGTGCTCAGGCCAATGATAAGCATTGTACTTGCACCTTCCCAACTTTCAAGCTTAAAAAGGGCACCCAACAACACGACAGATGCGCCTATTCCGATGATAAAGTTCTTGATGTACTTAAATGTCTTAGTTTTTAAGAAACTCATTTTAAGTCGTTTTAGATAAGATTAGTTAATTGAAAGAAAGCAGGATTGAAAATTCTCCTTCTCAATAATGCCAGATTGCAAAAAAGTAACGCGGGATTTTGAAAAGGGAACATTTTTTTTTGTCCAAAAATTATAAGAGGCAATTTTTGGTTGCGGCGCAAAAATAAAAGAAAAGGATAGTAAGGTTGCTTACTATCCTACTCTATTTTTAAATTTTTTATCGCTAAAAGTCATTAATTGATCGTCCGAGGAAGGTAAGTGCACATCTGAAGCCAATGTAGGACTTTGTCGTGTCCTGAAATTCCCAGTTTCTGTTACCCGTTTGCAGGAACCATGCAATATCTTTCCATGATCCACCCCGGATTACTTTGCGTTTAAAAGCTTCGGGGTCATCATCTTTAGCATCATAGCGAATGTCGGGGTTCAGGTCATGGATAAAAGAATAGGCATTTTCGGCAAAAGATGTAGAAGTCCACTCAGCCACATTCCCTGCCATATTGTAAAGGCCGTAGTCGTTGGGGAAATAAGCATCTGCTTTTACGGTGTAAAGACCGCCATCTTCAGGATAGTTGCCGCGGCCAGGCTTGAAGTTAGCAAGCAAACAGCCCTTCGCATTGCGCAGGTAGTAGCCACCCCAAGGGTATGGGGCCGAGGCGTGCCCTCCTCTGGAAGCATACTCCCATTCGTGCTCTGTGGGAAGGCGGAAGTCTTCGGAATTCACACCGTCGTTTCGAACAGATTGGTAGGTATCCCAAAGTTTTGTTCTCCAATAGCAAAAGGCTGTAGCCATGTGCCAGTTAACGCCAACGACCGGATAATCATCAAATGCTGGATGCCAGAAGTAGTTCCGTGTCATCGGTTCATTGTAGGAATAGGCGAAATCGCGAATCCAAACCAGCGTATCGGGATAGATGTTGATTTTTTTGCGCTTGATAAAAGCTGTGCGGGGAGATTTGCCTTTGTCATGGGCAGCTGCCTGCCAGTCGTACCACTCATATTCGTACTCCATCTTGCTCACATTGAGCTCTTTGCGCCCTGCAAAGCGGTCATCACCTTGATAAAAAAGATCCTCAAGCGTTTCGTCTGTCCAGTCAATTTCAAATTCCCAGTCAATCCTTTCCTGGCCTGTTACTTCATCTTCGATGTAGTGATCAAGGTAGGTGTGAGCCAGGGAGTCTTTCACCCAATACACGAATTGGCGGTACTCGTTATTGGTGATCTCCGTGTCATCCATGTAGAAGCCCTGGATGGAAATGGTTTTCGGCCTTTGGATAAAAGTGTTGGTTATGTCCTGGTCGCTGGGCCCGATGTGAAGGGTACCTGAAGGAACGTAAACCATGCCGTAAGGATTGATGCCTTTCCAGCTCGGACGATCCAGAACGCCAACCAACTGGCCACTCTGCTTACTGCCACAAGAGGATAAAAACGCTGCTACGACAAGCAGCCCTAACGAAGTTCTTAGTAGTCTTTTCATTTTAAACACCCGAGTTTTCCTTCTTAGTGATAAAAAGAAGCGTAAAAATAGCGCTTCGCTGTATAAAACAAACAGCATCTTGGTATTTGTGCCATTTAGCGGGCAAAATTAACATTTTGCGGAAACCAAACGACAGGAATTTCAAGCTTAGTGTGGTTTTGGTAATTTTTAATCGAAATGATTAACAAAAATAGAATTATTTCTTCATGAAACCGCAGAAGTTTTTGTTTTTGTGCCGGCCCGGTTGCTCTGCTGCGCTGCTTACTGCCTCTACTTTTTCATTTCTATTGTTACAACTCCTTATAAATGAACTTCCTGCACACCAGGTTTTGTGGTGCTGAACTGCTGCTTACAGTGATCGGGGGTTGTAAATAATAACGGGTAATCTGCCTTTGCCTATCGCCTTGCCCAGGTTGTAGTTCAGCAGAATTTCATGCGATCCATTGTGCGCCACGTTCAAACCCGACAAGCCTAAATCGTAGGAATACGCTATTGAAATCTTTTCGCTCAGCTTCAATCCTCCAAACAATACCACCGCATCGAGGCTTTCTGAATTGTATCCCCTAAACGAGGCTCCTGCAAAAATATTTTCTTTATACCTGCCCAAAATCGAAATATCTGTTTGTGTCTGCCACCAATCAGATTTAAGCAAAAAAGAAGGGTGCAGGACAAAATTCCTCCCTACATCGAACCTGTACGCTGCGTAAAGAAACCAGGTTCTCTCCTGCTTGTATTGAAACCCCGGCAAATCCAGCTCATTCGCCAGAAAATTTACGGCTGAAATGCCCAACTCAAATGCTTCTCCTTGGTAAAATACACCCGCGTGAAAGGTCGGCCCCGAGCCGCTCTCAAGTTTCGTGTCCAGGTAGGGGTCCTGATGGCTCACTGGATTCCCAACATCGTCAAAGATAGTGCCTGGTGTTCTGACGCGGGCGCCGTCCAGTTGCCGCTGCACAAATCCGCCACTCACCCCCACCGATAGGAGGCCTCGCCTGCTCACCTGAAGCTGGTAGCCATAACTCAGCGCCAGGGAGGTCTGTTTCCAGGAGCCTAAAGATTCGTTTTCGGCATTAATCCCTATGCCGCCGCCTGCTATGTACAAAGGAAGGTGCGCATTTAGGGTCTGCGTAACGGGGTTGCCTTCGAGTTTGACCCACTGGTTGCGATACACACCGGTGATGCTCAGCGAATTGTCCAGCCCTGCATACGCCGGATTAAATGCAAATTTATTGAGCATGTACAAACTGTACTGCGCAGGTTGTTGAGACAGTCCCACGATGGTGCTGCCCAGGAAAATGAGCCCTGTCAATAAGTTTTTCATAGGCTTTTGATAAAATAAATCCACGTTCAAAACACCGCTCAAACCCTACTCCTTCCTCCAGCTATAAACTAAAATCCGCACGCAATAATTGCTTGAATTCTTCAACGGTCTTCACTGGTTTCCGGCAGGCGTAATTTCTGCATACATATATTAATGTATCTCCGTCGCTGTCTTTACCTTCCAGCAAGGGGAATCCCTCATCGGCAGCCGTCGCTGCCATCAGCACTTTCTGCGGCAGGAATGTGCGCTGAATAGCAGTTGCCCTGGCCAGCGCCCTACCTCCAACGACCGCAATCTCGGGCATGCCGTACACCTCACTCAGCAAAGCCGTTGCCCATTGGCTGAAGGATCCGGGGTAGCGCTCAATAGAGTTCTTCATGGGAAGCAGCATGTCGGCTGCTAAACTCCGCCACTCTTCTCTACCCAGCAAAATTCCCGCCCGTTGCAGATTGCGAATCATCGTGGAATTGCCCGAAGGGGTAGCAGAATCATACAAGTCCTTCCGCCGCAGCAATACATCTGCTTGTTTTGCTGATGTAAAATAGAACATTTTGTCCGTCCTGTCAAAAAAGTTTTCCAAAACAAATTCGATATAGCGCCCTACTTGCAAAAGCCAGGATTTATCAAATGTGGCTTCTGCTACATCCAGCATAGCAGCGATCAAAAATGCGTAATCGTCCAGAAATGCAGCATACTGCGCCTTGCCTGCTCTGTGCGTGTGATACAGAGCAATGCCGTCTGGCTGTGCTAATTTTTCCAATAAAAAATGCAGGTTAGCAACTGCTGCTTCTTTGTACGCCTCATGACCGAGCGCCGTGTACGCCTTCACCAGCGCAGAGCACATCAGCGCATTCCAGTCGAGCAAAATTTTGTCGTCAAGTCTGGGGTGTACCCGTTGGTCTCTGGCTTCCAGAAGCTTATGGCGGCATGTTTTCATTTGCTCCTTCAACTGCTCAACCGACAAGCCTTCCCTAAGGGCAAATTCCTCGAAAGTCCATTTACGCCAGAGTATGTTTTTCTTCTCCCAATTGCCATGCTCCGTCACGCCGTAGAACTTGCAAAACAGCACCGCCTCCTCGCCCAGGATTTTTTCAATCTCTGCTTTTTCCCAGACGTAAAACTTTCCTTCCTCGCCTTCCGAGTCTGCGTCCTGTGCTGCGTAAAAGCCATTTTTATCGCTGGTCATCTCCCGGAAAACCCATTCGAGCGTCTCCTCAATGGTTTCCTTGTAAAGTGTCTTCCCGCTCAGTTTATAAGCGTCTGCCAGCACACCGGTGAGCAACGCATTATCGTAAAGCATTTTTTCAAAATGAGGAACCAACCAAGCAGCATCGGTCGAATACCTGGCAAAGCCGCCTCCCACCTGGTCGTAAATCCCGCCCATCGCCATTTTATCCAAAGAGAGCAATACCTGCTCCAAAGCCTCTTCTTTTCCACTGAAAAAATGATAGCTGAGCAGGAACTCCAGTGACATGGTGCCCGGGAATTTCGGAGCGCCGCCAAATCCGCCGTTGTGTTTGTCAAATTGCCCGCTCAGGTTGTGATAAACATGGCCCGCCAGCGTAGCTGTGAAGGGGTTTCCATCGCTCACCACTTTCAGGTGGCTGCCTATAAAGGTATCCCCTGAATTTTGGATGATTTCAAAGAGGCGGTTGGCCTGATCTTCCACCGTGTCACGGCGGCGCTGGTAGGCGTGAGAGATGCTCATCAACACCTGAAGCCACGAAGGCCTGTTGTGAGCAGGCATCGGCGGATAGTAAGTGCCGGCGTAGAACGGCCGGCCATCGGGCAGCAGAAAGCAATTGAGAGGCCAGCCACCACTGCCGCTCAGCACCTGACAAGCCTCCATGTAAATCTGGTCAAGGTCAGGTCGCTCTTCCCGGTCCACCTTGATGCACACAAAATTGTCGTTCATGAAACTGGCTATCTCCTTGTCTTCAAAGCTCTCGCGCTCCATGACGTGACACCAGTGGCAGGTAGAATAACCGATGCTGACTAGAATGGGCTTGTCCTCCCTTTTTGCTTTTTGGAAAGCTTCGGGTTTCCAGGCATACCAGTCAACGGGATTGTGAGCGTGTTGAAGAAGGTATGGGGAGGTTTCGTATTGAAGGTGGTTCATGTAGTTAAGGTGATTTAGCCAAGTGAATCTTTCTCTTGAAAACCACCGACCCTGCTACAGGTTTGCCTTTTTTGAAAAAATATGGTGGCCGTGCTCCAGGAAAGCAGCTGGCGACTTTCATTAAAATCAACCAGCGCCTGCCCTCACTTTGACACGTAAACTTCCAGGTATTTGCACTCTTTCACGATCATTTTAAAAAACTCTGTGTCCCGGTACTGCTCTTTCAGTCGGCTGAAATTGACCAAAGAAGTTTCTGCCAACCGAGGTATCCGGTTGCAGCAAGGCTCGGGTTGGTACTCTGGCGACTGAAAATAAATCTTCTGGTCGCAGCGGGCAGCCTGAAATGCTGCTTTTGCAGCCAACTCAGGCGTAGTTGCCAGCAAACGTGCTTTCTCAAAAAAATAAAGCGCTCTTCCCAAGCCCGTATTTTCTCTGTTGCCATACGGGAATCCCCGGTACTCAAACACCCGGCTGTCGCCCTCTGAATATTTTGGTTTGTGGAGTTGTGCCCAGGTGGCACCGCTGCGGAAATAGTCCATTACCTTCCAAGAATAACCAAAATAACTCATGTTGTAATACGCCAGGCCGAGTTTGTAGTAGTGTTGGGCGGCTCCATCCAAGTCGCTTTTCGCCTTGTATTCAAGGTTGAGCAACTCCTGGAGCAATTCTCCTTTGTTTAAATAGCCCGACAAACCCTGCGAATTCTGGTTGGCGCACCTGATACAGTCTTTGAAGGTTTCCTGGAAGGGGTTGAACAGGTTAAAGTTATCCCATTCTCCTACCGGGATTCGCTTGTAAATTTCAAAGGCAGCTTCCATCTCTCCTCTGCTCATCAACAGCGTGGCCTTCATGTCGAGCAGGGTATTGAGAGGGCTGCCTTCCAGGAGCATGCGCTCAAACCTGGACGGGCTGGCATTCATCGCAGTAGCGATCAGGTTGTCCAGCAGTTTTATTTCCGGATTGGGTCGAAGCGCATTCAATGGTCGGTGGCAAAGAAAAGCCAGGCCTTCCTGCTGCGACTGCGTGTAAAGCCAAGCCATTTTGTCTCTTAAAAAGTTGGGAAAACTCCTATAGGTTTTGTACAATTTATTGTTATTGATCAGATCAAAAGCAAAGGTTTCGACTTCCGGTGTCAACCGCTCAAAGGCCGCAATTTTTAGGGCCATCTGAAAAACCTGCAATTGCTCTTTTAATACCTTATCGCTGACTTCTCTGCCTGCTTCTGCGAAGGTTTTTTCTGCAGCATAAAAATCTCCAGCCAGAAATTCGAGGTAGCCTTCAGCAATTCGCCAAAGCTCAGGGCGCTCCACTTTGCCTTCCTGCCTGACTTTGCGGGCAAATTTCTGCATGTCTATCACGTATTTTCCAATATTTGGAGCAGGCACTTTGTAGTAACGCTTATTCTCAGCCTTTCGGCTGTTGAACTCCAGGCCCAGCAGGTTTCGCTCTATTTTGCGTATCTCCTGCACCAACAGGACCTCAAGATCCCTGTTGAGCGGGGTGAGCTGGTAGATCTTCTCCATGTCCTCCAGCGCCTTGCTACCTGCCCCCGAGCTGCGGATGGTGTACAGTGCGGCCCGCTCTTCATCTGATCGGCAAAGGCGAAAACACTCCTGCCATTCCTCATCGTCTTTTATAAAAAAACTCTGCAAAGCTGAAGCTCTCCTGCTAGGGCAGTGTTGAAAGATCAGCGAGTAGAGGTAAGAAGCCTGCACGTTATCGCCCAACTTGCGCAGGGCTCCTGCCCGGTGACCCATTATCCACCACGGGATAATGCTGTCTCCCCAACGGCTATTCTGCTTGTCAATTTTGGGTATGAGTTCCTCATACAGCGCCAGTGTTTGGCCGTACTCCCCCGCATAGTGCGCCAGGCGGATAATCTGGTAGGCATAGCGCAGCCGCATATAGTGCGAGTGCATCTTGGTGAACTGTCTTTTCCCCTCGGCGATCAGGCGCTGCATCGCTTCTTTGTCCCGGGGCGCAGCCTGCCACTTGTCTGTAGCCACGACATAAGGCTCACATTGTTTGGCGTAGATGAGGTATTCGAGGTTCTCCGTGCATTTCTTTTTAAAAATAAACTGTGCCAGCGTATTGTCCTGAAGCCCGGGCGGAATCTGAAGGGACTTACTGTGGGTACTGGTCAACAGCAGTTGCAACTCATTGACAGATGCCTTATAAATAATGTATTCCAGATCTTCTCTTTTGACTTCCGCGCAATAGCGCTCGTACCACTCCGAAAGGTTATCCTGCTGGTTGACCTTTTCAACCATCTCAAAATAATCTTTGTACAGTTGATCAAAGCGCAAAAACAGAGGGGCGAGCGCATCCCGTTCCTGCTGCCGCAGTATGTCCATATTAATAAATGTATAACCGTGAAAATAGCGGTCAGATGGAACACAGGCAGGTGAGAACCCCGAAGGGCTTAGGCTGAGCGCCATCAGTACCAGGGCTTTGAAAACCAGAAAATACCAACTGCTGGAAGTTTTACAGACTTTCATTTTTACTATTGAGGAAGGGCCGAAAATAAGCCCGCATTTCAGCAAGGATATTTGAGTGCAGGCAAGGCGGTGAAACAGACGTATAACCTTGGAATCTGTTTGAATTTAGCTCACCGGGCTAAAAAGCATCTTTTTATCTCCGGCAGCCAAATCCAAACAGCTTCTTAGCTGCACAACTATTTTTCCTGACTCAGCCGGCCCCCAAAGACACCGCCCCAACATGCTCTTATTCCCGGTGCGTTCCTGAAGGCCTTTGTTCTTATTGCAAGGCGAAGATAAACGGAAAGGCGAAAATGGAGGCAGGCGTCCATAGGGACTTTTATCTCTTCCGGCCGCTGGCAATTGAGCACCCTCGACCTTTTACCCTGGTGAAAGTCCCTCCTTCTTTCGCTTGGTCCTACGGCGAGGCTGATTGATTCCTATCGCTGTGCTGAAGGCCCCAAAAAAACTGCTACTTCAACTCTTCAAGTGCCTTTTCTAGTACAGCTGCCGGGAAATCCTTCAGCAAACGCTCATCCATGTGATAAAAAGCGATATCCAAGCTGAGGGGCAGGGTTAGCCTGCTGAGGAGGGCTGCGCCACCTTCCAGTTGGGTGGCTGTCACTGCCTCCAAACGGATCAAGTCGCCTTCGTAGAGGTAGAAGCCCTTAAGGTAGGTGCTTTTTTTTACGATAAAACGCCCGGTACCGATGGGTGCAAAGCGGGTTGTATCCTGCAGGCTCTCTTCCTCCAGGTTGTTGATGAGTTTGAAAAAATACCCGTCTCGAAACAGCACGCCCCAATGAAACAGCGGCAGGGCCAGGTCAAGCGGCAACGGGTAGCGAAAATCCGGTGACAGGTACTTTCCAGCTTCCTCCAGGTCGAGGATGGAGTTTGAAGTCTCCCATTTTTCCAAGTCACTCATGTTGTAAAACATCAACATCCCTCTGTCAACGGGTGGAACACCGGTTTTTTCAAAATACTTGAGCTGGTGAAGGCGAATAGTAGCACTGAGGGTTAAGGAATTGAGAAAGCCGGAGGCAGAAGAAGCACCCTCCTGCTCGGAATCTGCCCGGGTGGGGGGTAGCGCCATAGGGAGGGCTTTGAAATACTCGAGCAGGGCAAAAAACTTATCTCTGGTCTGGGCAGTCCAATCGCAGTCAAACTGGATGGAGCGAATTTCCAGGTAGCCTGGAGACTGGTGGGGCTGGGCGAGGGATTTTATCTTTAAAAAAATGCGCTCTGCCAGCGCCGGGATCTGCTCCGTTTGCAATTTTAAGAAAGTGCGGTTTGTGATAAAAACAGCAGGCACGACCTCCACGCCCTTTAGCCCTGCGGTGTCAATCTGCACCTGAGCATGGGGCTGTGGCTGCCCGTCAGCGTCGCTCCAATCCACATCAAAAAATTTTACGTAGAGCTTTTTCACCCCCAACGAATCGAGGAAAAGGAGCTCGTTTCCAGTGAGCTGCAAATTTGTTTTCCAATAGTAAAAGCAGGGAGTCAGCACTTTGGGCTGTGATTCTTCACAAGCTAAAAGGCCTATTGCAAGAGCAAAAAGGACGATCGTTATTTTGTACCATCTCCCTTTCATACAAGCCCCTCCCGGATGAGGTCGTGAAGGTGAATGATGCCAAGGTAGCAGCCGTTTTCCTCTACAATCAGTTGGGTTATGCTGTTGGTCCGCATCAGATCGAGGGCATGTACGGCGAGATCTTCTTTAGTGATGCACTTTGGCCCTGTAGTCATCACATCTTCGGCGGTGAGGTGGGTAATATCGTTGCTCCCCCTTCGCTTGAGCATCCGGCGCAGGTCGCCGTCAGTGATGATACCTTCAATGTGACCATTTTCATTTTCGACAACAGCACAGCCCAGGCGCCTGGAGCTCATTTCGAGGATCACCTCGTGGATGCCAGTGCCAGGGCGCACGACAGGGCGCTCATTTTGAGGGAATAAATCGCCTACCCGCAGGTAGAGCTGCTTGCCGAGCGTACCCCCCGGATGGAACTGAGCAAAGTCGCCGGGAGAAAAACCCCGCAGAGCCAGCAGGCTGACAGCGAGGGCATCGCCCATTGCCATCTGGGCAGTCGTGCTGGCAGTAGGAGCCAGGTTGTTGGGGTCGGCCTCTTTGGGGATAGGCGTGTAAAGAAGGTGGGCAGCCTGCCGCCCCAGCCAGGAGTTTCGGCCAGCCGTCATGCCGATGATAACATTCCCCATATTTTTGACAAAAGGAATAAGCACCTTGATTTCCGCAGTGTTGCCGCTCTTGCTCAGGCATAGCAACACGTCGCCGGACTGTATGGTGCCCAGGTCGCCGTGAATGGCATCGGCGGCATGCATGAAAAGAGCAGGTGTGCCGGTAGAGTTCAGCGTAGCGGCGATCTTCTGTGCGACGATGGCACTCTTGCCAACACCTGTGACAATGACGCGGCCTGCCGCATTGAAAATTGCTTCAACAGCAGCGCTGAATTCGTCGTCAAGGCACTCCCGAAGCCTTTGCAGTGCTTCAATCTCAATGTCGAGGGTGCGCCGGGCACTCAAAATGATGGCAGGACAATCGTGTTTTTGCATGGTGGCAAAGTTGGGAATTTACAGGAAATTGAAAAAACAGAGGGAGATTTGAGAGCTTACCTTTTACAAGCCCGGTTGGAGCGCTATTGTGCACTGTGATCTCAAAAGAACGGGAGCTATAAAAAAAGCTTTCCCTCCAAATTTTCCTTTGACATCCATTTTCGGTTTACTATCTTTGGCTGCTTTTTAAAAAATCACATTAGAAAAATAAAAATCTGGATTTAAAACCTCGACCTTGTCGAGGAGCGTTTTCTAAAAACAAAATGCAAAACTGTAGCAAAACCATACCCTCATCTGCTCAGTTAGACAAAAGCCCTGAATCTTTTTCCAAAACATTTTGGCAAACGGAAATTTTGTCTAAATTTAAGCATTCAAGTAATTTTCCTTAGGAAGACAACAGTCATAACCTCCTCAATAAAGCCTATTTCTTCACTAGGATTTCAATAAAACATCAGCGAAAAAATGGTAGCAGAAAAAACTGTTGCACAAGACGCCCTGCACAAAGCTCTTCACCAATATTTTGGATTTGACAATTTCAAGGGCAACCAAAAAGAAATCGTTCAAAGCGTTTTGGATGGAAAGGACACTTTCGTCATCATGCCAACCGGCGGCGGGAAATCACTCTGCTACCAGTTGCCTGCCCTGATGAAGGAAGGGACAGCACTCATCATCTCTCCTCTGATTGCCCTGATGAAGAACCAAGTGGACAGCATCCGGGGTTACAGCGATGAAGACGAGGTCGCCCACTTTCTCAACTCCTCCCTCACCCGAGTGCAAATGAAAGAGGTAAAAGCAGATATCGTCGCAGGCAAAACCAAACTGCTCTACGTCGCTCCTGAAACACTCACCAAAGACGAGAACATCGAGTTTTTCCAGAACGTAAATATCTCCTTCGTCGCAGTGGACGAAGCGCACTGTATTTCTGAATGGGGACACGACTTCCGCCCCGAGTACCGCCGCATCCGGGCGATGATTGATGCCATCAACAAAGAAATCCCCATCATCGCACTGACTGCCACCGCAACGCCCAAAGTGCAATCCGATATTTTAAAGAACCTGAACATGCACGAGGTAAACCGCTTTGTCTCCTCTTTTAACCGAGAAAACCTGTTCTACGAAGTGCGCTCCAAAGGTAAAAAAGACGCAACCATGCGTCAAATCGTGCAGGTCATCAAAACCATGCCGGGGCAATCAGGCATCATCTATGTGCAGGCCCGCAAGTCCACCGAAGAAATTGCCCAAGTGCTAAACGTCAACGGGATTAAAGCAGCTCCCTACCACGCAGGCCTCGACGCCAAAACCCGCTCTGCCACACAAGACGCCTTCCTGATGGAAGACATTGACGTCATCGTAGCAACTATCGCCTTTGGCATGGGCATAGACAAACCCGACGTGCGCTTCGTCATCCACTACAACATCCCCAAGAGCATCGAAAACTACTACCAGGAAACCGGAAGAGCCGGACGCGATGGCCTGGAAGGCCGATGCATCGCTTTTTTCTCTTACAAAGACATGGCAAAGCTGGAAAAATTCCTGCGAGACAAACCCGTCGCCGAGCGGGAAATGAGTACCCAGCTCATGCAGGAAGTTATGGCTTACGTAGAAACAACCGGCTGCCGCCGCCGCTTCCTGCTCTTTTACTTCGGCGAGGAATTCGAAGACGACGACTGCCACTGCATGTGCGACAATTGCCGCTTCCCTAAGGAAAAGGTCGAGGTAAAAAAAGAAATGCAACAAGCCCTGATGGGCGTGAAAGAACTGGAGGAGAATTTCAAAATTAAAACACTAGTGGACTTCATCATCGGCAACGAAACAAAAGAGATGAAAGACTACAGGTTTAATAAAAAACCCCTGTTTGGCATAGGAAAGGAAAAAGACGAGCTTTTTTGGAATTCCATCTTCCGCCATGCACTGATCAACGAATTCCTGCGAAAAGATATCGAAACTTATGGCGTCCTGAAATTGACCCCCTTCGGCCAGGAATTCATCGAAGACCCCTTCGAAGTCAAAATACCTCTCAACCAGGACTACGACAGCCAGGAAATTGACCTGGACGAAGCCGCCGGCAAAGCTGCGGCCCTGGATGAAGCCCTGGTCAAACTACTCAAAGACCTGCGCAAGGAAGTAGCCAAGAAAAAAGGCGTTCCGCCCTTCGTCATCTTCCAGGACCCCTCACTCGAAGATATGGCTACTCAATACCCCATCACCATAGATGATATGGCCAAAGTGCAGGGCGTGAGCCTGGGCAAGGCACAACGCTATGCAAAGCCTTTCCTCGACCTGATTAAAAAATACGTGGAAGACAACGAAATTGACCGCCCTACCGACGTCCTCATCAAGCAGGTAGCTAACAAATCAAAAGTCAAAGTCGCTATCATCCAGGCCATTGACCGGAAAATCCCGCTGTCCGACATCGCCCGTCAAAACAACCTCAACATGGAAGAACTCATGGAGGAACTGGACGCCATCGTTTCCTCAGGTACAAAAGTGGACATTGACTACCACCTGGAAGACATCATGGATGAATCCGCAGTGGAAGAGATCTTCGATTACTTCATGAGCGTAGAAACCGATAACCCTGACGATGCCTTCCGCTCACTAAAAGACGAGGAATACACCTACGACGAAATCCGCCTGGTGCGCCTGAAGTTTTTATCCGAAATGGCCAACTGATACGGCACAAGGGCAGACTGACATCTATCGCCTGCCTGTCGGCATGATATGAAAATCCTCATCATCAACGGTCCTAATCTCAATCTGCTTGGTACCCGGGAGCCACACATCTACGGCAAACGCTCCTTCGAGGAGTATTTTGAACTCCTACAACAGGAGTTCCCGGGCGTCATCCTGCACTACTTTCAAAGCAATTCAGAAGGGGCCATCATTGACAAACTTCACGAGGCGGGCTTCGCCTACCAGGGTATCGCCTTGAACCCAGGGGCCTATGCCCATACCTCCATCGCCATCGCCGATGCCATCGCTGCTATCGAAACACCGGTAGTTGAGATTCATATTTCCAACATCTATTCTCGGGAAGAATTCCGCCATAAATCGCTCCTCACCCCCTTCTGCGTCGGCAGCATCGTCGGCCTGGGACTCAAAGGCTACGACCTGGCGCTGGAGTATTTTATGTCCTGATCATTTTTTGGGCGGCTCAAACCGCCGGAACAGCCGATGATCAAAATTCTCGAAAACTACTGCGCTCCTCAATCTATTCTCCATAAAATAAGCCTATATTTGAATAAAATTCAGTGCTAAAGCGTTTCTCCTGAACATTTGGTTGAAACAAAACCTGAATTAAAACGGTAGATAACAATCAACCACTGATTGTAGTCTGTCTAGAATTGTCGTATTCCCGGAACTGATACCACCAACCATGCGCATCATCCCTGTTGCTTTAATCACCGGCGCTGTACTTTGTCTAACCTTTTCACTTAGCGCCCAAAACTGCGGCTGTGCCGAGCAGGGCAATTGCGAATTCAGCTTTGGTGCGAACAGCACCACCCAAGTATGCTACGACATTACGGACGCCTACAACAACAATCTGGCAGACCCTACCCAGGGGGTTTGCGGCGTCTATATCAAATTCCGGCACGGGCTGATCGGAGCGCTAAATCTGACACTGACTTCCCCCGACGGCACACAGGTGCAATTGGTAGGAGCATCGGGTTTTTGCAACTGCTCCACCCCCATCGCCATCTGGGATATCCTTTTCGTCTCTGACCCTGCTATGGTGCATCCCGACACGACGAACAACTGCCCCCTGCCCGGTGTTTTTGACGGCTGCCCCAATACCTGTATTCCCGCCTGCTGGCCCAACGGCTATTTTATCGGCTCCTACCTGCCGTTCTCCGGCTCGTTAAATGATTTTAACTCCGGCCCCGTGAACGGGCAGTGGTGCATAGAAATTCAGAATAATGCACAATTCAACGGCGGCAAGATCTTCGATTTTGAGATCATCCTCTGCGACCAGTCCGGGATCCTCTGCTGCGACGCTGACGCCGGTGCGATCAGCAAACCAGACTTCAAGGCTTGCGAAAACGATGAAAGCCTGCAGTTCTCTCCTGTGCCAGGTTACGGCGCCCTCCAGCCCGACCCCGAAGAATACGGCTATACTTTCGCCATTTTTTCAAACAACGCAAATCTGATCGCCTACGATACTACCCCCGACCTGCGTACCTACCCGGCCGGCACCTATCAGGTCTGCGGCCTGTCTTACCGCTATGCCGACACTCTCAACATGCCAGCAGAGGGTACAACCTGGTCACCGGCAGCATTGTATGACACGCTCACAGGGCCTAATCCGCCTTTTTGTGGAAAAATAAAAGCCGACTGCATTGACGTCACCATCTTCTCCCCTCCCCTTCCTGTCAACCTGGTAGAAACAATCTGCGTCGGCGACTCAGTGGCCATTGGAGATTCCACTTTTACACAGGCAGGCATCTACCAGGTTCTGCTGGAATCCTTTGGCGGCTGCGACAGCATCGTCAACCTGGATCTGACGGTTCTACAGGTTGACCATACAGACTTGCAGGCGACCCTTTGCCCAGGTGAAACTTTTTCAATTGCAAACAATACTTTCTCCTCTACCGGTATTTACTCCGTGACGCTACAAAACCAATTTGGCTGCGATAGCATCATCACACTCGACCTGGTAGTCCTCGACACCATTAGCACGGCACTGACCGAGGTAATCTGCAGAGGCGACACGGTTTGGATCGGACAGGAGTCTTACACAGAGACGGGTTCTTACACAGCTACACTGACTTCTTTTTTCAACTGCGACAGCATCGTAAATCTCGATTTGTCGGTGGTGGAAGTGAACGTCTCTATCCCGCTGCCCGATACCCTGACCTGCCTGATGACATCCGTTTCTCTGGAGGCAGTCGCAGGGACGAATTTTGACACCCTTAGCTATTCATGGTCAACGGCCAGCGTAGAGCAAAATATTTTAACCGCACAGCCAGGCTCTTATTCGGTGACGGTGACGGCAGCGGGCTGTACTGCCGCCGACACGGCTGAGGTTTTTCAAAATGCTACTGCACCCCTTGCTGCCATCGTCAACACGCCAACGGGGCCGCTAACCTGCAGCCTGACTTCTATCCTACTGGATGGCAGCGCTTCCTCGACGGCCAACGGTCCCATCCAGTTTGCCTGGACGACGCAGGGCGGAACCCTTCCCGGCAACCCGACATTGCCGGCAATCAACGTGTCTGCTCCAGGCACCTACGTGCTCAATGTAACCGATCCTGTAAACGGCTGCCAAAGTACCACCGCCATCACCATCTCCCAAAACATCACTCCTCCGGTGGCTAACCCCAGCGTCAACGCCATGCTGTCCTGCCAAATGCCCGAGGTCACGCTGAGTGGCCTGGGATCAACGCCTGCCGGCGCACTCAACTTTGAATGGAGTACCCTCAACGGCCACTTCGTCCCTCCCGCTATCACCGCTGCCTCCACTATAAATATTGACAAAGCCGGAACATACTTCCTCACCGTTACCAACCAGGCCAACGGCTGCATGCACACAGATTCACTAGTGATAGAACCCGACACCATCGGCCCCCACATCCTGATAGTTTTACCGCAGGGCAATACGCTCACTTGCACATTGGAAGAGCTTACGCTCGACGGGGATAGCTCCATCACCAATCCAAACGTGATAGTACAATGGACAGGGAACGTCCACCCTACCGCTGATTCGCTAATCGTCACGATAACTGAACCGGGTACGTACACCCTGACCATGACGGACCAGGCGAATGGTTGCTCAGACTCTGAGACAATTGTGATTGGAATTGACACCTTGCCACCTATTGCCGACGCCGGGCCGGACTTTGCCATCACCTGTACCAGCATCAGCACGTTTACCCTGGGAGGGCCAGCTACTTCCCTGGGGCCCCAATTCAGCTACGAATGGACTAGTTCACCGGGCGGCAATTTCCTCTTCCCAACAGATACCCCTACCACAAAGGCCAATACCGCAGCTACGTATTACCTGGCGGTGACCAACACAGACAACGGATGTGTGGCTGTAGATTCCACTGAAATCGTGGATCAATCCAATTTCCCGGTTGCCAACGCCGGGCCGGATCTGGAGCTGACCTGCCAGGACACATCCGTGACACTCATCGCAGCCACCGATCCAATGATCGCCAATTACATCTGGACAGACTTGGACGGCAACGTCCTCGCCTCCGGCGTAACCACCACCACCCTCACCGTAAGCTCACCCGGCACCTTCATCCTCGTCATTGGAAATGCACTCTGCGAAAGCAAAGACACAGTAGAAGTCACCGAAAATATCGCTATACCGCCGGCAAGTGCCGGCCCTGACCTCCTGCTCGATTGCCTGACCGGACAAGCTGCACCTGACGGAAGTAGCTCGGCAAACGGCCCGGAATTCAGCTACCTCTGGACGACTGCAGGCGGCCATTTTGTTTCGGGGGAAACCACGACGGCTCCCATCGTGGACGAACCAGGCGCATACTTCCTCAAAGTACTCAATGAAGTGAGTAAATGCGTGGGACTAGACACGATGAACGTGCTGCTGGACACCAGCGCCTGCACGCCTCTGGTGGACGCTGGAGCTGGCGGCGTGTTGAACTGCTACAATCTGGTGGAAGGGGTCACTCTACAGGCAAACGCTTCTGTAGGGCCAAACATCACTTACCAGTGGATCGCCCTTTCGGGCACCATCAAAGATGCAACCGACCCTCTTGCTCCAGTGGTCACCGCAGGGACTTATGTTTTTTCAGCAACCAATACAGCGGTAAATCTGACCGCCCAGGACACGGTGGTAGTACTGCAGGATCTGACGCCACCCGTAGCCGATGCAGGGCCTACCACCCAGTTTCTGGATTGTCCTTCGCTGGCAGGCTGCTACCCCCTGGACCTGAGCAATACTTCCCAAGGTCCCGAATTTACCTACGAATGGGCCGTGCCGGGGCCAAACGGCAGCTTATGTACTCCACCGGATGTTTTAAATGCAGAAATAAACGGAGAGGGCTTTTACGAGTTGACTGTCACAAATATGGACAACGGATGCAGTGCATTCACCACCGTGCTTATTCAGTTGAGCGGGTCGGTACCAGTAGCCAACGCAGGCTCTGATACCCAGATGAATTGCGGAGAAACAGACACCCTGCTGAATGGCAACAGCTCAACGACAGGGGCCGACATCAGCTATGAGTGGTTTTCTTTGGGAGGAAATATTTTGGGCAATAGCAATACGCTGACGCCTTTGGTTTCGCCCAACAACCCCACAGACACTTTCCAACTCGTTGTTTTGAACAATACCAATCTATGTCGGGACACCGACGAGGTGGTCGTTTTTGCCCCCACCAACTGCTTCCCCAATTGTGCAGCCGCCGTGTCAGGAGAGTTGGACTGCAACACCAACACCGTCGCCCTTTTGGGTGCAGGTTCGACTTTAGGTGGCGACATCACCTACCAGTGGACAACGGCATCTGGAGCGCTTTGCGGCGGAGAAACAACCTTGACTGCATGTGCTTCCGCACCAGGCCTTTACCGGCTGGAAGTCTCACGGACTTATCCAAACGGCGCCGTTTTTACTTCGGAATGTGAGGTACAGGTTTTTCAAAATATACAGCCCCCTCTCGCCGATGCCGGACCAGACAGGAATCTCACCTGTAAGGACACCCTGTTGACCCTAAACGGCTCAGGCTCCTCCTCGGGAGCAAATTTTACATACCTCTGGACCACGACGGATGGCAATATCCTCAGCGGAGCAGACACCCTCTCGCCCCTCGTCAACGCCACGGGCCAATACGACCTGCTGGTCCTAAATACCTCGAACGGCTGTACGGCTACGGACTTCATGGTCGTCGGTCTGGACACGCTGCACCCCACAGCAACGGCTGGCTTGGGCGGGCAACTCACCTGCGTCAACAACACGATTGTCTTGAATGGCAGCGGCACGCCGGTTAACGTCACCTACAACTGGACTTCCTCCAACCCCAACAACGGCGGCATTATCACCGGTAGCAACACGCCAACACCCATCATCGGCAGCGCAGGAACCTATTTCCTAACGGTGAAAATCCCATCCAATGGCTGCACAGATACCGATAGCACCAGCGTTACCAAAGATAGCGCCATCCCAGACATTGACGCAGGGCCGAACTTTTTCTACACCTGCGCCGATACCATCTTCACGCTGGGAGCAACGGCAAACGGCAACGCTGCACTGACTTTTCAATGGACGACCAACGGCGGCTGCATCTCGGGCCCCTCCAATATTTTGCAGCCAACAGTGGCCTGCCCGGGCATCTACCAGCTCGTCGCAACTGACCAAGCCAACGGCTGTACGGCCATCTCGCTAACAGAAGTATTCGACCACGCTACCCCGCCCATCGCCAATGCCGGCAGCCAGCAGGAAATCAACTGCGAGCATTTTATAGTGACCCTCGACGGCAGTGGCTCTACACCCGCCGGGCAGCTGGATTTCCTCTGGACGACTCAAAACGGGCACTTCGTCTCTGGCGAAACCACGGCTAATCCACAAGCAGACTCCGTGGGACTTTACCAACTCGTCGTGACTGACCAGCAGACATCCTGCCGGGATACCGCGGTAGTTCTCGTGACGATTGACGACAATATCCCTGCGATTAACGCCGGGCCGGATACGACGCTGACGTGCAGCCGCACCAGTCTGCAACTCGACGGCAGCAACTCGGCCATGGGCACCGGTATCACCTACACCTGGACAACGGCAGACGGCCATATCCTGAGCGGAGCAAACACGGCTACACCCCTGATTGACCAGCCCGGCACTTACACGCTTAGCATCGAAGACTTGGCCAACCAGTGTACTGTGCAGGATGAAACCGTGGTGAGCCTGGACACCCTGGCTCCCTTTGCCACTATCAATCCGATGCAGAACCTGAATCTGAACTGCCTTTTTCCACAAACAACATTGGAAGGGATGCTATCTCAGCCAACAGACAGCCTGAGCTACTACTGGACGACCCAGGACGGGCATATCCTCTTTGGGAGCAATGCAGCTAATGCAGGGGTGGACAAGAGAGGCACCTACCTCCTAACAGTCACGCACATCCGCAATGGCTGCACAGACACTGCCTCCGTCACAGTTACTGAAGATTTTAAAAAACCGCCTATCAGCTTCGCCGATGCTCCCATTCTGAACTGCTACCAACCGCAGGCTGCTCTCCAGTTGCTGCCACCCGGCCCTGTGACAGATTTCAGCTATCAGTGGAGCGGCCCGCTACCCATCCTCAATGCACAAACGCCTGCACCAACGATTAGCAATGCGGGTGTTTATTTTGTGACGCTCACGGATGCATCCAACGGCTGCACGAGCGACAGCTCCATCGTGGTGCAGGCCAACTTTGTTGAGCCGATTGCCATCGCCCAGACGCTATCCTCCCTCGACTGCGATCACAACATTGCCTTGGTCAGCGGCAAAGGCTCCTCCAACGGCAATACTACTTTTTCCTGGTCTACTACGAGCGGGGGGAACATCACCTCTCCAGGCAGCGTGGAAACGGAGGTGGACGCCCCAGGCTGGTACCTGCTCACCGTAACGAATACCAACAACGGCTGCCAGGCAACCGACTCCACCGAAGTCACCTTTAGCGCCTTGCCCATCGAAGATGTGCTTCTGGGACTGGATTTGCCCGACTGCGCAGACCCCGACGGCTACATCACCATTGACAGCATCATGGGGGGCACACCTCCTTTCACTTTCTCGCTCAACGGTGGTCAGCCCATCTCTTTCCCGCAATTTAGCTTCCTCAAGCCGGGTAGCTACGAAGTGTTTGTCAAAGATGTCAATGGCTGTACCTGGTCGCAGAGCGTTGAGCTGTCCGAGCCGCTTAGTCCCACGGTGGACCTGGGCAGCGACCTCCATATCCGTATGGGAGAGAGCGCAACACTCCGGGCCTGGCTCAACATTCCTTCTGGCCAGGTGGACAGCGTCTTGTGGCAAAATCTGCCCACCAACGTCCATTGCCTGCAATGTCTTGAGCAGGTCGTCACGCCGAATGAAACGACCACCTACCACATTTATGTCTTCGATAGAAACGGTTGCCTGGCTACGGACAGGGTCACAGTTTTTCTGGAGGAGGGCCGCAGCTTGTACGTGCCCACTGCCTTTTCGCCAAATGAAGACGGCATCAACGACCGCCTGCTGCCCTTCGCCGGCCAGGAGGTGGCCATCATCCACAACTTCCGCATCTTCGACCGCTGGGGCAACCTGGTTTTCCATGCCAGGAACTTCCAACCAAACGACCCCGCCATGGGCTGGGATGGCCGCTTCGAAGGACAGTACATGAACCCCGCTGTATTCGTCTGGGCTTTAGAGGTGGAGTTTCTCGACGGGTTTAAAAAATCCTTTTTTGGAGAGGTGAGCCTGATGAGGTGAGAGAGTGGTGCCATAAAGCCAGCGAGTCCTTCATTCTAAAATCCTCCTCCTTTGGTACTGCCGGCCTGCTGGGGTAGTCCTTCGATTTTCCAATCTTTCAAACCTTCCACTGCGCCGGCAGGTGTTTTAAAAAACAACCCGAGGAAGCTCCTGTCCTCGGGTTCCGTTTGAATACCCCCCCAGGGAATACCGCAGAGGCTGTTGAGGTGGGCGCCATCAAGAACCAGCTTAGCTCCTTTTTCAACGACAATTTTTTTACCCCCGGCAATGCGCACCTCGCCCTGCAGGGTAAGGGTGGCGTCTTTTTTCACAATCAGGTCTGAGCGCAGGAGCTTAAAATTCCAAGTCGTGTCGCTGCGAACTTCCAGCGGAGGGAAATCAGAGGGCTGTGCAAAGGGCGATTCCCAGATGCCCCGGCCGAAGGTACCTGCCACAATTTTTCCAAAGCAGTAATTCATCTCCAGGTCGGACACCAGGCAAACAGGCAAACTTTTGTTGAAGCAAAGCCATTCGGAATTGGGGTCACTGGCCTGGGGGTTGTAAAAAACGCCCACGTCCGTGCCTGCGTACAAGGCGTCTGCCGTGCCTGCCTGGAAGGCCAGAGCATTCACGGGAAAAGGTGGGAGACCCCGGCTGACATTCGTCCAGGTCTCACCACCATCACCTGAGAAGAAAACCTTGTTAGGAGAATGGTAGGTGTACAATCCCAGCCACACCCGGTTCGGATTGGCAGCGTCCACCTGAATATCCATGACGTGCCCGCCTTGCGGGTGGTAGTAGCGGGCTGGATCGCCAATTTCTTCAGCCAGTGACTGCCAACGCACCTGTGCTGCTGGAGCATTGGCATTTTCTGTTTTGTAAAGCTGGTCGCCATAAGCATAGATCACATTAGCATCGGAAGGGGCAACTGCCAGGGCCGTCACTCGCCAGGGATCTTTGACAGGCAGGTCAATATCACCTACCTGCTCCCAGGTGTCGCCCTTGTAAGGCAGGCGCTCCACCTTTTGGGTGCCTGCATAGAGGTAGCCGTTTTCATGAAAAAACAAGGGGTAGTAGTAGGTATCTCCGGTGCCTTTCATGCCTTTGGTGAACCGGCCCGACCAGGAAAGCCCGCCGTCTGTTGAACGCCTGATCTGCGTCGGCCCGCCGCCCCAGGAGATGCCATAGATGTAGTTAGGGTCGTAAGGATCCACCGCACAGTCTGTGCCGTCTCCTCCGATGAACGGCTTGATGGCTTTTTCATCGGGGTAAATGAGCATGAGACCCAGGTCCTGGGTACCACCGGGTACCACAGAAAAATCTTCGGCCACGCCGATACCATAAAACTGCATGTTGTTGAATCCCTTGCCGGACACATCCCGCCAGCTCCATTTTTCATTCTGGAGAATCCCGCGATAGAGGCCTCCGTCGTTGCCGGAGTAGAGAATGTCTCCTCCTTCTCCATCGCTGACGGCGACCAGATCGCGGTGATCCACGTGCAGGTCGCCCCCGCCAATCATTTTAAAAGAAGCTTGGTTGCCGCTGAGCTTCACCTGCATGACGTACAGGCCGCCGATATACAGCAGGTTATCATCGTTAGGCGAAAGAGTGAAAGCATGCTTTTCGTAGCTGGTACTCAGGCGTTTGCTGAATACATTCTGCCAGGTTTCGCCGCCGTCCGGCGAGCGCAGGATGACCTCGCTCCTGGATTTGGTTACGCAACCGAGGAAGATTAGCTCGGGATTGCGCTTGGAAACGGCTATGTCCATGCGCAAGACATCTTCCTCGACGCCCAGGTCTGCTACGTTGAACTCCTGCCAGTCTTCACCGCCATTTTTTGAAATAAAAAAATAACTCGCATCCGTTGAGAGGTAAAGAGTGCCGGGTGTTCCAGGCTTGAAAACCAGGTCCCGGAAGGCATTTTCCCAACCTGCAGGGCAGGGGTAGGGGTTTATCTTTTTTAGTTCAAAAGTCGAACCGGCATCGGACGAGCGATAGTAGTTTTTTCCACAAAGCACATGCAGGGTATCGGGGTTTTGCGGATGCACCAGCACCTGATGGACGACTTCCTCCATGCCACCGGGCGCCTCGAAGGTCAGGCCGGTAGGGTTCCAGGTGCTGCCACCATCTACCGATTTCAACAGCCCAAACCCGTAGGATCGGCGGAGTTCCAGTGGGTAGCGCATGCCCGTTCCTGCGTAGATTACGCTGGGGTTGCCGGCGTCAAAAGCAAAGTCTCGGGTGCCGAGAACGGGTAGCCGAGTGCTGTCGGTGATGCACTCCCAGAGAGGCATAGAGTCCAGAACGTTGCGGGTGCGAAAGAGACCTCCTGTGGGGGTGCTGGCGTAGAGTTCTGCTGGATTGGGATCTTCGGGGTTGGGGAATTTTACCCTTATCTGGGCACCGGTGCCGGTGTAGGAAAAATTTGCCTTCGGCCCCGGTGTCGGTGCGGTGAAAGGGCCAAGGTACTTCCAGTCGGAGCCATTGGCAGGGGTGTTGCAGACGGGAAGCGGCTGGGCAGGCAGCCCTGAAGCCAGCAGCAGGGACAGGCAGCAGAACAAGAACATCCCGACAAAGGAGCAGCAGTTGGAGCTTTTTTTATTTTTCATAAACACTTTTTTGAAAGGGGCCTTTGAGCGGGATGAAATTAAGGAACGTGCCGGAAATAAGTTGGGTATTTCGGCGAGTGTATTTTGGGCGCTGGCAAGGCAGTGAAATAGGCGCATAGCCTTAGAGCTTGTTTGCGTTTCGGTGCTTGAGGCGAAAAAGGGCCGTTTTTGACCAAGTGACCAAATCGCAAACAAGCTCTTAGCTACGTAACTATTTCACCAACACAGCCAGCGCCCAAAAGACGCCGCCCAAATGCGTAAGTTATTTCCGACACGTTCCTAAAAGCCAAAAGCAGGATTCGCAGCCGCCGCAAAAGTTAAAAAAAATTCCTCCTCGGAGGGGTTGAAATAGGGCGATAACCGGATAGGCGCAGCCTCTCACCGGCAGAGACGCCACGCAGGGAGGAGATGCGGGGAGAAGGCAGCGGCCACGTCAAGGCGAAAACTTCAGGTAAAAAACGGATGCAGCAGCCTGGCTTTTGAGGTAAAAATCCTTTCCCTACATTTGCACCCCGAAATTTTAAAACATGAATCTCAAGCAGGAAATCGCACGCCGGAAAACCTTCGGCATCATCTCTCACCCCGACGCCGGAAAGACCACACTAACGGAAAAACTCCTCCTGTTCGGCGGTGCTATCCAGACTGCAGGCGCTGTCAAATCCAACAAGATCAAAAAGACGACCGTTTCCGATTTCATGGAAATCGAGAAGCAACGGGGCATCTCAGTTGCTACCTCTGTCATGGCATTTGAATACAATGGACTGAAAATAAATATCTTAGACACTCCAGGCCACCAGGATTTTGCCGAGGACACCTACCGCACACTCACCGCCGTGGACAGCGCCATCGTCGTCATTGACGTGGCAAAAGGGGTGGAAACGCAAACGGAAAAACTCGTCGGCGTTTGCAGGATGCGGGCAACGCCAATCATCGTTTTCATCAACAAACTCGACAGGGAGGGGAAAGACCCCATCAGCCTGCTGGACGAGGTAGAACAAAAACTCGGCCTGCGGGTGCGCCCCCTCAGTTGGCCCGTGGGTATGGGGCAAACCTTCAAAGGCGTTTACAGCATGTATGAAAAAAAACTGGTGTTGTTCCGCCCACATAGCAAACAAGCCGGAGAGGACACCATTGAGATCAACGACCTGAACAGCGGTGAGCTTGAAAAGCACATTGGCCAACGAGCAGCCGACACCTTGCGAGAGGAAGTGAATATGGTAGAGGAGATCTACCCCGAATTTGACGTAGAGGCCTACCGGAAGGGGGAGCTGTCACCCGTGTTTTTCGGCAGCGCTGTCAACAACTTCGGTGTCCGAGAGCTGCTCGACTGCTTCACCGATATAGCTCCTTCGCCTCAGCCCCGCGAAACAGAAGAGCGGCTGATACTGCCCGAAGAGGAGAAATTCAGCGGTTTTGTCTTTAAAATTCACGCCAACATTGACCCTAAGCATCGGGCCAGAATCGCCTTTGTGCGTATTTGCTCGGGCACTTTTGAAAGAAATAAAAACTACCTCCACGTGCGCTTAGGCCAACAGTTGCGCTTCGCAAACCCTACCAGTTTCATGGCTGACAAAAAGGAGGTGATTGACGAAGCCTTTCCTGGGGATGTGATCGGTCTGCACGATACAGGCAATTTCAAGATCGGCGACTCACTAACTGAAGGCGAAAAATTGCATTTTAAAGGAATCCCCAGCTTCTCGCCCGAGCAGTTCCGCTACGTTGAAAATGCCGACCCTATGCGCTCCAAACAACTCGCCAAGGGCCTCGAACAACTTATGGATGAAGGGGTGGCACAGCTTTTTACCAAAAATAGCAACGGCCGAAAAATCATCGGAACAGTCGGGGCACTCCAGTTCGACGTCATCCAATACCGCCTGCAACACGAGTACGGCGCCTCCTGCAAGTACGAACCAGCCAGCCTGCACAAAGCCTGCTGGGTGACTTGCAAAGACCCCGGAGCACTGAAGGAGTTTTTCGACCGCCGAAGCCGGGATCTGGCCAAAGACAAAGATGGCAACACCGTTTTCCTCGCTGAAAGTGCCTGGACCCTGAAAATAGCTCAGGAAAATCACCCGAAAGTAGAGTTCCATTTTACTAGCGAAGCAAGATGAGAGAGAAGGGAGAAGGGAGGGGTTAGGAAAAATTTGCTGTAAAGTTTTCCTCTTTGTAGCCAGGTGGAGGCAAAAAAAAGCCTTGCCAGGTATTGTGTCGGGCAAGGCTTTTTTTAAAAGTCCTGTCTAAGGAATTGTTTGAATTTAGCTCTGCGGGCTAAAAAGTTGTCTTTTTCGTCCTTTTCCTCTCAGGCGGCCAAATCCAAACAGCTTCTAAAAATTAATCAGGGAAGGAATCTGAAATTGTACACGTACAACCAGATCATCAAAAGGGTAAACAGGATGGTATAAATGAGCATCCACATCACTGTTCTGCCTTTTTTACCTTCATTTTCGATATGATCTGCCATGATTATTTCTTTTTGGATGAAACATTTCGGATTGACGCAGCAAATGTAGCTTTCCGTTCTGATTATTACAAATAATTGAAATTGCCCGAATTAAATTCGCCCGGCACTTTGCTGAATCCCGGAGCGGATCGAAAAGAGTAGCAACTTCAAGGCTTCTCTATCTTTGGAGCTTCAATTTTAAATTTTCCAGTATTTCAAAAATGAGAGCAGTCATCCAGCGCGTTTCCCAAGCCTCCGTCACTATCAAGGGGGAAGTAAAATCCAGCATCGGGCAGGGTTTGCTCATCCTCCTGGGCGTAGAAGATGCTGACGGACAGGAGGACATCGAGTGGCTTTGCAAAAAGATTAGCCAGTTGCGCATCTTCAGCGATGAAGCGGGGCTGATGAACTTATCTGTGCAGGACATCGGCGGGGAGGTCATTGTCGTGAGCCAGTTCACCTTGCATGCCAGCACGAAAAAAGGCAACCGCCCCTCTTTCATCCGGGCAGCAAAGCCGGACACTGCCATTCCGTTGTATGAAAAATTCGTGGCAACACTGCGGGAAATCTCTGCCTTGAAGGTAGCTACGGGAGAGTTTGGAGCAGACATGCAGGTGGCGTTAATCAACGACGGGCCGGTGACGATTGCAATGGATACGAAGGTCAAAGAATGAGGCCTCCGCTTAAAAAATGCACCCTTACTGTGCAATCCAACAGCTTTACAGTTTCAGAATATCGGTTGGCGTCTCCACCAGGACGACGCGGTCGCCGTGGATCCCTATGGGCTGTTTCAGAATCAGTGGGTTTTTCTGGATCAGGGTCAACCAGTCTGTGTCCGACAGGTCGAGGTGGCTGAAATGCGTTTTAAAATAAGGTGCCTCCTGGTCAACGAGACCCGCAATAGGCAATTTGAGCTTGGCGGCAATTTCAGCGACCTGCTCCTCCGTCAATTTGTCTTTCAACAAATCAATTTCCCGCACGGGCAGTTCTTTGGTTTTGGAATAAGCCAGTGTTTTCTTGCCGCGTACGGTGTCTGAAACGTAGATCAGGATGATTTCTCTTTGCGAAGTTTCGAGTTCTAACATGGCTGAAAGTTTTTTAGCCTGTACCATCTGCTTTTTTAAACTAACGAGGGTTGCACAGAAGAAAGGGCCTGGCATTCAATGTTTTAAAAACGACCGTTAAGTCATTCCAACCATGGACGGCGCCCCGCAGTTTGCATGGAAGGTTAACAGGAGTCCGAAAAGTTTGTTTTGCCTGTTCTCGCATTTTCACCTCTCTTTTTTCTCGCCCGAAGCGATATCCGTATTCCAGTTTTGGCCCGAGGCAACACTGCATTCAACCGGTTTTGCTACCTTTCTTCGGAAAATGAGGAAGGGGAAGAAAGCGAAAATATTCCCTAAAATTACGCACGAAGGAGGCTTTACAAAATCACAATAGTGTCACAATCGCTGCTTCTCCTTTCGATTCCCACTAAGTTGTTAGCTTTGGCGGTCGAAGGGCAGCTATCGCCTGAGCTGCTTTTACTTCTTCAAAATTTCGCTGCATTCACTTTATTTTTTTGGATAAAATTTCAAAGCAATCATGAATACCAGACAACTGATCGAATGTGTTCCCAACTTCTCAGAAGGCCGGGACATGAGCATTATCAAACAAATCACCGATGAAATTGAGCACGTGGAAGGCGTCAAGCTTCTTGATGTAGATCCTGGCAAAGCCACCAACCGCACCGTTGTCACCTTTGTGGGGGAGCCTGAACCGGTCATCCAGGCAGCATTTCTGGCCATCAAAAAAGCAGCAGAGGTGATTGACATGAGCAAACACAAAGGCGAGCATCCCCGCATGGGTGCTACTGACGTCTGCCCACTCATCCCCATCGCCAACATTTCCATGGAAGAAGCGGCCAAATGGGCACACAAGCTCGCCGAGAGGGCCGGTAGCGAACTCAATATCCCGTTCTACATGTACGAGGCAGCAGCGACCCGCCCCGAGCGCCGGAACCTGGCCACCATCCGTGCCGGCGAGTACGAAGCACTGCCAGACAAGCTGAAAAAACCCGAGTGGAAGCCCGACTACGGCCCCGCCGTTTTTAACGAACGGGCAGGTGCTACCGTCATCGGCGCCAGGGATTTTCTCGTGGCCTACAACGTCAACCTGAATACGATCAGCGAGCGCCGGGCCAACTCGGTCGCCTTCGACGTGAGAGAGCAGGGGCGGGTACTGCGCCAGGGCGACCCCATCACCGGCAAGGTCCTGCTGGATGAAAACGGTGAACCTCGCCGGCAGCCAGGCGCCTGCAAGGCCGTCAAAGGTATGGGCTGGTACATCCCCGAATACGGTGTGGCGCAGGTCACCATGAATCTGACCAACTTAGCAGTGACGCCGCTGCACGTCGCATTCGAGGAATGTTGCAAGAGTGCCGAACGCAGGGGCATGCGAGTGACAGGCTCTGAGCTGGTAGGCCTCGTGCCGCTCAAGGTCATGCTTGATGCAGGTGAATATTTTTTAAAAAAACAAAAATGGAGCACGGGCGTGTCGCAGGAAGAGCTTATCCACATCGCCGTGAAGTCGTTGGGACTTGACGAACTGGCGCCGTTTGACCCAAAGAAAAAGATCATTGAGTATCAACTGGCAGATGACAGCACCACGCCACTTGTCAACATGAACCTGCGGGAGTTTGCCAACGCCACAGCCCGCGACAGCGCTACGCCTGGCGGTGGCTCTTCCTCCGCTTACGTCGGCGCACTCGGCGCAGCACTCGGTGCCATGGTCGCCAACCTCAGCGCCAGCAAACGGGGCTGGGACGACCGCATGGAAGTCTTTTCTGCCTGGGCCAGAAAAGGGCAAAAGCTTAAAGACACTCTGCTGCGCCTGGTGGACGAAGATACCGACGCCTTCAACCGCATCATGGCTGCCTTCCGCCTGCCTAAAGAAACAACAGAAGAAAAAGCAGCTCGCAAACAAGCCATCCAAGATGCCACGCGCTACGCTATCGAAACGCCGTTGCACATCATGGAGGTGGCCTTTGAAATATTCGAACTGGCGGAGGCAATGGCCAAAGACGGCAACCCCAGCTCGGTGTCCGATGCTGCCGTGGGAGCACTGTGCGCCCGCGCTGCGGTACATGGCGGCTGGATGAACGTTCGCATCAACACCGGAAGCCTGTCCGACAAGGAGCTAGCTGCTTCTTTTTTGAAACAAGCGGAAGAAATCGGCAAGAAGGCCGATGAATGGGAGCGCCGCATCGTGGCTATTGTGGACAGCAAAATGTGACCTGCAGCCCAGCTTAGAGCATGTTGAAGATTTAGCTGCCGGTGATAAAAAGTCGTCTTTTTAATCCGGTAAGCTCAATTCAAACAGCTTCTTAGGAACGGAGCACTAATAAATTGTACCCATCCTTTTCAAAAAGCCCGAGGAGAATTGGCACGCCCTATTTTTCACCACCTCCTGTCTCCTTTCGGTTTCTACAACCCGCCCGGCGAGTACGGCAGCAGCGATGCGGCATCCTCTTGCTGTATCCGCCGATGATTTTCCTTTGAGTTTTCCCCAAAAAATCTTCGGAAGAAAACCAAACTTAACATTACCTTCATGGCAGGAAGGATAACCTGCCTAAAAAGAGGAACCCGAACAGTTCACCATCAAAAACTTCAACACGTGGAACTTGCAATTGGCATAGACATCGGCGGGACCAATACGAAAATTGCCCTGGTTGACCCCGAAGGCACCATCCTCGGCCGCACCCATATTTCTACCAGCGACCAAGAGGACGAACATCACTTTTTCAACGCATTATTTTTTGCCATATCAAATTTGTTAAAGAAAAATCCGAGTGCATTTCACCTGGCAGGCATTGGGGCAGGCGCACCGAGCGTCAATGAAATAGAAGGCACGATTGAAAACGCAGCCAACCTGCCCTTTTCACCCCGAGTCGAATTTGTCAAAATCCTGAAGGAACAGTACGGCATACCGGTTTTTTTAGTGAAAGACAGCAACGCATCCACCCTGGGCGAGATGCGCTACGGCGCAGCCAGTGGCATGAAAAACGTCGTTTTGCTCACCCTGGGAACAGGGCTGGGCTGTGGTGTCGTCATGGAGGGTCAGCTCCTGCGGGGCGAGCAGGGGCACGCCAGTGAAGCCGGCCACGTCTGCGTTCAGAAGAACGGCCGGGACTGCGGCTGCGGCAGAAAAGGCTGCCTGGAAACCTACGTGTCAGCAACAGGTCTGAAGCGCACCGCCTTTGAGCTGATGAGCAGGACAATGAAAGCCAGCAAGCTGCGCACGCTCAGCTTCGAAGCTATGACGGCCAAGGTCATTTCAGATATCGCCCTGCAGGGCGACGAGCTGGCCAAAGAGGCCTACGACTACACAGGGGAAGTGCTCGGTCAGGCACTGGCCGATATGGCGGCCTGGTTCGAACCCGAAGCCTTTATCCTGTCGGGGGGGCTGGCAGCAGCGGGTGAGTTGCTCTTCCAGCCAACTATCGAAAGCCTGGAGCAACATTGCCTCGCTTTTCACAAAGGGAAACTCAAAGTCCTACCTTCGTCCTTAGGTGAAAACGATGCTGCTTTATTAGGTGCAGCTTCGCTCGTGTGGAAGGAAGGGGCGCAAAGGGCAATTTCCTGATTTTTGTAAGGCAAATCCAATCATTAATCCATCCAAAATAATTTTAAATCGAACAGCAATGTTTACCACTGCCAACTCTAAAAGCCCAAAGACCAGCGCATTAAAGTTCCAGTTTAAAACCTTTGAAAAACTGCCTGTCAAAATTTGGGACGACGCAAAAGAGGCTTCTGTCCACGTCGCCCGCGGCATTGCACTTTCCATCCGGCAAAAGCAACAGGACGGTGAGAAAATAGTGCTTGGCCTGGCAACCGGCTCCTCGCCTATCCAGATCTACCGGGAGCTTGTCCGCCTGCACAAGGAAGAAGGGCTGAGCTTTTACAACGTCGTCACCTTCAACCTCGATGAGTACTACCCCATGCCGAAGGAAGCACGGCAAAGCTACTGGCGCTTCATGCACGACCACCTGTTCGACCACGTGGATATCCCCTCGGAAAACATCCACATCCCCGACGGCGATATTCCCATGGAAAGGGTGCAGAGCTACTGCGAATGGTACGAGAAGCAAATTGACCTGCACGGCGGCATTGACATTCAGATCCTTGGTATCGGCCGCACGGGGCACATCGGGTTCAACGAACCAGGCTCCTGGGAGTCTTCAATCACCCGGATGATACGCTTGGACAACCTGACCCGCCAGGATGCCATCAAGGATTTTCACTCGGAAGAAAATGTACCCACCAGGGCTATCACCATGGGGATTGCCAGCATCATGAAAGCCCGCACAATTTACCTGCTAGCCTGGGGGCAACACAAAGCCCCAATTCTGGCCCGGGCAGTGGAGGGCGAGATATCCCCTTCTATCCCTTCCACTTATTTACAAAAACACAGAAACGTTCGGGTCATCATTGACAAAGCAGCTTCAGAAAAGCTCACCCGGGTGACCGCTCCCTGGCTTTGCGGCATCTGCAACTGGACGGAGGATCTGGCCTGCCAGGCCACCGTTTGGGTTTCCCAGCAAACAGGGAAGCCTATCCTTAAACTCACCAACGAAGATTACAACGAAAATGGATTGAGCGAGCTGATGCTGCTGGAAAATGGCGCTTACGAGCTGAATATCAAGATTTTTAATCGGCTGCAACACACCATCTCGGGCTGGCCGGGCGGCAAGCCCAATGCAGACGACTCCACCCGGCCCGAACGGGCTACGCCTGCCAGAAAGCGCAGCATCATCTTTTCACCTCACCCAGACGATGACGTGATCTCTATGGGGGGCACCTTTATGCGCCTCGTTGACCAGGGGCACGACGTTCACGTGGCTTACCAGACCAGCGGCAACATTGCCGTTCACGATCACGACGCCCTCCGCTTCACCGAGTTCATGTTGGAGTACAGTGAAACGCAGGGTCTGCTCACCGAAGACAATGAAAAGAAATACAAAAAGATCCTCCGCTTTTTCAAAAATAAAAAACAGGGTGAACCAGACATTCCTGAAGTGCGCTCCATCAAGGGCCTCATCCGACGGGGAGAAGCCAGGGCTGGGGCACGTTACTGCGGCATCACCGACGACCACATCCATTTTCTCGACATGCCTTTTTATGAAACAGGCAAGGTGCGTAAAGGTGAAATCGGGGATGCCGACATTGAGATCATCGCCGCATTAATTGAGCAGATACAACCCCATCAGGTTTACGCTGCCGGCGACTTGGCCGATCCGCACGGCACCCACCGGGTCTGCCTTGACGCCATCTTCGCTGCCTTCGAGCGGCTAAAAGACAAAAAATGGATGAAAGACTGCTGGCTCTGGCTCTACCGGGGAGCCTGGCTCGAATTCCCTGTCAATGAAATTGACATGGCTGTGCCCATGTCTCCCGACCAGGTGATGCGCAAGCAAAAAGCTATTTTCATGCACCAGTCGCAAAAGGACAGTGCCCCCTTCCCCGGCGAGGATGCGCGGGAGTTTTGGCAGCGTGCCAGGGAGCGCAACAAAGCCACTGCCGAGGTCTATCGCAAACTGGGCCTCGCAGAATACGAGGCAATGGAGGCTTTTGCCCGGTGGAAGTTCGACTGGCAATAGCCCCGGAAGTGGGGCACTAAGAGCATGTTGGAGATTTGGCCACTTGGCTAAAAACGGCCCTTTTTCGCCTGCTTTTTACCTTTTTTCAACTCCGCAGGGATGCTGGCCAAATGCACAAGCTATTTCCAAGATGTTCTTTAACACAACAAACTGAAAATCAACTCTATGTAACTACATTGCAAGGGGAGTTTCTGGGGGAAAAATTGAATTTTTTTCTCAAAAGAATTGTGGGAAGAAGAAGAAAACTTCACTTTTTCTTCCTCCTCCCACGCCCTCCTGCGTAGCAACAATTTTATAAGAAATGAAACTACTGACTTTGCTTTTTACTTTTCTGATTATTACACTTACTGCCTGTGAGCAGGGAAGCAGGGAGGATGCAGCAAGCGCCAACAAGTACCAGGTCATCCCACAGCCAGCAAACCTGACGCCACAAACGGGCAGGTTTCAGGTCAACGGCGAAACCAAGATACTGCTGCTGTCCGCCGATGAAGGGCTGAAGACGGCTGCATCTCACTTAGCTTCGGTGTTGATTAAAGCAACCGGTACAACCGTTGCACCGGCAGAAGGCACGGAGCAAAAGGACGCCTTTCTGTTCAGCCTCGACCCTTCGATTGAGGATGCAGAGGGCTATCAACTCGAAGTCACACCCTACGAAGTGACGATACGGGCAAAAACAGGAGCGGGTGCTTTTTACGCCGTACAGACGCTTCGGCAATTAATGCCGGTAGATATTGAGCAAAAGCAGCGCACCTCATTTTCCATTCCCTGTGTCAAAATTGCCGACGAGCCACGCTACGCCTATCGAGGGATGCACCTCGACGTAGGCCGTCATTTCTTCGGCGTGGACGACATAAAAAAATACCTCGACCAACTGGCTTTGCACAAATTCAACCGCTTCCACTGGCACCTGACAGAGGACCAGGGCTGGCGTCTGGAAATCAAAAAATACCCCAAACTGCAGGAAATCGCCGCCTGCAGGGAAGAAACGCTCATTGGCCACTACGAGGACCGACCGCAAAAATTCGATGGGAAAAAATACTGCGGTTACTTCACGCAGGACGAAGCCCGTGAAATCGTGCGCTACGCCGCCGACCGCTTTATCACCGTCATCCCCGAAATTGAAATGCCAGGCCATGCACAGGCGGCCATTGCCGCGTACCCCGAACTGGGTTGCACAGGGAAGCAGGTGCCGGTTCTGACCACCTGGGGCGTATCTGATGAGGTGTTCTGCCCGAACGAGGTCACCTTTGAATTTTTGGAAAATGTATTGCTGGAAGTGATGGACATTTTCCCCTCCACCTACATCCACATCGGAGGTGACGAGTGCCCGAAAGTCAGATGGGAGCAGAGCAGGTTCTGCCAGGATTTGATCAAAAGAGAAAATCTGAAAGACGAGCACGGCTTGCAGAGCTATTTCATCAGCCGCATGGAAAAATTCCTGAACTCGCACGGTCGCCAGATCATCGGCTGGGATGAGATACTGGAAGGGGGGCTCGCTCCCAATGCAACGGTGATGAGCTGGCGAGGCACCGATGGAGGCATTACAGCCGCCCGGCAAAAGCACGATGTCATTATGGCTCCCACGGATTTCTGCTATCTCGACTACTACCAATCACAGGACCCTGGCGAGCCGATCTCCATTGGCGGCTACCTGCCCCTCGACAAGGTTTACAGCTTCAATCCCGACCCAATCGAGCTGACGCCAGAGGAGCACAAGCACATTCTTGGCGTGCAGGGCAACCTGTGGACGGAGTACATCCACGACATGCCACACGTGGAATACATGGTGTTCCCCCGTGCTTGTGCCATTGCTGAAATTGGCTGGACTCCGCAGGCCATGCGGAACTACGACGACTTCGTGAGCCGCCTCTCCGTTCACCTGGACCGCCTCAAGGCGCTGGGCGTCAACGCAGCGGTGAAGATCTACGACGTAAAAACCAAGGTTGCCGCAGGGGAAGGCAAAGGTATCTCCGTGAGCCTTTCACCGAAGATGGAGGGGCTGGATCTGCGCTACACCCTTGACGGCAGCGAGCCTTCGATGAGCAGCACGGCCTATTCTGCTCCGTTTTTAATTGAAAAAAGCTGCACCATGAAGGCACTCCCCTTTCGAGAGGGGAAGCAGCCAGGCAACGGAGCGGAGCTCGTCTTCCACCTGCATAAGGCTGCAGGCAAAGCCATTCAGCTGCGCGAGCAGCCCGCCTCGAAATACAGTGGCAACGGAAACGGCAGCCTCATCAACGGTGTGTTCGCCAGTGAGAGCCAATTCACCGGCCCGGAGTGGCTGGGCTTCCCGGGTAAAGACTTCGATGCTGTGATCAACCTGGGGCAGGAAACGGATTTTTCAAAAGTAAAACTTCGCTTTTTCAACGAAAAAGGACAATGGATTTACCCGCCTAAAGAAGTGGTGATTTCCGTTTCAAACGATGGGGAAAATTTCAGCGAAGCAGGCAGAGTAGCCGTGCAGGATGGCGAGGGCAAGGTCATTCAGACAGAAGTGGCGCTACCGGGGAGCAAGGGTACCTACCTGCAAGTGCAGGTGAAGCGATACGGCATAATCCCTGTTGGTGCAGAGGGAGGCGGCAACGAGGCCTGGCTTTTCGTGGATGAAATCGTCGTGGAGTAGATCAGGAGGGCAATTGGGCAGGGTAAAACGTAGTAAAAGGCCTGATTTTTTTCAAAAAAAATAGTGCCTATTTAGAAGGCTGCAGAGGAGGACGAAAAAATAAAATTTTTTCTTCTCCTCCAATTCGGGTTGTTTTTTGGAAAAAATTGAAAGTTTTTTCCAAAAAACAGCCTCTGCTAAGTAGTTACAAAAAAATCACTATGCTTGCAAGGCTTTTCCGGCCAACAGCCGGGTAGCCAGTTGCTTCAAAACAAAAACGACAAGCGATGTCTCAATCCAAATCCAACCTGGTACCCATCATCATTCTGGGTGTGTTGTTTTTCATCTTTGGCTTCGTCACCTGGCTAAACGGGACGCTGATACCCTACCTGAAAATTGCCTGCGAGCTGAACAACTTCCAGGCTTTGCTGGTTGCCTTTGCCTTTTACATTTCTTATTTCGTCATGGCTCTGCCTTCTTCCGTCGTTTTGAGGAAGACGGGTTTTAAAAACGGGATTATGCTGGGGTTGCTGGTCATGGCAGCAGGAGCATTGATATTCATCCCGGCGGCCAATGCGCGGCAATACAGTCTTTTCTTGCTTGGGCTTTTTGTCATTGGCACGGGGTTGTCGCTGCTACAAACAGCAGTCAACCCCTACATTACTATCGTGGGGCCGATTGAAAGTGCAGCACAGCGCATCAGCATCATGGGGATTTGCAATAAAGTAGCCGGCGTGTTGGCGCCGATCATCCTCGGTGCCATCATTCTCTCCGATGCAGACACGCTGGTTCACGAACTTGAGACGCTGGATGCAACTGCAAGGACAGTTCGCCTGGATGAGTTGGCCAGCCGGGTGATTGAGCCTTATGCCATCATGGCTGCTCTGCTGGTAGGCCTTGCGCTGATGATCCGCTACTCCCCACTGCCAGAGATTGAGGAGGAGGAAGATGAAACGACTCATGAGCCGGTTTCAACAGCCGGGAAGACGAGCGTCTGGCAGTTTCCGAGTTTAATTCTGGGTGTTATCGCGCTGTTTTTATACGTTGGCGTGGAGGTGCTGGCTGGCGACACCCTGCCCAACTATGGAATCTCACAGGGCATCCCTCTGTCGGTTGCCAAAACATTTACGTCTTATACGCTTGCAGCCATGGTGGTTGGCTACATTTTGGGCATTGTCACCATTCCTAAATTGATATCACAATCCAAGGCGTTGACTATTTCTGCTGTTCTGGGTGTAATATTCAGCCTGCTCGCCATTTTCACGAGCGGCTATACTTCTGTGATGTGTGTGGCTCTGCTGGGGTTTGCCAATGCGCTGGTATGGCCTGCGATCTGGCCCCTTGCAATTCACGGGCTGGGCAAGTTTATGAAAACAGGTTCGGCTATGCTCATCATGGCAATCGCAGGGGGGGCGCTGCTGCCGCTGCTATATGGGAAGCTCGCTGACATGCCCTCCATCGGCCATCAGCAGGCTTACTGGATCATGGTTCCCTGCTATCTTTTTATCTTGTACTACAGTTTGAGAGGGCATAAAATCACTGCATGGGGCGGCTCTCTCTAAGAGCTTGTTTGCGATTTGGTGCTTGAGCAGAGATGCTGTTGGGATGGAGCTTAGGAACGTGCCGGGCCAAAAAGGTGTCCTTTTATCTCCGGCAGCCCAACCCCAACAGCATCTGAAAACGAGCAATTTTTCGTCAATTTTTCTCCTTTTTTCCGTTGCGCAGCAGCGCTACGGAACGGAAAAAAAAGGGGAAAAGTGGCGTAAAAGGGCCGTTTTTTAGCCAAGTGCCCAAATCGCAAACAAGCTCTTACACCCTCAATTCATTGTGAAGGGGGGAATACGCCTCTGCATTAACCTGACAACATGAAGCATCAGGGCCATATCTACATTCAAAAGGGTCGTTTCACCATTTCCACGGATCCGTCTCTGCTTGATATTGACCTGATTTACAAATTTTTATCGGAAGACTCGTACTGGGCAAGAGGCATGACGCACGAGGAGGTGAGCGATACTGCCGAGGGGTCTTTGTGTTTCGGCATTTATACGGAGAGCGGCCACCAGGTAGGCTTTGCAAGTGTGGAAACTGACTATTCCAGTTTTGTTTATCTGACTGATATTTTCATTCTGGAAAAATACAGGGGGCAAGGTCTTTCACAGTGGCTCATCGAAGTCATCATGGCCCACCCCAGCCTGCAGGATATTGATAGCTGGATGCTCGTGACCAACGATGCGCAGGGTTTGTATGAAAAATTTGGATTTAAAGCTATTCCCGGCAGTCCGGGGCTTATGGAGCGGCTGAATCCTAAGCTTTTTTAAAAGCAGGCTGGTGTTTCACTCCTATTCAGGGCTGCCAAAAAGGTTTAAATGACATCTGTGTTCAACGCATCCTGAGAATTTCCCTCAAAGCCCCTTCTTTCATAGCATAAGCTGAAATAACGATCTGGCGGATTCCTGCCTTTCGAATCACAAAATCAATCAGAGCAAAAGCGGCGACGATCAATTGTACTCGTTCAGGCGGCAGGTTGGGCATTTGGCGGCGTTCTTCAGCAGAGGAAGTGATAATTTTCCCATGCAAAAAATAGTAATCATCAACGGGGATAATGGAAAAGAGGGGATGGTGTTTTTGCTTTACGAGCATGTCTTCCACTACTTCAAACGAGCCGGAAGCGCCCAGCAGCAGAGGAGTTTTGTGTTCTTTCAGGGCTTCGGTAAGTGGTTTAAGCGTCTCTTCCAGGTGCCACTCAATTGCTGCAAGGTCTCCTGCACTGATGGGGTCATTTTTCTGAAAATTGGAAAAGAGCACCTGCACCCCCACTGGAAAACTATGCGCCCAAAACACGTCTGACTGATTGCAAATAATAAACTCCACGCTACCGCCTCCGATGTCCATGATAAGCCCTTTGCCCAAAAAAGGAGGTACGGCCTGCATAACTCCCAGGTGAATGAGCCGTGCTTCTTCATCACCGCTGATCAATTCAATCTGAATTCCTGTGGCCAGTTGAACAGCTTTGATAAAATCATTGCCGTTGGACGCTCTTCGCAAGGCCTCCGTACCGAATGCTTTCAATCGGGAGACGCCCATTTCACTCATCGTCTTTTTAAACGATTGGATACAGGAAACACCCCGTTCAAAAGCAGCCTCTCCAATTCTGCCGAGGCCTTCTTCCCCCAGGAGGATGTACCTTCTCTCTTTGTAGGCGATGCTGAATGCCCCTCCTCCGGGCAGTACTTCTGCGATCAGCAGGTGGAAGGTGTTTGTTCCACAGTCAATTACGCCTAAGCGCATAGGGTACGGATTTACAGGTTAATTTCTGCTTGCAACAGCTCCGGAAGGCATGGAAGCAAGGAGAAAGGTCTCTCCCCAAAGTCATTCTCTCCGCAGGAAGCTGCTAAATTGTTCCAAATAGCTGGGTCTTAAGCCGGGACGCATCAATTATTTTGCTTGTTGTTGTGCGTTTTGATGTATCTTCAGGGCCTGTTCTATCTGGTTGTTAAAATAAGTAATCCCCTCGGGGGTCATGAGATTGGAGTATTTTTTTTGCCTATTTTCTTCAAAAACAAAATAGGTACATCCAGGACTGAAATAGAAATCCCCTTCCAGCACGATGTTGCCTGCGATTTGGTAGCTCACCCGGCCTGTTGGTTTGCACGCCGGATTCAAAGGGGCAGGAGCCTCGGAAATATAGCGCAGTGCTCCTTGGATAGAAGACAGTTCTGAGATGCTCATGGTGAAGGGATAGTTATAAAAGATGTAATCTATTTGCGAGCCTCTGCGCGCAATATCCTGGAGCAGGGCAAGGGGCACACTTGGCAGGGTTGCGGCAGCTTCTGGGGCAGCAGATGGCTGTCCTGTTGTCTGTGAAGCATTGGATTCCTGCGCCGAAGGTGGAGGAGAGGTGGATGGTTGTTCCGTGTTGCCGGGACTGCCCTGGCCGCAGCCTGCGGCGAGGAGAAGGAGAAACATAACAGGTAATAAATGGTATTTCATCTTTCAAGAATTTTTACAGGCAAATGTACTCAGGTTGCAGACAAAACGAAATGCCCTTTTTCTTCCTGCACTATTTATCGCGGTTCTTCTAAAAACAGGATGCTTGCCTGCCAGGTGGCTATTTCACCAAAATCCTGGCTTTTGCTGAAAAGCTCCAGGCTGCAAAACCACTACCTGCAGCTTGATTGGCGGGCAGGAAATTTCATCATCAAAAACAACTTTGATAATCAACTATTTAATAGTTGGACGCATTTTTAAGGAACAGAAAAGATTGCTCTGCATTTCGCAAGACGGGTGGCGCAACCAAAAGGAAGTAACTCCCTAAGAAGGTGAGGCTGTATCAAAAGATCAATGGCGGCCGCCGCCGCTAAATAACCTTTCAGAGAGGAGTGCTTTTTTCATCTCCATAGACAGCAGTTTGACTTGTGAAACAAGCTCTAATAGTTACGAAAAAAGAAAGTCCGAACGATTCTGTTTACCAATTAGGAACGTGTCGGGGATAAGTTGGGTATTTCGGCGAGGATATATTGTGGGCTGGCAAGGCAGTGAAGCAGGAGCATAGCCAGAGCTACGCAACTATTTCACTAACACAGCCAGCACCTAAAGACGCTGCCCAAATGCCTAAGTTATTTCCGATTTGCTCCTTAGAGTTTGTTTGGGTTTGGCTGCCCGAGAGAAAAAGAATGGATTTTTAGCCCGGTGAGCTAAATTCAAACAGCATCTTAATACCTCGACACAATGACAGACCAACAACATCGCCTGATTTCGAGCCTGAAGTTTCCCTTCCAATTTATCGTGTTTCTCTGGGCAATTCACTTCCTGCAGGTGCTGACAAATTTCGACCTCAGTGCATACGGAGTATATCCAAGAGAAGTCTTTGGGCTGCGGGGCATTCTTTTTTCGCCACTCATTCACAAGGATTTGCCGCATCTCATTTCCAACTCGGCTCCTCTTTTTGTGCTTTCGGCGATGATCCTCTACTTCTATCGGCGGGTTGCTTATCGCAGCATGTTGATGATCTACCTGTTAACTGGGATAGCCGTCTGGCTGTTTGCCCGGAAGGTCTTTCATATTGGAGCCAGCGGGGTAATCTATGGCCTGGTTTCGTTTGTATTCTGGAGCGGCATTTTCAGGCGCAGCCTAAAGTCCATCATTCTGGCGCTGATTGTCACTTTTCTTTACAGCGGTTATTTTCTGGGGATTCTGCCCAATCAAGAAGGCATCTCCTGGGAAAGTCATTTGTTGGGTGGTCTGGTAGGCATTTTTACAGCGTACTGGTTCAAGGAAGAGATCGAAGCTGACGAGGAAAAGCAGCCTCCTTCCTGGGAAAACGACCCTCAGGAAAAAACGTATTTTCTCGACCGGGATGTTTTTGAAAAAACTAAAAAGGAACGGGAAGCGGAAAATGAGGAAGACCTGTGGAGCAGGCTATGATAAAAAAAGGCCCCGGGAATGCTGTGTTCCCGGAGCCTTTTTTTATCATAGCCAACCTGTTATTTTACGACAAGAAAGCCGCTTTGGGTTGCAATTTGACAAACTGAAGGACTTTCCGCAGGGGTTTCAAAACAGTCGTATAAGCCCGCGGCTTCAGCTTGTTTTTTTTCCAGGCAAGCCGATCTTCGAGGTTTGCAATCAGGCGGTTTTCCAGCCAGCGGTTTCCGGCACCACCGATGCGCATTTTCACCAGGCAAAAGGGAATGTAATGCGTTGAAATGTGGTGTTTGTAGAGCAGCCGCAGCACCAGCTCGTAGTCTCCGGCAAACCTGAAAGTCGGGTCAAAGACGCCAAACTTCTGCAAAACTTCCCGCTTCACATAAAACGTAGGGTGAGGCGGCATCCACCCATTCAGAAAGCTATGAGACGTACACTTTCCCGCACGCCAGAAACGAATAACTTCGTTCGTATTTTCCTCACTGACGTAGCACAAATCGCCATAGACGGAATCCGTCTGGTTTTCTTCAAAAGCCTGAGAGATCTTTTCCAGTACTTTATTGCCAACGTAAACATCATCAGCATTCAAAAAACCGATTACATCACCCGTTGCTGCCCGGATGCCTTTGTTCATCGCATCATAAATGCCGTAATCCGGCTCAATAATGACTTTTGAAATGTCGCTTTTGTGTCGCTCAATAATGTGGGTGGTTCCGTCTGTAGAAGCTCCATCTACAATAATATACTCTACATCGGGGTGTGTTTGGCTTAAAACACATTTAATTGTATCCTCGATGGTCTTTTCACTATTATAACTAACAGTGATAACGGAAATCTTCATAATAAATGGGGAATTTAGTTGTTTGTTCAAAAAAGTGCTAAATCGGTTTCCAAGAAAATTTCCAATAATGGGTGTCAAGTGCCAAAATCAAGCCACTGATTACAGTAGATTAATGACTTAAGGGAGGGTAGAGAAAATGAGCAGGGAGTAACAAGATCTATCCCTCAGCTCAGGGTTGTAAAAATCGGGAGCAAGGTAGTCGTTTATACACAAAATAGCTACATTTATAAAGTATTATTAAATATCAGATAAATACTTCTTCTAAAGCTTTTGTGTACGTCCAATCTACTATTGCATAAGAATTGGGATAAAAATACTTTATAGCTCCTCATCACCGTCTGTTTGAAATCCCTAAAATCTCGGAGCAGCTACAAAAAGAGGAATTGAACCAACATCTGCAAACATTATTCCTTCTTGCAAAAAGTGAAGGTGGTTTTCAAATTTTATAACTACTTAAGAAGCTGTTTTAATTTAACTCACTGGGCTAAAAAGGCGCCTTTTTCGTCCTTTTTCTCTCTGGCAGCCAAGCCCAAACAGCTTCTTAGAGGATGTGGAAGGAGAAAGAAAAATGAAATTTTTCCTTTTTCCTCTCACACTTGGGGTGTTTTTTGGAAAACATTGAAATTTTCCCCAAAAAAGAACCTTCTGCTAAATAGTTACCCCATTTTTTCGGCAAAGGCTATCGGCCTTTCACCTTACCACCCTGCAAAATTGCAGGAAAGTTTTTATGCATATAGTCCTGAATTTCAGGGTATCACCCTACTCCCCAGTCCTGATGTCCTTTGATAAATACTACTACGCAGCAAATCCTTTTGGGTTGCAAAAGCCGGGTGCGACTATTTTCTATCAGTCCACAGTCGGCTTTATTGCAGAGGGCCGTTCTGAATCTGCTGCCGGATGCTGGCCATTTAGCCTTCACCCCGAAGTACCTGGATTCCATCAGATAGCAGGCATGGGAAAAATCCTTTCCTTCATTTACCCTTCCGGCAACACCAGCTTCGGTGAGCAGGAATCACTGCCGCACTTGGTACTTAACTTGCGACGCCTCAGCCAAAGCGGGAAGTATCTTTCGGCTGACCACAAAATTTTCGAGTACCAACAGATCCATATCCGTGCGAAGAAAGCACTCTAAGGCGTGTTCAGGCGTATTGACAATAGGCTCGTTTTCATTGAAAGAGGTATTCAGCAAAATAGGAACTCCCGTTTTTCTTTTAAAAGCTGAGATAAGTGCATAGAACCGCGGCGCATCCGCCTCTTCAACAGTTTGCAGGCGGCCTGTTCCATCCACGTGAGTGACGGCAGGAATGAGTTGGCGCTTGTTGGGGCGAATGAGAAAAACCTTTTCCATAAATGGCACCTCATCAGCCTGTTCAAAATACTCGTTGGTGTATTCTTTTAAAATAGAGGGTGCGAAAGGTCTGAAGCTCTCTCTGCGCTTAATTTTTTCATTCAGCAGATCTTTGGCATCTGCCCTCCGGGGATCTACGATGATTGAGCGGTTGCCTAAAGCTCGAGGGCCAAACTCAGCTCTTCCTTGAAACCAGCCTACCACGGCTCCTTCTGTCAGTGCAGCAGCGACCAGTTCGAACAACTGCTTATCCGACACTTTCTGGACGGGAAAAGAGAGGCCCCGGTTCTTCAGAAAGGCTTCAATCTCTTCATTGGAAAAATGGGCACCTGTGTAAGCCTGGTGTTTAAACGGCAATCTGGGCTGATTCAGGTGGTGGTGGTAGTAAAATAAAGCAGAGCCAACTGAGGTACCGCCGTCGTGCCCGGCAGGTGGCACAAACAATTGCTGAAAAGAAGTATTGGCCACAATCTTGCCGTTGGCCACCGAGTTTTGGGCTACTCCACCGGTTATGCAGAGGTTCTTCATACCCGTTTTTTTATACAAATCCTCGACCATATAAAAGATGGCTTCCTCGGCAACCTGCTGTACAGCAGCAGCCAGGTTTTTGTGATAATCCGTCAGTGGCTCTCCCTTCTTTCGGGGATGGCCGAATTTCTCTACCATGTATCCACTGTATAAGGGCTTAATAAGCGGTGTACCGCTAGGCTCAAGCCCCACCCAATCGCCCTTATCAGCTCCCCTGAAATAGGCGAGATTCAGCTTGAAAAGCCCATCTTTTTCCAAATGAACTACTTCTCTGACCTTGTCCACTAGCTCTTTACAGGGTCGGCCATAAGGAGAAAGCCCCATGACTTTGTACTCATCGCCATAGTGCGGGAAACCAAGAAGCTGGGTAAAAGCGGTGTAAAAAAAGCCCAGAGAATGGGGGAAGGTCACGCTGTCGAGTACTGTGATTTTGTTGTTTTTGCCATACCCCCGCATGGTAGAGGTAAAGTCTCCCATGCCATCCACGGATAAGACTGCGGCCTCTTTAAAAGGCGACACAAAAAAAGCACTGGCGATATGACTTCGGTGATGCTCTACAAATTTGATTTTCGCTTTGAGCTGTGTACTCTGGTAACCCAAGGCATGGGCGAGGTCTTCTTTGATGGTGCGAACGCTGCTGATGTGTGCTGCGCGCTTACGGACGGCACCCACGGAGGTATGGTTGCGCAGCACATGCCAGACTTTGTAGTGGAGTTTCGCCCACGGATTGCGGGAAACCGTTATGACATCAATATCGCTCAGCTCAGCACCAGCTTCTTTCAAACAAAACTGCACAGCTTCTGTAGGTAATCCTGCCCAGTGTTTTACCCGCCGGATGCGCTCTTCTTCTGTTGCAGCAATCAGTTCTCCGTCTTTGTAAATGCAAGCAGAAGAATCGCCATGGTAAGCGTTAATTCCCAGGATATGCATGAGATTCTTTTTTTTGAAGTTCTTGTATTTTTATATCAATGACCAGCCGATACCAAAAAGCCTGGAGCACGTGAAAAATAAAGCCCTGCCTGCCGTCCAAAAAGCCAAGTTGGAAAAAATAGCGCCAACTGAAATACACCAGAGGCCTCACATACAGCGGCATACCCCACCAAAGCTTTTTAAAAAAGGCTGTTCGCTGGTCGGGGTTTCCCCAGAGGCGAGGTTGCACCGCCTGGCCCCGCAAGCCCTTTTTTCTCTCCACTTCTTCTCTTGCCTGCAAAGTGCTGTACCGATTGTGCTTGCTAATCCAAAATTCAATATCGTTTTCCTTGAGATTTTCCTCAACGAGGTATCCGTCTTTCCAAATGAGCGTTTCACCAGGCACAACAAAGCGGTGATCCATGTTCTGATGGAGGTCGGAATGGCCGATGCCTGTGCGAAACATCTTTAGCAGATATTTAGGGAAATAACCGCCGTGCCTGATCCACCGGCCTTTGAAGTAGTTTTTCCGGTTGAAAAAAATGCCGTTAACCGCAGGAGGGATATCTTCCGACCTGAATTGCTTCAGTTTTCTAAGCAGGTCGGGCGTCACAATTTGGTCTGCATCCAGGCCGATTATCCAGGGGGTCCTGATTTGAAAATACTCCAGTGCATAATCCCACTGTTTTGGATGATTTTCAAAAGTGTGGTAGGCAAATACCGCGCCCGTTCGACGGGCAATATCGGGGGTGGCATCCGTGCTGCCCGAATCCAGAATAAAAACAGGAGCTTTCAACGAAGCGACAGACGCCAGGAGGCGTGCCAAATGCACTTCCTCGTTGTAGGTCAGAATGACAAAAGAAAACTGAGGTTCAATATTTTGAATCTCAGGCATTCGCAATCAGCTTTTTGTATTGTTCGATATACTTCAGAGCCAATGCTCTGGGAGAAAAATCTCTTTCAACAACTTTCACAGCTCGCTCCCGGATATTTCTCAATTCATTTTTTGAAGAAAAAATTTGCGCCAACCTTTCTGCAATGTCCGCCGGCTCTGTGCTGCTCGTCCAGCCTAGGGCGTTCTCGCGGACGTAGGCAGAAAGACCTACCTCCTCCGAAACCAGGACGGCTGTTCCTGTTGACAGCACCTCAATCACCACGTTGGCAAAATTCTCATTGAACGAAGGCAGGACAAACAAATCAGCACCAGCAAAGAAGTGGAACTTTTCGTCGTCGTACAGCTCGCCGACCCACTCTGTCTTTTCGGCCAGACCCCCTGAGGCTGCTAACTCCTTCAAAGCCTGTAGGTAGGACGCATCACCCGTGCCGGCAATGCGCAGGTGAAAGTCAAAACTCACTTTTCTCAGTGCGCCAAACAGCCCTTCCAGGTTCTTTTTTGGGTGAATTCGGGAGAGGAAGCAAATTGTAAAAACCTCATTTTCAGGATGCTGCAAGGTTATCCCTTCTGCTGTCTGAATTAAATTGGGCAAGACAAAACTGTCCTGGCCAATATCCTGGCTTTCCTTTTTTTCGGCCTCTGAGGTCAGGTGAAGGTGAGTTTTGCGCAGCAGGAATCTACCCAGGGTGCGGTGAAAAATCGCCTTGGGCGAGCGGCTGTTTTTTTGAAAAGTAAAATCGCTGAGCATTCCTCGGGGTGACAAGACGGGCCGCACTCCTCGCAACCAGCAGGCTAGCACCGAAAACATGACCGGAATATTCCACCAGGAATGGATATGCACGAGGTCGTAGCGTTTGCAATCCAGCCAGATCTGCCTCATCAGCCCTGGTGACAGGTGAGAGTGGTCTTTGGTGAGCCGCCTGAAGTAGATGGTTTCAACGCCGTCAACGTCTATCTTTTTTCCAACGGGCACATTTAACTCTCCCGCACCGTTGGCAGTGGTCGTCAACATTCTCACTTCACAACCTGCTTTGGCGAGCTGCTCACACAGCAGGCTAATGGAGAAAATGGGGCCACCATAAATATAAGCCGGTTTGTAAGTTGGGATGAGGTGCAGGATTTTCACTTCACAATATGGTTTTACCAAGAGTTTTCGAGGTCTCTTCCCGTGTATTGGTGGTTGCGGAGGGTCCAGTACGTATCTGGCTTCTTTTTCAACTGGAGGTGATCCTTATTGCCCATCCGGTACAGCAGCGCTATCGGAAACAGGAAAACATAAAATACAAGCGACAACAGGACTTTCGACATTACGAAGCCCATCCCCTCGGCCAGCTTGTACCAGGCCCAGTGAATCCACCTGGCAAGCGAGGGTACAAAAGCACCAATCAGACCGACCACTACGGCAAGGGTAATCAGAATTTTAACTTTGAAAAAGAGCCACAATACCAGCATGCCTGTCATAATGACGACGATGGTTTCCAGCACTTTTGCTCTGTTTGCGTTTTTCATAATGCGTTCAATATAAGAGCATCGCTACTTCCCTCCGGGGATTTCCAATGCCCTATTTTAATTGTACCTACCTGGCAGGAGGTTGCTTTTAAAAAAACTTAAGATCCCTTCAAAAACAACCCCTTGCTGTGAAAAGCCTAAACAGCTATTTCAATTAGAGCTTGTTTGCATTTTGGTGCTTGCGCAGAGATGCTGTTTGGATTGAGTTAAGGAACGTGTCGGAAATAACTTACGCATTTGGGCGGCGTCTTTTGGGTGCTGGCTGTGTTAGTGAAATAGTTACGTAGCTAAGGCTATGCGCCTATTTCTCTGCCTTGCCAGCCCACAAAACACACTCGCCGAAATACCCAACTTATTTCCGGCACGTTCCTTACCGGGCTAAAAAGGTATCTTTTCCGCCTAGAGCCAAGCAAATTTTTCAGCAATAGCTCTAAGGTTATTCCTTCAAAATTTCCTTTGCTCTGGGCGGAAAATCCATTCTTTTTATCTGCGGCAGCCCCATCCAAACAGCATCTGAAAACAAGCAATTTTTCGTCAATTTTTCTCCTTTTTCCGTTGCGTAGCGCCGCTACGGAACTGAAAAAAGGGGGAAAAGTGGCGTAAAAGGGCCGCTTTTAGCCAAGTGACCAAATCGCAAACAAGCTCTTAAAATAAAGTGTAGATGAAGGGGGCAACGGCACTGCTTCCTCCAATGACGATAAGAACGCCTATGAGCAGCAGAACGACGATCACCGGAAAGAGCCACCATTTTTTGCGTTCTTTCAAAAAGTTCCAAAGATCCTTGATAAAATCCATGGTTAATTATTTTAATCTGTTTTGTAACTATTTAGCAGGAGGCGTTTTTTTGGAAAATTTTCAATTTTCCCAAAAACCGCCCCGAACTGAGTCTGTCTCATAATCAAATCACCACTGCTGATAACAAATAAAATCTTCCTTAGGGGAGTATTTTTTAAATTTCCAAAGAAATTTCACCCTCTTAACAGGTTATTTGGCAGTTGTTGCAGCCATTGACTTTTTGAAACAGCCGCCCCCTCCTAAGAAGCTGTTTGAGCAATTGAATCCATCCTAAGAGCTTGCTTGCGATTTGGTCACTTGGCTAAAAGCGGCTCTTTCCCGCCATGTTTTCATCTTTTTTCAACTCCGTAAGTGCTACTACGCCACTTCAAAAAGCTAAAAGCCCGACAAATTTGCTCGTTTTCAGACGCTGTTTGGATGGGGCTGCCGCAGATAAAAAGACGGATTTTTAACCCGGTAAGCTCCATTGAAACAGCATCTCTGCGCATGCACCAAAACACAAACAAGCTCTAAAAGTCGCAACCAGGCATAGCAGGCAGTACGGGGCAGCCGCCTCCCTTTGCATCAGGTTTTTACTCCAGTCATTCCCGTGCTGCACTGCCCAGGAACGTGTTAGCCTTGTCACACCAGCACCGAACAGACTGCTTCCTGCCGAGGCCATTCAGGGTTCATCAATCCAGCTTAAACTCTTCCTGCCAGTTGTCTTTTTTATCCCATGCTGGTTGTTCTGTTTTTGTGAAGAGGTAATTCTCCATCACGAGATAGTCCATTTCCGTGCGCATGAAGCAGCGATAGGCGTCGTCGGGTGTGCAGACGATAGGCTCTCCCCGCACGTTGAAGCTGGTGTTGACGATCACTCCGTAGCCGGTGCGCTCCTTGAATTTTTGGATCAGGGTATGATAGCGCCCATTGGTCTCCCTGTGAACAGACTGGATGCGGGCAGAAAAATCAATGTGCGTGATTGCCGGCAGGTCTGAGCGGTTGATGTACAGGCGCTCCATGAGCGGCAATTGGTAGTAATTAGCCGGCAGGTCCGACTTGCGCGATTCGCTGACATCTGCGACGAGGAGCATGTAAGGCGAAGGAGTGTTGATATCGAAGTAATCCAGCGATTCTTCAGCCAGCACAGAGGGGGCGAAAGGACGGAAGCTCTCCCGGTACTTAATTTTCAGGTTGAGTTTTTTCTGCATATCCCTGTTACGGGCATCGCCCAGGATGCTGCGTGCACCGAGGGCACGGGGGCCAAACTCCATGCGACCCTGCATCCAGCCGACGACGTTTCCCTCGTCGAGCAGTGCTGCCGTCTTTTCGGCCAGCTCATCGAAGTTTTCGTAGTGGGTGTAGCGTGCCTTGTATTTTTTTGCAGTGTGTTCAATGTCTATGAAGGAGAATTCAGGCCCCAGGTAGGAGCCTTTCATGTCGTCCATGGTGCTGCCGTTGATCTGTCGGTCATTTTTGAAAAATAAATAATTTGCGGCCAGTGCTGCACCGAGTGCCCCCCCCGCATCCCCTGCGGCAGGCTGGATAAAGATATTTTTAAAAATACCCCGTCGTTGCAGTTTGCCATTGGCCACGCAGTTCAGTGCCACGCCACCTGCCATGCAGAGGTTATCGGAGCCTGTCAGGCGCTTTGCCTCTTCAGCCATGAGGAAGACCACTTCCTCCGTGACCTGCTGGATAGCCAGAGCGAGGTCGCAGTGATGCTGTTCGAGCCGGTCTTCAGGTAGGCGCCTTGGAAAGCCAAAGAGCTTAGTCCAGGCCTCTTCCTGTACCATGCGAAGCCCAGTAGCATAGTTAAAATAGCGCTGGTTGAGCCAGATCGAGCCGTCGGGCTTGATGTCCACCAGTTCTTTTTTGATGAGGCTTACATATTTCTCGAGATCAGGAGACTTGGGGTTTCCGTAGGGAGCCAGTCCCATCAGTTTATACTCGCCAGAATTGACCACAAAACCAAGCCAGTACGTAAAAGCCGAGTAGAGCAGCCCCAGTGAGTGCGGGAAGTGCAGCTCCTTTAGTATCTCGATGTCGCTGCCCTTTCCGTGGCAGATGGATGCCGTCGCCCACTCGCCTACCCCATCCAGGGTGAGGATGGCTGCTTCCTGAAAGCCCGAAGGGTAAAAAGCACTGGCGGCATGTGAGAGGTGGTGTTCTGGAAAGAGCAGCTTGATTCTTTTCTTATCGTAGTCCTCAACATTGGCCAGTTCTTCGTGAATGACCCGCTTGAGGAACATTTTTTCCCTCAACCACACAGGGATAGCCATGATAAAAGACTGCAATCCCCTGGGAGAGAAGCGGTAGTAAGTTTCCAGGAGCCGCTCAAACTTCAACAAAGGCTTGTCGTAAAAAACAACAGCGTCAAGCTCATCAATGGAAAAGCCTGCATAGTCCAGGCAAAAGCGGATAGCATGGGTGGGGAAGCCCGGGTCGTGTTTTTTTCGGGTAAAACGCTCCTCCTGTGCTGCTGCAATGATGTTTCCGTTTTCAATGACGGCAGCGGCAGAGTCGTGGTAGAAAGCAGAAATTCCTAAGATTTTCATAGTGGATTTTTAGCAGGCGCAAAAACTGTGAAAAGTATAAAGCGCAATTCTGTTTCAGTTTTGGAAGCTGTTAGAATTTAGCTCACCGGACTAAATCGCAAACAAGCTCTTAGAAAAAGGACAAAAGGGGTCAGTCTAAAATGTGGTTATCGCTAATAAATTTTGCCAGCCCTTTTGCGAGTTTGTAGTGGCCCGAAGGCCGCAGGTGATCGTCCAAGTTGAAATAATCATCTTGCGTGAGCAGGGTATCCGCCTGAAAAAAATAAACCCCCTCCATTTTGTTGATCGAAAGCCAGGTATCGAGCTGATTGTGGTACCAGGGGAATGTGTTGTGATTGTCCAAGTAGAACACGACGATCTTTCCGTCGTGGTGCTCTTTGAGCAGTGTCAGTATTTTAAAAAAATGCTCTGCCCATTTAGGCATCTTATCCGATGCCATCAGGGAAGGGAGGTGCGCAACAGCTTCACTCTTGGGGCGATGTGTTATCAGTCGCCATGTTTCTCTGATGCCAAAAGACACCGCTGCATAGAAGTATTTCAGCGGGAAATAATTCCGCCAGAGCTTGTTTCGCAACTGTGCCTGCTGGTATTGTTCAAAGGATGAAATATGCAACTGGAAATTACTCTGGACAAAAGCAGCGTTTTCTTCCTCGTCATTTCCACAGTATTGCAGAATGATAAGGTCGCAGTCCTGTGGAACGTATTTTTTAAAAGCCACGTACTCCCGCGCTGTGCCGTAAGAGGCCATGCCGAGATTCAAGGTCTTTCTGCCCAATTTCTTCTCCAGCAGATCGGGGTAGGTTTCTTCACCTTCCACACCCCATCCCAAAGCATAAGAGTCGCCCAGGCAGACGATGGAGGGCTGCTCCAGTGAGGCGTCATCATCGCGGAACCCGGCCTTGTTCACTTTCATCGTAGTAGAAAACTCCAGGTTGTTAAAGGTATGCACGCCGGGTTGCAGGGTGTAAAAAAGCGTGCTGTCGTACCGTCCTATCTGTTCATTGTACGAGGGAATGTTGCGCTCGTTGGCCGAGTACACTTCCTGGGCAAAATAGAGCAGCGAACCGGGCAGGGCAGCATTGCTTTTGGCCATTTGCAGGGTGATAAAAACACCTGCCTCCACCGCCAGAACCGGCAAGAGGAGCCAAAACCAGCGTACCCTGAGCAACCGGGCGCAAGCAACAATCATCAGCAAAACAGCAGTAGGAGCCAGGATTTTGTTCAACAATACCGTCCACTCACTCTGAACAAATAATTCGCTCCGGAACAGCACCATGGAAAAAAGCAAAATTCCAAACAACCCCCAGGCTATACTTTTTTGTGTGTTACTCATGGCAATAGTTAAAAACGAGGTAAATTTCGCTATGAAAATTGAATTTATATTTATAAAAAACGGTATCCTACCGTGGCATTTTTGCCAACTCTCCTGCCCGCTCTAAAGGTTCCTCTCTATCCAGTCTTCCAGGACTACCAGCAGCCATACCCTGGACCACAATCCGGCATTTTTGCCTTTTGAAAATGCCTCCCAGAGGTTTTTCACTTCGGAAGCAGGCAGCAACCCACGCCCGGCCAGTCGCCGCAGGCTTTGTGCTGCAAAACCAGACAATTCGCTTTTTAGCCACACCTCCCAGGGTAGCACAAACCCCTTTTTAGGCCGGAAGACGACCTCCTCGGGGATGAGGGGCCACAGCGCCTCCACCAGCAGCTTTTTAGGATACTTCGGATATTTCCAAACATCGGGAATGTGCAGGACAGCCTCAACTAAAGTATGGTCAAAAAAGGGAACCCGCACCTCCAGCGCATGGGCCATACTCATCTGGTCTGTATCCCTCAACAGGACGTTTTGCGTATAGGTCAAAATTTCGGCCAACGACACCTGGCTCAACAGCGGCAGTTTTTCAAGGCCTGGCAAGCCTTTCAGCTTTTCAAAAACGGCATTTTTTTCTTTGCCGTTTTTGGGAAAAGGCAGCCCTCTTTCCCTGCTCGAAAGCACTTTGCGGAAGGCAGGGTAAATTTCTTCAAGGCGGCCATTCCTCGCCGTCAGGATTTCCAGCATCCGCTCCTGTTGATGGCTTTTTAAAAACGGCTGCCCCAGCTCTGCTGCCATCCTGCGCAGGCCAAGCGGAATTTTCCAGAAAAAGGGAAGGTTGTGCAGCCTAAAAAAGCGCTGAAAAACCGGATACCCTGCAAACAGCTCATCACCGCCCAGACCCGACAGAGCCACCGTCACGCCGGCTTCTTTGGTCACTTTTGAAACGACGTAGGTATTGATAGCATCGCCGCTGGGTGCATCCATCGCACTTAGTGCCTGGGGCAGTGCTTCGAGGAAGTCCGTAGGTTTCAACAAAATCGGATGGTGCCGGGTGTTGTACCGGCGGGCTACCAGCTCCGAAAATGCCGACTCGTCAAATTGTTCCTCTTCAAAGACTACGGAAAAGGTGTCCACCGGCTGGTCGGCAATCTCCGACATGAGCGCCACGATGGCCGTGGAGTCAATGCCTCCTGAGAGAAATGCCCCTATAGGTACATCGCTGACCAGTCTGCGCTCCACTGCCGCCAGCAGCAGGCGGCGCACCTGCCTTTTTATGTCTTCATAGCTTTCGCCCACTTTGCCCCTCTCGTCCTGAGGGAGCTTCCAATAGGTTTTTCTGGACAAAATCCCGTTTTTCAAAAGGGCACATTCTCCGGGGTTTAATTGCCGGATACCTTCCACGATACTGCGTGGTGCATGTACGGTCTGGTAGAGGAAATAATCCTGTAAGCCTTCTTCGTCAAGTTTTTTAGGCACCAGGCCGGTGGCCAACAAGGCCCGTATTTCAGAGGCAAAGAGAAACTTCTCCTCGTCTTGAAAATAATACAAAGGCTTGATTCCCAGTCGGTCACGCACTACAAAGAGCGCTTGCTCCTGTTTGTCCCACACGGCAAAAGCAAACATGCCCAGGAAGCGGGACAGGCAGGCCTCTCCCCATTTGATATACGCCGCCAGGGCAATTTCCGTATCGCTTTTTGTGCGGAAGGGGTAATCGGCAAGCTCACTGCGCAGTTTTTTAAAGTTGTAAATCTCCCCGTTGAGGACAATAGCATACCGCCCATCGGCATCCCAAAATGGCTGGTTTGCTCCAGGCGACAGATCAATAACCGACAGGCGGCGGTGCCCCAGGGCAACGGCTTCATCTGCGTATTGCCCTTCGGCATTCGGTCCCCGGTGAGCGAGGGCATCGGTCATACGCCTGATGAGAGGACGCTTAACAGCCGGATCTTTTTTCCAGACGATGCCTGCTATTCCGCACATGTTGTGGCTTGGTTTGGGTGTGTTTGAGCTTTGGCCTGGTGGTCTTTACCCGCCATTTTAAGATAGAGGTGGTAATAGTCTGCTGTTATCTTTTCCGGAGAAAAGCGCCGGCTATTTTTGAAGCCATTGTCAATCAAGCGATTGCGGTAATCCTCGTCGTTTATTATTTTTAAAAGTCCCTCTCGGATAGATTGCACGTCAAAGGGGTTCACCAGGCAGGCAGCATCACCGGCCACTTCGGGCATGGAAGAAACACAGGAAGTAAGCACCGGCCGCCCAATGCTGTTGGCCTCGACGATGGGCATGCCGAATCCTTCGTAGGTAGAGACAAAAGCCAGCATGTCACAATGGCGGTACTTCTCTATCATTTCTTCATCAGAAATATTAAAAACAGCTTCGTAGTCAATGCGGTGGCGGTTCAGTTTTTCCAGGTGGTGTTCCTCCAGCCGGCCCACAATGGACAGGTGCACAGGCAGGCCTTCCAGGGCCTCTATCAAGCGGTTGAGGTTTTTATTGGGAGCCAATCCCACGTGCAGTAGCACGGGGTTTTCTTTTCTGAATGGTTGAGGAAAAGGTTGATACCCCCGGGCAATAGCGACGGGAATGACGGCGATTTTTTCCGGCGGGCAATTCACGTATCGGAGGATTTCCTTTTTGGTTGCTTCGGAAATTGCGGTCACATACCGGCTGCGCCAAATCGGAATTTGCAGGAAAAATATTTTGTAAAACCAGCGCTTCAGCGCCGAGGGGTTTAGCATGGCTCCGCAATCGAGCACGGTGAGCAGGGTTTTTCTGCGGCGCAGGAAAATGGTCAGGAAGTGCACATCGCCCGTGACGTGATTGACATCTCCTTGATGAAACGCCGCCTCCAAGGCACAAAACAGGCGCCGGAACAGGCCATTGCTCTCAAACCTCGAGATCCTGACTTCGCTTTGAATCCCCGAGGGGAGCCGTTTGCGCAGGTCATTAAAAATAGCTTCCACGCTAAAAGTGCCGTACTTGCGGGGCTTGCGTTGAAAAAAGACGATTTTCATCCTGCTAACCGTAGAGAAGTTCTTCTTCGATCATCTCGTCAAGTACCTCATAAAAACTGAGGTCGTATTGCCAGTTGAGTATTTCTCTGGCTTTTGAGTTGTCGCCGTAATTATCCAGGATTTCTGTAGGGCGAAAGAGTCTGGGGCTGACAACCAGCCGACTGGGAGGAATGCCTAACCGACGGAATACGTGTTCGATGATGGAGCGCAGGGAAACAGACTGACCTGAACACACGATAAAATCATCGGGTTTCTCCTGTTGCAGCATCTGCCACATCGCCTCGACGTACCTCTTTGCGCTGCCAAAGTCCCTGCGTATATCAATGTTGCCCACTTCGAGGTACTCCCTTTCGCCCCGGCTGACCTCGATGGACTGTCGGATGACTTTTTTTACAAAAAAATCCTTGCTGCGCAGGTAAGATTCGTGATTGAACAACACGCCACAGCAAGCAAACAAGTTGTGCACCTCCCGGTAGTTGATAGTGATCCAGTGCGCTGAGGCTTTGGAAATTGCATAGGGACTCAAGGGATAGAACACCGTGTTTTCAGTAATAGGCAACTTGCTCACCTTGCCGTACATCTCGCTGCTGGAAGCCTGGTAAAACCGCGTATCGGGCTTGAACAACCGGACAGCTTCGAGCAAATGCAGCACAGACATCACGTTGAAGTGTATCGTGCTCAGGGGCTGCAAAAAAGACATGGATACAGAACTCTGGGCTGCGAGGTTGTAAATTTCATCGGGTTGGTGGCGCTCAATGATGTGGATGATCTGCGAATAGTCGTGCAGGTCGCAAAGTTCTAAGCGCACCTTATCCTTAATACCCAGGAACTCCAGCCGGTCCTGGCCGGTGTAAATGTAGCTGCGCACCAACCCTATCACCTCGTATCCTTGCTCCAGTAAAAAGCGGGCAAGGTAGGGGCCATCCTGTCCGGTGATGCCGGTGATAATTGCTACTTTTTTCTGCACAGTTTCCTGTTTTTGCATATTGGGTTTTCCAATGCGGTTGCTGCTTTGCAGAGGGAGCGAGGTCGCTGAGCTTTTCAGGGAAGCGAGTGCCTTCTGAAAGCGAGGGGCAAAGCCAGCTCCCCGAAGTTTTGCCGGCAGTTAAAAATGCCATTGCCGACTATGGCAAAGGGCAGGCCTACCAAGGCTCCATCTTAAAAATGTTCTTTATGCCAAAGTAGAACAAGCCAAAATACAGCAGGAACTTGATCAGGTGATTTAGCGTAGTGACAAAGTCCGTTTCAAAGCTAATCAATCCAAAAAAGGCAACGGGAATCCACAAAGCAACAAAGGGATGTTCTTTGGCAGCAACCAAAAAGCTGGAATAGACATAATTGAGCAGCAAGCCATAAAAAAACAGCAAAATAGCTGCCCCTTTGATGTCAAAATTGACGTAAGCTTCACCTAAAATGCCGATATTCATAGCTGTCGTTTCGCCCAACTCAATTCCTGCAAAGCGCAGCATCTTTTCCCGTCCTCCTGCTTCGGGCTTATCGGGCCAAAGAATCCGGGGCACCAACGAAGAGGCTATGGCCGTATAAATTGTTTCACCTCTGGCAAAAGGCTCGTTCTCAGGTGTGTAATCGAGTGCTATTCCGGTCAGGTACCCCTGGTTGAACCTCGCCAGCACTTCCAGAGATTCTTCGAGGGAAAACAGCGAACCATAAGACAACTTATCGTTAATCAAATGGCTGTAAACATTGTACGAAGACATCCCTGCCAGCTCTCCTTCGTTTGACCAGGTGGCAAGGCGGTACTCAGCTTTTACCGACTGAATCAAGCCAATGCAAAAGAAGAAGATCGCTGCATATCCTATTTTTTGCAGAATTGAGATGCGGTAAATCATCAGGTAATACATCCCCAGCAAGGCGATCCACCAGAAAAATTCGCCGATCATGCCGCCGCCAAGTGATTCAAGCATGACGATGCCGAGGTAGGAAAACAGGATAACTCTACTGAACTTGTAGTTTGAAAACAAAAGGTATAACACTCCTACTTTTGCCATATCCTCCAACAACTCGCCAATAAATCCCAGAGAAACCACATTTTTGAGCAGCCCTACTGAAATGCCAACTGCAAACATCCACAGTCCCAGTTTCTGGAATTGCTCGTTGGTTTCTGCTTTGAACTCCATTTTCTCGTTTTCAAATCGCCCTCTCAACGACAAAGAAAAGGCAGCCAGCAGAGCCAGAACACTCGGCACTGCCAGTTGGAAATACCGCTCAGAAAGCGGAAACCCCAGATGTATTTCTTTCAGGTATTCCTGGTCGAGATATTTAAACAGCGATGGAGCGAATAACAGATACACCACACACAGCAACTCGAGCACGTCAATCAGCACGATTCGTCTGCCAAAGTTCAGGAAGAGCTTGACGAAGTAAAACCCGGTGAGGCCAACGCAGTATGGGAAAATGAAATTGGTTTCATTCATGCGCCCTCCATTCAGCGCTGCTATGGCAATGGCCACTATGACCACGATTTGTGTGATTCGGCTGGTCAACATTTATATAGCAAAAAGTTGGACACTTTTGAGTTGAAAGATTCTGAGTCTGTTTTTGAGCGTCAGCACAAAAAGGGCGACGATCAGCCAAAGCTTGAAAGGATGCTCATTTAAAAGGAGTAATTTTTTCAACAGTGCCGGTTGTCGCTTCTTCCAGGCTGCCACTAAGATACCATAGAAACTCTGCACCCCAAAACTCTCGTTGATAAATAGCAATGACAGCAATCGGCTTCTGCCAGTATGCACCCGCTTGTAAAGCTGGCGGTAAACAGGCACGGCGTCCTGGGTCCATTGCACAGCACCCAGTACACGGCTGGCTTGGTGGTTATGGCTTCTGACAGCAACCATCGGCGGCAACACAATGGCAAATTCATGCCATTCAATTGCGTCTGCCCAGTATTTAAAATCTCCTCCAAACGGAAATTCTTCGTTGAAATAGCCAACCTCGTCAATCAGGCTGCGGCGCAGCATAACCGTTGAGAGGTTGCCCGGCAGGCAGCCATACCTGAAAAAGCTGTTGAAAGCCTTTTGCCGGGGGATCAGAATATCTCTCTGCTCCGCAGTGCCGGGATACTTGCAGGGGGCGATGATTTTGCCCGCCTCATCAATAATATCGCTCTGGGCATAGGCAAATCCCGCTTGAGGAAATTTCTCTAAAACTCGCAACTGCTCTGCCAGCAGTTGCGAGTACATGCGGTCATCCTGGCAAAATATCTGGACAAACTCGCCTTTCGATTGCCGGATGGCATGGTTGAGGTTTTGGAAAATGCCCTTTTTACCGGGGTTTTTAAAGTAGCGGATGCGCTCATCGCCAAACTGGCGGAGCAGTTCTTCTGCGTGTTGTGCAGGGCTGTCGTCGGAGATGACAAGCTCAAAATTAGGGTGCGACTGGCTCAGAACAGACTCAATGCACTCCCTAAAAAAGTCGGGCTGGGGTTTGTAAACGGGTAAAACAACAGAGATGAGGGGTTGCACCAGCTCTTGGTCAGTTTATTAAATACTTTGCTACCTTCTCAAACCCCTGCTGGAAGTTAAGTCCCTTGCGGAAAGCCTCGTTTGCTTTGCGGGAGAGCACCGGGTAGTTCGCTACGATTTCCTCCAAACACTCCCGCAGCGATGCTTCTGAGAGGTCGGTTGCGAAAGCCCATTCGTACTGTTCGAGGTGCTGACGAAAATGAGGGCTGCCGTAATAAATGATTGGCAGGCCTGCCGCAGCGTATTCGTAAATCTTGCTGGATGCCGTGCCCAACGTGTTGTTCATGATGTCATTTTTAGTAAAAACAGCAATCCCGATATGGCAGGAACCTGTCAACCGGGGCACTTCCTGGTAAGCAGTGTAGCCAATCATTTCGATGTAATCTGCAAGGTCTTTCTCCCGGATTACCTGCTCGTAAGTCTCCCGGATAGCCGGGCGGATGAATCCTTTGAGTACCAGGTGTACCGGCTTGCCTCCGATACGCAGGGGCATCATGTCCATGATCTCCTCAATGCCATGCTTTGGCCCCACATGCCCCATAAAAAGCACCCGCACAACGTCCATGCTCTTATCAGGCTGAAAAATACCCCCGTAAACAGTTGTAGAGGGCAAGTTGGGGAGGAAGAAATACTGACCTTTGAATTTTTCCATGGGGAAATACCTGGCCCGCTCATTGGCTGGCAGGGAAAAAATATCGAGATGCGGGAACAGCTTCGGCTCTACCCATTTGGCAAACCAGATGAGGGAGTATTTTCTCGCCAGGTGCAGCTCAATCACGTCCTGGTTATGATACCAAAGCATGGGTTTGTACCCGATAAATGCCCTTACCAAATACATCGCTAGCGAAGCCAGAGGGTCAATAGCCTGGAAAACGACGGGCTGCTCCTGGCGGATTAGTTTTCGCAGGCTCCGGCAAAAGCTCAGAAACAGCAAGATTTTCTTTTGAATGGGCAGTTGTTCCTGCTCGTTCACCGTCATTTTTTTACCGCTTTCGTGCAGGTGGATGTTGGCAGGGTAGGTCCATTCGAGCGGAAAAAGCGGCCGGAAAATCAGATGCACTTCCCCATACAACTCCGAAAGCATTTCCAGCATATTCAAAACGGGAGAATAGCCCTCAGGATGCGCATAAAGCGCAACGACAACTTTCTTCTTCATGGAGTAATCTCATTTAAAAAATCTACGTATCGGCTCCCGTATTGCTCCCAGGTAAAAGCCCCCTTTCCCGTAGCAGCAGCACGCTGTTTCATCCGGCAAAGCAAGTCTCTGTCTTCGTGCAACTGACGCAGCCTTTCAGCCAGGGCTTGGGGGGAGCAGATGGGCACGATGAAGCCGTTGTTGCCATCTTCGATAATGTCTTCGGCGGCTGTGTTCGTCGAAGCAATGACGGGCAGGCCGCAACCCATCATCTGAGGAACGACCATGCCAAAGCCGTCCTGCACCGAAGGTATCACCCCCACATCGCAGGCGCTGAGGTATTTCGGCAGCTCGTAATGGTTGACAAAGCCGAAGAATTTCCAGTTGGGCCGTGCATATTTTTCAACAGTCTGCCTCATCTCCTCATCTACCTTACCGATAAACCAGGCTTCTATTCCGGGAATATTCAATTGTTCCAGCGCCTGGAAAAGGTAAATTAACCCCTTCTGAATAGTCAGGTTGCCGAGGTAAAGCACCCGGAATCCTTCTCTGGGAAAATCCGTTTCAACTGGCTTGAACCAGGTGCTGGCACCATAGGGATTCAGGAAGAGTTTTCGCTCAGGCAGGCCATTTTCCAGGAAAGACTTTTTGACAAAAGTCGAAGGGATGGAAATAAAATCCGCTTCTTCGTACTCTTTGAGTTCCTTCTCCACCGTGTGGGGGTCAATGCTGAAGCGGATGCCAAACTTCCTGTATTCCTCGCTCAAAATTTCATCCTGATACCGGATGTGTGCCGAGCCGCGCTCCAACACCGTGATCTTCCCCTCTTGTTTTGCCTTGCGCAGGCTGTAAAGTGACATGCCGCTCCATCCGATGAACACTTTGCACCGGCCGGTATCCGGCAATCGCCGGGCTACCCAGTGGTCGAAAAGGTCGTTCCAGTATTGGGGAGCCTCCTTCAGCTTCATGCCGGCAGCCAGCGCCAGTGCCGTTGAAATCTTTTCTGGGGGAATATTTTCCTTGTCCACTCTGCCTGCGAAACGACGCATCCACCCATTTTTCTGATAGGCGTATGTTGTGAATAGTTTCGCCAGCCTGCCATGCTTTTCCAACTGCTCGGACAAGGCAAAGGCATGAAACTTTCCAGAACAAGATACAGCTACCAATAGAGACACAGGAAATAACTCACTCCCGATTCATCTGGGGAGGCAGGCCCCTGAGGTGCCTGGGATTTGAAGTGGTATTTTAGAGCTTGTTTGCGATTTGGTCACTTGGCTAAAAACAGCCCTTTTACGCCACTTTTCCCCCTTTTTTTCAGCTCCGTAGCGCTGCTACGCAACGGAAAAAAGGAGAAAAATTGACGAAAAATTGCTCGTTTTTAGTTGCTGTTGGGGTTGGGTTGCCGGAGATAAAAAGACACCTTTTTAGCCCGGTAAGGAACGTGCCGGAAATAAGTTGGGTATTTCGGCGAGTGTATTTTGGGGGCTGGCAAGGCAGTGAAATAGGCGCATAGCCTTCGCTACGTAACTATTTCACTAACACAGCCAGCGCCCAAAATACGCCGCCCAAATGCGTAAGTTATTTCCGGCACGTTCCTAAGCTCCATCCCAACAGCATCTGTGCTCAAGCACCAAAACGCAAACAAGCTCTTAGGGCCTATCTGGCATCAGGGTCGAAAGGGCTGGGTGGGCATTCGCAGCAAGTCTTTCTGCAAAAACCCGGGCGGCATGGGCAGCGCGGTGCTCGTAGTCGTAGCCTGCTTCGAGTGACTTTTGGCGAGCTTTCCGCCGCACCTCTATTGCTTCGGCTGGTGCAAACGAAAGGATCCTCTTCGTCCAATCTATCAGCTCCGCTTCATTTTTATAGAAAAAAGCCTCTTCTCCGGCAGTAAAAAACTGCTGGTGTTCAGGGCTGTCGGGGGCCAGCATAATGCCCCCCACTGCAGGTATTTCAAAGGAGCGCATGTTGTGAGAGCCTTCGTTATGGGGTCGGAAAATATTGATTTGAACCCGGTAGGCTCTTATCTTTTCCCAAAAATACTCCTTATAAACCGCGTCGTAAATATGCAGTCTGGATGAGGCTCTGAGATGCTTCTCCCAGCCATGTCCGTAAACATCAAGCGGAATGCCGTTTTTTACCAGGGCCTTGAGATACCCCACGCGGATGGGGTCGGGATTGCCGATAAAGCAGGCCCGCAAGATCTCCTGCGCCTGGCCTGCTTTTTTAAAAGCTGCCTCCGACAGTTCGTAGCCAAACGGCAGGGAAGCAGTGAATATGCCATATTGTCTTTCGATTTGGCGCTGCACCTTGCTACTGTAGCAAAAATGCAGGTCGTACAGGCCAACAGAGCCGGCGACATTGGCATTTCCGCTGCCCCGACTGGAAAAAATAAAAGGGTGATCGGGATTGTAATTGGCCAGGAAAAAGCCTTTCGACTTCAATGCGCCCAGCACGGAGGGCTGGATTCTCATTCCTTTGAAAATCCAGATAGCATCGGGTTGAAGGTTTTCTGCTTTGGCAATCAGCGCCCTGCCGATCTTTGCTTCAATGCTGGAAAGCCCCAGTCTGAAGCGGATTTTGTTAAAAACTGAACGGTGGTAAAAGTCGTCAAAGACATCCTCTGCCGGGTAGGTTTCCACTTGTGCGTAGGGGGCGAGATACCGGGTGTAGTGGTGCTCCAAGGCCCAACTTTTAAACTGCCCTGCGATGAGGATTTTCATAAAAAGCTCTTGGCCTGGACGCTTTCCAGTCCTTCGATGATTTGTTGATAGCTGTACTGCTGCACCCGTTTTTGCGAAGCCTCTCCCATGCGGGCAAGCGCTTCTGGCGTAAGGCAAAGCAGTGCATCCAGTTTTTCCGTCAGTTCATCCACATTTCCGGTGCTAAAGACCCAACCATTCTCAGCAGGTACGACCAGGTCGGCAGCAGAGCCGGTAAGGTCGGAGAGGAGCAGAGGCAGGTGGAAGTTCATAGCTTCGTTGGCGGAGAGGCACCAGGTTTCTCCCTCCCGGGAGCACATGGCAAAAATGTCTGCCACTGCATAATACTCCCCCACCTTTGACTGGTTGACAAACCCGGTCAGGACGACATTTTCAAGTTGTTTCTTCCCGATATAATTTTCCATTTCAGTGCGCAGCACTCCGTCGCCCATAAAAACCAAGCAGGCAGATTTCCTGTAGCTGCTTTGTGCAAAAGCTTGAAGCAGGTCAAGCGGGCGTTTTTTGTCAATGAATTTTCCGGAAAAAAGGACGATGCGCTTTCCCGAAGGCAGCCCAAGGTTCTTCTTCAACTGCTCCCGCTGGGGGTAAAGCGCTTCAAAATCCTGTAAAAACCGTCGGTTATCAACGGCATAAGGCGTAAAGATGAGCTTGCCTTCAGGTACGCCATACATTTTGTAAAATGCCTTGTTCTCCTGGCCGATATAGAGGAAAAAATCGACAAAAGGAAAGAGAATCCTTTGCAAAAAAAAGCGCCGCAGGCTGGAAACAGGCCGGAGGCGCTCGTGGCTTGCGGGGCTTTCACCTCGCAGGCAGACGACATGGCCGGCCATTTTACCAAAAAAGACGGCCATCAGGTTGCTCATGTAACCCCAGCCGTGTACGACGAGAATGCTCTTTGGCTCCCGCCACAGGCGGAAGAAAAGCCCCGGGTTGAAAAGCCCCCAAAAGCCATAAATAGAGGGCTTGGGGGAATAATTTTTTAAAAATTCACAGGAGTAATCCGCCAGCAGCGGCAAATCCCATTTGACTCCTACGCCAAATTCCTGGTCTATTTCCCCTTCCAGGCCGTGTTTTGAGCAGTAGAAAACTTTCAGAGCGAACTCCGCCTGCCTGCTGATCTCCTGGTAAAGCGGAGCAAAATACTGGATGGGGTGAGAATTTAAAAACAGTATGCTAATCATCTACAGTATTACACTTCAACGGGGTGCTCGACATATGCCCAGCTGAGCAGCGGCTTCAGGATGCCGGGTTTTTCGTGGTGGTATGATTTTGTGGTGGTGTCCACATTGGAGTCGTCGAGGACAAATCGGATGACGTCGTTGTGTTCTTCCTTCTCCACCCCCAATTCAAAGAAAGAGGTACTCAGCGTGTAGGTGCCGCTTTTCAAAAATCCAGGCAGGGCTATTCTGGCCCGGTACTCCCCGGCAGAGCGCATGGAAAACAGGCTCTCATTTTCATCGGTATCGAAAGACCAAAACAGCACGTCGCCGTTGCGGGTGATGGCAATTTTTGTAGAAAAATTCCGACAGGCCTCATTGATGAGGTACCGGATCTGCACGTAAATCTGTTCACCGTAGGCAAATGTGCCCTTGGCATGCCCGTACTCATTCTCCACACTGACTTCGAGAAACTGAAAGAGCTTGCTGCTATCCAGAGGGAATGTCACCGTATTATGTCCCTGCATGTCGCTGGTGGGCAGGCTGTTCAGGTATTGGTCAATGGAGGCTTCTACTTCACCTTTATAAATCATCTTGCCATTGTTCAGCACCAGTCCTTTGTTGCAGAGCTTGCGGATAGAGCCAAGATTATGGCTCACGAAGATGATGGTGCGGCCAGCTTTACTCACTTCGCTCATCTTGCCAATAGATTTTTTCTGAAACTCCGCGTCACCAACAGCCAGCACTTCATCTACGAGCAGGATTTCGGGGTCGAGATGGGCAGCCACTGCAAAAGCCAGCCTGACCGACATCCCCGAGGAGTACCGCTTTATCGGGGTGTCAATGTAACGGGCTACTCCTGCAAACTCTACGATTTCATCGAATTTGCGGGACACTTCCCGCTTGGTCATGCCCATAATGGTGCCATTGAGGTAAACGTTCTCCTTACCTGTCAGTTCGGGGTGAAAGCCCGTGCCCACTTCGAGCATAGAAGCTACCCTGCCTTTGAGCTTAACGACACCTGCGCTGGGAGCCGTGATCTTGGAAAGAATCTTGAGCAGAGTGGACTTTCCGGAGCCGTTTTTTCCGATGAGGCCGACGAGGTCGCCCTGCTGCACGTCGAAGGTGATATCCTTGAGCGCCAAGACAAAATCCGTGTTGCCTTTGACGCTGCGATCGTTGGTCTCTCCGATGATACCGTAGGGGTCACCCAGGCCCCGTACCAAGTGCCACCAGCGAGTCAGGTCGCTGTAAAGGTTGCCAGTGCCAATGACGCCCAGGCGGTATTGCTTAGCAAGATTTTCAACTTTTATGACTGTGCTGTTCATTTTTTGGTATAAGGAACGTGTAGGAAACAACTTAAGAGCTTGTTTGCGTTTTGGTCACTTGGTCAAAAACGCAAACAAGCTCTAAACTCGAAGAAAAAACAAAATGTACATTTTGTTTTTAAAAAGCCATTTCCACTACGGGCTTTTTGAAAATGAGGGGCTACAATTTATTAATGCTCCGCTTCTCAGGCATTTGGGCAGTGTCGAAACCCGGGGTTTGTTTTCGGGGCATTCCTAAATGATGTCCACGAAGGTCTTTTCCATCCTGTTAAAACTGATAATCCCTATGAGTGCTATGACCAGCATGCACAGGAAGCTGTATGCCAGATATCCCCAGGAAAAAGTACCCACGCCGATAAAGCCGTATTTGAAGGTTTCGATGATGGCAGTCAGCGGGTTGATGACTGCAAAAATCCGGTACTGCTCGGGTACTTCGGACAAGGGATAAATAATCGGAGTAGCGTACATCCACAGCTGAATTCCAAACTGAAGCAGAAAAAACAGATCCCGGTACTTGGCGGTCATGGAGGTGATGATAAGCCCAAACCCCAGTGCCAAACCGGCATTGATCAACACCAGCAGGGGGAACAAAAAGGCAAAAGCATTGGGCTGGATGGCGTCGGTCTGAATCAGATAATACGCATAGACAATGGCGAATACGGAAAGCTGAATGCCAAATCGCACCAGGTTGTTCATCACAATGGACAGGGGCACAACCAGCCTGCAGAAGTAAACCTTGCCGAAGATGTTTTGATTATCCCTGAATACGGTGGAGGATTTGTTCAGAGCTTCGGAGAAGAAATTCCAGAATGTGATACCCGCCAGATAAAACAACACTTGGGGTATCCCGTCTGTAGAAATCTTCGCCATATTTCCGAAAACGATGGTAAAGACCACCGTCGTCAAGATGGGTTGGACGAAAAACCAAAGCGGCCCCAGAATGGTCTGCAGGTACACCTGCTTGATGTCCCGGCGCACAAGCAGCATGAGCAAATCCCTGTATTGCCAGACCTCCTTGAGGCGCAGATCGAACAGGGGTTGTCTGGCAGTAAGAACGACGTCCCAGTGTTCCTCTTTCATAGATTCAGGCGGTGCTCTTTTTTCAAAAACTACAAAATGAAGTCAGCCAAGCTGGTTTCTCATTTTCCTGGCAGGCAGGAGGCTATACATTAATAATAATAGCCATATCGCTTTGGCGACTTCGTGCCATTGAGGATAATAGAAGGAGAATTGAGTTTTTTCTCTTTGTAAACATCATCCAGGTGTTGCAACTCCGCTTTTTTCGTCTTATTGGCCCGCACGACAAAGATGGAATTGGAGATAAATCTGTTGAGCAGGAAGGCATCTGTTACCAGGCCAATCGGCGGGGTATCCATCACGACGTAGTCGAAATTGTCTTTGAGATAAGCAATGAGCTGGTCCATTTTTTCGCTCATGATGAGTTCGGCAGGGTTGGGCGGGGTTGGGCCTGCGCTGATGAGGTAGAGATGGTCATAGCCCTCTACTTTTTGAATGATGTCTTTAATTTCACTCTCTCCCACCAGGTAGTTGGTCACGCCGTTGGCGGAGGGGGTTTGCAGGATAAGCTCGGTCAGTTTTGGCCTACGCAGGTCCAGCTCAAGTACAACTGTTTTTTTGGATGTGAGTGCCAGGCAGGCGGCCAGGTTGCCACTGACGAAAGTCTTTCCATCACCGCTGATGTACGAGGACACCAGGATAGTCTTGCTTCCTTTTTCACCTGCGGTCAGGAACTGCAAATTGGTACGGATAAGGCGGAACATTTCAGCGACGACGGAGCGGCTGTCATCTGTTATTAACTTAGCACGGCCGCTTTTAGATGTAGCGACTTCGCCGAGGAAAGGCACCTCTCCTGCTATTTCCTTCACTTCTTCCTTGCTCATAATCTTGTCATTCAGTTTGTCCATCATGTAAATAACGCCGGCTGGGATGCCCAGGCCCAGGAGGAAAGCAAAAGCGAAATACTGCTTTTTGTTCGGTCCGGCGGGGAAGCTACCTTGCATGGGTTCGTCGAGGATGCGCACACTTTCCACATTAGCAGCGAGGCCGATAGCGGTTTCTTCCCGTTTTTTCAGCAGGTAGGAAAACAACTCGGCCTGCACGCTGGCGGTGCGACCTGTTTCATTGAGGCGTTTTTGAACAAAGGGGATTGCCTGAATTTTCCGCTGCACCGGGTTGACCTGAGCAGCCAGTTGTGATTCCTGTTTTTCAAGGTCGTATTTTGCAATACCCACCGAATTGAGGAGTGTGGAACGCATTTGGCTCAGTTCCTCCGTCGCTTTGATAACGCCGGGGTGCAATTCCGTCGCCGTAGCTAAAAGCCTTTTTCTTTCGGCGATAACTTTGTTGTACTGAGCGATGAGAGGAGCGAAAGACATACCGCCCATATCTCCAAAATTGGGGATAAAATCCGCTTCTTTGGCTTTGTTGGTCAGGAAAGACTCCAAGTTTTCCATAGCATTGCGCAGGCTGCTAATACTTGCTCTGCCCTCTTCCACGTTACTCAGCTTATCAAAATACCGTTGTGCGCTCATGTCCACGGTGGAAGCCAGCTCATTAGAAGACTGAATGCGCGCTTGCTGAGATTCTTCCTTGGATAAAGCGCCCGAGACGTAGTCCAGGCGTTCATCAATAAACTCGAGGGACTTGCCGGCCATTTTGTTTTTTTCCTCCTGTGCATCAATGTTGTACACTTCGACCAGGGTGTGGATGATATCCACTACTTTCTGGGGCACTTCGGCATCCATGCTGATTTCCAAGACGTTGGATTGCGTCATTTTGCGAAGGAAAAGGATGGAGGAGTAATAAGTTGCCAGCTTCAGGGGGTTGCGGAATTCTATGGCGATCACCCGGTCTTCCCGCGGGATTTCAGGGTTTCTTTCCAGCACGAGGGTGGAAGACTGGAAGTCGAAGGGGATGCCGTAATTATAAAATACTGTGTCTTCGTTTTCTTTAATCAGTGCAAAGCGGGTAGCATCCACCTCTTTTATTCTTAGTTTTTTCCCATTGGCTTTCGCCTTGTCATCAATTTGGGTTACCCAGATGGGGCTTTGTTTGTACAACTCGAACTTGCGAAAACGCCCTTCTGCATAATACACGATATCCAAATCCAGCGAATCAACCACTTTACCCATCAGGTTTCTGGATTTGAGGATTTGGATTTGGCGGTTCAGGCTTCCCCGCTGGTTGAATGGCAGACCGGTTATGATGGTTTCTTCGGGCAGCTGATTGCCCGGTTGCCGTTCTTCATTGACAATGATGCTGCCACTCACGCTCTGAATGACAGGTTGTTGTACCAGCAGATACCAGGCAATAGCTCCTGCGAGCAAAAGGCATATTGCAAACCAATACCAGTTGTTGAGGAATTTTTTAATCAGCCCGCTGGCTTTAGAAGTTTTATCGTAAGCATTCATGGCTCCTGATTTTATTGTTTTCTTTCTTTAAGAGCTTGTTTGCGATTTGACCAAGTGACCAAATCGCAAACAAGCTCTTAGCAGGGTCATTCCTGGTCTTATCGCTTGCTCAAAACGATTGTTACAACAATGGTAGCGATAGATGACAAGACGCCTGCGATAGACAGTGATCGGGTAAGCGGATCCTGGATGATCCGGGCTTTTTCTTTTAGCGGTTTGATGTAAATAACGTCGTTTTGTTTGAGGTAAAAATAAGGTGACTCAAAGGCACGGGCAGAGGAGAGGTCAACTTTGCCAAATTCCCGCAGGTTATCTGTTTCCCGGATGATCATGAGGTTCTCCCGGTCGGCAAAGTCCGTTAAATCTCCTGCCAAAGTCAGGGCTTCCAGCACGGAGAAGCGCTCATCGGAAAACGTATAGAGCCCTGGTCTTTTCACTTCACCCAGGACGCTGACGTGAAGATTCAAAAAACGCACATCCACCACCGGATCGCGCAGGTAAGCCAGCAAGCGGTTTCTGATGGTGTCCTTGGCAACCTCTCTGGTCAATCCTACCAGTTGTATCTTTCCCAATACCGGAAATTCAATGAAGCCGTCGTCGTCCACCAGATATCCTTGCCCAATAAAAGAGCCTCCGTCTTGCCCCGTTGCACTGATCCGGGTGTTGAAGACCCTGGCCGCCAGTGTATCAAAAGTAGAAACGGTGACAGACAAAATGTCGTCTGTCTGGATTTTTATTTTATCAACTTCCTGGATATACTGTGTTTTTAAGGCTTGGATGTCTTCCTCTGCCTGAAAATTCATCATTTTTTGATAGGGAACACAAGCGCTGAAAAGGCTGACAACGGCAAACAGAAGAGCTAACCGAAGTGTCAGTAACGGAGATTTGCGGGAAGAGTCTTTCATACTTGGAACGAAGTTGAAAAGGTGATTTTTTGTCTTGTCAGGTATTCTACTGATTGTCTTTACAGATGTTGCCTAAGTTTCAGCTCTGTTTGCAAAACAGCATGATTATCCAACTAAGAGCTTGTTTGCGTTTTGGTGCTTGAGCAGAGATGCTGTTGGGATGGAGCTTACCGGGCTAAAAAGGTGTCTTTTCACCCAGAGCCAAGCAATTTTTTGTCAGGTTTTTAGCTTTTTGAAGTTGCATAGCAGCGCTACGGAACTGAAAAAAGGTGAAAACAGGACGAAAAAGGGCCGTTTTTGACCAAGTGACCAAATCGCAAACAAGTTTTAAAATAGAGGGAAATGCCGAAGTCGTTCTGTTTAGGAACGTGCCGGAAATAAGTTGGGTATTTCGGCAAGTGTATTTTGGGGGCTGGCAAGGCAGTGAAATAGGCGCATAGCCTTAGCTACGTAACTATTTCACTAACACAGCCAGCGCCCAAAAGACGCCGCCCAAATGCGTAAGTTATTTCCGACACGTTCCTTAACAATATGCTGTCCAAGGCAATTATCAGGTAAACAGGGAACTGCCGGGCTACTCGCTACGAACGCCAGCCCAATTACCTGCATCTGGCAAGGCACTGTATTCAGCAGAAAAGGAGCAGGATGAAGCAGCAGGCTTTCTGGTCAAAACGAGGCATTTTTGAACTGCTGTGAAGCAATCAGACTCATTATCTGAGTGTTAGCAGCCAGGCGGTGGAGGTTTTCCAGGTGTTTGGAGTTGTGCATGTCGGTGCCGAGGAAATCCACCAGGCCTTCTTTCAGAAGCTTGTATGCTGTTTCTTTCACGGGTCTGCCATAATGCCCGCTGAGAGAAAGAAGGTTTACCTGTAACAGGCATCCAAAGTCCTTGAACTTTTGAAAATCTTCGGGTCTGGAGTAATAACCATAGCGCTCGGGATGTGCCAGCACTGGCTGATAGCCTTTGATTCGCAGCTTAAAGATGGAGTCAAACAAGTTGGGGGGAGGAGAAAAGGTAGAAATTTCGACCAAGACAAAATTCCCCTTCAATGTCAGGAGGTCTCCCGCTTCAATGGTTGTGCCAAACTCGTAGTCAACAAAATACTCTGCTGCCACGTCCAGCTCCACCTCTAAACCGGCTGCTTTGACAGCAGCTTTCAGTTTTTGAAAATTCGAGGTAATAATTTCCCTTGTATTGGGGAAATAGTCTGGCCGGATGTGTGGTGTCGTAATAATGTGTTGGTAACCAAGACTCATCAGGCCCCGGATAAGTGTCAGGCTAGTTTCAATTGAGTCGGAGCCGTCGTCAATAGCGGGCACCAGGTGCGAGTGAATATCAGTTCTCAGGGCGGAAAAATCGGCTAGGGCGGGGGTAGCGTTTTTCCTTTTCAGGAATTGCAACAACACGGAGCGATGGAGTTTAATTAAACAGAATTTTTGGTAAAGGTAAGGCTTCGCCGTTGATAAGTCGCGAGGCTCTTATCAAAATATAATAAGATAACAAATGCTGCAGGCGCAGCAGGTTTCATTGTGTAAGCTACTAAATTGAAAATCGAGAAACACGTGAACAGCACTTATCAAAGCAAAGAGGTAGAAAAGATGCTAAATGACGAGTTTCCCATAGTATGATGTATTTGTTAAATTGAATCTTTCGCCTGGTTGTAGTTGTCGAGTATTGACATAAAAAGACCTTGCACTCGAGCTTTTCACTTACGGAAAGGGTGAGGACAGTCTTCTCAATTAACTTCAGGGAGTAAGATACCGAGTCTCGTTGGAGGGTATTAATCTTCTAAATCACTGAAGGCTAAAAAACTTAGCCTGAAAGCGAGACTCAAAACGCGTGTAGGTTTTTCATTTGGCTGGGTCGTAATTAATCAAAAGTGTATTTCTCTGTTCATGGTGTTCAATTTGTTTTTTATGCCTCCTGATTCTCAACTTTTTGAAATCAAGGGCGTAAAGGTAAGCATCTTTTAAAGAAGAAACAAGCAGTGCAGATTCCCGAAAGGGCAGCAAGCCAGGATAGTTCAATTTTGAAAAATAAAAATCTTTAACGTCGTTGAGACGGTAAAATAAAAAAATACAAAACGGCCGGCAAGCTCGCATGATATTTTTTAGCATCTACTTTTGCGCTTTGGCCACCAACAGCAAAGCGATGAGCGAAAAAACGATGTTGGGTATCCAGACACCCAGCAGGGGGGTTAGCGCTTCATTTATGGCAAAGGTAATTGAGAATTTTGCCAGGAATATAAAGATGGCGCCCAACACCACTCCCAGTGCGAGGTGCAGCCCCATCCCGCCTCTCACCTTTCTCGAGGCTAGCGACATTCCTATAAAAGTGACGATGAGAATTGTAAAAGGGTCTGCTGTGCGCCGGTACAGCTCAATCTCATAAACTTTGGTGTTGCCCACGCCCCTGCGGAGTTCTTCATCAATGAAGGCCGAGAGGCGATGCGAGGGGATCATTTCCTTCGTGTCGTCGTACCGCACAAAGTCCTGGGGGCTGAAATTGAAAGTGGTGTCGAGTTTTTCCCTGCCTCCTACGACGATAGAGTCCCTCAATCCATCAAAAATGTGTATTTCGTAATTGCTCAGTTGCCATTTGTTGGGCGCTCCTTTCCAGCGCGCTTCTTCCGCTTCGATAAATCCGGTCATGCGGCTATCATCAAAGTATTCTATGCGAAAATACCGGGCAAAGGAGTCTTGCTTGAAATAATCCCTGACGTAAATTTTGGTACCCGGAGCGATGAACATATGCACGTCCCTGGTGTTGCCCTTATCGCTTTCTTTTACGATGTAGGCGTGAAAAAAATCGAGCCGGGTCTCATTGCTGACGGGAATGATGAAGTGATTTAAAAAAAGATGGGTGACAGCGATCAAACCTGAAGCTATTAGGTAGGGCCGCATGATGCGCCGAAAACTAACTCCAGCATTCAGGATAGAAATGATTTCAGAATTTGAGGCAAGCCTCGAAGTGAAATAAATTACTGAGATCAAAGCAAAAAGAGGCCAGAGCAAACCATTGATAAAAATGACAAAATTCAGATAGTACTCCCTGGCAACCTGGCCTGCCGACAGTTTTTCATCAATGAATTCTTCGACGTTCTGGCTAAAATCAATGATGACTGCAATCAGCGAAAAAAGGAGAACCACAAACAAAAAGGTCTCCAGGTATTTTTTGATGATATAGCGGTCCAGAATCTTTAGCATGTGACGCTTCTGAAATAAAGGTAACTACTTAGAGCTTGTTTGCGATTTGGTCACTTGGTCAAAAACGAGCTATTTTTTGCCTCAAGCACCAAAACGCAAACAAGCTCTAAGGCTATTTCTTCAAAATTCCCTTTGCTCTAAGCAAAAAATCCATTCTTTTTATCTCCAGCAGCCCAGCCCCAACAGCATCTGAAAACGAGCAATTTTTCGTCGATTTTTCTCCTTTTTTCCGTTGCGTAGCAGCGTTACGGAGCTGAAAAAAGGGGGAAAAGTGGCGTAAAAGGGCCGTTTTCTAGCCAAGTGGCCAAATCGCAAACAAGCTCTTAGCAGGGGAAGGTTGGGGAAAAAATTGAAAATTCCTCCCAAAAGGCACCCCAAATTGCGGGAGGAGGAAGAAAAAGTCTGCTCCTTCCCTTTTCAAAAAACACAAGCAAGCAGGGATTGCAGCACTTGCTCCTTTTTTTCATAATCGCTGCCTCATTTGCCCCGTCATTGCATTTTTCCAAGGAAGGAAGTCGCCAGCCACAATGTGCTTTCTGGCTTCTTGCACCAGCCACAGAAAAAAAGACAGATTGTGTAAGGAAGCAATCTGCGCTCCCAGGTATTCTTTAGAGTAAATCAAATGGCGAAGGTAAGCCTTTGAGTGTATCCGGCTGGTGTGGCTGGGGCTGTCTTCGTCAATGGGGCTAAAGTCCTCCTTCCATTTGGCATTTTTAATATTGATCATTCCCCTAGCCGTGTAGAGCAACCCATGCCGGGCATTTCTGGTCGGCAATACGCAGTCAAACATGTCAATACCCAGGGCTATGCTCTCTAAGATGTTCATGGGGGTGCCCACGCCCATCAGGTAGCGAGGCTTTTCTTTTGGTAAAATGCTGCACACCACGTCAGTGGTTTCATACATTTCTTCTTCGGGTTCGCCAACGGATAGCCCTCCAATTGCATTTCCGGGCCTTTCAAACGAAGCGATAACTTCTGCCGATTCCCTCCTCAAATCTTTGTAGGTACTGCCCTGCACAATTGGGAAAAGGATTTGTTTGTGCCCGTGTATGCCACTGGTTTGGTCAAAGCGCTCGCAGCATCGCCTAAGCCAGCGGTGGGTCAGTTGCATGGAAGCTTTGGCGTATCGGTAGTCACAGGGGTATGGAGTGCATTCATCCAGGGCCATGATGATATCTGCACCGATTTCACGCTGGACGTCAATCGCTCTTTCAGGGCTGAAAAAATGCTTTGAACCATCGAGGTGAGATTTAAAGGTAACCCCTTCTTCTTTTATCTTTCGCTGATTGCTAAGGGAGTAAATCTGAAAGCCACCACTATCGGTAAGAATAGGTCCCTTCCAACCCATAAACCGGTGCAGGCCACCTGCCTGCCTGATCACCTCTGTCCCTGGCCGAATGTAGAGATGGTAAGTATTGCCGAGGATGATTTGCGCCTTGATCGGGTCCCTGAGTTCATGCTGGTGAATTGCCCTGACGGCTCCAACGGTGCCTACCGGCATAAAGATCGGCGTCTCAATGGTGCCGTGATCTGTTGTGATAAGCCCAGCTCTTGCAGATGTATTGGCGTCTGTGTGTTGAAGATCGAAGATCAAAGGTTAGGGAATGTGACAGTGGAACTGAGCAAATGCCTTCGGGATTGTGCAATTTCCTCCTCTCCGCTATTGGTTTTAAAAAAGAAATGCAATAGCCAGAGCCAAAACCGTGATGATCATGCCATACATAAACACCGCATAGCAATAGCTCAGATAGCGATACTTCTGTGCAAGTACAACGCCCAGATAGTATAAGTCTTTGGTCATTGAACTATAGAGGAAATCCGGATCTTTTATCATCTCCATCATGCCCCAATGGTAGTCTCCCAGCTTCATTTTGTAGAAATTGCCAAAAAAGAGCAAGTTAGCACTGTGGTTTTCAATGTCTTTCCGGTCAAATTTGCCTTCCGTTATCTTAGGGCGGGTAGAAAGCGTTGCCAACACAATAGCGGTAATGCAGACTACCAGCAAGAGGATGCTCGGCACGATCAGCTGGGGATGTGTCTCAAACTGGGGGAACAGTTGCGGAATAGCCACCGAAATTACGATGGCGTTGATACTCAACATGATGTTGGCTTTGTTGTCAGCCATGCCGCTGAGGCTAATGTGGGTACGATAAGCAGTGCGGTACATCGTCTCTACTCCTCGTCCCAGGTTGAGCTCTTTTTTCAGCTCCATTTCGCTCTTTTTTAAAGAGTACTCGACCTGGCTTTGCACGTTCTTTTTGCTTTTGTCTTTCCGGGCGAGGTCTTCCACAGATTCCACTTCCTTGGGATTCAGGCGGAGTTGCTGCTTGCGCAGTTGTTTTATGTGTTTTAGTTTTCGTTGGTTGTAAAAGGCTTCGGCCACCTCGGTGAAATAGCGGTGGTTGTTCATAAAGTTCAGTTCGAATTCAATCCACTCCTGTTCCGACATGACCAGGCCCTTGGTCAACAGTAGTTCCTGCCGAATGCGGCCGCAGCGATCCCAGTAGCTTTTTTGCCCTAAATGGCTCAAATCTGCATCGCAGATTATCTCTTCCAGCAAGTCATTAGGCTCAAGGGGAAGTCTGGTAGCCATGATACAGCGGGCAACCACGTTCAGGTCTTCGGGTAAGACACCCTGCTGCGACAAAAACTCCGTGGCAAATTCCTTGCTGCGCTTTTCATGCCCTTCTGCTCCTTGCGTATAGCCTGTGTCGTGAAACCAAGCTGCCAACTGGAGCAGGAGCAGCTCTTTTTCGGTCAAATTGCTGCCTTTCCCGATCTCGACAACTGCTTCTACCACATTTTTTGTATGTTGGAGATCGTGGAAGACGTATTCTGCACCGATGTTTTTCAGTAAAAAATCGGTGAGCATGTTTTCAGTATTTGCAAGAATTTGTTGATAGGAAGCGTCCATCTATTTTGCTTGTAAGGGTGCGGTAACTATTGGACAGGCTGTATCTTCAAAAGGAAAATGGCAATTTCCCTTCAATAACACTCCCATTTCTTCGGGAAAAAAGGGAAGAAATGAAACTTCGCTCCCTCTGCCCGCTTCTTCTAAGAAGCTGTTTGGGTTTAGTGCTTGGGTTAAAAACGAGCAATTTTTTGTCAGGTTTTTAGCTTTTTGAAGTTGCATAGCAACGCTACGGAGTTAAAAAAAGGTGAAAAGCAGGCAAAAAAGAGCCGTTTTTAGCCAAGTGGCCAAAACCCCACCATGCATTAACACAGCCAACACGCAAAGATGCCACCCAAATGCGCAAGTCATTTCTGATGCGTTCCTCAACAGCTACGGATGGCGAAGATATTGAAAAATGGCTGAAGGATTTATCCATTTGTGGTGATTCGTTATTGGCAGGGCCAGAGCCAGTCCTCCAACGGAAAAGTTTTGGCCTGGTAGGAATAGTGCCACCACTCAGTTGGGGTTCTATGGAGTCCATTTTCTTCCATTGTTTTCAACAATAGCTGCCGGTTTTGCAGCACGTCTTTGGGAAGGTCGGTAAATTCGTGGTAGGCTTCTTTCCCGAAATAGTCGTATTCCGTACCCATGTCAAGTTCATTTCCTTCCTTGTCCACGATCGTCAAATCTACGGCCATGCCTCTGTTGTGCATGGATCCCTTCTTTGGATCGGCTACATATCTCGTATCGGGCACTTTGCTCCACAATTTCCATTGGATGGGGCGAGGTCGGTAGCAATCGTACATTTTCAGGCCATATCCTTGTTTCTCGAGAGATTCGTGGGCACGTACAACTGCCCTGGCAACTTCAGGCCGAAGGAAGCAACGGGGGCAGTCGTACATTTTTTCTTTCACAAAATTGTTTTCCGTGGCATACCTCAGATCGAGCAAAATCGCAGGGCTTATGCGGACTACCTCCTCCCATTGCGCCGTATCAAAGTCCGGAACCGAAGGCGACACTTCTTCTTCTAAAGGTAGCGGATTCTCTTTCTCCTCCTCCACCGGCGGGCTTATCTCCTCCACTGGCACGGACGGGCTGTCAGCATGCGCGGTTGTGTTCTTGCTCTTGCACTGAATGAACAAAAGGATTACGAGTGGAAAAAGACATTTCATCACTGGGAATTTTCGCAATAATACTCAATCCCGATTGATTCATTCCAACAAAATGCCAGACTCCTCCATCTCGAATAACCTGCTGCAGGCTGCCTTTCCTCACCTCAAAAACCACTTTTTGCCGCCAATAAAGGCAAAATTGGCTTAATCCTTATACAATTTTCATTTTTTATTGAAAATAGAATAAAAAATAGAAATAAAAATGTTTCTTTCTAAATAACAATTAATCAATCGTTTACACTCTTTTCTACAAAAATCAAAAAAATTCTAGTGTTAAAATTCCTCTTTTGTAGAAGTATTTATTTGAAAACGTTAAACAGAATAGGTAACTTTGTTAGACAAAAGAAAAACATCCTAACAAAAAAATCATATCATGTCAACTTACGATTTCAACAACCGCTTTTATGAACTCTCCCCCATCCTGAACGCTTTCGCCTTCAATCTCACCCAAAGCCAGGAAGACGCAAAAGACCTCTTTCAGGAGACAGCTTACCGAGCAATGGCTAACCGGGATAAGTTCATGCCCGACACCAACTTCAAAGCATGGCTTTTCACGATCATGAAAAACATTTTCATCAATAACTACAGAAAAAGGATTAAGGCAAACACTATCATGGATTCAACAGACAACCTTTACTACCTAAACTCAGGCAGAGAATCCATCGAAAACCAGGGCGACACGAATATGCTCATCAAAGAACTTCAGGCACTCATCGAAAAACTGGATGACAGCATCAGGATTCCTTTCCTCATGCACTACCAGGGCTACAAATACCAGGAAATCGCCGATTATTTCCACCTTCCTCTCGGAACGATAAAAAGTCGCATCTTTTTTGCCCGCCGGGAACTCAAAACTGAAATCAAAAAACGCTACCGCTACGTTGACGAACTGCTGGCCAGAGCATAACCATAAGAGCATGTTGGGGATTTAGGAACGTGCCGGAAATAAGCTCTTAGGGCTGCTGGAGCTCAATTCAAACAGCATCTCATCTCAAGCACCAAAGCCACAACATGCACTTTGATGCGCCCTGCCTCCTCTAATTGAAAAACGTCAGGCTGAACGAATCCGCCTGACGTTTTTCATCACACCCCCTCTTGCTTTTTCCTCAACCCTCTTCTGCGCAAAAAATGCGAAACACAAAGAAAATCTCTGTTTTTCGCCTCTTTTTTGAATTTCTTGTCAACCCTTCCTCCTATTTTTTTAAAAAAAAATGCAGAAAAAATTTCTTTTAGAAAAAATAATCCTCACATCAATCACCGATTAATCAAAACGATATCTTTAATAAGATACTGATTATCTGTTAGTTATAAAAAACATTGCGTAAAGCATTTCGACGATATTATTTTCACAAAGGCATAAAAATGTCCTTGCTGCTAGCAGATTATCGCTGCACATTTGTATCGTGATTAGTGAATAACAAAGAGGCGAACGAAAAAAAAGAGGAAGTTGAAACGAGGGGTTTGAAAAAGTCGGTCAAAAGGGCCGACACACAGGTTGAAAATGTTCATGGGATTATAATTTGTTAATAGCCAGTCGTCCCGGCCAAAATTGCCGGGACGGGCTGTTTTTAAAGAACGTTTTCCACGACCTGCTTGAAAATTTGAATATGTTCATGGGATTATAATTTGTTGGTAGTAAGACCCCCTCCAGAAAGAGGGGGCACTTACTAACTTTAATCCCTGCAAAAAGATACGCATCAGCCTAAGCATAAAAAAAGGCCGGTTAAAAGTAACCAGCCCTAAGTAAAAATTAGTTCATGGGATAAACTCTAATGCAAAAAGAATTCGCTAACAATTCATGGGATTAAAAAATATCTTCTCTTTCAAAAAAGTTAGGCTGATGCAAAATTATAACAGGATTCGCTTACAAACAATAAATTAAGCAAATTCCTGATAAAGAAATTCGTTTTTGGATATGTTCATGGGATTATTATTGAAAAGTCGTACCAGAGGGTACGACTTTTTTTTTGCCCTTTCCCAAAGATTTCCCGCAAAAAACAAGAAAACCCTGCCCGATGGCCAGCGGGTACGCCCCACACTCTATCCGTTTTTTTTCACACCTGCACAGAACTGAAGTGTTTTTTAGTAGCTACCCGGGAGGGTGGGTCGGCCTTCGACAGAAACGGCGCACGTAGAGCGGATCAACAACACCATCCGCCGACGTTTTAGCAGCATGGCGCGAAAGAGTCTCTCCTTTTCAAAAAAGGAATATATGCTCAACCTGTATTTCAAACGGTCTGCTTACTCCTGCAATCTTGCCTGTATCTGTTAAAAAACCTCACTACCAAAATTTCCTTTGTTTTGGGCAAAAAGGCAACCTTTTAGTCCGGTGAGCTCAATTCATACAGCTTCTTAGTAGTTATTTTTTTAGATAAAATCGACGTCAACGTAGTAAGGATACCTCATCAGGAATTCGATGGCATGATCCAAATCATAATTTTCGTACACGGCCCGGTAGAGCATCTGGGTGATGGGAACATGCAGCTTGAGATGGTCGGCCAGGTGCTTAGCAATTTTAAGTGTTCGCACGCCTTCGGCAATTTCCGGCATAGAAGACAGGATTTCGGATTTAGACTCTCCCTGGCCAAGGCGGAATCCGAAGCTGTAGTTGCGGCTGTTCATACTGGTAGCCGTACAAACTAGGTCGCCAATTCCCGCTGTGCCGACAAATGGCTTAGGTGTCGTCCCGAAGGCTTTTCCAAAATAAATCATCTCCATCAGTCCTCGGGTGATCAACAACGCCTGGATATTTTTGCCCATGCCCAGCCCTCCCAGTATCCCGCTGCCAATGGCAATAATGTTTTTCAAAGCACCTGCCAGCTCGGCTCCCACCATTTCATAGGTACCAAAAACCTGGAAATGCCTGCTGCTAAGTACCCGCTTTCCGGCATTGACCACCTCATCGTACTTACTTCCGACCACAGTTGCCGTGGGTTGGCCTTCCATGATCTCCTGAGCCAGATTCGGCCCCGACAAGCAACCTACCCGCACGACCGAGGATTCTTCCAGAATGACTTCGCTCATGGTTTTCACACTCTCCCTCACAATCTTTCCGTGCTGGAGGTCCTCCTCGCTCAGGTTGTGCAAATCAAAACCTTTGGTGCCATGTATCAGCACATGGTAAGGCTTGAGAAAGGGAGATAAAGCCTGCATCATCCCCCGGAACCCCTCAGAAGGAATAATCGGGAAAATAAGTGTGCACCGCTCGGCTATTTCCTGCAAGTCGGAAGTTGCCTGAATGCGCACCGGAAGTTTCAAATTAAAGGCGGGGTGGAAATTATCCCTGTTGACGCTGGCTACCAGCTCTTCCTGCCTGCTGTACAGCAGAACATCCGTATTGATGGCCAGCAGATTGGAGACCGCCGTTCCAAAACTGCCCGAACCTATCACACCCACCTGCGACTGTCGTTTACCCTTTGTCATTGACTTCCTGAACTGAATTTATGTAAATCTAATTTTCCGCCTCAAAATTAGCCTTTCAACCATATTCACCAAGGATAAACCAGCAGGCTACCTCTCTTTGTCAAATGGTAAGAGCTTGTTTGTGATTTGGTGCTTGGGCAGAGATGCTGTTGGCATTGAGCTTACCGGGCTAAAAAGGTGTCTTTTTATCTCCGGCAGCCCAACCCCAACAGCATCTGAAAACGAGCAATTTTTCGTCAATTTTTCTCCTTTCTTCCGTTGCTTAGCAGCGCTACGGAAGTGAAAAAAGGGGAAAAAGGGGCGTAAAGGGGCTGTTTTTGACCAAGTGACCAAATCGCAAACAAGCTCTTAGGTAGGGCATAAAACCAGGAGAGGCCGTATCAAAAGAAAAAAACTCTGATACGGCCTCTCTTTTACTCCATCTCACGAAAGATGACCAGGCGACAAGCCTTGCCGGTGCTACGATTTCCGCTTTTGCTTATCCCTGTCTATTACAATTGAGATCTGATCTGCTTTCAGGTTTTTGCCGATGATGATTCTATCGGGGTTCAGCACGTAAATCTCCGGCGTGTTATCCACAAAATATTTAGCATAAATAGCCCTGTTTGTCGGGTCATACACATTCACCCAAGGCATTCTGTAACTTGAAATGGCATTTTTCCATTTAGCATCCTCGGTATTGACTGCAATTCCGAATACATCTATCCCTTGTTTTTTCATGTTTGGATAGGCCTGCACCAGTTTTGGCGTCTGCTCAGCACAGTGTTCGCAGTCGGGGTTCCACATATAAATTACAATGTAGTCGGACTTCATCTCGTAGATTGACCGCATTTTACCACTGGGGTCTGGCGCTTGCACATCGGGGCCCTTTTGCCCAATCAGGCTTTGAGACATTTCGTAAGCCCGAAGTTGAAGGCCATGAACCTCTACTGAATCCGACCAGAAAGCTCGGTCATACGTAAAATAATTCTGAATCATGTGGACGAAAACCGCTTCGGAATCCATGAGCGTTGTCTTGGTTGGCTCGTATTTCAGCGTAATCCAATTGGCAAAGTATTTAAAATACTCCGGGTATTTCAGCACTCTGTCCACCAGAAACGAAGCATAAGTATTAATTGAATCCTGTTGTTGGGGCGTCAATTCTTCAATAAAGCGCTTCAGTTTATTTGCGATAACTGGGGTGTACAAAAGCCTTTCATCGGCAAAATCCACATCATCCCAGAAGTGAATGCGATAGAGGTAGGCGAATTTCAGCGTATCCAGGTCGCCATTCGGCTTGAACACATCCCGGATGTCGGGGTTTTTGCCTGCTTTTTTAAACTTGGTAAAGAGGGAGTTTGGGTGTTGTTTGTAAAGGGTTTCCATAAAAGCTTCGCGCTCATCCAGCAATCTGTATTGCTCCTTCCGGGCCTCAGCGCTTTCGGGGCTAGCAGGCGGCAAGCTCCTGATTTTGCTGTTGACCGCTTGTAATTGCTGTTGTTGCGCTGCGTCAAACTTCAGGGACTGGTACAGCAACTCATTGTCAACGCTGCCTTCTATCTGCATAGAACCAACGATGTTTCCAAGTTGCGTTTTCATCGTAAAGGTCTGATCCTGGTCAACCAGCACCTGGAAGTTGGCATTATTGGGCAGTACGCAATAGACCAGGCCGAGGCGATAAGGCTCGTTTTCCTCAAAGGTGAATTTGCCCGAGGCATCAATTTTAGCAGAATCCACCAGGTAATTTTGCTCCTGATAAACGCCGATGAGCTTTGCCAGGCCTCCTCCATTCAGGCCTTCTACCTGGATTTCGATGCGAGGCTTTTCTGCTTTAGCCCGCAGGTCTTCCATTTTTATCACCGGGCCATAGTCGGGAATCCCCTGAGTTGAAGCGGTGGGAGTTAGGGTGGGGTCTTCTGCAGAAGAATTTCCACAGGCAAATGCTGTAAAAGCAATGACGAGAAAGAATAAATACTTCATGAGATATCGATTTTTGAGCGGCGAAGTTAAAGGATTTGTGTAGAATCTGTAGAGTAGTACTACAGAAGTTGCAGGGTGAGAGATTGCAAAGTATTTGCCAAAATATTAAAAGCTATTACAATTGATAAAATGCTACCTCTTGTGAAGCACTCATTACCAGGGATTTATTTAAAAAATGCCTTAGAGCTTGTTTGCGTTTTGGTGCTTGAGCAGCGAGGCTGTTGGGATGGAGCTTACCGGGCCAAAAAAGGTGAAAACAAGACGAAAAAGGACCGTTTTTGACCAAGTGACCAAATCGCAAACAAGCTCTAAGCTTCACTCTGCCTCAAATCCATATTGCTTCAGGATATCTTCGGGCACGCCTTTCCACTGGCCAGGGCTGTTGCCCCGATAATCCAGGTCTTTCAGGCCGATTTCGCTGGTAAAAAAGCCCGTTGCCGTAAGATCCCTCATGCGGTTGAAAAATGCCACCCCCTGCTCCATCCCCGGTTTCACCCTGAATGGGTAGGCGATATCTTCAACGACTGTTATTTGCTGCTCATCAGAGCAGTCCACAAATGTTTTTTCAAAGCGGCTCAGGCACTCCCTGTCCAGCCAGCGAAGGCCTCCGCGCATCGGTACCTGGTGCGCAGGTATATCCTTGACGATGAATTCGATGAACTCCGGCACACCTGCATCCGTGGCACTGCCCGAATGTTCGTCTTTCGGAATGATGATGTCTGCCAGCACTGCCAGAGTCGCCATTTCGTGTTCGTCAAAAAACACTTCGCTGAGCAGCTTTTTATCCCTTTCTATTTCAAAAGGCTCCCGCCCTGTTTCCAGCACACCGGAAGTTTCTGCCGGAGCATTTTCCTGTGGCTTCTCATCGGGCCTGCACGCTCCGATGATCATGCCAGCTGTAATCGAACCGACTCCAATAAATTTGAATGATTCTCTCCTGTTCATATTGTCAATTTTTCAAAAAACCTCATTTGCATTTCAAGACACGCGCTGCGGAAGATACCGGAAATAACTTACGCATTGGGGCAGTCACTTTTGGATGCTGGCTGTGTTAGTGAAATAGTTAGATAACTCAGGCTATGCTCTGATTACACTGCCCTGCCAGCCCCCAAATCCCCTCGCCTAAATACCCAGCTCATTCCCGGCACATTCTTAAGAGCTTGTCGGGAATTTGGTGCTTGTGCCGAGATATTGTTTAAATGGAGCTTATCGAGTTAAAAGGCACCTTTTTATCTCCGCGACCCAATCCAAACGGCATCCGAAAGCGAGCAATTTTTGTCTGGTTTTTACCTTTTTGAAGTAGCGCAGCATTACTACGGAGTTGAAAAAAGGTATAAAGCAGGTGAAAAAGGGCCGTTTTCAGCCAAGTGGTCAAATCCCCAACATACGCTCTAAATATTGAGCTGTTTCTTTTGGTCAATAATGTATTCTGCCGTCCGCATGGACAGAGCCAGGATGGTCCAGGTGCAATTTTTATCGCCCTGCTGCACAATAGGGCCTCCATCGGCAACAAAGAGGTTTTTGACCTCGTGGGACTGGCAGAATTTATTCAGCACGGATTGTTTGGGGTCATCACCCATGCGGGTAGTTCCCACTTCGTGAATGATACGTCCGGGAGCTTCCAGTCCGTAGTCTGTCTCTGCTCCCTGGATGCCCCAGGTAATGGTGGCTCCCATTGCGTGCATAATTTCCTGAAAGGTCTGCTGCATGTGCCTGGCCTGTTTGACTTCATAGTCCGTCCATTTATAGTGAAATCGCAGGACGGGGATACCCCATTTATCTACCACATTCGGGTCAATTTCACAGTAATTATCCTTAAAAGCCAGGGCGGTGCCGCGCCCCGCCATGCCAACACTGGTTCCGTAAAAGCGGCGGTAGTCGTCCTTAAGTCCTGCTCCGTATCCGCCCGATTCTTTTTTGGAACCATCCCTGGCTGGTACCTGGCCATTGATATTGGGCACGCCAAAGCCAAAGCCATACGCAGGCATTCCCATCCCACCCCAGTATTCTATATGGTATCCTCTGGGAAAGTCGAGTTTGTCTTTTTTGTTGTCGAGCCACCATGGAGAGTAGATGTGGACGCTGCCGACGCCATCCTCGTTGTACCGCTTACGGTCAAGTAGCTGAGGGAGATACCCTCCAATGGCTACACCGGTTGAATCATGGAGGTATTTCCCAACCAGGTCACTGCTATTTGAAATGCCGTTGGGGTGCCTGGCCGACCTGGAGTTGAGCATGATGCGGGCCGTGCTGCAGGCACTGGCTGCCAGCACGATGACTTTGCCCTGCACCTGATACTCCTGGTTGTCTTCTTTATTAATGTAAGAGACGCCTGAAGCCTGCCCCTCCTCATTTGTAAGCACCTCGCGCACCATTGCATTGCAGATCAGTTCGAAGTTGTCGTTTTTCTTCGCCGGAATGACGAGGCAGGAAGAGGAAGAAAAGTCTGCGTAGATTTTACAGGCCCTGGCACACTGCCCGCAGAAGAAGCAGGCGTGGCGGTCGGGGTTGTCAGGGAGGGCTTCGGTCAGCACAGAGCCGCGCCCCGGTATCACCGGAACCCCGATTTTCTGCCCTGCTTTTTTAATAAAATACTCGTGCAGACGAGGCTTGGGCGGAGGCAAAAAGATGCCATCTGGTTCATTTTCAAGCCCTTCTTTAGAGCCGTAGATGCCGAGCAGACGGTCAATTTTATCGTAATACGGTTTTACGTCATCGTAAGAAATTGGCCAGTCTTCACCGATGCCATCGTAGCTTTTTCCTTTGAAATCACGAGGCCCAAAGCGCAGGGAAATGCGCCCCCAGTGGTTTGTTCTGCCGCCCAGCATGTGGGCACGGAACCAGTCGAATTGGGTTCCACTCTTTTTAGTGTAAGGCTCGCCTTCTATTTCCCAGCCGCCATAGGCGGCATCGAAATCGCCAAATGGTCGGATGCTGCTTGCTCCCCGCCTTTTGGATTGCCAGGGCCAGAGGAGTTGATGCGAATGTATTGCAGGATCGTAGTAAGGCCCGGCTTCCAACATCAGCACTTTCATTCCTGCATTGGCAAGGACGTAGCCTGCCATGCCTCCCCCTGCACCTGAGCCAACAACGATGGCGTCGTAAACCGTCGGATTTTTTTTAATTTGAAATTTGCCCATTTTGTATTGGTGTCTTTTCTTTTTTCTGAAATAAAAATGCGGCTGAAATGTAGGAACAAAAAATTACTCAAAATAATTTTACCCACTTCCTTTCTAAAATCAGGAGATAACTCACGCTTATAAAAGCAAAAGTTCAACTTCTACGCCTGCATATTGCTGAAAAACTCACCTGCCCACTCCCATTCAAACTCGCTATTTTTGCATGCTCATGCCCGAAAAAGGGCATGAAAAGCAAAGAGGTGTGAATTTTCTTCTACCTCCTTCACAGAATAGCGGTGTTTTTGCGTTTTACAAACACTTGTTTTAATAAAAACCACCTGGCTTTGAAGTTTGTCAATCTGCTGTTGCTCCTGTTGGTAACCCTTTCCCTGCTATCGTGCAAAAGTTTGCGCAGGGTGCAATCTACCCATCTGACACCCAAATCTAATGCCTTCCTGATGCAGCACCTGCTCGAAAGTCAGGTTCATGCCAACTGGTTTGCCGGCAAGGCGAAGATCACCTACGCCGACGAATACAACCGGGAATCCTTCAGTACCAACATCCGCATCCGCAAAGACAGCATCATCTGGATGAACTTCAAGAAATTCAGCCTCGAAGGTGCACGAGTACTTATCCGCCCTGACAGCATTTTCGTCATTGACCGCATCAACGGACAATACGCCGCCAAGTCCTTTGAGTACGCACAGCGGGAATACAATCTGCCGGTGGGCTTTCAGGGCTTACAAGCTATCCTTTTGGGCAATCCCGTATTTTTTTCGAGTGAAACAACCGCCTCCGTTGACTCGACTTACTACCTGCTCTCGCAAAAAACGGATCGGCTGGAGGCCAGGTACTGGCTGGGAGGCACCGATCTGCTACTGCATCGGTTCTTTTACAACGATTTCAGGAACAGCCGCAGCATGGATCTCCTCTCTTCTGATTATCGCAAGCTGGCAGGCAAACAAAGTTTTTCGTATGTTCGTCGCTTTAATTTAAACGGCCCGGACAGGAGACTCACCCAGGTGAATATTGAATTTTCAAAAGTAGAGATCAATGTCCCGCAAAAGATCGAATTCGAAATACCGGCGCATTATGAAAGGATGGATTAATCCGACATTTTTCAGGCGAAGCTTTGGCCTGCTTATTTGCGTACTGGTAGCAGTTGTCGTTGTCTTCCCGCAACAATCACGCAAAGAACTGGAAGACAGGCGCAAAAAACTCCTCAAAGAAATAGAACAGACTTCCAGCCTTTTAAAACAAACCAAGCAGAGCAAAGAGGCCACGCTCTCCCGCTACGTCACATTACAAAAGCAAATTAACCAGCGCCAGCAGCTCATAGCGACACTTCAGGCAGAGGTGCAATACCTGGTCGAGAATATGGAGCGCACAGCCGATGTGGTCATCGCACTTTCAGGCGACGTGGACCGGTTGCAGGCCGAGTACGCTCAAATGATCCGCCACGCCTACCGCCAACGATTGACACACAACAACTGGCTTTTCATCTTTTCTGCAAATAGTTTCAACAACGCCTTCAGGCGCTGGCAATACCTCCGGCAGTACGACCACTACCGCGAAAAACAGGCCCACCTGATTCTGGAAACACAGCAAACCCTGCTCGACAAAATCAAGTCACTCGAGGAGCGCAAACACGAAAAGGAAATGCTGCTGACTTCTGCCGAACGGCAATCGGAAATGCTCGGCCTGGAAATGAACGCAAAAAATCGCCTGCTTGAAGAACTCAAAGGCAGCGAATCTATGTTAACTAGAGAGCTTGAATCCAAGCGAGCAGCAGCGGAGAAGCTCAATGCAGCCATCGAAAAAATAATCCGGGAAGAAATAGAACGCACGAAGCGGGAAGAGCGTTCAACTGCAGCATCTTCGGCAAGCAGCGCCAGGACAACGCCCTCCGCTACCCCTGAGGTGGCAACCTTGTCCAGGGATTTTCAAAACAACAGAGGGAAATTGCCCTGGCCAGTAGCTAAAGGAGTCGTCACCGGCCGATTTGGCCGCCAGCCGCACCCGGCACTCCAGAATATCGAAATCGTCAACAATGGCATTGACATTCGCACCGAAGCTGGGGCTTCGGTCAGAGCCGTTTTCGAAGGAACCGTCGTGGGCACGCAGTACATCCCCGGATACGACTACATGATTATCCTGCAGCACGGGCAGTACTACACAGTTTACTCCAACTTGGAGGAACTGAGCGTGAAAAAAGGCGACAAAGTCGCCATACGCCAAAACCTCGGAAAAGTGAGCACCGACCGAAAAACAAACACCTCAGAAGTACATTTCGAAATTTGGAAAGAAAAAGACAGACTCAACCCCCAACACTGGATGAACGGGATGTGAAAAATACAAGCACCAGAAAAGAAAAAATAACTATGAATAAAGAATGGAACATAAGCTCAGCAAGCACTAAAGGAATCGTCGAAACGGAATACGCCGTGCTGGTAGGCCTGGTACACAAAATGCAAACGGAGGAAGAAGTGCAGGAATACCTGAACGAACTTGAATTCCTGGCTGATACCGCTGGTGCGATAACCCTGAAGCGCTTTACCCAAAAACTGCCCACACCCGACCCGAGAACTTTTATCGGAAAAGGTAAAATGGAGGAAATAAAAAAATACCTCGACAGCCACGAAGAAGTGAACCTCGTCATTTTTGACGACGACCTCTCGGGCAAGCAGATCTCCATCCTGGAAGCAGCGCTGAAAGTAAAAATCATTGACCGAAGCAGTCTGATCCTCGACATCTTCGCCCGGCGGGCACAAACAGCACAGGCAAAAACCCAGGTTGAGCTGGCACAACTGCAATACCTGCTCCCCCGGCTGAGAGGCCTCTGGACCCACCTCGAACGCCAACGGGGAGGTATTGGCATGAGAGGCCCCGGCGAAAAGGAAATTGAAACCGACCGCCGAATTGTCCGGGATAAAATCGCCCTTTTGAAAAAACAACTGGAAAAGGTGGACCGCCAGGCCGTTACCCAGCGCAAAAACCGAGGCGAATTGATCCGGGTAGCCCTGGTCGGCTACACCAATGTCGGCAAATCTACTCTGATGAACGTCCTGAGCAAATCCGACGTCTTTGCCGAAAACAAACTGTTCGCCACCCTGGACACAACTATCCGCAAAGTGGTTTGCGAAAACGTGCCCTTCCTGCTGTCCGACACAGTGGGGTTTATCCGCAAACTCCCTCACCACTTAGTGGAGAGTTTTAAATCTACACTTGACGAAGTGAGGGAAAGCGATATCCTGTTGCATGTGGTGGATATCAGCCACCTCCACTACGAAGACCACATCAATACCGTCAACGAAACTCTCGAAGAACTCAAGGCCCTCAACAAGCCTACCTTGCTGGTCTTCAACAAGATAGACCTCTATCGGGCATTGTATTTTGACAAATTGCTCGACGATGAAACTAAACAGGCAATTGAGAGAGAACTCCAGTCGAATTTGAAAAACCAATTCAAACACGACAACATTTTCATTTCAGCGGTGGAACGGGAAAACATAGACCTGCTGCGGGAGATGATCATCAAACTCGTAAAGCGGGAATACCAGGTGAGGTATCCCTACGAGGTGAGATCCTGGTAGTTGCCGCTCAGCTGTTCTCCAACTCCTTCATCGCCAGCCAGCTCATCAGTCCCATCCCAATGCGCAAGCTGTCCTCATCCACGTCAAAAGTATTCGTGTGAACGGGCGAAGTGATGCCCCTGGCCGGATTGCCGGTCCCCAGCCGGTAAAAACAGGCAGGTATTTTCTGCGAATAAAACGCAAAATCCTCGGAGGTCATGCGCACATCGGGTTCTACCACGTTTTCACTGCCGAGATACTCCACTGCAAATTGGCGCGCTCTGTCCGTCAGGGCTTCATCATTTTTTAAAAAGGGATAACCCCGGACAATCTCAAACTGGCAGGAGCCTCCCATGCTTTCCGCAATCCCCTCCGCCATTTTTTTCATGCGCAACTGCGCCTCTTCTCGCCATTCTTCATCAAAAGTTCTAAAGGTGCCCTCCAGGGTTACTTCATTGGGAATGACATTCGTCGCCCCTCCGGCAGAGTTGATTTTTCCAAAAGTCAGTACGGATGGAGTGAGGGGGTTGGCATGCCTGCTAACGATCTGCTGCAAGGCTGTCAGGATATGTGCAGCGATGAGAATGGGGTCAATAGAGTTTTGTGGCAGGGCACCATGCCCTCCTTTGCCCTTAACGCTGAGGTAAATTTCATCTGAACTGGCCATGAACAAACCGGGGCGAAAGCCTACCTTCCCCACTTCAAGTCCGGGCAATACGTGCTGACCGAAGATGAAAGCTGGTCGGGGGTTTTCCAGGACGCCTTCCTCGATGAGAATGGAAGCACCACCGGGCAGCTTTTCTTCTGCCGGTTGAAAAATGAGCTTTACCGTTCCTTCAAATTCATCTTTGAGTGAATACAGGATACGGGCGACACCTAACAGAGAGGCGGTGTGTACGTCGTGCCCACAGGCGTGCATAACTCCCTGATTTTGAGATTTGTACGGAACGTCATTGGCCTCTGAGATGGGCAAGGCATCCATGTCGGCGCGCAGGGCGATAATCTTCTTTCCGGGCTTTTCACCCTGGATCAAAGCGACCACTCCATGCCCGCCGCGGTTCACTTCGTGTGCTATTCCAAATTCCCTGAGTTTTGTGGCGATAAATTTTCCAGTTTCCACCTCCTGGAACGACAATTCGGGATGGCTGTGCAGGTGCCGCCGGATGGCTACAATGCTTGGATGGAAAGACTTGGCGAGCCGTCTGATTTTTTCTTTCAACATGATCTTTGACGTAAGTGATTGACAACAACCCGGGAAGAGTCTCTGGGCAGGTGGATAAAAAATTTTAACTTCCTCCGTCTGCATTTCAGGCTGTTTTTTAAAAAACTGTAACTCCTTAACAGGAGGTGTCTGGATTTGGCTGCCGGAGAGAAAAAGACACCTTTTTAGCCCGGTAAGCTCAATCCCAACAGCGTCTCTGTTCAAGCATCAAAACGCAAACAAGCTCTTAAATCCAAACAGCTTCTGGTAGTTCAAAAAAAACAGCTTTTCAAAACCATCCCCGGCAAAGAAACACGCCGGGGGCAACTACCTGCTTCCTGAAAATCTGTGCCCTCAGGTGGGCAGCATTTTTTCCAGGCCGATGCTTCGGGAGCCTTTTATTAAAAAAAGAGTATCCGTAAATGTTCGGGACAGGTACCACTCCCTGAGATGTTCAGTATTTTCAAAAAATAGCAAGTTGTGCTTTTCGGCAGCCTTCCTGAACTCGCTTCCCACCAGAACAATCTGTGTTAATCCGATTGAAAGAGCAAGTCGGGCGACCTCTTCGTGTTCTTCTCCACTGTACGCTCCCAACTCCAACATAGCACCGAGGATAGCGATCTTCCGGGCAGCTTTCATTCCTGCAAAAGTTACCAGGGCGTTTTTCATGCTGGTTGGATTGGCATTGTAGGCGTCCATGATGTAAGTATTGGAGCCAAGCGCAATCAACTGGGATCGGTTGTTTGAGGGGGTGTATCCTTCGATAGCGGACTTAATCTTCAGCGGTGGAACGTTAAAAAACCTTCCTACTGCGACGGCTGTCATGAGGTTGTTGAAATTGTAAAGGCCGATCAGGTGGCTTTGCGCGCTTAGTTTTTTATTGTTTTTCCCCAAAAATTCAATTTCAATGAAAGGAGCCTCCTCCAGCAGCCGGACTTCGACGACTTTGGGCGAGGTCGTGAATTCATCGGCCCGCCGGTAAAAGGCGACTCTGGAATTCCCCGAGGCCAGAGCGCTCAGGCAGGGTTCATCAGCATTGACGAAGATCAGTCCATTTTTGGCAGCGAGGTAGTGATAAAGTTCAGACTTTGTTTTCTTAACCCCTTCAAAACTGCCGAATCCTTCCAGGTGAGCCTTGCCGACATTGGTGATAAGTCCATGCGTTGGCTCGGCAATTTGGCAGAGGAAATCAATTTCGCCAGGATGATTTGCTCCCATCTCTACCACTGCTATTTCCGTTTCCGGCGGCATGGCCAGTAGGGTCAGCGGTACACCGATGTGGTTGTTCAGGTTCCCCTGAGTAAAATGGGTTTTGTAATGCCCCGACAGTACAGCGCTAACCAATTCTTTGGTCGTCGTTTTTCCATTGCTTCCCGTGATAGCCAAAACAGGAATTTCAAATTGCCTGCGGTGATAGGTTGCCAATTGCTGGAGCACTGTGAGGGCATTTTCCACCAACAGCACCTGCTCGCCAGCCGGCAGTACAGGTTCGTCAATAACGACACAAGCAGCTTCTTTTTCAAGAGCCTGCTGCGCAAAGTTGTTGCCGTTGAAGTGCTCACCCTTCAACGCAAAAAAGATACATCCCGGCTCCACTCTTCGGCTGTCCGTCACGACGTGGGGGCGCTGCTGATAAAGTTGGTAAAGTCTCTGAATAAAGCCGAAAGGTGAAGTCATCTGAGCGGGTAGGTTAAAATGGTTGAAAAATAATCACTGCTTAAGAGCTTGTCTGCGATTTGGTGCTTGAGCCGAGAGGCTGCAGAAGAGAAAAAGATAGAGGAATTTTTCAGCCGGCGCAGGCCTATGCGGGCACTTAGGTTTTGAGGTCACCTTTTCAGAAAAGGCTACAAAGCCAGCATGGCCCAGTCTTTCTCTCCACAAAAACTCTACTCTGGCCAGACAAGGCATCTTTTTCCTCTCTCTTTCCCCAATGCGCCTCTGCTGCTGTTGTGAAAAACGAAGTTGCAATAATAAGAAAGTCCCCACATCAGGAAGATTTGACGTGGGGACTTTTAGTGAGTGGGCAGTGCCCGTTAACTTCAGAGAAGTTACTTATAGCGGCGCTTCACTTTGTTCTGCTTTGTCTTAAAGGTCAAGCCACCTGCATCTTCGTTGCCCGTGGGGCCTCCGGTGCGGGTCATGGCACAGCGGAAACCGAGGTCGCGGTAGGCTTTATCTTCTTCACGGAAGCGCCGGGCACCCGGGGCGAGCCAGAAGGCTCTGTCTTGCCAGGAGCCGCCTTTGATGACGCGCACATTGTCGCTAATGAGCGTGTATTTTCCGTAATCATAGAACACTTCTGATTGCTTGTCGCCGTCGAGGAAGTTGTAAGGCTGGCCGACCTTGTAGTTTTCACGGGTAGCAACCTCGTCGTCTTCCACGTAGCGATAGCGCAAGCGGCCCAGGCTGTCTTTTTCAACGGGTTTTCCTTCTTCGTCCAGCACCTTGGTTTTGAATTTATTCCCCCGGAAGGAGTTCAGGTCTTGTTGTTCGACGTCTTCCAGTGTGCTGCTGGTCAGTGGGCGGTAGAGGTCCATGGTCCATTCGTTGACGTTGCCCGCCATGTTGTACAAGCCGAAGTCATTGGGCATATAAGTTCGAACGGGGGCCGTGATGTGTGCGGCATCGTTCAGCTTGCCGGCCATACCCATGTAGTCCCCTTTGCTGCGCTTGAAGTTGGCCAGTATTTCGCCCTGGTATTTATTGCGCTTTTGATAGCGCACGGTATTGCCGTTCCAGGGGTAAATCCTGCGGTCAGAAATGCGCTCGTCTTTTTCGGAGACGAGGTTGCCAACCAATCCTATAGCGGCGTATTCCCATTCTGCCTCTGTTGGCAGGCGATAGGAAGGCAGCAAGATACCATCCTCAAAGCGAACACTGCGCTCACCTCCTGTGCGAAGGTCTTTCAGGTTCTTGCGTACATCGCCCTGGTATTGGCCGGCCAGGTACGACTCCGTATTGAAGTTGTCTTCGTCTTTTTGCTCTGAATTAATATTGAGGATGCCCTTTTTAACAAGGATCATTTCATTCACCCTGTCGGTTCTCCACTGTGCGTAGTCATTTGCCTGAAGCCAGTTGACACCTACTACGGGATAGTTATCATAGGACGGGTGGCGGAAATAAGTTTCAACAAAAGGCTCGTTGAAAGCCAGTTCTTCCCGCCAAACCAGTGTGTCGGGAAGTGCATTGAGAAAAACTTCCGGATAGGATTCTCCGAACACGCGATGGAGCCAGTACAGGTATTCGCGGTAATCAATGTTGGCTACTTCCGTTTCGTCCATATAAAAGGAAGAAACGGTGACCCTGCGCGGGATAGCGTTCCAGTCATAAGTTACATCCTGATCTGTAATACCCATCGTAAAGGTACCCCCTTCGATCAGCACCAGGTTTGGACCGGTGACCTGGCCCTGATAATCCAGCTTTTCAAAGCCACCCCACTTGGTATCATTGTATTGCCAGCCGGTGGTAGCCGATTGCTCCTTTTTGCCGCAGGAGCTGAGTATCAGCGTCGCCAGGAAAAGGGCAGAACCAAACTTCAACAGATGTTTCATCATCTTTCTTTTGAATTTTATACTATTTTAAAAAGACGTGCAAATATAGAAAAGTAGATTTCAATTCAATGGTTACGCCGGGGATTTAACATGATTCCGGATTTGAAGAATAATCATCGGAAAATCCTAAAGCAATCATTGTAACGTTCTGCATAGCGCTTATGGCGGTATCTTTCACTTTGGTCAAGATTGACCACCAGAGAAACTTCATGGCTTCCTCCGGTAGTAGCCAGGCTGGAAACGGTGAAGTCGTAGCTGTAGCCAATTTTCAAAACGTTGTACTGCAACCCGAATAACGCAATCACGGCATCGGCGTTGCCGAAGGTGTGGCGATACCAACTTCCTGCAAAGACCAACCCGAAGTTGTAATACGCTCCTACATTCAATTGGCCCTGGTCCGCTTGTTTGACAAAGAGGATGCCTGGCGAAACAAACGTTGGTGCTTTCCGCTTATTGCCTTCTTTAACAATAAACTGTGCGCCTGCATGTACAGAAATGCGCATGGGCAATCCTTCTGTCAGGCCAGCGTCTGTATCCAAAAAGCCCTCATTAGGTGTGGTGAGGTGATGCAGTGCAAAGCCGCCGTAAAATTTGTCGCTGTACGCTAACATGCCGGCTCCTACATCGAAAACCGTCCGGGCCAGGTTGTCGGGTCGCACCTCGTTGGTAGGGTTGGGGTTCCCAAACGGATCAACTGCACCGGTTACAGGGTTGAGCTGATCGAGAAAGACGAGCCGATTCCAGTCCACGCTGGTTTGGCGAGCACCTGCTTCCACGCCGAGTTTCAGGTGAAAATCTTCATTGACATCCACGCGGTAGCCGTAGGAAGCGGCTACATTTGTCATTTTCAACAGCCCGCCTCCAGCGTTGTCCGACAAAACTACCAGGCCAAAACCGCTGTTTAAACCAGGAACAAACTGGTCATACGAAGCGGCATAGGTGACATAAGCATTTTTTCCATCATCGGAAATGGAAGGCCATTGGTTGCGATAAGCCAAGGATAGCCTGGGAGCATACGTCGTACCTGCAAAGGCAGGGTTCATCGCAAGAGGTGTTGAGTAGAACTGACTAAAGACAGGGTCCTGTGCATTGAGTGAGCAAACAGCACCCGTGATGAAAGCGATGACCCAAAGTATTGACCTTGTCATTGAGGATGTATAATTAATTTTTAGCAAAATGAAAAAGTGTAGCTGCCAAGTTGTTGTTTGAATGGAGCTTAGGAACGTGCCGGGCTAAAAAGGTGTCTTTTTTAGCCCGGTAAGCTCCATCCCAACAGCATCTCTGCTCAAGCACCAAAACGCAAACAAGCTCTAAAACCTGTTAAAAAAGCGGGAAAAATCATAGCGGCTTCCGGTTAACGTTTTGGTTTCGGCCAAAATTATAAATACTTTTTTCTTTTGCCATCCCCAAAAAGAAATGCCTTGTATTTATTTTCCGAACCACTTTTATCAAATCACCTGCCCAAATTTTGCGTAAGATATGAAGAAATCAGGGGTCACCTTCACCGCACTTTTCATCACTGCCTTCGCCTTGGCTCAACCGCCTGCTGCCATCCAACGGACACTCAATTGGTTGGAGGCAGCTACCGTTTACCCCTACGAAAACAGCGATCCGGTCTTTATCCTTCGTTTTGAAGGGGGAGTTTACCAGGAAGAACATCCCTCGCTTCCTTATTTCTCCGAACGATTTCACCTGAATTCCTACGGCGATTTCACTGCGGTTTTTGTCAATACCACTTTTGAGCCTTTTGAAAAAAAGGCTTCTCCCGACGATGCAGCTATCCCTGCGCAAATTCAAATTAGCACGGAGATTGAAAAAGACCGCGCCGACTATTTCGGCAGGGTGAGGCTCATGCCTTTGCGGAAACTGGCAGAAGGTAGGTTCGAGCGCCTGGTTTCTTTTGAGCTGCGCCTCATTTTTTCACCCAAGCCTGCTCCTGCCACCCTCAGAGGAGGAAACACCTACACCTCGGTGCTCAGCGATGGCGACCTCTACAAGTTTGCAGTGGACAGCACCGGCATTTACAAATTGGATTTTAATTTTTTAAAAAACCAACTCGGCATCCCGGTCGAGAGCATTGATCCACGCACCATTAAGTTATACGGCAACGGCGGCGGTGTACTACCCGAGCTTGTCAATGCACCACGCCACGACGATTTGGTAGAGAACGCCATTGAAGTCGTTGGCGAGGGCGACGGGAAATTCGACAGCGGCGACTATATCCTGTTTTACGGGCAAGGTCCCGAAATCTGGTACTTCGACCAGAACTCCCAGACCTTCACCTGCCCCAAAAACTACTACGACACAAAAAACTACTATTTCATAAAGATCAGTCCGGGCAATGGCTTGCGGGTCTCCTCCCAGCCATCAGCACCAGGGGGCACTTACACCTCGACAGCTTTTAACGACTTCCTTCGCTACGAGCAGGATCTCAGAAACCTCCAGCACGACTGGCGCAGTGGCCAGGGGTCGGGCAGGCAGTGGTTTGGCGATTATTTCAAGGTCAAAACATCAGAAAGATACCTTTTTAAAATTCCGAACCTCCTGCCGGCGGAGGAAGTAAAATTCTCCTCTGCCTTTGCCGGCCGCATTGCGCAAGGCTCCTGGGGCAACTACATCATCACGGCTAATGAAACAAAGTTCACCAGCGGCAATTTCGGTACAACCAGAGGAGGACCCAATGACACCTACGCCGCTCTCCAGAGCATGGGGGGTGCCTTCGTGCCCGGCAGTGCTGAACTAAACATCAAGCTGGACTTTCAAAACGGCACCAATTCCTTCAACGAAGGCTGGCTGGATTTTATGGAGTTCAACTTCCGCAGGCAGTTGGTGATGCACAACGACCAGATGACCTTTAGAGACCTGCACAGTCTCGGCCATCCGGTTTCCACCTTTACACTGAGCAACGCAGGCAGCGATATAAGCATCTGGGACATCACCGACCCGCTGATGCCAAGGCGACAGGAAGTCAACGCCACAAGCAATGCGCTGAGCTTTGGTGCAGAGACCACTACCCTCCGGGAGTTCATCGCTTTCAACAACGCCAGGGGCTTTCTGACACCTGACAAGGCTGTAGGCAAAATACCCAACCAAAATTACCACGGCATTGACGAGGTGAACCTGGCCATTGTTTACTTCAAGGATTTTGAAAGTGAGGCAATACGGCTTGCTGAACACCGCAGGAGCTTCAGTAAGCTCAATGTCGCACTGGTTGAAATAGAAAAACTCTACAACGAATTTTCCTCGGGAAGAAAAGACGCCACTGCCATCCGGGATTTTGCCAGGCTACTGCTCGACCGCAATCCGAACGGCTTTCACTCCCTACTGCTCCTGGGTAATGGCTCGTTTGACAGCCGGGACATTTACAACCTGGGCGGAGATTACATTCCGGTTTACGAGACAGCCAACTCGCTCAGCCCCATTCACTCCTACCCCTCGGACGACTATTTTGCCCTGCTTAGCGACGGCGAAGGTGATAACATCAACACTGGGTCGCTTGACATTGGCGTGGGGCGCCTCCCCGTCAAAACTCTGAACGAGGCGAGGAACGTCGTGGACAAGATCATTCACTACGACACAAATCCGGGTAACCTGAGGGACTGGCGCAACCGCGTGCTTTTCATCGGCGACGATGAAGACAACAACCTGCACACCGGCGGCGCAGAAAACATCGCCAATAAAATTGGCAACAAAAACGCCGATCTCAACATCGAAAAGGTGTACCTCGACGCATTCCCACAAGTATCCACCCCAGGAGGTACAAGGGTGCCTTTGGCCACCGAAGCCATCAACAACAGCGTGTTCAAGGGCCTACTGGCCATGGTTTACCTCGGCCACGGAGGCCCCAAAAGCTGGGCACAGGAACGGGTAGTCAAGATCGAAGACATTCAAAGCTGGAAAAATTTTGACAAGCTGCCCATCATCATCACGGCGACCTGCTCCTTTTCGGGGTATGACAACCCAGCCTTCACCAGTGCCGGCGAACTCTCACTTCTGAACAAACAGGGCGGAGCTATCGCACTTTACACGACGGTGCGCCCGGTGTATGCAAGCTCTAACGAGGCACTCACCCAGAAATCAGTTGACACCTTATTTTCCAAGATTAATTACACAACACCTACCATCGGCGAGGTCTTGCGTCTGAGCAAGAACCAGATTGGTGACAAGTCGAATTCCCGAAAATTCACCCTTCTGGGCGACCCCTCGCAGAAGCTCGCCCTACCAAACTACCAGGTCGTAACCACCAAAATCAATGGTCACGACATTTCTATCGGTATTGTCGACACGCTGAAAGCTCTGCAAAAAGTAACCATTGAAGGCCAGGTTCTGGATGATTTCGGCAACGAACTAACCAACTTCAACGGTATTGTTTACCCCACCATTTACGATAAAAAAATAACGTATCGCACTTTAGCCCAAGATGCATCAAGTCCTGCCTTTGATTTTGGCTTGCAAAAAAATGTCATTTTTAAAGGCAGAGCCAGCGTGAAGAACGGGCGGTTCAGTTTCACTTTTGTCGTACCGAAAGACATTGACTATAACTTCGGTTTGTCTAAAATCAGCTACTACGCAGCCGACGAAAGCAGCCTGTCCGATGCCACGGGTAATTATCAGGAGCTGATTGTTGGCGGTACTGACCCACATGCTCTGGCAGACAACCAGGGACCAAAGGTGGAAGTATTTATGAATAATGAAAGTTTCGTATTTGGTGGCCTCACGGATCAAAATCCCGTTCTTTTGATAAAACTGGAAGATGACAACGGAATAAATGTGGTGGGCAACAGCATTGGTCACGACTTGGCAGGTATTTTGGATAAAAACACACAGAATACCTACATCCTTAATGATTTCTACGAGGCCGCAATAGACGACTACACCAGAGGAGAGGTGCGCTATCCATTGAGCAACCTGTCCGAAGGCCGCCACGAGATCAAAGTCAACGCATGGGATATTTCCAACAACCCTGCCGAGGGGTACACCGAGTTCATCGTCGCCACTTCCTCCGAAGTAGCACTAAAACACGTATTGAATTACCCGAATCCGTTTACAACTTCCACCTGCTTTATGTTCGAGCACAATCAGAGCGGAGTGGAATTCGATGTTATCGTGCAGATTTACACTGTTTCAGGCCGTCTGATAAAAACACTGGAGGAAAGAATAATTTCTACAGGCTATCGTTTAGGGAGCGACAATTGCGTTCGCTGGGATGGCCGCGATGATTACGGAGACCCACTTGCCAAAGGAGTTTACCTATACAAAGTAAAAGTAAAAAGCACCAACACCGGCGACACCATCCTCGAAGGTGAAAGCAAATTTGAAAAGCTGGTTATTTTGAAATAAGGAATGGTGCGTTGAGAGGCTAATTCTTTTAATCGCTCATCGTTCCCACAACTACTTGGAGAGGACCTCAGGGAAATGTTTTTTGAAGGAAAATCAAAAGCTCTCCCAAAAAACACATCCTGCTAAGCAGTTATCATTTTTTTAGACACCTATATTTGCAAACTTTTAAAAAATCGAAAAACATCTCATGAAAGGTTTACTTGTAAAAATTACCTTTTTAGCTGCCGCTATCCTGTTGCTCGCAACAGAAGCAGACGCCCAATGCTTCAAAGATAAAAATGGAGTCTGGAGAAACGTAGATGGCTCAGAATGCATCAATACTATCCTGACAGCCGTACCTTTTCTGCGCATCGTAGCCGACGCCCGTTCTGGAGCCATGGGTGACGTAGGCATCGGCATCTCCCCCGATGCAAACGCTATGCACTTCAATCAATCCAAATTAGTTTGGGCCGACAAACCCCTCGGCATCTCTGCCACTTACACCCCGTGGCTGAGGTCGCTGGGCCTCAACGACGTGTACCTGGCCTACCTCAGCGGCTACTACAAACTGGATGACCTCCAGGCTATTGGCTTGGGGCTGCGCTATTTCTCTTTGGGCGATATCCCTTTCACAGATATTAACGGCAACTCCCTCGGTACGGGCAGGCCTAATGAGTTTGACGTCACCGCTTCCTACTCCCGCAAACTGACGGACAAGCTGTCCGCAGCCGTCGGCGCAAAATTTATCTACTCCAACCTCGCTGCCGGTCAGCAGGTTGAAGGCCAGATCATCGAAGCAGGCACAGCAGGAGCTGCCGATATTTCACTCACATACAAAACTGACTTCAAAGCCAATGGCAGAAAAAGCGATCTCTTGCTGGGCTTGGCTATGACTAACATCGGCTCAAAGATCACCTATACCAACGCTGCCAACAGGCAAAAGGACTTCCTGCCCACCAACCTGGGAATCGGAGGAGCCTGGACCCTGAACCTGGATGATTACAACAGCCTGACGCTTGCTGCTGACATCAACAAGTTACTTGTGCCTACCCGCTGCCTGGAGGACTGCGACAAAGACGGCAC
>WBZO01000320.1_pt1 | contig 111711 bp, 100 predicted proteins | sample 5204261 | NCBI WGS metagenome assembly WBZO01 (sample SAMN12412400, study PRJNA552823) | activated sludge metagenome | isolation source: activated sludge from anammox sidestream of wastewater treatment plant... | place: USA: North Carolina | collected 2017-09 | reverse complement strand
TCGACCAGACTCATCTGGTTGTCCATCCCCGCCTGCGCCGTCCCCGGCAAGGCCACGAACAGCCCCATCAAAGCGGCGACCAGCGCCACCAGAACACGACCGATAACCTTCATGGTCTCCCTAGCTTGTGTCTGCGGCGTGCCCGTAGGCCTGCCGGCGGGTAGCCACCGCCATCCGGATGGATCACGACGACTGGATCTTCGATGTCAGGAGGAAGATATCGGTAGGGCAACGGTGCGGGCAACGCGAACGGGGGCACCGCGTCGGCGCGTTTCGGTGCGTCGGCATTAGCTGCGGGCCGACCGCCGCTACATCGGTTTCGTGCTGCGGGTCACCGGAAGCCACCCGGCCGATGGCCTGAGACCCCGCCCGGCCTTCGGTCCGAAATACGTGCCTGCACGTCAAATGTGGTGCGGCGGAACGTTATCCCGCAACCACCGGTCGCGTTCATCGGTCTCGGCCGAAGCCTCATGGTCCCGTTCGTCGGACGACTCCCGAGGCAGCTCTGCGCCGAACACCGAGTTAACTGTCGCCGGGTCGGGGATCCCGCTCGTCATCCGGTCACGGGCTTTTTGTGACGAAGGTCACAGTGGCTGTATTCGCGCATGTCACAGCCGGAAACACGGCGTTTACGCACCGGGCGGGCCGTCAGATCTCGAGACTGGACAGCTCGGCGATCACGTGGGCGGCCATCGGTCCCAGAGTTGCCATACCGTCGCGTACCGCCGATCGCGAGCCCGCGATGTTGACCACCAGAGTGCTGCCGGAGATGCCGGCGAGGCCGCGGGAGAGGCCGGCGTCAGTGCTGCCCGCGGCAAGGCCGGACGCGCGAAGCGCTTCGGCGATGCCGGGTACCTCACGGTCCAGCACGGCGCTGGTGGCCTCGGGAGTGACATCCCGCGGCGTCACACCGGTACCGCCGACGGAGACCACCAGGTCCACACCGCCGATCACCGCGGTGTTGAGCGCGTTCCGGATCTCCACCTCGTCGGCGGCTACCGCGACGACACCGTCGACCACGAACCCGGCCTCGGCCAACAGTTCGGTGACCAGGGCGCCGCGGTGGTCATCGGCGACGCCGCGCGCCTGCCGGTCGTCCACGACGACCACCAGTGCACGCCCGGCCGACCCCTCTGGCTGTTCCATAGCTGTCACCGTATATCCGGCCGATGAGGGCCGTGCGGACTCCCGCAGCATGGTCACCGGGCGGTCATGGACAACGCGGGTCACTGATCCGCCTTGCCGAGGGTGACCTGGACGGTCTGGCTCTTGCCCGCCGGGTCGAGATAGGTCAGCGTGAGCTTGTCGCCGGGGGCCCGGGAACGGACCGCGGCGACAAGTGCGTTGGCACTGGCGATCACCCGGTCGTCGACCTTGGTGACCACCACGCCGCTCGGCAGGCCCGCCGTTGCGGCGGCCCCGCCCTTGACCACCTCGACGATCTTGGCGCCGTGTGTCGTCACGTCATTGCTGACCTGCACACCCAGCGAGGCGTGCGCGGCCGAACCGTTGGCGATCAGCTCGTCGGCGATCCGCTTGGCCTGATCGACCGGAATGGCGAAACCCAGTCCGATGGAACCGCTTTGGGCATCCGGCGAGTCACCGCCCAGGGTGGCGATGGCGGAGTTGACACCCACCAGCTCCCCGTTCATGTTGACCAGCGCTCCGCCGGAGTTGCCCGGGTTGATCGCGGCGTCGGTCTGGATGGCGTCGAGGACCGTGTTCTGGTTGGTGGCGTCACCGCCGGCGGCGACCGGCCGGTTGAGCGCGCTGACGATACCGGTGGTGACCGTGCCTTCCAGTCCCAGCGGAGAACCGATGGCCACGACGTCCTGTCCCACATGAAGATTCGCCGACGATCCGATGGTGATCGGGGTCAGACCGGAAACACCCTCGGCACGCACGACGGCGATGTCGCTGGCGGGGTCGGTGCCCACCACGGTGAACGTTGCGGTGCGCCCGTCGGCGAAGGTCACCAGGGTCTTGGGGCCGCCGGGGGTGGGGTCCGGCGAAGGAGTATCGGGCTTGGTGGGCAGCGGGCCCGGAAGACCCGGCGGCTTGGGTCCGGGGGGGCCGCCCTGGACCGCCGCGACGACGTGGTTGTTGGTCAGAATCAGGCCGTCGGCGGTCAGGATGATGCCTGACCCCTCTTCGGACGCCCGGCCCATCTTGGTCTCCAGCTTGACCACACTGGGGACCACTTTGGCCGCCACCTGCTCGACCGAGCCGACCGGCACATTGGCCGTCGGGACGGCCGCGGGACGGTCCGGGGTTGACGCGGTGGCGGGATTGGCCCCGGCGACCACCGAATGGTCGGCGGGGCGCACCATGGTCGCAACGGCTCCACCGACACCGGCCGACACTGCAGCGATAGCCAGGGCGCCGGCAGTCAAACCGATTGTGCGAGAACGCTTCCGGCGCGGCTTATCGGTGACGGGCGGCAAGACGGCGGTGTTGCCCGATCGCGCGTTGCGGTAGGGATCGTAGGGCTGCTGGGCATGCGCATAGCGCCAGTCGTACTGGCCCTGACCATAGCCGGCCTGGGAATAGCCCGGCGCCCCTTGCTGATTCGGCACACCATGGCCCGACTGCTGATGCGACGGCGAGTACCGCGGGTCGTCTGTCATGTCTGCTGCTTTGCTCTTTCTGTTGCGACGCGGGAAATTACGTCGTTGTCGTTGCTGTCAGCTTGCCGGGTGCTACTGAGAATCGACTGAGATAACACTCGATACCGCTGTTGCGTTCCTGTCGAAGGCGCCGACATCGCCTTTTGCTGCTGTGATTTCGCTGTGGGCAGACGGCACACGGTATTTCAGGCCGGTGGGGGTGCCCGGGAGAAGCACGTGGAAGCTCGTCCCCGGCGGCTGCGCGCCCGGCACCGTCTCACCGATGCGGATCATGCCGCCGTGTTTGACGACAACCTGCTTCACGATCGCCAGACCAAGTCCGGAACCCGGCATGGCCCGGGCCGAGGTCGACCGGTAGAAACGCTCGAAAACCAAACCGCGTTCCTCCGGCGCGATTCCGGGGCCCTCGTCGGAGACCACCAGTTCGGCGTGCGCGGAGTCCACCTGACGCAGTCGCAGCCCCACGGTGCCGCCGGGCGGGCTCCATTTGGCGGCGTTGTCGAGCAGGTTGAGCACCGCTCGGGACAGCCCGGCCGGGTCGCCGTGAATCTGCCATCCGATGGCGTCGACATCGAATTCAATGTCGTTGCGGCGCCGACGGACTCGCTCGAGACTCCGGTCGATCACCTCCGTCATCTCCACGTCCTCGAGAACCGTGCCGTGCGCGTTGTCCTCGCGGGTGAGGTCCACCAGGTCACCGACAAGTGTCGACAATTCCTCGATCTGCCCGATCACGTCGGTGCGCAGTTCGGCCAACTCGCTCTCCGGAATCGGGGGGGCGCCCGGGGCACTGGAGGCCATCAGCAACTCGACGTTGGTCCGCAGCGAGGTCAGCGGGGTCTTCAGTTCGTGGCCGGCGTCGGCGACCAGACGGGCCTGCCGGTCTCGCGACTCGGCCAGCGCCCGCAGCATGGCGTTGAAAGCCTCGGTGAGGCGGGCGAGTTCGTCGCTGCCGAAGACCGGAATGGGCCTTAGGTCGTCGGTGCGCGCGACGCGTTCAGCGGCCTCGGTCAGCTGGCCGACCGGGCGCAGACCGGTGCGCGCGACCATTCCGCCGGCGACGGCCGCGATCGCCACCCCGACCCCACCGACTGCCAACAGCACCCACTTGAGTTTGTTCATGACGGCGTTGGTGGGCTGCAGGCTCTTGGAGATCAGCAGCGAACTGCCGTTAGGCAGGTGTACCGCGAGCACCCGCTGGTTGCCGACCGTGCGACGCGACATGAACAACTCACCGCGGATGACGGCCTTCTCGGGCTGGCCGACCGGCAGCGTCTGACCCTGCTGATTGGCGGTGTAGATGGAGCGCCCGGGATTGACCAGCATGGCGTTGACGTCGGAGTAGGCGGTGCCCTCGATGGCCTTGGCCGGGTCGGCGGCCAGTGAGCCGCTGGCGATCAGCAGCTGGGCGCGGCTCTGCAGCTGGTTGTCGATATCGGTGTAGAGCGCTGCCGAGACCACCGCATAGACCGCGACCGCCATCAGCACCACGACCATGGCCACCATCGACATGGCGAGAAGCATCACCCTCCATCGCAGCGATAACGATGTGGTGGCTTTCTCCGGGGCCCTGGCCGCGCCCGATCGTCGCTTGAAGGCCGCCATCAGGGCTTACACTCCGACATCAGGGTGGAGTCTCACGCAGCACATAACCCACCCCACGAACGGTGTGGATCAGCCGCGGTTCTCCTTCTGCTTCGGTCTTGCGACGCAGATATCCCACATACACCTCAAGCGCATTGCCGGAGGTGGGAAAGTCGAAACCCCACACCTCCTCGAGGATGCGGCTCCGGGTGAGCACCCGGCGCGGATTGGCGATGAGCATCTCGAGCAAGGCGAACTCGGTGCGGGTGAGGCTGATGGCGCGCTTGCCGCGATGCACCTCGCGCGTCGCCGGATCCAGGGTCAGGTCGGCGAAGGTCATGATCGCCGTCTCGGTCTGTTCCTCCGGTCCGGTGCGACGCAGCAGCGCCCGCAGTCGGGCCAGTAGTTCCTCCAGGGCGAACGGCTTGGGCAGGTAGTCGTCGGCGCCGGCGTCCAGGCCGGCCACCCGCTCGGAGACCGAGTCGCGTGCGGTGAGGACCAGGATCGGAAGATCGTCCCCCGTGCTGCGCAGCTGGCGGCAGACTTCGAGGCCGTCCATCCGCGGCATCATCACGTCGAGGACGACCGCGTCGGGCCGTTCGTGGCTGATCGCCTCCAGCGCCTCCAGGCCGTCCTCGGCGAGGTCAACGGTGTAGCCGTTGAAGGACAAAGAACGCCTTAGGGACTCACGCACCGCACGGTCGTCGTCGACCACAAGAATTCGCACGGGGCTAGTGTCAACCAATCGACTTAATTTCGTCTGAGAGGCGCGCCGCGCCCGCGGGCGTTGACGCTCAGCTCACAGAAGAAAGTCAGCGCTTATCGAGATCGATCAGGCCGAGCCGGGCGGCTTTGAGTAGCCGGCGGGGAACCTTGTGCTGGCGGCCGCCGACGGAAACGGTGACCAGGCCGGGCTCGGTCGCCTTCCACTGCGAGCGCCGACTGCGGGTGTTCGAGCGCGACATCCGGCGCTTGGGCACAGCCATGACGAAGAATCTCCTCGGATCGGGGTGTCCGGCACACAGCGCACGGGACGTGCAGGCGGCCGACAGGTGTGTTCAGGATAGCCGGTGAGCAGGGCGCTACCAAAACGAACCAATCGCCCGGTTCGGCCGCGCCGCGGGGCCGGCCCTGCCTAGAATCATTCGTATCCAGCTAACTCGCAGCTACCGCACAGTGAGTATGGAGGATTCCGCATGTATCGGCTGATCATCGCGTCCCTGATCGCCGTGGCCGTGGCCGGCTGCGGCGGAGCCAAGAACAGTCCCTCGACGTCCACGGCGGCATCCCCGTCGGGCTCGGTGAGTTCGGCGGCGCCCGCGGCGGCCGGCTGCACTGCCAGCGGCCTGGACGCCATGACCGCGTTGTCGGATTTCGAAAACCAGATGAACGCCGCCCAGAAGGCCGGCAAGTTCAGCGTGGACACGCTCATCGCCTCCCGCAACAAGCTGTTCGACCAGACTCAGGCCGCATCGGCAAAAGAGGATTGGACGGCGTACTGCAAGGCGATCGACGACATGCGCACCGAACTGGGCATGTAGCGCCGCCGCCCTTGACGCGTCACCGGCGGTAGCCAGTAACCTACCGGTTGGTTGGCAGGGTCAGGGTGGGCGAGCGGCGAGGGAGACCGTCAATGACGGCTGGTCCGGTGCGGATCGGAAACTGTTCGGGGTTCTACGGCGACCGGATGTCGGCGATGCAGGAGATGCTCACCGGCGGCGAGCTGGACTTTCTGACCGGCGACTACCTCGCCGAACTGACCATGCTGATCCTGGGCCGGGACCGGATGAAGTATCCCGAGCGCGGCTACGCCCGAACCTTCCTGTCCCAACTGGAACAGTGCCTGGGCATCGCCTCTGACCGCGGGGTACGGATCGTCGCCAACGCCGGTGGACTCAATCCCGCCGGACTCGCCACCGCCGTGCGCACCCTTGCCGAGAAACTCGGCGTTCCGTTGACGGTCGCCCACGTCGAGGGCGACGACCTGCTCGACCGCGCCGACGAGCTGGGATTTCCCGGCGTCCTGACCGCCAATGCCTACCTGGGGGCGTGGGGCATCGTGGAGTGCCTGAACTCCGGTGCCGACATCGTGGTGACCGGCCGCGTCACCGATGCCTCGGTAGTGGTCGGGCCGGCGGCGGCGCACTTCGGCTGGGGTCGGGAGGATTACGACCGGATCGCCGGCGCCGTGGTGGCCGGTCACGTCATCGAGTGCGGCGCCCAGGCGACCGGCGGGAACTACTCGTTCTTCACCGAGGTTCCCGGTCTGGACTACGCCGGTTTCCCGCTGGCGGAGGTGTTCTCCGACGGATCCTCGGTGATCACCAAGCATCCGGGCACCGGCGGACAGGTGAGCATCGGCACGGTCACCGCACAGCTGCTCTACGAGATCACCGGTCCCCGCTACGCCAATCCCGATGCCACCGCACGATTCGACTCCATCCGGCTCAGCGACGACGGTCCCGACCGCGTGCGGATCAGCGGGGTGCGCGGGGAGCCGCCCCCACCGTCGCTCAAGGTGTCGCTCAACAGCATCGGTGGCTTCCGGAACGCGGCGACATTCGTGCTCACCGGACTGGACGTCGACGCGAAGGCCGCGCTGGTGCGCCGTCAGCTCGACGCCGCGCTGACCGACCCCCCGGCCGAGGTGCAGTGGCAGTTGGCCCGCACCGACCGCGACGACGCCGACACCGAACAGACGGCGAGCGCTCTGCTCACCTGCACGGTGCGTGATCCCAGTGCCGACAAGGTCGGCCGCCGGTTCTCCTCTGCCGCAGTCGAACTCGCACTGGCCAGCTACCCCGGCTTCCACACCACCGCACCGCCGTCGGACGCGGCGGTGTACGGCGTCTTCACCGCCGGCTTCGTCCCTGCGCACGAGGTGCACCACGTCGCGGTGCGCGCCGACGGCGGCGTCGTCCCGATTCCCCCGGCCGCCGAGACCCTCGAGTTGTCCGACGCCGAGCCGCCGGCGCTGCCCGACCCGCTGCCGCCGGGGCCCACCAAGCGGCTACCGCTCGGCACGGTGGCCGGAGCCCGCAGCGGCGACAAGGGCGGTGGAGCCAACATCGGCGTATGGGTGCGCACCGACGCGCAATGGCGCTGGCTGGCCCACACCCTGACCGCGGAGAAGGTGCGCGAGCTCCTTCCCGAAGCCGCCGAGCTGCCCATCACGCGGCATCTGCTGCCCGGTATCCGGGCGGTGAACTTCGTCATCGACGGCATCCTCGGACAGGGGGTCGCCTACCAGGCACGGTTCGATCCCCAGGCCAAGGGCCTGGGCGAGTGGCTGCGCAGCCGATACGTCGACATACCCGTAGAGATCGTCGAAGGGATCCTCCGTTGAATATCTGGACCACGGCCGAACGTCAGCAGCTCCGAAAATCGGTGCGCGCGTTCGCCGAACGCGAGATCCTGCCGCACGTCGACGACTGGGAGCGGGCCGGGGAGCTGCCGCGGGGCCTCAGCCGGCGCACGGCCGCCGCGGGTCTGCTCGGCGTCGGATTTCCCGAAGAGGTCGGCGGCGACGGCGGCGACGCAGCCGACGTGGCGATCATCTGTGAGGAACTGCACGAGTCCGGTGTTCCCGGCGGGGTGTTCGCCTCACTGTTCACCGTGGGGATCGCGGTGCCGCACATGATCGCCTCCGGGGATGCGCGGCTGATCGAGACGTTCGTCAAGCCCACCCTGCGGGGCGAGCTGATCGGATCGCTGGCGATCACCGAGCCCGGCGGCGGCTCCGACGTCGGGCACCTGCGGACCACCGCGGTCCGCGACGGCGACTCCTACGTCGTCAACGGCTCCAAGACCTACATCACCTCCGCGGTGCGCGGCGACTACGTGGTGGCAGCGGTGCGCACCGGCGGCCCCGGCGCCGCCGGAGTGTCCCTGCTCGTCATCGAGAAGGGCACACCGGGATTCGAGGTGAGCCGCAAGCTGCAGAAGATGGGCTGGCGCTCCTCGGACACCGCCGAGTTGTCGTTCACCGATGTGCGTGTTCCTGCCGAGAACCTCGTCGGCCCGGAGAACAGCGGCTTTCTACAGATCGCCCAGGCCTTCGTCTCCGAACGCGTCGGCCTCGCCGTGCAGGCGTATTCGAGCGCGCAGCGCTGCCTGGACCTCACCGTGCAGTGGTGCCGGGACCGCGAGACCTTCGGCAAGCCGCTGATCTCCCGGCAGACCGTGCAGAACACCCTCGCCGAGATGGCGCGTCGCATCGACGTCGCCCGGGTCTACTCGCGACACGTCGTGGAGCGGCAGTTGGAAGGTGAGACCAACCTCATCGCGGCGGTGTGTTTCGCCAAGAACACCGCCGTCGAGGCGGGCGAGTGGGTGGCCAGCCAGGCCGTCCAACTCTTCGGCGGCATGGGCTACATGGCCGAGTGCGAGGTCGAGCGCCAGTACCGCGACATGCGGATTCTCGGCATCGGCGGCGGGACCACCGAGATCATGACCAGCCTGGCCGCCAAGGCATTGGGTTATCAGGCGTGACCGCCCTCAAGACGGCGGTCGACCGGCACTCGCCGGCCTATACCGAGGCCGCCGAGGCCATGACCGTGAAGCTGGCCGAACTGGACGGCGAACTGGCCAAGGCGCTCGGCGGGGGCGGCGCCAAATACGTTGAGCGCCATCATGCCCGGGGCAAGATGACCGCGCGTGAGCGGATCGAATTGCTGGTGGACCCGGATTCTCCGTTCCTGGAGCTGTGCCCGCTGGCGGCCTACGGAAGCCAGTTCCAGGTGGGGGCCAGCCTGGTCATCGGCATCGGTGTGGTCGAGGGCGTCGAGTGCATGCTGGTCGCGCACGACCCGACCGTCAAGGGCGGGACGTCGAACCCGTGGACGCTGAAAAAAGTGTTGCGCGCCAACCAGATCGCCCTGGAGAACAGGCTGCCGCTCATCTCTCTCGTGGAGTCCGGGGGCGCTGACCTGCCGACCCAGAAGGAGATCTTCATACCGGGCGGTCAGATGTTCCGCGACCTCACCCGGCTGTCGGCAGCCGGAATCCCCACCATCGCACTGGTTTTCGGCAACTCCACCGCCGGTGGCGCCTACGTTCCCGGCATGAGCGACCACGTCGTGATGATCAGGGAGCGGTCCAAGGTGTTCCTGGCCGGGCCGCCGCTGGTCAAGATGGCCACCGGCGAGGATTCCGACGACGAGTCTCTCGGCGGCGCCGAGATGCATGCGCGCACATCGGGTCTGGCCGACTACTTCGCCGACGACGAACGCGATGCGATCCGCATCGGACGGCGGATCGTCGCCCGGCTGAACTGGGTTAAGCAGGGACCGCAGCCCGGGCCGGCCGCTCCTCCGCTGGCCGACGAGGAGGAACTGCTCGGGATCGTCCCGGCCGACCTGCGTATCCCGTTCGACCCGCGTGAGGTGATCGCCCGGGTGGTCGACGGTTCGGACTTCGACGAGTTCAAGCCGCTCTACGGGGCCTCGCTGGTCACCGGCTGGGCCCGGGTGCACGGTTATCCGGTGGGCATCCTGGCCAACGCCCGCGGGGTGCTGTTCAGTGCGGAGTCGCAGAAGGCCACCCAGTTCATCCAATTGGCCAACCAGTCCAACACCCCCCTGCTGTTCCTGCACAACACCACCGGCTACATGGTCGGCAAGGCCTACGAGGAAGGCGGCATGATCAAGCACGGCGCGATGATGATCAACGCCGTGTCGAACTCGGCCGTCCCGCACATCTCGCTGCTGATCGGCGCGTCCTACGGAGCCGGGCACTACGGCATGTGCGGCCGGGCATACGACCCGCGGTTCCTGTTCGCCTGGCCCAGCGCCAAATCCGCGGTGATGGGTGGCGCGCAGCTGGCGGGCGTGCTCTCGATCGTCAACCGGGCCGCCGCCGAGGCCCGCGGGCAATCGGTCGACGAGGATGCCGACGCCGCGCTGCGCGCCGCGGTCGAAGCCCAGATCGAAGCGGAGTCGCTGCCGATGTTCCTGTCCGGCCGGCTCTACGACGACGGGGTGATCGACCCCCGTGACACTCGGACGGTGCTGGGAATGTGCCTGTCCGCCATCGCCAATGGCCCGATCGAGGGGACGTCGAAGTTCGGCGTCTTCCGGATGTAGAGATCAGAGAAGAATGATCACCAGAGTCCTGGTTGCCAACCGCGGTGAGATCGCGCGGCGGGTCTTCGCGACCTGTCGCCGCCTCGGCATCTCGACCGTCGCCGTGTACACCGATCCCGATGCCGCCTCGCCGCATGTCGCCGAGGCCGACGCCCGCGTGCGCATCGACAGCTATCTCGACGCCCACGAACTCGTCGCGGCGGCTCGGGCCGCGGGCGCCGACGCGATCCACCCCGGCTACGGATTCCTCTCGGAGAACGCGGCTTTCGCGACGGCGGTGGCCGACGCCGGCCTGGTCTGGATCGGCCCACCCGCCGCGGCGGTCACCGCGATGGGCTCGAAGATCGAGGCCAAGAAGATGATGGCCGCCGCCGGGGTGCCGGTGCTGGCCGAACTCGACCCGCAGACCGTGCGGACCGACCAGTTGCCGGTGCTGGTGAAGGCATCTGCCGGCGGCGGCGGCCGCGGCATGCGGGTTGTCGAGGACCTCGGCGACCTGCCGGCGCAGGTGCACGCGGCGCAGCGCGAGGCCGAGTCGGCCTTCGGCGACGGGGCGGTGTTCTGCGAGCGCTACCTTCCCCGCGGACATCACGTCGAAGTGCAGATCATGGCCGACGCGTACGGAACCGTCTGGGCCGTCGGCGAACGGGAGTGCTCCATCCAGCGGCGGCACCAGAAGATCATCGAGGAGGCGCCCTCCCCGCTCGTCGAACGCATTCCCGGGATGCGCGAGCGGCTCTTCATCGCCGCCCGTCTCGCCGCCAAGGCGATCGGCTACACCGGGGCCGGCACGGTGGAGTTCCTGGCAGGCGAGGACGGCGAGTTCTACTTCCTGGAGATGAACACCCGGCTGCAGGTCGAGCACCCGGTGACCGAACTGACCACCCGGCTGGACCTGGTCGAATTGCAGCTGTCCGTCGCCGACGGCGAGCCGCTGCCCACCGAACCGCCCACGGCCACAGGACATTCCATCGAGGCCCGCATCTATGCCGAGGACCCGGCGAAAGGCTGGCAGCCCCAGGCCGGAACCGTCCACCACTTCCACGTGCCCGGGACGGTGACCGAATTCGGCCTGACTCATCGGGCCGGAATCCGGGTGGATTCGGGCATCGTCGACGGGTCGGTGGTCTCCATCCACTACGACCCGATGCTGGCCAAGGTGATCTCGTACGCACCGACCCGGGCACGCGCCGCCCAGGTGCTCGCCGGCGCACTGGCCCGCACCCGGCTGCACGGCCTCCGCACCAACCGGGACCTCCTGGTGCGGGTGCTGCGTCATCCCGCGTTCCTCGACGGCGCCACCGACACCGCGTTCTTCGACACCCACGGCCTGGATGTGCTGGCCGCCGGATTGGCCGACGAGCGGGCGGTGCGGCTCTCGGCCGTCGCCGCCGCCCTGGCCGACGCCGCCGACAACCGGGCGAATGCACGCGTGCTGGGCGGGCTGGCCAGCGGCTGGCGCAATGTCGTCTCCGGCAACCAGCACAAGGTTTTCGGTGATGCGGCCGGCACCGAGCACGAGGTGGTCTACCGGTTCACCCGCACCGGACTACTGCTGCCCGACGATCCGGGTGTGGCGCTGATGTCGGCCACTGCCGACGAGGTCGTCCTCTCCGCCGGCGGGGTCGCGACATCCTTCGCGATCGCCCGCTACGGCGAGGCGGTGTACATCGATTCCCCGCTAGGGGGTGTCGCGTTGACCGCGGTGCCACGCTTCCCCGAGCCGGGCTCGGTGGTGGAGAAGGGCTCCCTGCTGGCGCCGATGCCCGGCTCGGTCATCCGGCTGGGCGCCGCACGCGGCGACCATGTGACCGCCGGCCAGCCGCTGATCTGGCTGGAAGCCATGAAAATGGAACACACCATCACCGCGCCGGCAGACGGCGTCCTGAGCCGGCTCGACGTCGCCGTCGGACAGCAAGTCGAAGTCGGCGCCGTCCTGGCCCGCGTCGAGACCGAGAACAACGAGGGAGAAGAGCTATGACCACCGACACCAGCTTCATCGAGAGCGACGAACGTCAGGCGCTGCGCAAGTCCGTCGCCGCGCTGGCCGCCAACTACGGCCCGGAGTACTACCTGGAGCGGGCCCGGGCCGGCGGCCACACCGACGAATTGTGGCGCGAGGCAGGACAACTCGGCTTCATCGGGGTGAACCTGCCCGAGGAGTTCGGTGGCGGCGGCGCCGGAATGTACGAGTTGTCGCTGGTGATGGAGGAACTGTCTGCCGGCGGGTGTCCGCTGCTCATGATGGTGGTCTCCCCCGCCATCAACGGCACCATCATCGCCAAGTTCGGCACCGACGAACAGAAGAAGCGCTGGGTTCCCGGGATCGCCGATGGCTCGATCACGATGGCCTTCGCGATCACCGAGCCCGACGCCGGGTCCAACTCCCACCGGATCACCACCACCGCGCGGCGCGACGGGAGCGACTGGATCCTGTCCGGCCAGAAGGTCTGGATCTCCGGCCTCGATCAGGCCCAGGCCGTGCTGATCGTCGGACGTACCGAGGAAGCGAAAACCGGCAACCTCCGTCCGGCGCTGTTCATCGTGCCGACCGACGCCCCGGGTTTCACCTTCACCAAGATCCCGATGGAACTGACCATGCCGGAGAGCCAGTTCCAGGTGTTCATCGACGAGGTGCGCCTGTCGGCCGACGCTCTGGTCGGCGCGGAGGACGCGGCGATCGCCCAGCTGTTCGCCGGGCTGAACCCGGAACGGATCATGGGCGCGGCCAGTGCGGTCGGCATGGGACGGCTCGCGCTGACCAAGGCCACCGACTACGTCAAGACCCGGCAGGTGTGGAAGACGCCGATCGGCGCGCATCAGGGCATCGCACATCCGTTGGCGCAGAACCACATCGAGCTCGAGTTGGCGAAGCTGATGATGCAGAAGGCCGCCACCCTCTACGACGCCGGTGACGATATGGGCGCGGCCGAGGCGGCCAACATGGCGAAGTACGCAGCGGGCGAGGCCTCCACTCGTGCCGTCGATCAGGCGGTGCAGTCCATGGGCGGCAACGGCCTCTCGCAGGAGTACGGAGTGGCCGCCATGCTGGTGGGCTCCCGGCTGTCACGCATCGCACCGGTGAGCCGTGAGATGGTCCTCAACTTCATCGCCCAGACCTCGCTGGGTCTGCCGCGGTCGTACTGACGATGACGCAGACCCTCGTTCAGTACGCGGCCGACGGTGCCGTCGCCAGGCTCACGCTGGACTCGCCGCACAACCGCAACGCGCTGTCGTCGACCCTCGTGCGCCAACTGCGCGACGGGCTGACCCGGGCCGCTGCGGATTCCGCCGTACGGGCGGTGGTGCTGGGTCACACCGGCGGAACATTCTGCGCCGGGGCGGACCTCTCCGAAGCCACCGGCGGTGACCCGCAAGAGGCCGCGGCCGGGCGCGCCCACGAACTGGCCACCCTGCTGCGGGCGATCGTCGAGTGCCCGAAAGCGGTGATCGGCGCCGTCGACGGCCACGTCCGGGCCGGGGGCATGGGACTGGTCGGCGCGTGCGACATCGTGGTGGCCGGCGCGCGGAGCACCTTCGCGCTCACCGAGGCCCGGATCGGGGTGGCGCCCGCGATCATCTCGCTGACACTGCTGCCGAAGCTGTCCCCGCGGGCGGCGGCCCGGTACTACCTGACCGGCGAGACGTTCACCGCACAACAGGCCGCGGAGATCGGGCTGGTGACGATCACCGCCGAGGAGGTCGGCGCGGCCGTCGACGCCGTCACCGCGGACCTCGCCAAGGCGTCACCGCAGGGCCTGGCGGCCTCCAAGGCCCTGACCACCGAATCGGTGCTGGCCGGATTCAACCGCGACGCCGCCCGGCTGGCCGAGGAGTCGGCGCGGCTGTTCGTCTCCGAGGAGGCCCGCGAGGGCATGCTGGCTTTCCTGGAGAAGCGCCCGCCGCGGTGGGCCACCTGATCGTCGGCCGATGACGGTTCGGCGAACCGCCTTTCGTGAGCGCGCCGGCGGGTCGTAGGCTCAGAACGCAATGAGCATGAGCAACCTGCCTTCTGGCGACTCGTCGGCGAAGGCCTCCGACGACGACCGGATCCAGGTCGCCCAGTTGCTCGCCGAGGCCGCCTCCAACGGCCGGCTGACGCTGGAACAGTACGAGGGCCGGTTGGCCAAGGCCTATTCGGCGACCACCTACGACCAGATCGAGCGACTGACCTCCGATCTGCCCGAAGCCCTCGAGTTTCGGCGCGGCAAGAGCCGTCCCGCGCCGTCGACCATGCTGCTGGCCATCCTCAGCGGGTTCGACCGCAGCGGCCGCTGGAACGTGCCCGGCCGCATGACCACACTCACCTTGTTCGGCGGCGGCACGGTGGATCTGCGCTACGCGGACTTCACCTCGGCCGACGTGGAGATCCACGCCTATTCCATCTTCGGCGGGCAGACCATCCTGCTGCCGCCTGAGGTCAACGTCGACATCAAGGGCCGCGGTGTGATGGGCGCCTTCGACAAGGCGGTGGAGGGCACCGGGACGCCCGGGGCGCCCAAGATCTCCATCAAGGGTTTCTCACTGCTGGGCGGCGTGGGAATCAAGCGGCTCAAACGCTCCGCGAATTCCGACTGAGCCTGTCACACAAACACGTCGGCCCCCTCCTTGCGGGAGGGGGCCGACGTGTTGTCGAACTGACTAGCCGTTCTTGGCGGCCTTGCGGGCGGCCCGCTCGGCAGCCTTCTCGGCCTGCTTCGCCTTGGCATCGTTGATGGCGGAGTTGATCTGGTTGCCGACCTTCTCCACCGCATCGCGGAAGGGGTGCGGACGCGACGGCTTGGCCGGGGTGTCGGCGGCCGGCGAGCTGTCGGTCACCGCTGAGGTGGTGACGGGCTTGGTCTCCGGGGCCTCCGAGGTCTCGACCTCGGGGGTGCTGTCCGGGGTCTTGGTCTCCGGCGCCTCGGTGCTCTCCGACGCATCCTTGGACGGGGTGCTGTCCTCGGCCTTGGTGTCGGAACCCGTGTTGTCGGCGCCCTCGTTCTCGGAGCCCTTGACGTCCGAACCCTTGACCTCCGGAGCCTTGGTGTCCTCCGTGGCGTCAGAGGACGAGGTGCTCTCGGCGGCCTTGACCGCCGGGACCGTGACCGAGGCGGCAGCAGCCGGAGCCGCCGTCGCCGCAACCGCGGCCGCCGCGCTCCGCGTCGTCAGCGTGGTGGCCGTCGGGAACGGCACCGAACCGGTGGCGATGTCGATCCAGTAGTTCAGCGTGCCGGACAGGCCGTACTGGTAGTACAGCGTCGGGTTGGTTCCCGGGATCGGGAGGTCACCCAGGTAGGCGAGGATGCTGTTACCGCTGATGGGCCCGACCACGGGGACCAGCTTCAGAAGCTGGGCCACGCCGGTGAGGACCGCGTTGTAGCCGACCGACGCGTTGGTCGGTCCCCAGAACAGGGCCGCCAGCGGGACGGTCAGCTGCGGAACGGCCTTGCCGATCGTGGTCTGCAGCAGGTACCAGGTCGCGGCGCTGTTGCCCTCACTGACGAACTGGAGGAACGGCGATGAGCCGCCACCGATCGGGAAGGCGGTGTTGGGCTCGAACCAGTAGTTGACGACGCCGGTGCTCCACTTGCTGCTGTTGTCATAGCCCAGGCCGTTTCCGTTCACCAGTGCGTCGAAGAACAGGTAGGCCGCACCGGTGACGCCCGACCGCACGCAGCCGCCGGCGCAGCCGGCGGCCCACGGGTTGACGTACGCGGGCTGCAGGAAGGCGTCCTGCGGCTGGGCGGAGGGATCACCGTAGTTGGTATCGCTGAGCACACCACCCCAGGTGGTGTTGCCGAAGAGCAGGTCGGTCCACTCGACCGCGGGCACGGAGAGTACATCCGCGAAGGTGGCCAGCTGCACCTTTGCCGCCGACAGGGCGTGCGGGGTGGGCAGATTGAGCGAAGGCGCGATCGCCGTGCCGGCGACCGCGACCGCGGCTGCGCTGGCCAGCGTTGCCGCCGAGACGAGGGATTTGGTACGAGTCGCCATGATCGTTCCTTAGGTTCGGCCCGCCGGTTCGGCGGACTCACGCTTTGCTGAGGTCCATCTAAGATGGCCGCCTTCATAGTAGGGGCATGTTTGCCATGGGGCAAATCGTTGGGACGGAATTGACGCCCGTCAATTTCCGGCCGATTCCGCTGCTGATCAGCGAACGGGCAGTTTTCTAAGAGTTCCGGCTGTTTGCCAGGGTCCATCAGCGCTGGTTAGGGCAATTCTCATGTAATTTTCAGGTGCTGATACGGGGGCGGTTGTTTGCCAGAGCCGGCGATCAGCCGTCAGCGAACGCGGGAAGACACCCTCTGGACCATTAGCCGTCAGCAAACCCACGGCAGGCACCCAATAGGGGGTGACCACGCCATAACCGATTCATAACGGCTGGCGAGCAATGTGGCCGCAGGGATTTCCACCACCCGCGGCGGCGCGGGTTGGCCATCCACGCTGCTCGCTCTCGTCGGTGCTGTGTGACCCCGACCACATACCGCGGCGGGGGTGAAACAGCAGGTCGCGGACGGTCGGCCGGGCCCCCCGCGGCGTTTGCTCGCCCGAAGACCGGGGGTGGTGGGCTTAGTGCTCAGCGGCGCCGGCGGGACCGAAGATAGTCCCCGACCACGGCCGCGCCGAGGCCGTCGAGATCAGGCACGACCACGCGCCCTTCGACGCGACGGGCCACCTGGTCGATGAACCGGGCCAGGCCCGGGTCGTCGCCGAGACGGAAAATGGTGACCTGCGCGCCGAGGCGGGCGACGTCATCGAGGCCCCGCACTGTGTGCGCGATGGTCAGGGGGTGCGGCGGGTAGTCAAAAAACACGGCAGAACGCCCCGTCCCGTCGAAGTCCTCGAGGTGCGCCGTGGGCTCACCGTCGGTGACGATCAGGACGACGGGCTGCGCATTGGGGTGGCGGCGCAGATGCCGACCGGCCAGGGCCAGCGCGTGGTGCAGATTGGTCCCCTGCTCGTACACACCCTCGAGCCCGGTGAGCTCGCCGGCGGTCACCGTGCGCGCGTAGCGGCCGAAGGCGATGATCTGCAAGGCGTCTGAGCGGAACCGGGTGCTGACGAGATGGTTGAGTGCCAGCGCGGTGCGTTTCATCGGCAGCCACCGGTTCTCCATCACCATCGAGAACGAGGTGTCGACGAGCAGCGCAACGGCCGCCTGGGTGCGGGTCTCGGTCTCGGAGACCTCCACGTCGTCGACGGCGATCCGGATCGGGCCGCCGGTTCCTTTTCCCCGGCCGCTGCGCTCCTCCCCGCCGGCGTCCGCTGCGCCGGCGTGGCGGAGCACGGCGTTGGTGATGGTCCGGGTGACGTTCCACGGTTCGGTGTCGCCGAACTCCCACGCGCGGGTGGCTCCGGTCAGTTCCCCGGCCGCCCCGGCACGGCGGGTCTCCCGTTCGCCGTGTCGACCGGAAAGTTGTTGTGCCACATCGCGCAATGCGGCCTGCCCGAGCTGACGCATGGCCTTCGGGGACAGCCGCCACTTGCCGTCGGATCCGCGGTCGAGGAAGCCCTGGTTCATCAGGGCGCGTTCCAGGTCGGCCAGTGTGCGGGCGTCCACGGCGGCCTGGTCACCCAGCTGGCGGGCGAGGGCATCGAGGTCGACGTCGTCCATGCTGGCGCCCGGGTAGCTCTGCGACAGTTGCTCGGCCAGTTGCTCCAACTCGGCGATGTCGGCCAGCGCCTGCGCGCCCTGACCCATGCCCAGCGGGTTGTCGCCGGAGAACTCCGCCGAGCCGTCCCAGTCCTCACCCGGCCGCGCGGCTCGCAGGTGGGAGTCGAGCCGGTTGAGCGCCTGCATCAGCTGCGGGGAGCCGAAGGCCTGCTGCGCCAACGCATCCAGCTCGGCGCGCTGCTCGGGGCTCAGGCTGTTGCGGAAGCGCTGGGCGGCCGCCGCGCGTTTGGCCAGCGAGTCCAGCAGCTCCTCGACGTTGCGGGGATTCTCCGGGAAGTGCTGGCCGTGCTTGGCCATGAAGTCGTCGAAGTCCTGTTGGGTGTCTTCGCCTTTGGCGTGTTTGTCCAGCAGATCGTTGAGATCGTCGAGCATCTCGTTGACCGCCTGGCGGTCTTCGTCGGTGGCGTTCTCCAGGGCCTGCTTCATCCCCGCGAACCGCTGGTCGAGCATTTCACGGCCCAGCAGGTCCTTGATCTGGTCGTACTTCTGGCGGGCTTCCGGGCTGCGCCAGTTGTAGTCGGAGAGCTCCTGCACGGCCTTGGCCGGCGACGGGGACAGCGACTCGATCTGCATCTCGGCGAAACGGGCATCGTCGTCGAGAGCCCGGGCCAGTTCTTTGCGTTCGGTCAGCACCGCCTCGTCGAGCAGCCTTTTGATCTCCTGCAGGGTGCCGTCAAGGTTGTTGCGGGACAACAGCTCCCGTCGACGCCGGTTCACCTCGGCGGCCAGCCGGTCGGCCCCCTTCATGTTGCGCGACCCGCGGCGCAGCAGTTCCTGCATCGCCCGGCGCGGCGAGGCGCCCTCCATGACGTCCCGGCCGATCTGCTCCGACGCCTCGCGAAGGTCGACCGGCGGCGCCAGCGGATCCGGGCCGCCGGTGTAGGCGGAGTAGCGGGAGTCGTTCCGCCGATTCGGCTTAGCCATGACTATCCATAGACCGTTTCACCGTCTTCGACGTTCTTGTCGATCTTCTTGGCCAGGTACAGCGCCTCGAGCGCCAGCTCCAGAGCGGCGGCACGCTGTCCCTCGGTCTTCGCGCCGAGGCGATCGGCGATCTTCTCGATCACCGGCAGACTGGGCAGCGCCGCCAGCACGTCCTTAGCCGGCACCTGCTCACCGGTGGTCACCGTCGAGTTCTCCACCGCGGCGACCAATGGCCCGACGTCGATCCCGCCCAACGCTTTCTGCGCGGTGTCGGCAGTGGCACGGCGCAGCAGGTGCTCGAGCACCGCGAGTTCGCGGCCCTCCTCGCCCGACTCGAACTCAAGCTTGCCGCGCAGCACGTCGGTGACCGTGCCGAGATCCACCACGCGGGCAACCGGCTCGTCCTCGCCGAGTACCGCGCCGCGGTGCCGGGCGGAGGCGGCCACCGTCTCGGCCGCCGCAATCGCGAAGCGCGCCGACACCCCGGAACGCTGGTCCACCGAATGGGATTCGCGCAGCAGCCGGGCCAAGCGGGCGACGATCTGCAACAGATAGAGCGGAACCTCCGCCGTCAGGTGCGCCTCCTGGCTGATCACGCCCACCTCGGCGTCAAGTTCGCGTGGGTAGTGGGTGCGGATCTCCGCGCCGAAGCGGTCCTTGAGCGGGGTGATGATCCGGCCGCGGTTGGTGTAGTCCTCCGGGTTGGCGCTGGCGACCACGAGGACATCCAGCGGTAGGCGCAGGGTGTAGCCGCGCACCTGGATGTCGCGTTCCTCCATCACGTTGAGCATCGCCACCTGAATGCGCTCGGCGAGATCGGGAAGTTCGTTGACCGCGACGATGCCGCGATGCGCCCGCGGGATCAGCCCGTAGGCGATGGTCTCCGGATCGCCGAGCGTGCGCCCCTCGGCGACCTTGATGGGGTCGATGTCGCCCACCAGGTCGGCGACGCTGGTGTCCGGGGTGGCCAGCTTCTCGGTGTAGCGCTCGCTGCGATGCCGCCAGGTGATCGGCAGGTCGTCGCCGGACTCGGCCACCCGTCGGATCGACTCCGGGGTGATCGGCGAGTAGGGATGCTCACCGAGTTCGGCGCCGTCGATCACCGGAGTCCACTCGTCGAGCAGGTTCGCCAGCGAGCGCAGAAGTCGGGTCTTGCCCTGGCCGCGCTCGCCCAGCAGCACGAAGTCATGGCCGGCGATCAAGGCTCGTTCGAGTTGCGGCAACACGGTGTCCTCGAAACCGAAGATGCCCGGCCACACGTCGTCACCCTCGGCCAGGGCGATCAGCAGATTCTCCCGGATCTCCTGTTTGACGGTGCGTTCGCGGTGCCCGGAAGCACGCAACTCCCCGAGGGTGCGGGGCAGGTCGCCAGGGCGGCTTTCATGGCCGGAGCCGCTGGGCCGGCGACCATGATCATTGGGAGCAGTCACGCCCCCCACGCTACGACTGCTGTCGAGTGGCCGCCCGCGGCAGCGGGGTTCCGGTGGCCTTCTGACAGGATCTCGTCATGCATTCCGCAGCGGCGTCGGGCATCCGCCGCACTCTCAGCGCGTTGATGCGGATCACCGACAACGCCGAGGCAGCGTCCCGGCAGCCGTTCGACGAGCCGTCGATCATGGTTCCGAACCTGGAGTCGCGCCGGTACGGCTGGACGCACTACGGGGTGATGATCCCGGATCTGCCCGAGCCGCACCGGTTCTTCTCGGCCATGTCGCTGATCGGCGCCACCGGGTCGCTGGCCTTCGACACCGACCACGCGCTGGCCGATCAGCCGCGCCGCAACGCCTCGGTGGTCGTCGGCACCGCGGCGTCCCATCCCGGGCATTTCGGCAACTACTCCCCCGGCCGGGACTTCCGGTCCGCGCCGGACGGATCGCTGGTGCAGTTCGGCGACGAACTGACCATCGCCGGCCGCTACCCGCGCTACCGGCTCACCGGACGGTTCGGCGGGGTCGACGCCGATCTCGAGCTGACCAACACCGACAGGGTCACCTGGTTCGTCCGCAATCCGGTCTACAAGCACCTCAGCCTGCTGACCGAGTACCGCGGCAGCTTCTCGACGGCTTCGGAGACCACCGACGTCGCCGGACTGTGCGCCTTCGAATACGGCGCCTGCCCGAGCCCGTACCAGTTGCGCTCCACACCCCTGCCGCCCGCACTCAAGGCGCCCCTGGACCTGTTCGTGTACCAGATCATCAATCTCGGGCCCGATGAGCAGGTGCTGCTGAGCCACCACTGCATCGGCGGGGCGCCGTTCATCACCACGGCACTGCACCGCAGCCGAAACGGCTACGGCCGCAGCCTCGGTCGCGCGGAGTTCCACGTCGAGCAGTACCGTGCGGCGCCGGAGGAGACTCCGTACGGACGACCGATGCGGTTACCCGCCGCCACCCGGTTCACCGTGCGGGACGCCGGCGGCGTCGTCCTCGAGGTGCACGCCGAGATGGACACGGCCTACACCTACGGCTTGGGCAGCGGCTTCGTCACCGGGTTCCGACACCGGAGCGTGTGGCGTGGCGAGACGATCGCCGGCCGCGGTTACCAGGAGTACATCGACCGGCGCGACGAGTAGGTACGGCCAGGCCAGCGGCTCAGTGCGCAAAGTGCCGAGCCCCGGTGAGGTACAACGAGATTCCGGCGGCGGCGGCCGCGGCGGTCACCTCGTCGTCGCGCACCGAACCACCAGGGTGCACAACGGCTTTCACCCCGGCCGACGTCAGCACCTCCAGACCGTCCGGGAACGGGAAGAACGCATCCGAGGCCGCGACCGCGCCGCGCACCCGGTCCCCGCCGCGTTCGACGGCCAGCCGCGCGGCATCGACCCGGTTGACCTGGCCCATGCCGACGCCGACGGTGGCACCGTCGGCCGCGACGACGATCGCGTTCGACTTCACCGCGCGGCAGGTGCGCCAGGCGAACGCGAGGTCGGCCAGCGTCGCCTCGTCCGCGGCCTCGCCGGCGGCGAGGGTCCAATTGGCCGGATCGTCGCCCGGGGCGTCGAGTTCGTCGCGCTCCTGCATCAACAGGCCGCCGCTGATCTGCCGGATCTCGACGCCGCCGATGGACGGCTCGGCCGCCACCAGCACCCGGATGTTCTTCTTTCGGGCCAGGATCTCCACGGCGCCCTCGGCATAGGCCGGAGCGATGATCACCTCGGTGAAGATGTCGGCGACCTGCTCGGCCATCTCGCAGGTGATCTCGGTGTTGGCGGCGATCACGCCGCCGAACGCGCTGAGCGGGTCGCAGGCGTGCGCCTTGCGGTGCGCATCGGCCACCGACTCGCGCGAGATCGCGATCCCGCAGGGGTTGGCGTGCTTGATGATCGCCACGCAGATCTCCTGGTGGTCGAATGCGGCGCGCCAGGCGGCGTCGGCGTCGGTGAAGTTGTTGTAACTCATCTCTTTTCCGTGCAGCTGCTCGGCTTGCGCCAGGCCGGGCCAGCCCACGTCGTCGCTGTAGAGCGCGGCCTGCTGATGCGGGTTCTCCCCGTAGCGCAGGATGGAGGTGCGACGCCAGTTGCGGCCGAACCACCGCGGCAGATAGGCGGGCGCCTGGCCACCCTCGGGCGCCAGCGTCGACTCGGTCCAGCTCGCCACCGCGATGTCGTATTCGGCGGTGTGCCGAAAGGCCAGTGATGCCAGCTTCTTTCGTTCCTCCAGCGTGAATCCGCCGCCACGCACGGCGGCCAGCACACCGTCGTAGCCCAGCGGTTCGACCACCACGGCGACGCTGGCGTGGTTCTTCGCCGCGGCGCGCACCATCGACGGTCCGCCGATGTCGATCTGCTCGACGCACTCGTCGACGTCCGCCCCGGAGTCCACCGTCTCGCTGAACGGATACAGGTTCACCACGACGAGGTCGAAGGGCTCGATCTTGAGCTTCTCCAGCGCCGCGACGTGCTCGGGGTTGCGGGTGTCGGCGAGCAGTCCGGCGTGGACATGTGGGTGCAGGGTTTTCACCCGGCCGTCGAGGATCTCCGGGAATCCGGTGACGAACTCCACCGGGGTGACTGGAATGCCTTTGTCGGCAATGGTTTTGGCGGTGGAGCCGGTGGAGACGATGGTGACCCCCGCGTCGTGGAGCCCCCGGGCCAGCGGAATGAGGCCGCTCTTGTCGTACACGCTGATCAGTGCACGCCGGACCGGCCTCTTACCGATCAAGGTCTGCGCCGCCATCTAGAGGACCGCCTTTCTGCCGTTCCAGGTCACGCCGCGCGTTGCCAGCGCGGCCAGCACGTCCACCAGGAGCCGTCGCTCGACGGTCTTGATGCGCTCGTGCAGTGTCTCCTCGTCGTCGCCGTCGCGCACCGCGACGGCCTCCTGGGCCAGGATCGGCCCGGTGTCCATCCCGGCGTCCACCACGTGCACCGTGCAGCCGGTGACCTTCACCCCGTAGGCCAGTGCGTCGGGAACCGCATGGGCGCCGGGAAACGACGGCAGCAGCGCCGGATGGGTGTTCACCACCCGGCCCGGAAAGCGCGAAAGAAACTCGGCGCCAAAAATTTTCATGAATCCCGCGGACACGATCAGATCGGGCGCGTGGACGGCGGTGGCTTCGGTGATCGCCGCGTCCCAGGCCTGGCGATCGGGGTGATCGCCCAGCCGCACGATGAATGACGGAATCCCCGCCTCGGCGGCGATCGTCGCGGCGCGGCAGTCCCGATCGACGCCGATGGCGACCACACGGGCGGGATAGTCGCCGACAGCTGCCTCCAGCAGTGCCTGCAGCAGCGATCCGGTGCCGGAGGCCAGCACCACAACCCGGGCCGGTGCGCTCGGTGGCACGCTGATCGGTTCGGGCGCTGACACGCCGGCCAGCCTAACGGCAGGGGTTTGTCACCGGCGGGGCCGGGCACTCGGGGTCCAGGGCGATCTGTGACACCTGCGGCTACCCGGTGCCGGCCGGCGGCTGAGGCCCGGCCGTGGGCGCCTGTTCGATGTCGGCGTCGACGAACATCAGGTCTTCCACGTCATCGAGATCAGGGGCCGGTTTCACCGGGGGCGGCGGCGCCGGATCCTCAGCGGCGGGTTCCGCCGCGCTCTCCGGTTCGGCGTGCGGAGGCGGCTCGAGGCCGACGGGCTCAGCGAACTCGTCGGGCACGTCCTCCGGTTCGGGCAACTCTCCGGGCTCGTCGAGCGGGTCGTCGGACTCGTCGATCGGGTTGTCGGAGAACGGGTCGTACATCGCCTCGTCGGCGGGGGCCCTCCGGGGTATCCGGGGAAGGCCGGGTCCGCGACTGATGCCCCGGGCCATCACGACCGTCATGCCGCCGATGACGAAGAACCAGAAGAACACCCACGGCCCGAAGGTGGCCTGGTCGACCCCGACATGCCCGAAGTTGCCCAGCTGGCCGCTGCCGGCCAGTGCCAGCAGCGCCAGGATGACCGCACCGATCAGGGACGCCACCGCCAGCTTGGCGAAGGCCGGCCCGAAGGGCAGCGGGTGCCGGGCACACTGCTGGCCGATCGCCACGCCGGACACCGCGCCGATGATGAGCAGCGCCACCCACATCGGGCCCAGCGGAGGCGTCGGCGCGGCCGCCAGGATGGGCAGCGCGGGGATGTCGCCGCCGAACACCGTGAACGCACTGAAGGTCGCAAATCCGATGTGAGCGCTGGACCCCACCGCCACCGCGGCCGCACCCAGCACGACATTCGGTAGGTACAACACCGACAGGAGGGTGAGGCTGAGCTGTCCGAAGAACGAGTCGGTGATTCCGAACAGCTCCTGCATGGTGCCCCAGTGCACCACCAGGGACAGCGCGACGACGGCGGAGGACAACACCAGCAAGGTGGCGACGCCGACCAGCGCCGGCCGCACGGCGTCCTTGACCCACCACGGCAGGCCCAGGCTGTCCAGGACCCGCGGGCCGATCCGCGAGCCGACGCCGATCAGGGCGCCGAGGCCCTGAACCATCAGGACGCCGGCGAACGCGCCCAGCGCATTGGGTGTCTGCAGCTGGCCGATCACCGAGGCGGCGTCGTGGACGACGGCCAACGCGACGGCGGCGATGAGCAGGGGGCCGCCTACCGCCGACGCCACGATCCAGCGGATGACGAACCACGAACCCCGTGGTGGAGTGACCTGTGCGGTGGTGCGGGCGGTGGCCCACACCATCAGCCCGGTCGGCACCAGCGGCAGCGCGGCGAGCTGCTGGCCCGCGATGGACACCGGCACCAGGTGGACGGCCAGCCACAGGCTTGCCACGGCGCCCAGGGTGCCGGTCAGGTCGCTGTTGGCGACGACCAGCTGGACGAGGGTGATCGCCGCGATGACGACCAGCGCCACGAGCGACGGGCCGAACGCAACCCGCACCAGATCACGGGGCTGAGGCGCCCCGGCTGTCGTCGGGACCCGGCGCGAAGTTCCTGTCACAGCTCAGGTGGGGACCGCTCGGTTCAGGACGGGCCGGAGCCCGAAGGCTCCGCCGGCGGCTGGGTGGGTGTGGTCGGCGGCTGCTGCTGCACCGGCTGCTGTTGCCCCAGGCTGGGGAAGCCGGTCGGAGGGGTCTCCGGGCTGTTGTCGGGCTGCCCATACACACCCGGCGGGTAACCGCCGGCGGGATACGGCGTGGGGTAGCCGGGGGCCTGGGGAGATCCCGGGGGGCCGGCCGCCCCGGGCGGACCGTAATAGCCGCCGGGGGGCGGACCGTAGGGGCCGTAGGCGTCGTAGCGGGGCCGGGGGGCCGGCGCGGTGATCACGCCGTTCTCCACCAGCAGTGCCACCACCGCCGCGCCGGCCTGCAGCAGGGTCAGCAGCAGCACCAGCCACAGCGCCCAGCCCACCGAGACGCCACTCGGCCGGCCGATGAGCTGGCCGATCACCAGCAGCAAGCCCAGAACCGCGGTGACGGCGACCGCGGGGGTGTAGGTCTTGCCGCGGGTCACCAGTCCGACTGCGGCGAGGAGCGCGGCGATCAGTGCGGCGATGGTCCAGTACCCCATACCGCTCGCGGTGAGTTCCGCTCCACCGAAGGGGCCCATGCTGGCGTTGATGTTGAAGAGCGGTCCGAAGCTGGCCAGGTAGGCGAAGAGACCGAGGACGACGACGGCGCCGCGCAGGTAGACCGGCAGCTTGCTTGAGCCCTCAACACGCGCATCGGGCGGACGGACGGCCGGCGGGCCGTAGCCTGCGGGGGGCTGCGGTCCGCTGGAGTAGCCCGGATTGCGCGGCTGGTACGTCATGGTCTCTCCCTCACTTTGGACCTGTTGCCCACGCTATCGCACGACGGCGAGGGGGAAGCTGACCACGCGCCGACGGCAGGCCCCTACAGGGCTTGCCCGGTGAGCTAGAACACGTTCTAATTCAGCCCATGGATTACGGGCTCGTGCTGTTCACCAGCGATCGCGGCATCACGCCGGCTGCGGCGGCAAAGCTTGCTGACGATCACGGCTTCAGCACGTTCTATGTCCCGGAGCACACCCACATTCCGGTCAAGCGGGAGGCCGCCCACCCGACGACGGGCGACGAGACCCTGCCCGACGACCGCTACATGCGCACACTCGACCCGTGGGTGAGCCTGGCGACGGCCGCCGCGGTCACCGGGCGGGTGCGGTTGTCCACCGCGGTCGCCCTACCCGTCGAGCACGACCCCATCAGCCTGGCGAAAACCATTGCCACCCTTGACCATCTGTCCGGCGGCCGGGTCAGTGTCGGGGTCGGGTTCGGCTGGAACACCGACGAACTGACCGACCATCGTGTTCCCCCGGGCCGCCGGCGCACCATGCTCCGCGAGTACATCGAGGCGATGCGGGCGCTGTGGACTCAGGAGGAAGCGGCCTACGACGGGGAGTTCGTGCAGTTCGGGCCGAGCTGGGCATGGCCCAAACCCGTTCAGCCCCACGTGCCGGTGCTCGTCGGCGCGGCGGGCACGGAGAAGAACTTCAAGTGGATCGCCCGCAGCGCCGACGGCTGGATCACCACCCCGCGCGATTTCGACATCGACGCGCCGGTGCGTCAGTTGCGGGAGACCTGGGCCGACGCGGGCCGCGAGGGCGCGCCGCAGATCGTCGCGCTGGATTTCAAGCCGGTGCCGGAGAAACTCGAGCACTGGGCGCAGATCGGGGTCACCGAGGTGTTGTTCGGGCTCCCCGACAAGTCCGTCGCCGAGGTCGGCGGCTACGTCGAGCGGCTGGCGGGCAAGCTCGCCGCGTTCATCTGATGGCCGGCCCGCGGCCGTCGCACCCGAGCGGCGCGGTCGATGTCGTGCAGCGCCTCAAGCCCAACGCGGTCGGACTTCCGGGCGTGCTGTTCATGGCCGTCGCGACCGCGGCGCCGATCACCGCCATGGTCGGCAACGTCCCGATCGCCGTCGGGTTCGGCAACGGCTCCTTCGCACCGGCCGGCTACGTCGTCGCCACGATCGTGCTGACCCTCTTCGCGATCGGATACGCGGCGATGAGCAAGCACATCACCGCGACCGGGGCCTTTTACGGCTACATCTCGCACGGTCTGGGCCGCGCCGTGGGACTCGGCGCCGGCTTCCTGACCACCTTGGCCTACGTGGTCTTCGAGGCGGCGATCGTCGGCATTTTCGCCTTCTTCGCCCACGACACGTTTCTCTCGCTGTTCTCCGTCGACGTGAACTGGCTGGCCTTCGCTCTCGGAATGCTGGCCGTCAACGCGATCCTCACCTATTTCGACGTCAATCTGGCGGCCAAGGTCCTCGGCGCCTTCCTGATCACCGAGATCCTCATGCTGTCGCTGCTCGCCATCTCGGTGGTGGTCACCGGTGGCGGACCGCAGGGATGGTCGCTGGGTTCGCTGAACCCGCTCAACGCTTTTCGCAATCTGTCCGGGAATGTGACCGGCACCGGCGGCGCCTCCATAGCGGTCGCCGGATCCGCCGGTGTCGGCCTTTTCTTCGCGTTCTGGTCATGGGTCGGATTCGAGTCAAGTGCCATGTACGGCGAGGAGTCCAAGAACCCGAAGAAGATCATCCCGATCGCCGTGATCAGTTCCGTGCTCGGGATAGGGATCTTCTATGTGCTGGTCTCCTGGCTGGCCATCGTGGGAACCGGCCCGGCCAACGCCATTGCGCTGGCGCAGGATCCCAAGACCGCCGGGGACATCTTCTTCGGACCGGTCGGCGCGAATCTCGGCAACTGGGCTGTGAGCCTGTTCAAGATCCTGCTCATGACCGGATCGTTCGCGTGCGGCATGGCCTTTCACAACTGTGCGGCCCGCTACATCTACGCGATCGGCCGGGAGAACGTGATCCCGGGAATGCGCACCACGCTCGGCGCCACTCACGATCGCCACGGCTCCCCGCACGTGGCCGGGTTCGTGCAGACCACGATCGCGACCGCCATCGTGCTGTTCTTTTATGTCACCGGGCGTGATCCGTACACCGGCCTTTACGGGTTGATGGCGTTGCTCGGCACGACTGCGATCATGATCGTCCAGGCACTGGCCGCGTTCGCCGTCATCGCCTATTTCCATGTCGGCCGGCATCACCCGGAGACCGCGAACTGGTTCCGGACGTTTCTCGCCCCGCTGCTCGGGGGACTGGGGATGCTGTACGTGATCTATCTGCTGGCCAAGAACGCCTCTTTCGCCGCCGGAACCGCCGCGGTTGACTGGATCTTCGGCTCGATCCCCTACGTCGTGGGGGTCGTCGGAATTAGCGGGCTGGCGCTGGCGATCATCCTGAAATACGTTTCGCCGCATCGCTATGCGGACCTGGGGCGGACGGTGTTGGAAGACAGTCACGAACGCTGAACGACACCCGGTCCGAACACCGGGTCACCGCAGCGCCGCGCGGTTCGCACCCTCGTGGTGGCCGACGGTGATCGGTGCCCCGAGCGGGTCGCCGTCGCCGAGCAGCCCCACCAGGTCGGGGTCCTCGGTGAGCGCCAGGAACCGGCTGCCGTCGGCCTCCAGTCGGCCGACGATGATCCCGGTGCGCACCGGCCAGTCGTAGCGCACCGTGTAGGTCTCGACAATCGCCGGGCCCGCGGCCTGCTCGGTCACCGGCGCCGCCGGCCGGGCCGCGACCTCGGCGCGCAACTCGCCGCCGTTGTCGGGGCCCCATTCGGCCGCCTCGGCCGAATAGATGCCCACCGAGTACTTGTTCATGATGCCGCCGTTGGCCGTGACGAGGCCGAAAGCCCCTGGATCCGAACGCATCCGGGCGACCGTCTCGGCGATGCCGTGCAGAGAGTAATTGTTGCCCGGCCCCCCGAAGTACGGCAGGCCGCCGGTGAGTGTCACACCCCGCGGATCGTCGGTCGCCAGTCCGGTCCCGTCGCAGAAGTTGAACACCGGCACCGGGAAGCAGCTGTAGAGGTCGAAAGTGGCGATGTCGTCGAGACCCACGCCGGCCACCCGCATCGCCTCCTGCACGGCCAGTGTGGAGGCGGAGTTGTAGCTCAGGTCCACGCGGTCCAGGAACGGCTGGTCGACCATGTCGGCGTGGCCGCGCAGGTATACCCAGTTCCCTTCCGGCACGCCGAGTTTGCGGGCCCTCTCCACCGACATCAGCACCACCGCCGCGCCCTGGTTCACCTGGTCGCGGGCGACCAACAGCCGGGGGTACGGGTCACAGATCATCCGGTTGTCGGCGTCGACGGTGAGGATCTCCTCGACGCTGCGTTGGACCGGTGAGGTGGCGAACGGGTTGCGGGCGGCCACGGCCGACATGGGCGCGAACAACTCGGCCATCGCGCGGCGGTACTCGGCGACGCCAAGCCCCAACCTCCCACGGCGGGCGTTCTCCAGCAGCCCGTATTGCGCGGGGGCGCCATGCATTCCGTGAGCGAGGGTGTATTTGGAGAACAGCCCCTCGTAGCCGAAGCCGCGGTCCTCGAGTTGACCCGTCACCGTCTCGGAATGGTCCGGCTTGTCGTCACGCTTCGCGAAGTACCGCAGCGTGGAGCCGTTCTCGGACCCGATCACCAGGACCACGTCCGCATCGCCCGCGGCGATCGCAGCGGCGAACTCGGTCACCGCATGCTGCGGGCCTTGTCCCCCAATGGGTTCCAGCACCGCTCGGGCGGGCGATGCCCCGATGCGGTTGCACACCGAACGCGGATAGTTGGTCGAACGCCCCAATGTCGCGGGGCCCCGACTGGATATCTCGAACTGCCGAATGCCGACGACGGTGTCGATAGCCTCCGCGACGGCGGTGACGTCGGCACCGGTGTCGGCCAGTGCGGCTGCGGCCGCAGCGGTGGCGAGGTCCACCGGCGACATGCCCCGGTATCCCGGGTCGTCGATGCGTTCGGTGAACTGCCCGACACCAACGACGACCGGCGTCCGCGGATCCACCGCCGTCACAGGCTGTTCAGGATCTCCCGGGCCAATTCGGCTGTGGCCGAGGGCGTCTTGCCGACCTTCACCCCGGCGGCCTCCAGCGCGTCCTTCTTGGCGGCCGCGGTTCCCGAGGATCCCGACACGATGGCGCCGGCGTGACCCATGGTCTTGCCCTCGGGAGCGGTGAAGCCGGCGACGTAGCCCACGACCGGCTTGGTGACGTTGGCCTTGATGTAGTCGGCCGCACGCTCCTCGGCGTCACCGCCGATCTCACCGATCATCACGATCAGCTTGGTCTCGGGATCGGACTCGAACGCTTCGATGGCGTCGATATGGGTGGTGCCGATCACCGGGTCGCCACCGATGCCGATGGCGGTGGAGAAGCCGAAATCCCGGAGCTCGTACATCATCTGATAGGTCAGCGTGCCCGACTTGGACACCAGCCCGATCGGCCCCTTGCCGGTGATGGTGGCCGGGGTGATGCCGACAAGCGCCTCATCCGGGGTGATGATGCCGGGGCAGTTCGGGCCGATGATGCGGGTCTTGTTCCCGCGATCGACGTTGTAGGCCCACGCATAGGCGGTGTCCTGCACCGGGATTCCCTCGGTGATGACCACCAGCAGCGGGATCTCGGCGTCGATCGCCTCGATGATGGCGTCCTTGGCGAACTTCGGCGGGACGAAGGCGATCGACACGTCAGCGCCGGTCTTTTCCATGGCCTCGGCTACCGAACCGAACACGGGCAACTCAATGTCGTTGCCGCCCTTGTCTTTATGAGAAACGGTGGTGCCGGCCTTGCGGGCGTTGACGCCGCCGACCACCTGGGTGCCGGCCTTCAGCATCAGCGCGGTGTGCTTGGTGGCTTCGCCGCCGGTGATGCCCTGGACGATGACCTTGGAGTCCTTGTTCAGAAAAATCGACACGACTATGCGTCCTTTCCGGCAGCGTAGGCGAGCTCGGCCGCTTTATCGGCGCCCGAGTCCATGGTGTCGGCCACGACGACCAACGGGTGGTTGGCCTCGGCCAGGATGCGCCGGCCCTCCTCGACGTTGTTGCCGTCGAGCCGAACCACCAGCGGCTTGTTGGCCTCGGCGCCGAGCATCTGCAGCGCCTTGACGATTCCGGAGGCCACCGCGTCACACGAGGTGATACCGCCGAACACGTTGACGAAGACGCTCTTGACCTGGCTGTCGTTCAGGATCACGTCCAGTCCGGCGGCCATCACCTCCGCCGATGCGCCGCCACCGATGTCGAGGAAGTTGGCCGGCTTGACACCGCCGTGGTTCTCACCGGCATAGGCGACCACGTCGAGCGTCGACATCACCAGGCCGGCGCCGTTGCCGATCACGCCCACCTCGCCGTCGAGCTTGACGTAGTTCAGGTCGTGCTGCTTGGCCTTCAGTTCCAGCGGATCGGTGGCGTCCTGGTCCTCGAACTGCGCGTGGTCGGGATGGCGGAAGTCGGCATTGCCGTCCAGGGTGACCTTGCCGTCCAGCGCCAGGATCCGGTCGTCGGGCGTGCGCACCAGGGGGTTGACCTCCACCAGGGTGGCGTCCTCGCCGACGAAGACGTCCCATAGCTTGGCGATGGTGACAGCCGCAGCGTCGAGCACCTCGGCGGGCAGATGGCCCTTCTCGGCGATCTGCCGGGCGAACGCGACGTCGACCCCCTTGGTGGCGTCGACGGGGACCTTGGCGAGCCGATCAGGCTTGGTCGCCGCGACCTCCTCGATCTCCATGCCACCCTCCACCGAGCACATCGCCAGATAGGTGCGGTTGGCCCGGTCGAGCAGGAAGGAGATGTAGTACTCCTCGGCGATGTCGCTGGCCTCGGCGACCAGCAGCTTTTTGACGATGTGACCCTTGATGTCGAGGCCCAGGATGTCGCCCGCGTACCGGAAGGCGTCCTCGGGAGTCGCCGCGAACTTCACGCCGCCGGCCTTACCGCGTCCACCGGTCTTGACCTGGGCTTTGACCATGACCGGTCGGCCGATTTCCTCGGCGATCGCTTTGGCATCCGCTGCCGAGGTGGTGACCCGGCCGGGCGTGCTGGGGACGTGATGTTTGGCGAACAACTCCTTCGCCTGGTACTCGAAAAGGTCCATCAGGCTCTCTTACATTGTCTGTAGTTTCAGGAAGACGCTCCGGGGGAACTGTATCTGCAGGCGACGGGCACGTTTGACCCGCCTGCCCAATGAATTTGGCCCCGCGCCGGTGTGACGTGATTCAAATCACAATCCACGACGTGGTTTCGGCTCGGGTTGCCACCCCGGGGTGAAGTTGGTTACCGTTCTGCGGTCTAGATAACGCTTTGGTCACGGACTTGAGGATTTCAGTTTTGACGCAGCTTCGGTCGGCCCCATCCAACCCGCGCGTGCGCCCCACGACGACGTCTTCGTCTCTGGACCTCGAGAGCATGCGCGATGTCGAGGACCTCACCCCCCTGCTCGAAGTCCCCGATCGCTACGCGGGCAAGCCCGCCACTCGGGTTGAACGCCCCATGTTCAGCAGCACCGAGGACACCGACATCCTCCCCCGCACGCCCGCGCACCGGCGCCAGCCCACCAGCGCCGCCAAGGGGCGGGCCCTGATCGCCGCGATGGCCGCCGGAGCGGCCGCCGCAGCCGCCTACACCGCCATCAAGCCCGCCGCTCAGCCGACCACTCGCACCGTCCTGGCCTCGGCGACCACTCCCCCGGCGGGAACCCCGCTGACCCGCGGCCCCGAGGTGGTTGCGGTCAAGCCCGCCGCCCTGGCCGCCGTGCATGCCGAGGAGCAGGCCCGCGGTGTGGCCTACGCGGCCGATCGCGCCGCGCGTGAGGCGCGCCTGCAGCGCCCGTTGTTCGCCCTGCCGACGAACGGCATCTTCACCTCCGGCTTCGGCTACCGCTGGGGCGCGCTGCACGACGGCGTGGACCTGGCCGGTCCGATCGGAACCCCGATCTACGCGGCGATGGACGGCGTCGTCAAGGAAGCCGGCTACACCAACTCCGGCTACGGCGCCTGGGTGCTGCTTCAGCACGCCGACGGCACCGTGACCCGCTACGGCCACATCAACTCCTGGACCGTTCAGGTCGGGCAGCGGGTGTTCGCCGGCGACCAGATTGCCACCATCGGCAACCGCGGCAACTCCACCGGTCCGCATCTGCACTTCTCAGTGCTGCTGGGCGGACACAACGCGACCGACCCGGTGCCGTGGCTGGCGGCCCGCGGCATCAGCGTCGGCCCCTACGTCGGCTGAGTCGTGACCGATCGGACCCGATCTGAATTCGGGTCCCGCCGCCGGGCCTCCGTCCAGACCGGGCCGCGACGATAATTCCTGATGTGACCGGTTCATCGGCTCACGGATCGCTCAGCCGCGATGCACCCGCGATCGATGCCCGGAATCTCCGTGTCGTCCGCGGCGGGACGGTGGTTCTGCCCGATCTTTCCGTTCAGATCGCGCGTGGCACCATCACCGGACTGCTGGGGCCGTCGGGCTGCGGCAAGACAACGTTGATGCGCAGCATCGTGGGGACTCAGGTCGTGGCGTGGGGAACGGTCACAGTCCTTGGTATGCCGGCGGGTTCGCCGGCGCTTCGCCACCGCGTCGGCTACGTCACTCAGGACCCGACGATCTACAACGACTTGCGGGTGATCGACAACGTCAGGTATTTCGCGGCCCTCTACGGTGTGCCTCCCGGTGCGGCCGGCGCAGCGGTTGAGGACGTGGGCCTGGCCGACCGGGCAACGGCCTACTGCGGCAACCTCTCCGGCGGGCAGCGAACCCGGGTGTCACTCGCCTGTGCCCTGGTGTGTCAGCCGGAACTGCTGATCCTCGACGAGCCAACCGTGGGCCTCGACCCGGTCCTGCGAGTCGAGTTGTGGCAACAGTTCCACGCGCTGGCCCGGCGGGGCACCACTCTTCTGGTGTCCAGCCACGTCATGGACGAGGCCGACCAGTGCCGCGACCTGATACTCATGCGAGAGGGTCGCCTGCTGGCCCACACCACTCCGGATCGATTGCGAAAGGAGACCCGGTGCACCTCCTTGGAGGACGCGTTCCTCTCCGTCATCCGGCACGCCACCGCAGCCCAGGCCGACTGAAGCCGCGGGCATACCTGGCGACGACGGCCCGAATCCTGCGGCAGCTCAAAGCCGACCACCGCAGTATCGCGATGATCCTGATCGTTCCCAGTGCGGTGATCACCCTGATGTACTTCATGTTCTCCGAGGTTCCGATCCGGCCCGGCTCGCTAGGGCCGTTCAACACCGCCTGTCTGGTGCTGCTGGGCCTGTTCCCGCTGTTCATCATGTTTCTGATCACTTCGATCACCATGCAGCGCGAACGCGGATCGGGGACGCTGGAGCGGATTCTCACCACTCCGCTGCGACGGTTCGACCTCCTGGCGGCCTACGGCACCGCCTTCTCCGTCGCCGCGGCCGCTCAGGCCGCCCTGGCGTGCGGGGTGGCGTTCCTACTGCTCGGGTTCAGCACCGAGGGCAGCCCGCTGTGGGTGATAGCGATCGCCATCATCAACGCGGTACTGGGTGTCGGATTGGGGCTGCTGGCAAGCGCTTTCGCACGCACGGAGTTTCAGGCCGTGCAGTTCATGCCGTTGGTGATCGTCCCGCAACTTCTTCTGGCCGGCATCATCGTCCCCCGCTCGGCGATGCCCACCTGGATGGAATGGCTGAGCAACGCGATGCCGGCCAGTTACGCACTGGAGGCGCTGCAGGAGGTCAACACACACACGCATCTGACCGGCACAGCAGTCCGCGATATGGGCGTGGTGGTCGCCTTCGCGGTCGCCGCACTGGCCCTCGCCGCGGTGACCCTGCGGCGCCGAACCCCCTGATCGCTAAAGCTTCTGCACCGGCGCGTGGTTGTGCATCAGCTTGACCCGGCCGGCGCTGCCGAAGTCGATGAGCGACATCGCCGACTCCCCCATGCCGGACACTTCTTCCACGCGGCCCAGTCCGTACTTGTCGTGGCTGACGCGGTCGCCGGGTTCCAGGGTTATCAACGGCCGCTTGCCTGCGCCTGAGCGCATCGGGGCCGGGCGCGGCGGGCCGAAGCGACCCGCGACCGGAGCGCTCAGCGACGTCGCCGAGGATGCGGTGTCGGTGCGGCGCCAGTCGATGAGGTCTTCGGGGATCTCCCGCAGGAACCGCGACTCGGGGTTGAGCATCGGCTGCCCCCATGATGAGCGCACCTTGGCCCGGCTGACATATAGCCGCTGACGGGCCCGGGTGATCCCGACGTAGGCCAGTCGCCGCTCCTCGCACAGTTCGGTCGGGTCGCCCAGGGCCCGCATGTGCGGGAACATGCCGTCCTCCCAGCCGGTGACGAACACCACCGGGAACTCCAGCCCCTTGGCGGTGTGCAGCGTCATCAGGGTCACCACTCCCGCGTCGTTCTCCGGGATGTCGTCGGAGTCGGCGACCAGTGACACCCGCTCCAGGAACTCGGCGAGCACCCCGGTCTGCGGAACGTCCTCGTCAGCCCCGACGTCCTCGCCGTCCTCCGCGAGCGCGGCGGCGTTGGCCCGATCGATGCTGAATTCGTGTGCGACGCTGACCAATTCGTTGAGGTTGTCCAGCCGCGCGAGATCCTGCGGGTCGTTGGAGGACTCGAGTTCACGGCGGTAGCCGGTGCGGTCGAGCACCGCCTCGACGAGGTCTCCAAGTTCGTCATCGAGGTGTCCGCGCAACTCGTCGAGGAGTTCGACGAAGGCGGCGATCGCCTTCTCCGAACGGGTGTTCAGCATCGGCACCCGGCCCTCGGCGGCAGCGACAAGGGAGTCGGCGAAGGTCGCGCCGGTGTTCTCGGCGTAGATCGCCACGCACGCCTCGGCGCGGTCGCCGATGCCGCGGCGGGGGGTGTTGAGGATGCGGCGCAGGCTCACCGCGTCACCGGGATTGTCGAGCACCCGCAGATAGGCGACGATGTCGCGAATCTCCTTGCGCTCGTAGAACCGAACGCCACCGACGACTTTGTAGGGAATGCCGGCGCGGATGAACACCTCCTCCAGAGCGCGCGAGGAGTTGTTGGTCCGGTAGAACACCGCTACGTCGTTGTAGGTGGTCCGACTCCCCTTGCCGCTCACCGGGTCGACGAGGCTGTCGATCTCGGCGGCGACGAAGCGGGCCTCGTCGTGCTCGTTGTCGGCGACGTAGCCGACGATAAGTTCCCCGTCGCCGGCGTCGGTCCAGAGTCTCTTCTCGCGCCGGCCGGTGTTGCGGGCGATCACCGAGTTCGCCGCCGACAGGATGGTCTGGGTGGACCGGTAGTTCTGTTCGAGCAGAATCGTTGTGGCGTTGGGGAAGTCGCGTTCGAAGTCCTCGATGTTGCGGATCGTCGCCCCGCGGAAGGCGTAGATGGACTGGTCGGCGTCACCCACCACGCACAGTTCCGAGGGCGCCACGGTGTCGGTGTCCGGTGCGGACACTCCCACGAGTTCACGCACCAGCACGTACTGCGCGTGGTTGGTGTCCTGGTACTCATCGACCATGATGTGCCGGAACCGCCGCCGGTAGTACTGGGCGATCTGCGGATGGCGCTGCAGGACCGCCACCGTCTCACCGATCAGGTCGTCGAAGTCCAGAGCGTTGGCGGCGCGCAGGCGACGCTGGTACTCGGCGTAGACCTCGGCGACGATCCGGGTCAGGTCATCCGAGCCGGGCTCCAGTGCGGCGAGGGCGTCTTCGGGCGTGGTGAGCTCGTTCTTGAGGTTGGAGATCGAGGTGGCCAGCAGCCGGGGCGAGTAACGCTTGACGTCGATACCCATGTCGCGGCCGACCATCAGCAGCAGGCGCCGGGAGTCGTCGGCGTCGTAGATGGAGAAGTTGGAGTTCAACCCCGGCAGGAGCGAGGCCTGGTTGCGCAGGATACGCACGCAGGTGGAGTGGAAGGTCGACACCCACATGTTGCGGGCCCGCGGGCCGACCAGCTGGGCCACCCGCTCCCGCATCTCGGCGGCCGCCTTGTTGGTGAAGGTGATGGCCAGGATCTGTCCGGGGCCGACGTCGCGGGCGCCCAGCAGGTAGGCGATGCGGCGGGTGAGCACCGCCGTCTTGCCCGAACCCGCCCCGGCGACGATCAGCAGCGGGGCGCCCTCGTGCAGCACGGCCTGGCGCTGCTGGGGATTCAGCCCGTCGAGCAGATGAGCCGGATCCCCGGGTGCCCCGGAGAGGCTGTAATCAATCGCCTGCACACTCATGTCGGTCCCAACTTACCGCCGCCGGCCGACAGCCCTTTGCGTAGGCGCGCCACGGGATGGCAGACTCTGAGACGTGCATGCGCAGCAGCGATTTTTTTACGGGTACCGGTCCGCGGTGCCCGTGGAGGCCTAGCTGCTCGAAACCGAGAGAGCCCCGCGGTCCGCATCCGGATCCGGGGCTCGTTCTTTGTGTGAGGCCCGGAGCGAATGAGACCACAACCCCCACACGATGAGGACGACATGACCACCGACGAACTCACTGAGGCCGACATCGACTCGCTTCGTGGCGAGATCGACCGCCTCGACGCCGAGATCCTGGCCGCGGTCAAGCGGCGCACCGAGGTGTCGCAGGCCATCGGCAAGGTCCGGATGGCCTCCGGCGGCACCCGCCTGGTGCACAGCCGGGAGATGAAGGTCATCGAGCGCTACAGCACGCTCGGCCAGGACGGCAAGGATCTGGCGATGCTGCTGTTGCGCATGGGCCGCGGCCGCCTCGGGCACTGAACGGCCGATCGGGTGGAGCCGGCTCGGGAACTGACGCCGGCCTCGGGCACCCCCTGGGGTCCCTACCGCTTCATCCGGGAAGTCGTCCCCGCTGACGAGCATCGGTATGTGCATCTGCACAACCTGGCGATCACCGAACTGCTTTTCGACGCCCGCAACACCCACATCACCGTCTTTGAGGAAGCGGTGTGGACCGTCGACCCGCCCGCCGTCATCGCAGTCGCGAGGTCGGTGCACCTGGTCGTCCGGGTCGATGCTCCCGGAGCCGTCGAACTACCGGTCGACGTGGTTCAGCGGTTCGAGTCCTACGAAGGCCGGCCGCTGAGTTAACGGGTCACTCGTCGGATTTTCCTGCACATGGACGCACTTGGTCGCCATACTGCTGCCGGGAGATCCGTGCCGGTCGCCTGGTAGATCCCCGACCCAGCAGCGCCGACGGAACCGGGGTAGCGATGACCAACGAGAAGGCTGCCCGAGTGGGTCTGGTGGCGGTCGCCGTGGGGATCTGCCTGACCGGCCCGCAGACCGCCGTGGCCGCCGCCGACCGATCCTCTGCCGCCACATCGGACACCAACTCGGCCTCCCCGGAGGGGGCCACGCGGCCGCCGAACGCCCCCCGCGGTTCGACTGCACCACAACGGGATTCCGCCATCCCGCCGTCCCGGGCCAACTCTTCACCGTCTGCCGCGGTGTCGGCCGCCGGTGCGAACCGCCGTCCTTCGCCATCGGCGAGTTCGGTTGTCCCGCAACGCGAAGCGCTGCCTATCGGCCCCGGTGTCCTGCGAACCCCGACGCCGGACATCACCCCGCGCGGCATGGTGCCGGCTGCGGTCTCCGCTACGGCACCCGCCCGGCCGGACATTCCCGCGCCCCAGGCAACGCCGCCCGGCTGGATAGCCCCGCAGCGCACGGCACCGGCGGCGAGGCCGTCCTTCATGACCGCCGCCCCTTCCGGCGCCGTGACCGGCGGGATGCAGAGTCCCGCTGCCGATTGGTCTGGCTTGCTCGACACCCGACCGGCCGGACAGGTCACCGAATATCTTGCTGGTGCGGCACTTCTGTTGCGCCGCAACCTCATCGGCCAGAGCACCACGCACCCGACCTCCTCGGTCACCGCGACCGAAACCGACGCACCGGCAGCCGATCCCTCCATGCGCCTGGCGATCTTCGGCGATGCCGGCAATTCCTACACCAACGGCACGAACTTCTACTACACCCCCGGCGCCTACCGCCGCTACGACCTGGGGGCCAGCGGACCCATGCAGCAGGCCGTCGTCGAGATGATGCGCGGGTGGGACCCGAGCAACGTCTTCCAACTCGGCGACGAAAGCTACAACGTCGCCTCCAGCAGCCTGCTGGACTACAACATCGGCCAGTACTACAACAACTGGATCCATCCCTACGCTCCGCCGGCCTACACCCAGCCCGGTTCGATCTACACCGATGGCACCCTGGGCGGCATTCAGGCCACCCCGGGCGGGACACAATGGCCGTACAACCTCTACGACTATCCCCACGGCTTCCCCAACCCCATCGACCCCGGCAAGCCGGGTGGAAGCCCCGACGGGGTGAACCACTACTTCGCGGTTCCGGGCAACCACGACGAGGCCGACATCCTCGGGACCTACAACGACGCGAATGTCGATCAGCTCGACTTCGCCACCCGCTACATCGGTCAGCCCATCGGCCCGGATGCCTATGACTACCAGAACAACATCATCACGAGCGACTATCCGCCCAACGGCACCGTCATCACCAGCAAGGTCGGCAGCAATCAGCAATTGCTCGACTATCACGCCTACCTCGGGGCGGACAACGCCGGCAACCTCGAACCCGGGAGCCTTCACATCGGCAAGCTCGATCCGAACGGCTACGGCATCTACTACAGCGTCGACCTAGGAGACTCGGGCAACGGAAAGCCGCTGATCCACGTGACCGTCATCGACACCAGTCGACTGCTCACCGACGCCGGGTACTACAAGTTCAACTTCGCACCCAACGCCGCCAACACGACCAGAGACCCAGCGACCGGTCTGCAGACCGACACGCTGCGCAAGATCCTCACTTACGACGTCAGGGACCCGGGCCTGACCGCGTCTCAGGCGTGGTTCCAGCCACCGGATGCTCCCCTGGACGCACCCTCCATCGGCCGGGAGATGTTCCTCTGGGCCAAAAACGATCTCGAGGAATCCGACGCCACATGGAACATCGTGTTGGGACATCATCCCGCCTATCACGTCGGCAGCCCCGCGAACCCCGCGGACGACAGCTACACCAGCAACGCGGTGATCCTGGACTTCCTCCAGGGCCTGCGCAGTGACACCGACACCCCGCTTTTCGACAGTTACATGAACGGCCACAGCCATGCCTACGGGCGCGTTCTGGAAATGACTCCATCATCTGACGGGATCGGCACGGGCATACCGTTTTTCACAATCGGTGACGGCGGCAAGGTACTCGACGCACTCAACCTCGCCCCGTACGGCACCGATGTGCTGACACCGATGAACTATGACAACTTCATCGGTTACGACCAGAACGGCAAGCCGATCTACAACTACGACATCAACAGCTACGGCAGTCCCAGCGACCCGACTACCGAGGCAGGCTCGCTGGCTCCCTACGAATCGGCGAGCCCGACCAGCGTGGGACTGAGCGGCTATTACAGCTACAGCAAGATCAACTGGCCGGAAGGAACCGGCTACGACCCGGCCAAGGACCCGGCCAAGCTGACCATCACCAGCGTCACCACCGATCCCCTCACGGGTGAGCCGAAGACGTTCGACCTCAAGCAACCCACCTATCTGAGCTACGTCGGCGACCAGGCAGACCTCTCCGGGCTCTACGGATTCGGTTCCGGCGCAGCGCAACTCGACGCGGGCGACAGCTACCTGATGGTGCATTACCAGACCGCGCAGCCGATCGACCCGGCGATCGCCCTGATCGGCCGCAGCCAAGGGGTCACGAATTTCGATCCCGGCTCGCTGTTCTACCGGCAGTGGTCGCCGAGCAGCGCCAAGGCACAGGATCTCGCCTTGTTCAGCTTCGACGTCGACGCCAACGGTGCACTGACCAACGTGCAACTTGTCAACCCGGGCAACGGGTACTTCGAGTCCGATCCGACCGGCAGCTCCTACCTCGACACCACCCAGGATTTCGAAATACTCGGCAACAACCCCGCCCACCCACTGGGGTTCGGCAATTCCGATCCCACCCGTGCCGTGGTGCGGCTGAGTTTCAGCGGCGGCCAGCTCACCGGGGTGAGCCTGGTGAACAACGGCTCGGACTACCAGCAGGTCGCCAACGCGATAAAGCAGTGCAACAACTGTGGATCCAGCACCGTTTCGACGGCGGCCAACCCGAAGAACAACTCGCCGCTGGTGGCGGTCAACATCGACATGGAGGCCCAGTACACGCTGGCCGCCGGACAGCCCGACGGGAGCGCCAGCTACCACGACTGGTACCTGATGACCGGCACCACCCTCGGCGGCGCCGGTTCGCAGGCGGGCGGGTCCTATGGCGCGGTGGACCTCTCGCTGCTGCCCACCTCGATGCAGGCGCGCACCATCCTCGCAAGCACGCCGCTTACCACCGGCTACAACGGCAAGGGCCCCCAGCAGTCGTTCGCCACCCCCCAAACCGGCGCCCTGCGGCTGCGCGATTCCCTCGGCCAGGTGGTGGGATCGGCCGTCGTCCAGAACGGCGCGGTGGTCGTGACCCTGCAGCAGCTGCCCGCCCCCGGCCCGCTCAACGTCGAGTTCGACGGCGACTCGACGTCGAGTTACCAGGTGAACTTCCGCGGCATCACCGGTGCGGACAACGTGCGGCTGGGCCTCGACTACGGCGCCTGGAAGGGACCGGTGAAGCCGCAGGGAATACAGCTGGAGCTCTCCGACGCACAGGACGTCCAAGTGACCCGCACCGACAGCGGCCCAGGCCTGGCGACTTTCGGACTCAGCGACGGCAGCACCTCAAAGCTGTTGGCGCGCTGGGCCGTCGGCGCCAAGAGCGGATCACTCCAAGCCGGGGACCTGTTCCTCGGCGACCCGAACCTCAACTGGCAGAGCACCGAGGGCAGGTCGGTGGGAGGCGCCGGATCGGCCAGAGTGGCGGCCGGCACCTGGACACCGACAGCCCGGCTGAATGGGCGCGATCTGCAACTCGTGAGCCTGCAGGCGACCGCCAACGGCGCCCTGGCCCGCTTCGCCGCCGGCAACCCCAGTGACCCCGGTGACGATGTGCTGGCCACGTTCACGCTGCCCGGAACCGGAAGCACGGCCACCGATCAGAAAGGGGTGCTGACCGTTCGGCGGCTGTCCGGCAAGGCCGACGGCCTGGCCCTCTACGAGGCCGACCCGGTGACCGGCGCGGTCGTCGATGCGACGGGGCGGTCCTGGCTGCCCGGCCATACCGGCTACCTCAAGGCCGCTCTGGACAACGCCCAACGTCTGGGTCTGGTGCTCAAGCCCGAGGACATGCCGGGATTCGGCCAGACCGCCGTGCGCACCGACCTGCCGCTGCAGACCGACCGCAACTATGGGGCGCTGCTGCTGGTGAACGGGAGCGAACGCAACCTGATCAGTTCGTTCACCAACGCCAATCCGCTGCGGTCTCAGCAGTCACTGAGCCTGGTGGCCCCCGACCGCGGAATCAGCTTCGGCTTCGAGGACAAGCGGCCCTGGCAGTGGGGCGCCGACCGCGACTTCAACGACGTGATCGTCACGCTCACCACCGCCGCGCCGACGGTGACCGGCTGAGCCGCGTTAGGAGGTCCGGCCATAACCTCCGACAACGCGGCACGCACCGCGCCGATGGCGCCCTGCGGCGCCTATGACCGCAACTCGCGCATCCAGTCGGTCGGGCTGTTGCCCGGGGGCGCACTGCTTCGGCAGGCCGCAGCCGCGGTGGAATTGTCCGATCCGACAGCGCCACTCACGATTGTCGATTACGGCTGTTCGACAGGCCGCAACTCGCTGGGGCCCATGACCGCGCGGGGTGCCGAGATGCGTCCCGGTGCACGCCTTGTGGTCGTCGTGCCCGCCGCCGATGACGACGGCACGGCCGGCTACCGCCCGATGTTCGACGGGCCTGGGCCGCGCTGCACGGATTCGTCGGCGAGGGACTGATCGACGAGAAGGAGGCCGAGCGGATGGGGATGCCACACTTCGGCCGGAGCGCAGCCGATCTCGCCGCACCTTTCGCCGGCGGTTGGGAGCTTCGCCGGACTGACCGTCGAACGTCTGGAGTCATTCAACGGCCGTGACGGTTTCTGGAACGACTACCAATCCTTCAGAGTGAAGTCGCCACCCGGCTGGCCGCCGCACCGCAACCCATGCGCATACCCGTGGCCAACGTGATCCTCGCCACGCCGTCCGACCGCTGAGGGCGGCTATGCATCGATGCCGCGGCGCCGGCCCCAGACCGGCAGCGCAGCGGCGATCGCCACCACGGCGCTAATGCCCGACAGCGCCAACGGAATCCACGTCGGCAGGCGGTGTGGCCGGGCATCGAGCACTCGTTTGGGGTAGTCCGAGATGATGGCGTCGACCCCGAGGCCGATCATCGCCGCGATGTCATCGGGTTCATTGACCGTCCACGGCACCACCGGTAGACCACGATCATGTGATTCCCGGACCGACTCGGCGGTGAGAGTCTCCGAGTCCGGAGACCAGATGTCGGCACCGGAAGCGGCCACCATCGCAGGGACGGAGCCGCCGAAGTCATCCAGCCGCAGTCCGGCGGTCCACCGTCCGTCTTGAAGCAGTGCGGTGTCGGCTTCGGTGAGGGCGACCGTGGGGATCTCGGGGGCGATCCGCCGTGCCTCCTGCAAGGTGCGCCAGTCGAAGCTTTGGATCGTCGTTCGCTGATCTGCTCCCGCAGAGCGCAATTCGTCGACCAGCTTGTGGGCGAAGTCGGCCGGTGCGGGTGACCACTCGGGGTGGTCGGGCTCGATCTTCGTCTCGATGTTGAACCGGACGTCGGAGCGGTCCCGGAAGGTGTCGAGGACCTCGCGCAGCGTCGGCATCCGCGTGCCGTCGATTGGCTGTTGTTCCGGGAAACGCTGCGCGTAGGCGCTGCCCGGGCGCAGTCGCCCGACGTCGAGGCCGTTGACCTGGGCCAGGGTCAGCGAGTTCAGCGGAATCCCCTCTTGAACCCACTTTCCGGAGGCATCGCGAACCAGGTCGGGATTGAGGGTGGTGTCGTGGGTCACCACGAGCACGCCGTCTTTGGTGACCTTGGTGTCCATCTCCAGCGTGGTGACGCCCAGACCGTCGGCATAGGTGAACGCGGGCAGGGTGTTCTCGGGCAACACCCCGCGGGCACCGCGATGGCCCTGCACGTCGAACTCGCGCGAGGGGCTGAGTAGCAGAACGATTCCCGTCGTCAGCAGTGCGACGCCCAATACCGCTGTGAGCCAGCGGGCAATTCGCCGCGCTCCCCCTCCTGCGACCACGAGGTCAGCCGCCGGAGCTATTTCGTCAGCGCGATGTACTTGATGTCGAGGTACTCGTCGATGCCCTCGATACCGCCCTCACGGCCGAAGCCGGACTCTTTGACGCCGCCGAAAGGCGCTGCGGGATCGGAGATCACACCGCGGTTCACGCCCACCATGCCGGCCTGGACCGATTCGGCCACCCGCAGCGCGCGGTCCAGCGACTCGGTGAAGATGTAGGCCGCCAGGCCGTATTCGGTGTCATTGGCCGCCGCGATGCCCTCCTCCTCGGTGTCGAACCCGACGATCGGAGCGACGGGACCGAACACTTCCTCCTTGAGGATGCGGGCGTTGGGCGGCACGTTGGTCAGCACGGTGGCCGGGTAGAAGTTGCCCGGTCCGCCGGGGGCCTGTCCGCCGAGGGCCACCGTGGCGCCCTTCTCGACGGCGTCGTCGACCAGCTCCTGCACGGTCTGCACCTGCTTCGGGTTGACCAGCGGACCGAGCTTGGAGGAGGGGTCCAGACCGTTGCCGATGTTCAGCTCGCCCATCTTCTTGACGAACTTGTCGGTGAAGTCGTCGAGCAGCGGATTGGCGACGTAGAGCCGGTTGGCCGCGGTGCAGGCCTCACCGCCGTTGCGCATCTTGGCCAGCATCGCGCCGTCGACCGCTGCGTCGACGTCGGCGTCGTCGAACACCACGAACGGTGCGTTTCCGCCGAGTTCCATCGAGGTTCGCAGCAGCGCGTCGGCGGACTGCTTCACCAGCGCCTTGCCCACGCCGGTCGACCCGGTGAAGGTCAGCTTGCGCAGCCGGCCGTCGTCGATCAGCGCGGTGGTGACCTCACGCGGCTGGTTGGTCGGCAGCACGGACAGCACACCCTTGGGCAGACCCGCGTCGGACATCAGCTTGGCCAGCATCATCATCGTCAGCGGGGTCTCCTGCGCCGGCTTGACGATCATGGTGCAGCCCGCCGCCAGCGCGGGGCCGATCTTGCGGGTTCCCATGGCCAGCGGGAAGTTCCACGGGGTGATGGCGTAGCAGGGGCCGACGGGCTGCTTGGTCACCACGATGCGGCCGGTGCCGGCGGGACTGGGGGTGTAGCGGCCACCGATGCGCACCGCCTCCTCGGCGAACCACCGGAAGAACTCGGCGCCGTACTTGACCTCGCCGAGGCTCTCGGCGACGACCTTGCCCATCTCCAGCGTCATCAGGGTGGCGATGTCGTCGGCCTTCTCGATGATGGTCTCGAACACCGACCGCAGGATCTCCCCGCGCTCGCGGGCCGGGGTGGCCGCCCAGGACTCCTGCACGGCGCAGGCGGCGTCGAGCGCGGCGATCGCGTCGGCGGCGGTCGCGTTGGCGATCGGGGTCAGCACCTCGTCGGTGGCGGGGTTGGTCACGTCGAAGGTCGAGGCCGCCGAGCGTTCCTCCCCGCCGATCCACAAGCCGGTCGGAACCGACGCCAACACGCGCGAGACATCTGGGTTAGCCATAGGTCAATGATCTACCCCATCGCGCCACGCCTCCGCATAGGGTCTGGAGAATGAGTCTCGACATCTCCGCGACCCCGGCCTGGCTGGCGCTGAGCCACCATCACGATGAGATCGCCACCACAAATTTGCGGGAGTTCTTCGCCGAGGACCCGGCCCGAGGCACCGAACTCACACTGACCGTCGGCGACCTCTACATCGACTACAGCAAGCACCGGGTGACGCGGGAGACCCTGCGACTGCTGGTGGACCTGGCCCGCACGGCCGGCCTGGAGCAGCGCCGCGACGCGATGTTCGCCGGCGAGCACATCAACACCTCCGAAGACCGCGCCGTGCTGCACACCGCGCTGCGCCTGCCGCGGGATGCCGCTCTCGAGGTCGACGGGCAGAACGTGGTAACCGACGTCCACGCCGTGCTCGACGCGATGGGCGACTTCACCGACCGGTTGCGCTCCGGGCAGTGGACCGGCGCCACTGGTAAGCGCATCCAGACCGTGGTGAACATCGGTATCGGCGGCTCAGACCTCGGGCCGGCGATGGCCTATCAGGCACTTCGGCATTACGCCGATGGCGGCATCGCGGCGCGGTTCGTGTCCAACGTCGACCCCGCGGATCTCATCGCCAAACTCGACGGGCTCGACCCTGCCACAACACTTTTCATCATCGCGTCCAAGACGTTCACCACCCTGGAGACGCTGACCAACGCCACCGCGGCCCGGCGATGGCTCACCGACGCGCTGGGCGACGACGCGGTGGCCAAACACTTCGTCGCGGTGTCGACCAACAAGAAACTGGTCGAGGGTTTCGGGATCGACAGCGCCAACATGTTCGGGTTCTGGGACTGGGTGGGCGGCCGCTATTCGGTGGACTCGGCGATCGGGCTGGCGCTGATGGCCGTGATCGGGCGGGAGGCGTTCGCGGACTTCCTGTCCGGCTTCCATCTCGTCGACCGGCACTTCGCGACCGCGCCGCTGGAGTCAAACGCCCCGGTGTTGCTGGGCCTCATCGGGCTGTGGTACTCCAACTTCTTCGGCGCCGAAACGCGCGCGGTGCTTCCTTATTCGAACGACCTGGCTCGCTTCGCCGCATACCTGCAGCAGCTGACCATGGAGTCCAACGGCAAGTCGGTGCGGGCCGACGGCACACCGGTCAGCTCCCGGACCGGCGAGATCTTCTGGGGCGAGCCGGGCACCAACGGTCAGCACGCCTTCTACCAACTGCTGCACCAAGGCACCCGCCTGGTACCGGCTGACTTCATCGGGTTCTCCCAGCCCACCGACGACCTGCCGACCTCGGACGGCACGGGCAGCATGCACGACCTACTGATGAGCAACTTCTTCGCCCAGACCCAGGTGCTGGCCTTCGGGAGAGATGCAGCGGAGATCGCCCGGGATCTTCCAGCGGGAACGCCGCCGTCGGTGGTGCCGCACAAGGTGATGCCGGGCAACAAGCCGACGACGTCGATCCTGGCGACCCGGCTGACCCCCTCGGTGCTCGGGCAGCTCATCGCTCTGTACGAGCATCAGGTGTTCACCGAGGGGGTGATCTGGGGCGTGGACTCCTTCGACCAGTGGGGCGTAGAACTGGGCAAGACCCAGGCCAAGGCGTTGCTGCCGGTGATCACCGAGGACGCCTCCCCGCCCGAGCAGTCCGACAGCTCGACCGACGCGCTGGTGCGCCGCTACCGCGAGGAGCGCGGCCGCACCGCCTGACCCGTCCCGCCGATCGTCGCGCCAGAGCGACACTGGCCGGCGAGCGCCGTGCCAGAGCGACGTTCGGCGCGGCTACCTCAGCGCGGAACGTTGAGGCAGCCGATGCCCGGGATACAGCCGCTGACATCACCCGGGGTGACCTGACCGGACGGGCCGCCGGGGATCGCCCCTTCGACCAGGCCCGGCGTCACCGAGCCAGTGGGCCCTCCCGGGACTGCCCCGCTGACGTCGTTGGGCGCCACCACATTGCAGGGCGAACCATCCGGGTTGTAGCAGTCCGGGTCCGCGGCGGCCGGCGCCGCCCAGGCGAGTGCCGCAACCGCGGCCCCCGCGCACACTGTCGAGATTGCCGTGATCTTCATCAGCTCATTGTCGTCATCCGCGGCGGATCAGGCGAAGGGTTTGGTGAACCTCGGCGGCAGCGCCTTCAGCATGGCCACCAACGGAACCCACGGCCAGGCCGGAACGATGGCGCGGCCCTTCTCTCTCTCGATGGCGCCCACCATCTTGGCGACGCCGGTCTGGTTGTCCACCATGAGCATCGTCTTTGCAGTCCTGGCGGTCATCTCGGACTCGATGTAGCCGGGCTCGATGACGGTGACGCGGATGGGTCCCGAGGCGTATTCGGCGCGCAGCGACTCACCGAGTGACGACAATCCGGCCTTGCTTGCGGCGTAGGCGGCCTTCACCCCGGCAACACCCTTGTTACCCAACACACTCGAAATCAGCACCAGGTGCCCGGCGCCCTGCTTCTTGAAGATCTCCAGTGCTGTCTCGGTCTGCACCAGCGCCGACACCAGGTTCGTCTGGAGAGTCGCCTTGTTGGCCCACAGCTTCCCGCTGCCCAGCGGAGCGCCCTTGCCGATGCCGGCGTTGACGATCACCCGGTCGAGGCCGCCGAGTTCGGCGGCCAGCGCGGCGAACACCTCCGGCACCCTGTCATGGTCGTCGACATCGAGCTCGGCAACCGCAATCCGGATGCCCGGATACCGTTGCGAAAGTTCGACTTTCAGCTCCTGAAGGCGGTCGATGCGGCGGGCGCACAGAGCGAGGTCGCGGCCCTTGGCGGCGAACGCCCGCGCCATGCCGGCGCCCAAGCCGGAACTGGCACCCGTGATGAGGATCCGTTGTCTCCTCATTTGAGGAGTCTCGACATCCTCCGGTCGGCCAGAACCTTGCCACCGGTCTGACAACCCGGACAGTACTGAAAGGACTTGTCGGCGAAGGACACCTCCCGCACCGTGTCGCCGCACACCGGACACGGCAGACCGGTGCGGGCGTGCACCCGCAGACCGGACCGCTTCTCGCCCTTCAGCGTTGCGGCCTGCTGGCCGACCGACCGGTCGACGGCATCGGTGAGCACCGACACCATGGCGTCGTGCAACGCCGCCAGCTGCGACTCGGTGAGCTTCGAAGCCGTCGCGAACGGGGAGAGCTTCGCGGTGTGCAGGATCTCGTCGCTGTAGGCGTTGCCGATCCCCGCGATCACCGACTGATCGGCGATCACGGTCTTGATGCGACCGGTGTTGTCGCCCAACACTTCGCCCAGCCGCTCCAGACCGAGGTCCAGCGCGTCGGGTCCGAGCTTGGCGATTCCCGGGACCTCTGCAGGATCGCCCACCAGCCAAACCGCCAGCCGCTTCTGGGTGCCGGCCTCGGTGAGGTCGAAACCCTCGCCGTCGCCCAGATGCACCCGCAACGCGATGGGCCCTTTGCCGGGCTTGAGCGGGGCAGCGCCGAGTTTGTCCGACCAGCGCAGCCAGCCGGCCCGCGACAGATGCGCGATCAGGTACAGATCACCGGCCTGCAGTCCCAGGTACTTGCCCCACCGGTGGGCACCGGTCACCTCACGTCCATGCAGGGCGGCGACCGGGGGGTCGAAGGTTTTCAGGACGGACAACGAGGCGACGTCGACGCGTTGCACGGTCCTGCCCACCGCGTGGCGGCGCAGGTGATCGGCGAGTGCCTCGACCTCGGGGAGTTCGGGCATGCGAAACCGGTTAGCTCAGCGCACGTTCGGCACTGCGGAACGGCCCCGACAACACCCAGCCGACGAGGGACAACAGGATGGCGGCCCAGATCGCGGTCCACCAGAACTTGTCGATGTGCAGACCCCAGTGCGTGGTGTGGTCGGTGATCCACGAGGTGATCCACAGCATCAGCGCATTGACCACCACGTGGAACAGACCCAGCGTCAGGATGTACAGCGGGATCGAAAGCAGTTGAACGAGAGGCTTGATGAATGCGTTGACCAGACCGAAGATGATCGCGACCACCAAGATGATGCCGATCCGCTGAAGCGTCGTGCTGCCGCCGACGAACTTCATGCCCGGAACGATGAGGGTGACCACCCACAGCGCGAGGCCGGTGAACGATGCGCGCAAGAGAAATCCCATGCGCCGATCATGTCACGCACGCAGGAGATAGGTGTCCATGATCCAGCCGTGACGTGCACGGGCGTCGGCCCGCAGCACGGCGATACGCTCCCCGACCTCGCCGACGGTGCCCGCCAGGAGAAGTTCGTCGGGCGTGCCCAGGTATGCGCCCCACCAGATCCGGGTTTCCGGCGGGCATCCGAGGAACGCGCAGTCGCCGTCGAGCATGACCACCGCTGACCCCGACAATCCGTGGGCACGCAGTTGTCGGCCGGTGGTGATGAGCACCGGTTCCCCGACGTCGTTGAGCGGGATGCGGTGGCGCGCGGTCAGCGCCTGAATCGCGGTGATGCCGGGGATGACGTCGTAGCGCAGCTCGACGTGCCGAGCCACCTCCTCCAGGATCCGCAGTGTGCTGTCATACAAGGCCGGGTCGCCCCACGCCAGGAAGGCGCCGACACCATCGGATTCGAGTTCGGTCTGGATGGCGTTGGCCCACAGAGCCGCTCGCGCCGCATGCCAGTCGGCGACGGCACGCGTGTATTCGCCGTCAGCCGCGCGGGACGGGTCGGGAAGCTCGACGAATCGGTAGGCGCCGTCGGAGATGAAGCGGCGACAGACCTCCCGGCGCAGGGCCACCAGATCGCTTTTGGCCTCGCCCTTGTCCATGGCGAAGAACACCTCGGTGTCGTTGAGCGCGCGGATCGCCTGGGCCGTCACGTGATCCGGGTCGCCGGCGCCGATGCCGATCACGTGAATCGTGCGCACGCGATCAGCCTAACGAGCGAGAGTCCGCGGGGCGCGGAGACGCAGCACGGTCCAGCGGCCGAGCAGTGCCGCGGCGAAGCACGCCCCCGCCGCGCCGGACAGCAGCAGTGGAAGGTGCCCGTCGGCGCCCCAGAGCAGACCCGCCCAAACCCCCGCGATGAGAACGGCAATCCCGCTGCCGCCTTGGAATACGCCTTGCGCGGTGGCCTGCCGATCGGCGCCGGCCAGCGACGAGACCCACGCCTTGCCCACCCCGTCGGTGCAGGCGGTGAAAACCCCGTAGACACCGATGAGCGCCCAGGCGACGGCGTGGTTGTGGGTGAGCCCCAGCCCGACGTAGCCGATGGCGAAGAACACCAGTCCGACACCGAACACCGCCGAGCGTGGCAGCCGGTCACTGAGCAGTCCCGCCGGGAAGCTGCCCAGCGCATACACCAGGTTATAGGTCACATAGGCCAGGATCACCGCGACCACGCTGAAGCCGATCTCGTTGAGCCGCAACAGAAGCAGGGCGTCGGGAAAGTTCACCAGACCGAAGCCGACCACCACCGCGGTGACCCGCCAGAACCGCCGGGGAAGGTCGCGCGCACCGGCCAGCAGGGGCCGACGCTGCGGGCGCGGTCCCACCCGCGGCTTCTCCCACACCAGCGCGATCAGCAGAACCGACAGGACGGCGGGCACGATGGCGACGAACAGGAGCGGCCGGATTCGGTGATCGAGCAATTCATAACCGGCGAGACCGATCAGGGGTCCGACCACCGCGCCGAGGGTGTCCATCGTGCGGTGGAAGCCGAAAACCTTTCCGCGGTCAGCGGTTTCGAGTCCTTCGACCAGCAGTGCGTCCCGGGGGACGCCGCGGATGCCCTTGCCGAGGCGGTCGACCACCCGCCCCGCCAGGACTCCGGGCCACGCCACGGCGATCGCCACCAGCACCTTGCCCAACGCCGCCATGCCGTAGCCGGTGGCGATGATCGGACGTTTGGCGAACCGGTCGCCGAGTGGGCCGACGCCGATCTTGGTCAGCGAGGCGGCGCCCTCCGCCGCCCCCTCCACCGCGCCGACCACTGACGGCGGCGCACCGAGAACCACGGTGAGATAGATGGGCAGCAGCGGGTACAGCAATTCACTCGCGGCGTCCTGCAGGAAGGACACCGCGGAGAGGACCCGCACATTGCGGGTCAACCAGGCTGGGCGGCTCACCGGTCGGCCGACGACGAGGGAGCAAGCACGAAGAAGTTCTCCTCCTCCTGCACGAAGTGCAGGCACAGCAAGGCGTAGAGGCCGTACAGACAGGCCAGCAGGTCGTCGCACTGCTCGGGCGTAACCATGCCGGCCGCCTCGGCGATCTCGCGGTGGCTGTGCAGACGCTCGGACAACCGGTGAATCTCGGCGTGCATCCGGCTCATGGTCGCGGTGGCTTCCGCACTGCCCAACGGCCGGGCCAACGCCGGATACAGGGCGCTGTCTTCGGCATCCTCATGCGGCAGCAGGGTGTGCTGCAGGAAGCCGTCGGCGGCGCGCAGGGTCGCCAGCGCGGCGTCCCGGTCACCGGCGCTGATGAGCTGGGCGGTGTCCCGCAGGATCGCCAGGTCGTCGCGCATACGGTCGTGCTCGGCGGAGAACCGGCGCAACAACTCCTCGGTGCGGTGGCTCAGCGGCGTCGCAACGCGACGGTCGGTGCGCAACGCGCGCAGCGAATTGAGGATCACCGCAAGGTCGATCCCCTCCTGCAGCAGCGCTCCGACCGCCGGCGGCAGCCATCCGACCGCGGCAAACCCCATGGCCACCAACGACAATCCCATGCCCACGCCAGCACTCTGCAGGGCGATGCGCCGGGAGCGGCGGGCGATCAGCATCGCGTCGGCAAGCCGGTCGAGCCGGTCGGCGGTCAGCACGATGTCGGCAGCCTCCGAACTCGCCGTCGACCCGCGAGCGCCCATCGCGATGCCGACATCGGCAGCCGCCAGGGCGGGTGCGTCGTTGACCCCGTCGCCGACCATCGCGGTCACGGCCCGTTCGCTTTCGGCCCGGACCCGGGCCACCTTGTCCTCGGGGGTCTGCTGTGCGGCGACCTCATCGAGGCCCAGAACCGTGCCGATCTGCTGTGCGGGTGCGGGACGGTCGCCGGTGAGCATGACCAGACGATTGATGCCCGCAGCCCGCAACCGGCGCAGGGTGCGGGGGGCGTCGGGACGCAACGGATCGGCCAGCAGGATCGCACCGACCAGATCGCCGTCGACGCGAACCCAGGCCACCACGGCGCCGTCGAGGGATGCCCGGGAAAGCACTGAGGCTGTCCAGTCGGCGATCTCACCGTCTAGACCCAGGTTGCCGACGTGCACCAGGTGACCGTCGACCATCGCCGAGACCCCGGTACCGGCCTCCTCCTTCGCATCGGACGGCATGCTCAGGGTTAACCCACGAAGCCGTGCCTCCTCGACGATCGCGGTGGCCAGCACGTGCGGGGAGAGTTGATCGGCCGAGGCCGCCAAGCCGAGAACCTCATCGATGGTCCAGCCGGGCGCGGTCACGATGTCGGTGCCGCGGGGGCGGCCCGATGTCAGCGTGCCGGTCTTGTCGAGCACCAAAGTGGTTGCCCTGCCGAGGGTTTCCAGCGGACCACCCCCACGGACCAGAACGCCGATTCGCGACGCCCGGGACAGGCCGGACACGATCGCCACCGGTGCGGCCAGCAGCAGGGGGCACGGGGTGGCGACGACGAGCACCGCCACGGCGCGGGTCGCCGACCCGCTGAACAGCCAGGCAAGCCCGGCGATCGCCAACGCAAGCGGGACGAACCAGGCGGCAACCCGGTCGGCGAGCCGCACCACCGGCGCGGACTCGGCGGCCGCCTGCTTGGCGAGCCGCACGATCCCGGCGTAGGTGCTGTCGGCCGCCGTGGCGGTGGCTCGTATCTCCACTCCGGCGCCGGCGTTGACGCTGCCGCTGCGCACCGGTTCCGCGTAGTCATAGCGGACCTGCAGCGGCTCACCGGTGAGCGCGGAGTCGTCGATCTCGGCGAACTCCGACACCACCGTCCCGTCGACGGGAAGGACCTCGCCGGGACCGACGACCACCACGTCACCGACCACGATGGCGTCGAGATCGATCATCTCGACCCCGTCGGGAGTGCGGCGCCGCGCGGTGCGCGGCACCCGGTCCAGCAGGGCACGCAGGTCCTTGGTGGCGCGCCGTTCGGCGGCGGCGTCCAGCGCCTGGCCGGTCGCCAGCATCACGGCGATGAGGGCGCCGGCCAGGTACTCGCCGACCGCAAGGGAGCCGACCAGGGACAGCACCGCAAGAACGTCGACGCCGAAGCGTCCGGCCCGCAGACCGGCGATCACCCACCAGGTAGCCGGGATGATCGCGGCCACCGTACCGGCGAACCAGCAGTAGTCGGCGACCGTCGGCGACCCGGCCAGCCACGCCACCCCGCCGGCCGCGAGCGCGGTCAGCGTGATGCCCAGGAGAAGCCACCGGAGATTCGCCATGATGGCCTCCAGTCTGGCAGTTCACCCTTCGCCGCGAAGCGCGCCCTGCATCGATCGGCTTGTAGTATTCGCCGAATGTCGACCTTTCAGGGCCTCCCCTTCCACGCACTGCTGGTGCACTTCATCGTTGTTCTCGCGCCCCTCACCGCGATTCTGGCGATCCTGTGCGCGGTCTGGCCGGCCGCCCGCCAGCGTCTGGTCTGGCTGGTGCTGACCCTGGCGGTGGTGATCACCGGGCTGACTCCGCTCACCACCGATTCAGGCGAATGGCTCGAGCACAACATCGAGAAGTCGGAACTGGTCGAGCGGCACGCCGAGATGGGCGACACCATGGTGTATTTCGCGCTGGCCCTGCTGGTCGCCGCGATCCTGCTGGTGTTCGCCCACGTGCGCTCGAACCGTGGCCGTGCTTTCCCCGGCGCCCTGTCGGCGGCGATCACCGTGTTCGTCGTCGTCGCGTCGGTGGCGACGGCGGTGCAGGTGTTCCGGATCGGCCATTCCGGCGCGCAGTCGGTATGGAGCGGGACCCTGACTCCCGCTACGGCCAGCGCTGCCGACAACGACGAGAAGTAAATCCCGGGCGCGCCGCCGTCACTAGCGCCCGTCGTGCAAGAAATTGCCTCGCTGTGACGGCAGCGGCTAAACCGTCGACGCGAATTAGAACGCGTTCTACTATCGCACGGTGCGATTCACCTATGCCGAGGCAATGACCGACCCGAGCTATTACATCCCGCTGGCGCAGGCTGCCGAGTCGGCCGGCTACCACGCGATGACGATTCCGGACAGCATCGCCTACCCATTCGAGTCCGATGCGAAGTATCCGTACACGCCCGACGGCAACCGCGAGTTCCTCGACGGAAAGTCCTTCATCGAGACGTTCATCATCACCGCGGCGCTGGGTGCGGTGACCAGCAAGCTGCACTTCAACTTCTTCGTGCTCAAACTCCCGATCCGACCGCCCGCCCTGGTAGCCAAGCAGGCCGGGTCACTGGCCGCGTTGATCGGCAACCGGGTCGGCCTCGGCGTCGGCACGAGTCCGTGGCCCGAGGATTACGAAATCATGGGCGTTCCGTTCGCCAAGCGCGGCAAGCGGATGGACGAGTGCATCGACATCATCCGCGGGCTCACGTCCGGGGACTACTTCGAGTACCACGGCGAGTTCTACGACATCCCCAAGATCAAGATGACGCCCGCACCGACGGAGCCGATCCCGATCCTCATCGGCGGGCACGCGGACGCCGCCCTGCGGCGGGCGGCTCGCAACGACGGCTGGATGCACGGCGGGGGTAACGAGGACCTCGACGAACTGCTGGCCAAACTGAATCGCTACCGCGAGGAAGAGGGCACCGCGGACAAGCCCTTCCAGATCCATGTCATCTCCATCGACGGCTTCACCGTCGACGGGGTGAAGCGACTGGAGGACAAGGGCGTCACCGACGTCATCGTCGGCTTCCGCATCCCCTACATCGTCGGCCCGGACACCGAACCGCTGGACTCGAAGATCCGCAATCTGGAGTGGTTCGCCGAGAACGTCATCGCCAAGGCGAACGCCTAGGGCCTCCCGGGGCTACGGTGCTAGCCGTGGGCGATTATCGGGAGATCTTTGCGGCCAGCGTCAGTGATCCGGAGGCGTTCTGGGCCGAGGCGGCCGGCGCTGTGTCATGGACCAAAGCGCCGCAGCGGATCCTCGACGACGACCACCCACCGTTCTACCGGTGGTTCCCCGATGCGGAGCTGAACACCTGCTTCAACGCCCTGGACCGCCACATGGAGGCCCGCGGCGATCAGCCCGCGCTGATCTATGACTCACCGGTCACCGGGTCCAAGCGGGTGTACACCTATCGCGAATTGCTCGACGAGACAGCGTGTTTCGCCGGAGTGCTGCGCGGGCTCGGGGTCCAGAAGGGCGACCGGGTGGTGCTCTACATGCCGATGATCCCCGAAGCGGTGGTGGCGATGCTGGCCTGCGCGCGGCTGGGCGCGGTGCACTCGGTGGTGTTCGGCGGGTTCGCCAGCCACGAACTGGCCACCCGCATCGACGACGCGCAGCCGACGGTGATCGTCTCGGCATCCTGCGGCATCGAACCGACCCGGCTCATCGAGTACAAGCCGATGCTCGACCATGCCCTGACCCGGGCCGGTCATCAACCGCGGGCGTGTGTGATCGTCCAGCGCGACCAGCACCGCTGCGATCTCGTGGAGGGCCGCGACCACGACTGGACGGAGTTGATGGCCGGCGCCGAGCCCGCCGACCCGGTGCCGGTGGCCGCCACCGACCCGCTGTACGTGCTCTACACCTCCGGCACCACCGGCAAACCGAAGGGCATCGTCCGCGACAACGGCGGCCACGCCGTGGCCCTGCTGTGGAGCATGGCCAACATCTACGGCGTCGGGCCGGGCGAAGTCTTCTGGGCCGCCTCCGACGTCGGCTGGGTGGTGGGCCACTCCTACATCGTGTACGCGCCACTGCTGGCCGGGGCGACGACAGTGCTCTACGAGGGCAAGCCGATCGGCACTCCGGACCCCGGCGCGTTCTGGCGGGTGGTATCCGAATACGGCGTGGCGGTGCTGTTTTCCGCACCGACGGCGTTGCGGGCCATCCGCAAGGAGGACCCGGAGGCCTCACATCTGGCCCGCTACGACCTCTCGTCGCTGCGGTATCTGTTCCAGGCCGGCGAGCGCCTGGACCCCGACACCTACCAGTGGGCGTCGCAGGTGCTCGGCATCCCGGTGATCGACCACTGGTGGCAGACCGAGACCGGCTGGGCCATTGCCGCCAACCCGGTTGGTGTGCAGCAGCTTCCGCTCAAGGCCGGCTCACCGACGGTACCGATGCCCGGCTATGACGTGCAGATCCTGCACATCGACGGCTCCGGGTGCGAGCACGGCGAGGAGGGTGCCATCTGCATCCGGCTGCCGCTGCCGCCCGGGACGCTGCCGACGCTCTGGGGTGACGACGCCCGGTTCGAGGCCTCTTATCTGTGTGAGCATCCCGGCTACTACCTGACCGGCGACGGCGGGTATCTGGACTCCGACGGCTACCTGTTCGTCATGGGACGCATCGACGACGTCATCAACGTCGCCGGGCACCGGTTGTCGACGGGGGCGATCGAGGCGGTGGTCGCCTCCCACCCCGCGGTGGCCGAATGCGCGGTGATCGGGGTGGCCGACGAGATCAAGGGGCAGGTGCCGCGGGGCTTCGTCGTCCTCAAGGCCGGGGCATCCCCTGACGGCCTTGCAGCGGAACTCGTTGCCGCGGTGCGTCATTCGATCGGAGCAGTCGCCTGCTTCAACACCGTCGACGTGGTGGCCGCCCTGCCGAAGACCCGGTCGGGCAAGATCCTGCGCAAGACGATGCGGGGGATCGCCGACGGACACGACGAACCGGTTCCGTCGACGATCGAGGACGCCGGCGTACTCGATGCACTGCGGCCCGTTCTCCGCGGCGCGAACTGATGGCAGCGCCGCGTCTCCACGGCGGAAATTGACATCACCGACACGTCCGCGCGGATAAGCTCCGCCGATGGATGATGTGAGCCGCCCACTGCGTGACCGCGTCATCGCTGTGGAGAACGCCGATGAGGACATCGCCCGCGGACGGGAGCAGCGCAAGGTCGTGCCGCGCCGCACCCTGGCCCAACTCGTGCCGTCGACCCGGGACCCGGTGGAGATCCTGGTCGAGCAGAACCGCAACCGGCTGCCGGATCTGGTGCCGTTGCGATTCGCCCGGATGCTGACCGACCCGTTCTCGTTCTACCGCGGATCCGCCGCACTGATGGCCGCCGATCTGGCGGAAAGCCCGTCGAGCGGTATCGAGGTGATGTGCAGCGGCGACGCCCACCTGTCGAACTTCGGCGTGTACGGCTCACCGCAGCGGACGCTGGTCTTCGACCTGAACGACTTCGACGAAGCGGCGGTCGCGCCCGCCGAGTGGGACGTCAAACGTCTGGTCACCAGCGCGATCGTCGCCGGCCGGCAGGCCGGCTACCCCGAGAAGGTGATCCGGCGGATTGCCACCACCGCCGTGAGCGGTTACCGCGACGGACTGCGCGCCATGCTGGACATGGACATCCTCGATCGCTACTACCTGCGTCTGGAACCGCAGCGCTACGTCAACAAGGTGCCGGGAAGCCTCGGGAAGGTCATTGCCTCCACCGCCCGCAAGGCACGGAAGCGAACCTCGGCCAGAGTCTTCGAACGGATCATGGAGATCGGGCCGGACGGACGCCTGCACCTCCGGGAGAACCCGCCACTGCTGCAGCACGTCGACGTCACCCACGAGGACGAACTCGTCCACGCGTTCCGCCAGTACCTCACCAGCGTCCCGGCCGACATCGCCGTGGTGCTGTCACACTTCGAGGTGACCGATGTCGCGTTGCGGGTGGTCGGGGTCGGAAGCGTGGGAACCCGAAGCTATCTCGTCATTCTGACCGGCCCGCAAGGGACACCGCTCATCCTCCAGGTCAAGGAAGCCAACCGGTCGGTCCTCGAGGAATACGGCCGCCGGCAGCAACCGGAGTCGGTGGCTGTCGCCGAGGCGGCACTGGGCCAGGGCATCCGGGTGGTCGCCGGCCAGCGGATCCTGCAGGCCATGTCTGACGTCTTCCTGGGGACGCTGCGGATCGGTGGCCGGGACTTCTATGTGCGTCAGTACCAGGACATGAAGGGTTCGGTGGAAACCGAAGGGCTCGACGCCGAGACTTTCGGCGACTATGTGGGCGCGTGCGCGTACTCCTTGGCACGCGGACATGCCCAGAGCGCCAACGGCTCGCTGTTGCGCGGCTACGTCGGCGGCGGCGATCCGGTGGTCGAAGCGATCCTCGAGTGGGCCTACGCCTACGCCGACAAGACGGTCGCCGATTTCGAGAAGCTCAAGGCGGCGGCGAAGGCCGGTCATATCGAGGTGGCGCCCGACCCGTTGCGGTGAGGTCCTGCGTGCTCCCGGGCCGTGTTGTTCAGTGCAGTCGGGCCTGCACAGCTTGGACGGTTTGCACCACCACCGCCGGGTCGTACAGCATCACGTTGTGACCGCTGTCGGCAATGACAGTGTTGCTCGCGTGGAGGGCGGCGGCCAGCATGTCGTTGGCCCGGTGGATCTGCGCCTGGGTGTAGTTCTCCGCTGTGAGCATCCGCGGTGGCACGAACTTGCCCGAACTCAGCACCGCGGCAGGGACACTCGGCAGGGGCGCGGCGCTCCCGATGCGGCGGAAGGCGTCGTCGTAGAGCACGCCTTCCCCGTCGGGGATGGGCGGCACACGGCCGTCGCGGTCGAACGCGGCGTTCTGCGCCGGACTCCCGACCTGGGGCAGAAACTCCGAAACCGGGTCGACCATCACCAGAGCGCTGACGAGTTCGGGGTGCGTCCGGGCCAACAGGTCGGCGATCAGTCCGCCATAGGAATGCGCGACCACCACGAACGGACCTGACAGCCGCGCTGCACCGATGAGCGCCACGATGTCGTCGACGTCGGCTGCGACGTCGTGTGGTTGCGGTATCGGCGTCGACCGGTCCGGCCCGTCCGGCCGGGTGTCCGGCCGGTCGTACGCGCACACCCGGCTGTGTCTGGCGAGTGTCGGCTGCACCGCATCGAGGCTGGGCCCGAGACGCGCTTGGTCGATGATGTCGTAGGGCGACGACCGGATCGGATCATCCAGCGGGACAGCGACATTCCAGACCTCGGCGTAGCTGCCCTTACCCGGGATGATGAACACCGGCGCCGAGTCGCTGCCCTGGCAATCCAAGAACAGCGAACGACCGCCGCCGACCTCGAACAAGCCGTACGGCGGTGGTGGTTCGGTGTGGTGCGCACAGCCGGCGAGAACCATCGCGGACAGGAGAAGAGCGATGCGGCGACGCTGCGTCATCACCGCGAGGCTACGCCCGGTCCGCGCCGGGCTGTGCAACCATTCAGAGTGGACGCAGGGCACCAAGCCTGCAGTCGTCAAGGAGCGGCCAATGCTGTGGTGCGACAGCTACCTGATCATCGCCGCCATCGTGGCGATGGCAACCTTCCTCGCAGCAGAGTGGTTCCGCGAGGAACACATTGCAGCACCGGACCATTCGGGTGTGATGTCCGCCGTCGCGGGCATGCTCTGGCCGGTGCTGCTCGTCGGCCTCTCTGAACTCGCACTGGTGTGGTGGGCGTTCCGTAAGGCCAGATACTCCTAGGCCGGCGTTTCCTCGGCGACGTCGCCCGGCGCCTTGTCCGGACGCAGCCCGCGCCAGCTCGGGTGGCGCAACCGGCCGTCGGAGGTCATCTCGCCGTAACGGACCTCGCCGACGAGTTCGGGCCGCACATAGGTGACGTCCTTGGTCTCCTGGCGCGGCAGCGGCGGGGAGAACGGCGACTGATCGGTATGAAGGCGCGCCAGAACGGCTTTCAGCGAGGCGAGGTCCTTGTCGGTGAATCCCGTACCGACCCGGCCGATGAAACGCAAACCACCGTCGTCCGGGATGCCGAGCAGCAGGGCGCCGATGCCGCTGGATCGTCCGCCCTCGCCCTTGCGCCACCCGCCGATCACCGCCTCCTGGGTGTTCCAGTTCTTGTCCTTGATCCACGCCGAGGACCGCTTACCCGGTAGGTACGTCGAATCCCACTTCTTGGCGACGACGCCCTCCCACTTCCGTTTTCGTGAGTACGCCAGTGCTTCCGGGCCGTCCCCGTCCAGCAGCGGCGGCACGATCAGAGCGGTGCCGGCCGCGAAGGTCTCCAGCAGGCGGCGCCGGTCGCGGTACTTCACCCGCAGCAGGGAACGGCCGTCGAGGCTGAGAATGTCGAAGGCCCAGAACTCGATTCGGCTTGCCCGTGCGCGGTTCTGCATCTCACTGAAGTTGGGCACACCGTTTGAGTCCAGTGCCACCACTTCCCCGTCGAGGATCACGTCGTGGTCGGCCAGAGCTTCGGCCAGCGACTGCAACTCGGGGTACTCGCGGGTGACGTCGCGTCCGTTGCGCGTCTGCAGGCGCAGCGTTCCGTGGTTGGCCTCCACGAGCATCCGGTAGCCGTCGAACTTGCCCTCGAAGGCCCACTGCTCCGACGTCATCCGGTCCACCGAGCCCAGTGTCGCCAGCATCGGCGCGAACTCTCCCAACCGCGACCGGGCCGGCGCCGGATCGGCGGGAGCGGACTGGTCCTTCATGCGGTGCGCCAGCCACTGGTCGCCGTCGGTCTGGATCAGCGCATAACGGCCGGAAATCCGGCTGCCGTGCAGATCGACGATCACCTCGCCACCCTTGGCGGAGTCGGGGACCCGGAATTTCTCGGCGGAGTAGGTGCCGGAATCCCAGACGACCACCTCGCCCGCGCCGTACTCGCCCTTGGGGATGGTGCCCTGGAAGGTGGCGTACTCCAACGGGTGATCCTCGGTGTGCACGGCCAGATGGTTGACCGAAGGGGTGTCGGGCAGGTTCTTGGGCACCGCCCAGGACACCAGCACGCCGCCACGTTCCAACCGGAAGTCGTAGTGCAGCCGACGGGCCCGGTGCTCCTGGATGACGAAGCGGTTGCCGTCGACGGAACCGCCGGCCCGCGCCGGAACCGGTTCGGGAGTCTTCGCCGGGTCCCGTTTACTGCGGTAGGTCTGCAGGGCGTCGGCGATCGGACCGTCCAGACCGGCCAGCAGATCGCCGTGTTCGGCGACGCGGTTCAGCACCTCCTCGTACTGGAGCTGGCCCAGATCCGGGTCGCTGATCTCCTCCCACGTTCGTGGCGCGGCGACGGTCGGAGTGGCACGGCCGCGCAGCGAGTAGGGGGCGATGGTGGTCTTGGCGGCGTTGTTCTGACTCCAATCCAGGAAGATCTTTCCGGCGCGCAGGCTCTTGGTCATGGTGGCGGTCACCAGGGTCGGCATGCTCTGTTCCAGTTGCTGGGCCACCCGCCGGGCCAGCATTGCCACACCGTCGCTGCGGATCGGTTCGGCCAGCGGCACGTACAGGTGCAGGCCCTTGCTGCCGCTGGTGAGCGGATAGACGGTCAGATCGATGTCGTGCATCAACTCCCGCACTGCGTGAGCCACCTCGCAGAGCTGAGTCATGGTGACGCCCTCGCCCGGATCCAGGTCGAACACCAGGCGGTTGGCCGGCCCCGGCCGGCCCCTGGCATCGAAAAGCCATTGCGGCACATGCACTTCCAATGCGGCCTGCTGCGCAATCCAGGCCAGGCCGATCGGGTCGTCGATGATCGGGTAGGTGGTGGCGCCCGATTTGTGCACCAGGGTTCCGCGGTGCAACCAGGCCGGTGCGGACTTCGCCAGCTCCTTTTCGAAGAAGGCCTTCTCCTCAACGCCGTTCGGCCAGCGCTTGCGGGTGGCCGGCCGGCCGGCGATGTGCGGAACCATGACCTCGGCGATTGTCGTGTAGTAGCGGAACACATCGGCCTTGGTCGTGCCGGTGGACGGGTAGAGCACCTTGTCGGGGTTGGTCAGCCTGACCAACGGCCCCGTCGTCGCTCCCGGCGGCCACACGTCGATCACCACGTCACGGTATTACCCGCTGATACCGTGGACCAATGATCCGGTTCGTCGCCGCGGGAATCTTTGCGGCCGCAGTGCTGACCGCGCCCGCGGCCGGCGCGGACCCCCAGATCCTCGTGCCGGGGTGCGACGGTCAGGTGGCGCAGTCCGGCGCATGCACCGCCAATCCGCTCGAGGGCTTCTTCGGTGACGCACTGGGAGCCAACCCGAACATCCCGCTGGGGCTCACCCCGCTGAACCAACCGGTGGTCGCCCCACTGGGCCCGGCGCCGCAGAACATCCCCGGCAACCTCCCTCTGGGCCCCACGCCCCCCAACGTGTCCGGGCGCTGAGACACCGAAAGATTCGGCGATTGCTGGGCATACTGGTCAAATGCGTTCCATCTGGAAGGGTTCGGTCGCCTTCGGTCTGGTGAACGTCCCGGTGAAGGTCTACAGCGCCACCGAGGACCACGACCTGAAGTTCCATCAGGTCCATGCCAAGGACAATGGCCGCATCCAGTACCGGCGGGTGTGCAGCGAATGCGGTGAGGTTGTCGAGTACCGCGACATCGCCAAGGCCTACGAGGCCGACAACGGCCAGACGGTGGTGATCACCGACGAGGACATCGCCACGCTGCCCGAGGAGCGCAGCCACGAGATCGAGGTGCTGGAGTTCGTCCCGGCCGGCGACCTCGACCCCATCATGTTCGACCGCAGCTACTACCTCGAGCCGGACGGCAAGTCGCCGAAATCCTATGTGCTGCTTGCCAAGGCGCTGGCCGAGACCGACCGCGTGGCCATCGTGCACTTCGCGTTGCGCAACAAGACGCGGCTGGCCGCACTGCGGGTGAAGGACTTCTCCAAGCGCAAGGTCATGGTCGTGCACACCCTGCTGTGGCCCGACGAGATCCGCGACCCGGACTTCCCGTCGCTGGACACCGATGTCGAAGTGCGGCCGGCCGAGCTGAAGATGGCCGGACAGGTGGTGGAGTCGATGTCCGACGATTTCCATCCCGAGCAGTACACCGACACCTATCAGGAGCAGTTGCAGGAACTGGTCGACGCGAAACTCTCCGGCGGCGAGGCGTTCGCGACCGAGGACAAGCCCGCCCGTCTGGACGAGACCGAGGACGTCTCGGACCTGCTGGCCAAATTGGAGGCCAGTGTCCGGCGGCGGCGTGAGGAGTCCGCCGCCCGGCAGCAGGCCGACGCTGAGCCGTCTGAGCCCGCCAAGAAGGCGCCGGCCAAGAAGGCGCCGGCCAAGACCTCCGCCCGCAAGGCCACCCCGCGCAAGGCACCGGCCAAGAAATAGAACGTGTTCCAATCGACGGGATGACGTGTTAAACACGTGAGGTGATCCTCGACAGATTCCGCCTTGACGGACAGGTCGCCGTCGTCACCGGCGCCGGCCGCGGGCTGGGAGCAGCCATCGCGGTCGCCTTCGCCGAAGTGGGCGCCGACGTCCTGATCTCCTCCCGCACCGGATCGGAACTAGAGGCCGTCGCCGCGCAGGTGGAGGCCGCGGGACGGCGCGCCCACATCGTCGTCGCCGACCTGGCCCAGCCGGAGGCCACCGCGGCGCTGGCCGGCCAGGCTGTGGAGGCGTTCGGCCGGCTCGACATCGTGGTGAACAACGTCGGCGGCACCATGCCGAACACGCTGCTGACCACCACGGTCAAGGACATGCGTGATGCCTTCACGTTCAATGTGCTGACCGCGCACGCGCTGACCGTGGCCGCAGTCCCGCTGATGCTGGAGCACTCCGGCGGCGGCAATATCATCAACATCAGCTCGACGATGGGCCGGCTCGCGGGCCGGGGCTTCGCCGCCTACAGCACCGCGAAAGCCGCTCTGGCGCACTACACCCGGCTGACCGCGCTGGACCTGTGTCCGCGGATCCGGGTCAACGCCATCGCGCCCGGGTCGATCATGACCTCCGCGCTGGAGATCGTCGCCTCCAACGACGCGCTGCGCGAACCGATGGAGAAGGCCACCCCGATGCGCCGCCTGGGCGACCCGGCCGACATCGCCGCGGCGGCGGTATATCTGGCCTCGCCGGCCGGCAGCTTCCTCACCGGCAAGATGCTCGAAGTCGACGGCGGTCTGATCGTCCCCAATCTCGACCTGCCCATCCCCGACCTGTAACCCAACTCCACGGAGGACCCATGCCCACCCGCGTCGCCCAGATCGGCACCGGAAACGTCGGAACACACGCGCTGCGCTCGCTGATCACCAACCCCGACTTCGAGCTCACCGGGGTCTGGGTGTCCTCGGAGGCCAAGGCCGGCAAGGACGCCGCCGAACTCGTCGGGCTCGACACCCCGACGGGCGTGATCGCCACCAACGACCTCGACGCCGTGCTGGCCACCAGGCCGGACTGCGCGGTCTACACCGCGATGGCCGACAACCGGCTGATGGAGGCCCTCGAGGACTACCGGCGCATCCTGGCCGCGGGTGTCAACGTGGTGGGCAGCGGTCCGGTGTTCCTGCAGTGGCCCTGGCAGGTGATTCCCGACGAGATGGTCAAGCCCATCGAAGAGGCTGCGCGAGAAGGCAATTCGAGCGTCTATGTCAACGGGATCGACCCCGGATTCGCCAACGACCTGCTGCCGCTGGCGCTGACCGGAACCTGCCAGAGCATCGAGCAGGTGCGCTGTATGGAGATCGTGAACTATGCGACCTACGACAGCGCGACGGTGATGTTCGACGTCATGGGCTTCGGAAAGCCGATGGACGAGATCCCGATGCTGCTGCAGCCCGGGGTGCTGAGCATCGGCTGGGGATCGGTGGTGCGCCAACTGGCCGCCGGCCTCGGTCTGGAACTCGACGGCCTGGAGGAGATGTACGTCCGCGAACCGGCGCCGGAGTCCTTCGACATCTCGTCCGGCCACATCGCCGAGGGCACCGCCGCGGCGCTGCGGTTCGAGGTCATCGGACTGGTGAACGGGGCGCCGGCCGTGGTCCTCGAGCACATCACCCGGCTGCGCGACGACCTGTGCCCGGAGTGGCCCCAGCCCGCCCAGCCCGGAGGCAACTACCGCATCGAGGTCACCGGCGAGCCCTGCTACGCGCTGGACCTGTGCCTGAGCAGCCCGAACGGCGACCACAACCACGCCGGCGTGCTGGCCACCGCGATGCGCATCGTCAACGCCATCCCCGCGGTGGTGGCGGCCAGGCCCGGTATCTGCACCACCCTGGACCTGCCACTGGTGACGGGCAGGGGCTTGTACGCTGCGACGTAAGGGATTTCACCGGGTCCTTGAACCACGCGGGAGGGACACCATGGCGCGCACGCTCCTCATGGTTCCGCTCATCGCCACCGCGGCCTTCCTGTCGGCTCCCCAGGCGGGGGCCGTACCGGATTGCACCGACACCGCACCGAACACCCGGACCTGCGTGACCCCCGGTCACACCGCGATCATCACCACACCCAATCCGGCGTTCACCAACCCGTGGCCCGGATGGGGATTCGGTTTCGGCACACCGGCATTCGGCCTGGGCGGCGGCCGCGGCGTCTGGATCGGCATCTGAGGGTGGTGAGCCTCGCGTCGAAGCGACCGGGGTGGTCACTGCTGGGACCGGCGTTCGTCGCGGCGATCGCCTACGTCGACCCGGGCAACATCGCGGCGAACGTCAGCGCCGGTGCGCGGTTCGGGTTCCTGCTGGTGTGGGTCATCGTCGCGGCCAACGTGATGGCCGGACTGGTGCAGTACCTGAGCGCCAAACTGGCACTGGTCACCGGCAGCACGCTGCCCGAGGCGGTGCGTGACCGGACCGGTACGGCGGGGCGGATCGGCTACTGGGCACAGGCCGAGTTGGTGGCCATCGCCACCGACGTCGCCGAGATCATCGGCGGCGCCATCGCCCTGCGACTGCTCTTCGGACTGCCGCTGGTGGTGGGCGGGATCATCACCGGACTGGTGTCGCTGGCGCTGCTCACCCTGGGCGACCGCCGCGGCCAACGGGTGTTCGAGCGGGTCATCACCGGGCTGCTGCTGATCATCACGATCGGCTTCATGGCCAGCCTCGTGGTCAACCCCCCGCCGCCCGCGGCGGTGGCGCAGGGACTGCTCCCCCGGTTCGACGGCGTGGACAGCGTGCTGCTGGCCACCGCCATGCTCGGGGCCACGGTGATGCCGCATGCGGTGTACCTGCACTCCGGGCTGGCCCGCGACCGCCACGGTCATCCCGCCGCCGGCCCCCGCCGCGCGCTGCTGCTGCGGGCCACCCGATGGGATGTCGGCATCGCCATGCTGGTGGCCGGCGGCGTGAATCTGGCCCTGCTGCTGGTGGCCGCGACCAACCTGCTCGGCCGCGCGGACACCGACACCATCGAGGGCGCCCACGCCGCGGTCGCCGACACCCTCGGCCCGACGGTGGCACTGTTCTTCGCCATCGGCCTGCTGGCCTCCGGTCTGGCGTCGACGTCGGTCGGCGCCTATGCCGGGGCGATGATCATGCAGGGCCTGTTGCGGACGACCTACCCGCTGCTTGCCCGGCGTCTCGTCACCCTGGTGCCTGCACTGCTGGTGCTGGCCAGCGGCGTCGACCCCACCCGGGCGCTGGTGCTCTCCCAGGTGGTGTTGTCGTTCGGGATTCCGTTCGCACTAGTCCCTCTGGTGCGCCTGACCGGCGATCGCCGGGTGATGGGCGAGGACACCAACAGCGGCCTTACGACCGCCCTGGCCTGGGCGGTTGCCGCGCTGATAGTCCTGCTCAACGCCGCACTGATCTGGTTGCTCATCACCTAGGCGAGAGATCTGCGTCACACACCCATCCAAGGCGATGACAGCTCCGAATCGCAGTCGTGGACACCGCAAAGACTCTTGTGGCAGCACCGATGACACCCGCGCTGTACCGCACCCGGGTCACCCATCTGCACCGGTCACCGGTCCAGCACTACGCCGAGCACCGCAGCTACGGCTGGTACGTCGACGTCGACGACCTGCCACGGCTGCCGTGGTGGCTGCGGCCGTTCTCGCGGTTCGAGGCCGCCGACCACTTCCACGGGGCGCCGGAGCAGACCCTGCGCCAGCGCGTAGACGCCGTCCTGGCCCGGCACGGCGTCCGGCTCCCGGGCGGGCGGGTGACCGCGCTGATCACTCCGCGCGTGCTGGGCCGGGCGTTCAGCCCGTTGAGCCTGTTCTGGTGCCACGACGCGGCCGGGGAGCTGCGCTGCGTGGTGGCCGAAGTCCAGAACCTCCGCGGTGACCGCACCGCCTACCTCCTGCCCGCCGCCGAGGACGGCCCCGCCGCGGTGTCCGAGGAACTGCGCCACGCACCCTTCGCCGGAGACGACGGCTACTTCCTGGTCCGGTTGCCGCGGCCCGACGAGAAACTCGATCTGACCGTTTCGCTGCACCGGGACAACCATGCGGCCCTGGTGGCGACCTGGCGCGGCGCCAGACGGCGGGCCTCCCTTGCACAGGTGTTGCTGTTGCAGTTCACACACCCTTTCGCCCCGCAGATGGCACGGCTCAGCTTGCGCGTCCAGCATCTCGTGCTGCGCTGGCACGGGCACCCGGCGGTCAAGCGCCCGGTTGCGGCGCAACCCGAACGCACCGCGCGACGGTCGGTCCGCAGCGCGGCATCCGGATGGGGGGCAAAGACCCATACCTGGGCGACGTCGTGACCGACCTCCTTGACTGTCCGGCTACGCTTCGGGGCGATGGCACCGTTTTTCCGAGGCGTGCGCCGGTGACCACCGCCGACCTCGACGCCCTGCTGCGCAGAGTGGCCCACCACGATTCGGCCGCGTTCGCGGAGTTGTACGACGCGACGCGCTCCCGCGTGTACGGGATGGTGTGCCGGGTGCTGCGCGACCGCGGCTACAGCGAAGAAACCACCCAGGACGTTTATCTGCAGGTGTGGCGCACGGCGGAGAGCTATGACCCGGCCTCCGGCAGTGCCCTGGCCTGGCTGCTGACCCTGGCGCATCGCCGGGCCGTGGACCGGGTCCGGTCCGAACAAGCTGCGACCCAACGCGATTCGCGCTACGGGGCGGCGACGGTGGAGCGTGATTCCGACGAGGTCACCGAAGCGGTGCTGTCCGGCGAGGATCGTCGCCGGGTAACGACCTGCCTGGACGGCCTGACCGACATTCAGCGCGAGTGCATCGAACTCGCCTACTACCAGGGCTTGACCTACGTCCAGGTGTCCGAGCGGTTGTCGGCCAACCTGGCGACCGTGAAATCCCGCATGCGTGACGGGCTGCGGGGTCTGCGCAATTGCCTGGGTGTGCGGTGAGGTTGCTGCGATGACTCAAACGTTCGACGACGATCTGCTCGAGCTCGCCGTTCCCTACGCCTTGGACGCAGTGTCCGACAGCGAGCGCGACGAGCTCGAGAGCCGGCTTGCGGCCGCTCCGCTGCCCCTCACCGACGCGTTCTACGACGAGGTGCGGGCGGTCCGCGAGACGATGGCCGTGGTGTCGGCCGCCGACGCCGAGGAACCCCCGGCCGCACTGCGCCGGCGACTGCTCGCCGCGGTGGCGGCCGATGTGCCCGACAACGTGCGGACTCTGCCGACGGCGCCCAGCTCAGGCCGGCGGTGGCGCACCACGATGCTGTCCGCAGCGGCGGCGGTCGCGATCGGCCTGGCGGCCGTGGGCGTCGGCCTGGCTCTTCGGCCGACCCCGCCGGCGCCTCAGTCCACCGCCCAGCAGGTGTTTGCCGCGCCCGACGTGCACACCGTCTCCGGCGCCATCCCGGCCGGCGGAACGGCGACGGTGGTGTTCTCCCGGGACCGCAACGCCGGGGTGCTGGTGATGAACGACGTACCGCCCCCGTCGCCCGGCACCGTTTACCAGATGTGGCTGGTGAGCCCGAAGGGTGCGTCGTCGGCCGGAACGATGGACGCCAAGGCGGTGTCGCCGTCGACCACCGCGGTCCTCGACAACCTCGGCGAGTCGACGAAACTGGCGTTCACCGTCGAACCGGGCAGCGGCTCGACACAGCCCACCGGCACGGTGATCGCCGAACTGCCGCTCAGCTGACCGCGGTGGCCGGCGCGCGGGACAGGGACTTCCGATTCGGGATCGGCTTGCGATCCATCAGGTCCGCCGAACGGCTGCGCGAGAAGGTGCGGCGGTTCTCCGATCTCGGCTACCACGTCGTCCACTTCCCCGACCACCTCGGCGCGCCCGCGCCCTTCCCGGCAATGGTGGCAGCCGCCGACGCCGACCGCACGATCCGGATCGGCACCTACGTGCTCAACGCCGCCTTCTACTCGCCGGCACTGCTGACCCGCGACGCGGCCGACGTCGACCTGCTCTCCGACGGCCGGCTGGAACTCGGCCTGGGCACCGGATATGTGCGTGAGGAGTTCGAAGCCGCCGGAATCCCCTATCCCAGCGCCGCCGACCGCGTCAGCCACCTTGGCCGCATTATCGAGTACCTCAAGAGCGTGATCCCCGATGTGCCCCTGCTGATTGCGGGCAACGGCGACCGGGTGCTCACGCTGGCCGCACGGCACGCCGACATCATCGGCCTCAGCGGGGGCAGCGCAGGGTCACGCGCCCCGGACCCGCTCGCCGATCGGGTCGCGCTCGTAAAGGCCGCTGCCGCAGAACGATTCGAGCATCTGGAACTCAACCTCGCCATCACCGCGGTTCCGGGCGACGACTCGGGAATTCCGGATCTGACGCTCACCCGCGCCTACGAACCCGGCAAGACCGATGACGAATTGCTCACCATGCCAAGCGTGCTCAGCGGATCACCCCGGCATATCGCCGAAACCTTGCTGGAGCGACGCGACCGCTACGGAATCAGCTATTTCACCGTGCAGGACTATCATGGCGAGTACTTCGCAGAAGTGATCAACGCACTGAGTTGACGTTTCCGGGATGACGTTTAATCGCCGCGGCAAGGGGAATAGTCCGGGTTCGGACTGAACGACATCCGGGACGACGACTCCGACGGCGAAAGGCGGTGACGAAAGTGCACCGAAGTGTCTCTGCAGCAGTGACCTCCCCGGGACGCGTGGCGTCCTGGATCCGCAAGGATTATCCGAAGGGCGCCCCGGAGCGCGGCCACAACTATCTGGTGGCGCTCTGCGGTATGGATTACGCCACTCGCTGACACTGCTTCGCTGCCCACCCACTGCGCGACGAGTGGCCGGTGGCACCGGTAAAGTTCCACACCTGCCGCCCTCGTAGCTCAGGGGATAGAGCACGGCTCTCCTAAAGCCGGTGTCGCATGTTCGAATCATGCCGGGGGCACGTCGGTTGTCCTGCCACCCCGGGGTGATGGTCGGACTTTTCTGACCGTCCCGGCGACCACCCCCGATTGGGGAATGAACGGTTGTCACACCGATCCGGCCACGAATCCCAGACAACGACCCGCGCACGTGGCGTGCCCCGCGGGCGGAGAACCGTCCTGACCGTCGTCGCGGTGCTCTGCCTGATCATCAGCGCGCTGGGGGTCGTGTTCCGCATCCAGCCGGTGTCGAGCATGCCGCGGCTGATCATCGCCGTCGGCGCAACGTTCATTCCGATCATCGCCCTGCTGGGGCTGCTGCTGGCGATCGCCTGCCGGCGCCGGATCTTGGCGGTCATCGGCGTGCTGCTGTTGATCGCGACGACGGTGGTTCAGATGTCCTGGTATTTCTTCGGCTCGCCGAAGCATGTGGACCGGGCCGCCGAGATCCGGATGCTGGCGTCGAACATCCGCTACGGAAGGGCCGAACCGGGCGGGTTCGTGGAGCTGGCGTCCCGGAACGCCGATGTGGTCTCGGTGGTGGAACTGACCCCGGAGGCCGTCGAAGGGTTCAAACAGGCCGGGATCGACACCACGTTCCCGTACTCGTTCCTCAAGCCCGGCGCCGGCGCGGGCGGTATCGGCATCTGGAGCCGCTATCCGATCGCTCCGGTGACAGCACCCGGGCACCGGGCGGTGAGCATGCCCGCCGTGCGGGTGCAGGTTCCCGGTGTTGAGCTTGAGCCGATCGTGGCCGCGGTGCACGTCATGTCCCCGCTCGCGGGCGATCAGAACACCATCGACGACTGGAGTCAGGGAATGGCCGGCGCCAAGGCTCAGCTGGCCAACTTCGCCCGCGAGGCCGGTCCGGCGGCGGTGCTGATCGGCGGCGACTACAACAGCACACCCAACATGCGTCAGTTCCGCGACCTGCTGACCAACGGCTACCGCGATGCCGTGGAACAGACGGGATCGGGCTTCGGCCCGACCTTCAAGGCCGATATCGCCCTTCCTCCGGTGATCACCATCGACCATGTCCTGACCCGCAACGCCTTCGCCTCGACGGTCAAGACCATCACCGTTCAGGGCTCCGACCACCGGTCGCTCCTGGTCACCGTCCAGGTGCCCCTCGAGCCGGGTGCCTGACAGTCGCCGTCAGCGCGCGGCCAGACTCTGGGCCACCGCGCGCAGCGGGTTGGCCACCGCCGAGACCGCCGCCGCCGAGGAGACCAGGTTCGACGCCGTCGTCAACAGATTCGGCGCCCCCTTGACGCCCGACCCCGGGCCGTACACATAGGCCGTCAGGGCATCCTCGAAACTCTCCAGCGCGGCAGCAGACGGCAGGTTCGTCGTCTCGCCGCGGGCCAGGAGGTCGTCATCCCGGCCGGCCGCGGTCGACGCATACGCCTTCAGTCTTTCCATGAGTGCCGCCGACGCCGCCGAGTCGGGGATGTTCCGGATCTCCCATGCCATTTGATGGATCGCCGCCGCCTGTTGCTCGACGGCGTTCTGTCCGGCCGTCACCGCGCCCCAGCTGATCGAGATGGCGAAGCCGATGAAAAAGGCGAAGGTGGCTGATATCCCCGTCAGCAGGTTGGCGGCCTGCTCACTGAGCTCCTCGCGCACGTCCTCGCTGAATCGTCGCCGCACCAGACGGCGGGCGCCGAAGCTCACCGCCAGGAAGACGGCGAACAGCACCGCGGCGATCGCCACCGGCGGCAGGGATGATCAGATCGCGCATCCGCGCAAACTAGCAAGGCGACACCGCCGCTGCCGCCATTCCCCCACTCTCTTAGTTGTAGTAACTTCGAGGCGGTGACGAACGTCTGGATTCTCGGCGGCTATCAGAGCGACTTCTCCCGCAACCTCACCCGCGAAGGCCACGACTTCGCCGATCTCACCCGTGAGGTCGTCGATCAGACTCTGGCCGAGGCGATGATCGACGCCGTCGACATCGACGTGGTGCATGTCGCGAACGCGTTCGGGGAGATGTTCGCCGGCCAGGGCCAACTCGGCGCCATGCCTGCCACCGTCCACGACGGACTCTGGGGCACCCCGGCCACCCGGCACGAGGCGGCGTGCGCCTCCGGCAGTGTCGCCGCATTGGCCGCCATGGCCGACCTTCGGGCCGGCCACTACCGCACCGCCCTGGTCGTCGGCCTGGAACTTGAGAAGACCGTGCCGGGCGACCTGGCGGCACAGCATCTCGGGGCCGCCGCCTGGACCGGCCACGAGGGCCAGGACGCCACCTACATGTGGCCCTACATGTTCAACCAGGTGGCCGAGGAGTACGACCGCCGTTTCGGCATCGACGACGCGCACCTGCGCGCCATCGCCGCGGTGAACCTCTCCAACGCCCGGCGCAACCCCAACGCTCAGACGCGCGAGTGGCGGGTTCCCGACCTGGCCGCCGTGGGCGACGACGACGAGATCAACCCGCCCATCGAGGGCCGTATCCGCCGCTTCGACTGCAGCCAGATGACCGACGGCGGGGCGGGCGTGGTGCTGGTCAGCGACGAGTTTTTGGCCGAGCATCCCGGCGTCCGCCCGATCGGGCGGATCGAGGGCTGGGGACATCGCACCGTCGGACTGGGACTGCGGCAGAAACTCGAGCGCGATGCCGGCAATCCCTACGTCGTCCCGCATGTGCGGTCCGCGGTGCAGGACGCCTTCGGCCGCGCCGGACTCGACATCGACGGCATCGACGGCTTCGAGGTGCACGACTGCTTCACTCCCAGTGAGTATCTCGCGATCGACCACATCGGACTGACCGGCCCGGGCGAGTCGTGGAAGGCCATCGAATCCGGGGACATCGAGATCGGCGGACGGCTGCCGATCAACCCCAGTGGCGGGCTGATCGGCGGCGGCCATCCCGTCGGAGCGTCCGGCATCCGGATGATGCTCGACGCCGCCAAGCAGGTCAGCGGGCTGGCCGGCGACTACCAGGTCGACGGAGCCCGCCGTTTCGGCACCCTCAACATCGGCGGAAGTACCGCCACCACAGTCAGTTTCGTCATCGGATCAACAGAAGAGGCCGCCTGATGGACGTCGAAGTCGTCGGAAAGTTCCTGTCCACCCTGCCCGAGGACGACGACCACCCGTACCGCACCGGTCCATGGCGGCCGCAGACCACCGAGTGGCGCGCCGACAACCTCACCGTCGTCGAGGGAGAGATCCCGGCCGACCTCGACGGTATCTATCTGCGCAACACCGAGAATCCGCTGCATCCGGCGCTGAAGTTCTACCACCCCTTCGAGGGCGACGGCATGCTGCAGATCGTCGGCTTTCGGGACGGAAAGGCGTTCTACCGCAACCGATTCGTCCGCACCGAGGCGTTCGAGGCCGAGCAGGAGGCGGGTGGTTCGCTGTGGCCGGGGATCGCCGAACCGCTGTCGCTGGCCAAGGCCGACCACGGGTGGGGCGCCCGCACCATGCTCAAGGACGCCTCGAGCACCGACGTCGTGGTGCACCGCGGAAACGCGCTGACGAGCTTCTACCAGTGCGGCGACCTCTACCGGGTGGACCCGTACAGCGGCGAGACCAAGGGCAAGGAGGACTGGAACGGCGGGTTCCCCTACGCCTGCGGCGTCTCGGCGCACCCGAAGGTCGACGAACGCACCGGCGAGATGTTGTTCTTCAACTACAGCAAGAAGGCGCCGTACATGCACTACGGCGTGGTCGACAAGAACAACGACCTGGTGCACTACGTCGACGTGCCCCTGCCCGGACCGCGGCTTCCGCACGACATGGCCTTCACCCGGAACTACGCCATCCTCAACGACTTTCCGTTGTTCTGGGAGCCGGAGTTGCTGGAGCGCGATCTGCACGTCGCACGACTGCACCGCGAGATGCCGTCACGCTTCGCGGTGATCCCGCGGCGGGGCGGTTCTTCCGGAGGGCAGGAGCGCAGCGACCGGGGAATCGGCGTCGGCGAGGTGATGTGGTTCGAGGCCGACCCGACGTTCGTGCTGCACTTCACCAACGCCTACGAGGACGGCGACGAGATCGTGCTCGACGGCTTCTATCAGGGCGAGCCGGAGCCGGGGGACGACGGCACCGGCACCAAGTGGCAGCGGGCGTTCCGGTTCCTCGCGCTGGACCGGATGCAGACCCGGCTGCACCGCTGGCGGTTCAACCTCCGGACCGGGGAGACCCGCGAAGAACCGTTGAGCGAGAACATCTCCGAGTTCGGCATGATCAACGCCACCTATGGCGGGGAGCCCTACCGCTATGCCTACGCCGCCACCGGCAAGCCGGGTTGGTTCCTGTTCGACGGCCTGATCCGCCACGACGTCGTCACCGGAAACGAGGAACACATCTCCTTCGGCGAGGGTGTCTACGGCAGCGAGACGGCCATGGCGCCCCGGGTGGGCAGCCGCGGCGAGGACGACGGCTACCTGGTGACGCTGACAACCGACATGAACGCCGATGCGTCCTACTGTCTGGTGTTCGACGCCGCCCGGATCACCGATGGACCGGTGTGCAAACTGCAACTGCCCGAACGGATTTCCAGCGGAACACATTCTACCTGGGTGGCCGGCTCGGAAGTGCGGCGCTGGCGCGAGACCGATTCGGCGGCGCAGGCCGTCGGCCTGTAGTGCCACAGGAGGACCGTCCCACCAAGCTGGAGTCCGGCGACACCAATGCCATCGGGCGCATGCTCGGGGTGCTCGGCGACGAGTGGAATCTGCTGATCATCCAGCAGGCCGTGATGGGGGCCGCTCGCTACACCGAGTTCATGTCCCGGCTGCCGATCTCCAATTCCGTTCTGTCCAAACGTCTGCGGATGCTCGTCGAGGAGGGCCTGCTCACTCCCGACTACGCGACCACCGCCCGCAGCCGGTCGCTGTGGCCCGTCCTGGTGTCGATATGGCAGTGGGAGCGGGTGTGGGTGACCGAGCATCAGGAACTTCTGCCCGCCATGCGGCACGCCCGATGCGGGCAGCTGTTCTCCCCACTGATGCGCTGCACTTCGTGCGGCGCGACCGTCGGCGACGACGGAATCGAACTCGCGCTCGGCCCGAGCGGGCAGTGGTCGCGGTTCGCGCCGACGGCCACGACGCGACGGCGATCGGAGTCCGACGCGACGGTGCGGCAGGCCGGGCTGTTCCCGCAGACCATGTCCGTCCTGGGCAACAGGTGGGCGGCGGCGCTGCTGGTCTCGGCCTTCCTGGGCACCACCCGCTTCACCGACTTCCAAGCGCAGCTGGGCATCCCGCCGAGCCTGCTCACCGAGCGGCTGCAGACCTTCGGCGATATCGGTGTGCTGAGCGCCGTTCCGGCCGACGGATCCGAGCGCGCCGCCTACCGGCTGTCGGGCAAGGGCCGCGCGCTGGCCGGCGTGCTGGTGACCGCACTGCAGTGGGCGCAGAGGTGGTTCGCCGCACCGGACGGCGCGGCCGTGCTTGTTCGCCACCGCGACTGCGGCAGCGTGCTGGGCGCCGAACTGGACTGCGACCGGTGCGGGGAACGGCTCTCCGGCGCCCAGGTCGACGTCACGTCGGCGGAAGCAGCTGGAATCCCTTGAGGATCTCGCCGGTGTCCTTCTGGTACGTCGGATCGTCGGGCTTGATGGTCTGCACCGTCACCGTCGCGACGTAGTTCGCATCACCGGCCCGGTAGACCGTTCCCAGCGAGGTCGCCTTGCGGGGCGGGATGGGGGGGATCTTGGGAGACAGCTTGATCTCGGGGGTGGTGTAGGTCGAAGACAACGCCGGAGCGCCACAGACTTTCGTCGCCGTGCTCGTCACATCGGTGAGGTTGAGCTTCTTGGTCAGCTGCTCCTGCTGCGCCTGCAGGATCTGGTCGGGCTTGCCGAGGTCGCCGGCCACCTTCTGCAGCGTCACCACCGCGTTGGGGGTGAAGCCGTCGGCGGTGAGTGCCTCGTTGCGGATGGAGAAACGGATCTGCTCGGAGTCCATCTTGGTGCTGCGCTCCCAGCCGGGGGGCACCGGAATGCGCAACTTCGGCTCCTGGTCGGTGCGCGTGGGGATGTCGGTCAGCGCAGCCGACACCGTCTCACACTTGTCGGCGGTGGGTTTGCTGCTCGAGCACCCGGCGATGGTGATCGCCAGCGCGGTCACGAGCGCGGCGGCGAGCACCGGTTGGACACGTCCTTGTGTGCGCATCTACTTCCCTTCGAAACCCGCCACAGCCTACCGGCGGATGAACCGTCCGCCGGTCACCTGCTGACCAGCGTCGACACCACGGCCCACGCCGAACAGCCCACCACCCCGGCGATACAGACCGCGCCGATGTAGAACCCGTAGCCGACCCCCACCGGGCCCGTGACACCTGTGCGCAGGTACCACCAGGCAAGTACCCCGACGAGCACCGAAACCACCAGCGCCGCCACTGCGGCCGGCCGCTGGGTGAGACCCCGGGCCACCATGGCGCCGAGGACGATCAGCACCGAGGAGAGCAGAACGATCAGCTGCCCGGCACCGAACCGCGCAGGCAGTGTGATGCTGCCCAGCGTGCCGCCGATCGCGCTGGCCCTGCCGCCGCCGTCGGCCGAGGTGGTGAGCCACGGCAACCAGGAGCTCACCGTCAGGCCTGCGGCGAACATCGCCACCAACCAGCCGGGTTGCAGGCGTGCCATGACCGGAAACCCTAGCGGTTGCGGTCCGCAGGCCGCTTTTCGAAGTAGCGTTTGCCCATGCGCGGTCACATCATCGTCTTCGGTGACGACGCGCTCGCGATGCGGATCATCGACGAGCTCAGCGACGCCGAGTTGTCGGTGGTCCCGCTGACCAAACCCAACGGTCTGGAAGCGGCCGGGGTGGCGAGCGCCCACGCGGTGATCGCCGCCTCCGGGGACGACGCGGTGAACCTCGAGGTGGCTCTGCTGGCGCGGCAGGCAAGCCCCGAGGTGCGGGTGGTCGCCCGGCTGTCGAACAGCGTTCTGTACCAAGCGATGACCGGTGGCATCGGGCCCGGCGCCGTGCTCGACGTCGCCGATCTGGCCGCGCCCTCGGTGGTGGAGGCGCTGCTGGGACGGACGGCCCACACCATCACGGCCGGCGGTGTGGATTTCGTCGTCGCGACCGACACCGCGCCGCATGACGGCACCCTGCGACAGCTCTACGGCCGGCTTGCACCCGTGGCGGTGATCCGCGGCGGCAACGCCCCTGCGCCAGGCGAGGTCATCGCCTGCCCCCGCCTGGACGAAGAGATCTACCAGGGCGACAACACCACCCTGATGGGGCAGGCCGACGAACTGACCGCCCAGGGGCTGCGGGCCGGCGGCCCCGGCGAGGGGCCGGTGCACCGATCCGCCCCGGTGCGGGCCTTCGACAGTGCCCGCGCGTTCCGCGACGACCTCAACCCGATGTTCTATCGCGCCGTCGCCGTGGCGGTGACGCTGCTGGTCGTTTCGACACTGCTCTTCCGGTTCGGTTACCGGCCGCGCATGGGCTGGGTGGACGCACTGTCGTTCGCGACCGAGACCATGACCACCGTCGGCTACGGCGAGTTCCACCTCCTCGACCAGGCGCTGTGGCTCCGGTTATGGGGAGTCGTGCTGATGCTCAGCGGGATCGGGATGATCTCGGTGACCGTCGCCTTCATCGCCGACGTGCTGTTGTCGCGGCGTCTGTCCCAGGCGGCCAACCGGCAACTGGTCAGCCATCTGCGCCGCCACTTCGTCGTCGTGGGCCTCGGGTCCTTCGGTGTCCGGGTGGCCAGCATGCTCAAGGACAACGGGCACGCCGTCACCGTCATCGAACGCAACGAGAACAACCGCTACATCTCCGAGATCGAGCAGCTGAAGATCCCGGTGATCGTCGGCGATGCGACCCTGCCCACGACGCTGGCCGCAGCCCGCGCCGACTGCGCCCGCGCCGTGGCCGTTCTCACCGAGGACGACATGGTGAACATCGAGACCGGCCTGGTGCTGCGTCAGATGACCGGCTCCGCACCGGGCACCCGGACGCCGATCGTGTTGCGCATCTACGACAAGGCGCTCGGCACCGCCGTCGGTCACCGGCTGGACTTCAACCACGTGCGGTCGACCGTCGACCTGGCCACACCGTGGTTCATCGGGGCCGCGATGGGCCTGGACGTACTGGGCACCTTCTCGGTGGGCCAGCAGTCCTTCATGGTGGGCGGCGTGGTGGTGCAGCCCGGCAGCGAACTCGACGGGATGCGGATCCGCGAGCTGTCCACCCAGACGCGCGTGATCGCGATCGCGCGCGGAGACAGCCCGCCGGAGTTGTACCCGCACCTCGACACGCGATTCGAGGCCTCCGAGACCGCCTATCTCGTCGGCCCGTACCACGAACTTCTCCGCACGCTGCGCACGGGCCAGTCGGGCCATCCCCGCCGGGCACGCCCGCCACTGAGCATCGCCGAGGGACTGGGGCTCAGCGATCCGTTCTAGAGACACCCAGCACGGCTAGAGCGTTGTCCTTCAGGATCATCGGCAGCACGGCCGGATCGATGTGTAGGGCGTCGAAGTCCCGCCGCCACCGCTCGAGGGTGATGTAAGGATGGTCGGTGCCGAACAGCGCCTTGCTTCTCAGTTGCCGGCCCAGCGCCCGAATGAGTTGCGGCGGAAAGTATTTCGGCGACCACCCGGACAGGTCGACAAAGCAGTTCGCCTTGTGCGCGGCGATCGCGATCTGCGCGTCCACCCACGGCACCGCCGGGTGTGCCATCACGATGGTCAGCTCGGGGAAATCCGCGGCGACGTCGTCGAGCAGCATCGGGTCGGAGTAGCGCAGCTTGATGCCGTACCCCCCGGGCAGCGCGGATCCCAGGCCCGTCTGCCCGGTGTGGAACAGCGCGGGCACGCCGGCGGCGGCTATTGCCTCATACACCGGATAGAACCTGCGGTCATTGGGTTCGAAACTCTGCAGGCTCGGATGGAACTTGAATCCCCTCACACCGTAGTCATCGGTGAGCTCGCGTACCCGGCGCACCGCGTCGCCGCGCCACGGGTCGACGCTGCCGAACGGGATCAGCACGTCGTTGTTGCGGGCCGCGCCCGCGACGAGCTCCTCGATCGAGTTGGGAACGTGCCCTGAGGCCGTGCGGGCGTCGACGGTGAACACCACCGCCGCGGTGTTGTGCCGGCGGTACTGCTCGGCCAGCTCATCGACCGTCGCCGCGTGAACCGGATCGAGTTTGAAATACCGCCCGGTGGCCTCGGCGAGATCGGGGGCGTAGGCGCCGTGGCCGTGGGAGTCGACCTCCACGTGAGTGTGCATGTCGATGGCGTCGACGGCGTCGAAGTCGATGCCGTATTCGTACCTGTCAGCCACGAGAATCAGGCCGAGGCAAAGGTTGTGACGAAACGGTTCAGTGACTCCTGGATGTCGCCGCGCAGCGCCGCCGCGACGATCATGCCGATCGGCCCGAACAAGGCGGGACCGCCGAGATGGACGTCCATGGTGACGACCGAGGCGGCCCCGCCCGTGTCACCCGGGCGGACCTTACCGATAAGTTTGACCTTCACACCGCCGACACCGATGCCGTTGAGCGTCATGGTCTCCGGCGGCTTGAAATTGACGATGGTCCACTTGATCCGGTTGGGCATGCCCTTGACCTCGACAATGGACTCCACGACGGAGCCCTTGTCGAGGTTCTCGGGCAGCTTGGAACGCCAGACCCGGTGAATGGTGAGCCATTCGGAGTACCGGGACAGGTCGGAGGCGTGCTGCCACGCCTCCTCGGGCGATAGCGGAACGTCTACGGAAACCGAGACCTTCGCCATCGTCGGGACTTACTTGCCGTCGACCTTGTCGGCGACGTTCTCGGCGGCGCCCTTGACGGTCTCGGCTGCGTTGGTGGCGGCGTCCTTGACGGTGTCGGCGGCGCCTTCGGCGGCGTCCTTGGCGGTGGTGGCGGCGTCGGCGACCTTGTCGACGGCGGTGTGGGCGGCGGCCTGGGCCTTGTCGATGGTCTCGGAGAACTTGCCCGAGGTCTTCTCGTCGATGAAGTCGCCGGCCTTGTCGATCGCGCCCTCGACCTTGTCGACGTTCTCACTGATCAGGTCCTTGGCCTTCTCGATGTTCTCGCCGAGAGCCTCTTTGGCCTTGTCGATGAAGGACATGTGTTCACCCTTTCCTGGTGCACTGGTGGAGCGGTCGGCGCCCGTTCGCCGGACGACGTCCCGGCGTCAATTTACGCACCCTAGTCCGCCACCCGCCACAGCAGCCTGGGTTCCCGGAGGACCCTGCCCTGGATCCACCAGGACGCCTCGATGAGAGCGGCGGCCACCAGACCGATCAGAACCGACCCTGCGGTGAGCTTCACGTTGCTGGGGTCCAGCATGAACTTTTCCCGCGCCAGCGGCAGTGCGAAGATCGCGACGTAGCCCAGTGCCGAAGCGGCGACGAGGGCGATCCGCCACCACTGGTAGGGACGGGCCACCACGGCCAGCACCCACACACCCCCGATCAGGAGGGTGATCAGTGCGCCTGTCGACGCCTGCATCTGCTGCGCATCGCTGCCGTGACTACCCGGGTAGCCAAGCAGATAGGACAGGAATGTGGTCGACCCGATGATGGCACCCGATGGCAGGGCCGAGGTCATCACCCGGCGCACGAAGCCGGTGCGGGCCCGTTCGTTGTTGGGCGCCAGAGACAGGATGAAGGCCGGGATTCCGATGGTGAACCAGGCGGCGATGGTGACGTGGATGGGCTGGAAGGGATACAGCAGCGGATCGGTGTGGCCGAAGTGCGAGATCAGGCCGGCCAGGCCCACCAGCAGCGCCAGCAGCACCGAGTAGACGGTCTTGGTGAGGAACAGGTTCGAGACGCGTTCGATGTTGCCGATCACCCGCCGGCCCTCGCCGACCACGTAGGGCAGCGTGGCGAACTTGTTGTCCAGCAACACGATCTGGGCCACCGCCCTCGATGCCGGGCTGCCCGAACCCATCGCCACGCCGATGTCGGCGTCTTTGAGCGCGAGGACGTCATTGACGCCGTCGCCGGTCATCGCGACGGTGTGGCCACGGGATTGCAGCGCGTGCACCATCGTCCGCTTCTGGTCCGGACGGACCCGGCCGAAGGTGGTGTACGTCTCCATCGTGTCGGCCAGCGCGTCGGGGTCGGTGGGCAGTTCCCGAGCGTCCAGGGTCTGACCCTGCAGGCCGAGTGACCCCGCCACCGCACCCACCGAGACCGCGTTGTCCCCGGAGATCACCTTGACCGTGACATGTTGGGAGGCAAAGTATTCCAAGGTGTCGCGGGCGTCCGGGCGCACCCGCTGCTCGAGCACCACCAGGGCGACCGGAGTGACCCGCCCGGGTGCGCCGGGAGCATCGACGCGGATGTCCGACGAACCCAGCAGCAGCACCCGCAGTCCCTCGGCGCCGATCTTCTCCGCCTCGGCGGCCGCCGGGGAGCCGGGTTCGGCCAGGACGTCGGGTGCGCCGATCACCCAGTTTCCGTGCTCGCCGTAGGAGGCGCCGCTCCACTTGGTGGCCGACTTGAACGGGGCCGTCGCCGTCGCGGTCCAGCCGGGGCCCTTCGGGTAGGCCTCGCCGATGGCCTGCATGCTGGCGTTGGGCCGGGCATCGTCGGCGGCCAGCGCCCCCAGCACCGCGCCCACCTGGCTCTCGGTGACCTCCGCCAGCGGCTTGGCTTCCGACAGTCGCATGCCGTTCTCGGTCAGGGTGCCGGTCTTGTCCGCACAGACGACGTCGACGCGGGCCAGTCCCTCGATGGCGGGCAGTTCCTGCACCAGACACTGTCGCCGGCCCAGGCGCACCACCCCGACGGCGAAGGCGATCGACGTCATCAGCACCAGGCCCTCGGGGACCATCGGGACCAGTGCGCCGACCATCCGCAGCACCGACTCCCGCCAGCCCACATTGGTGAGGAACAGCTGGGTGTAGATGACCAGCAGGCCGGTGGGCCAGAGCAGATAGGTGATGAACTGCAGGATCTTGTTGATGCCGCTGCGCAGTTCGGACTTCACGAGCGTGAACTTGCTGGCCTCCTCGGCCAGCCGCGCGGCGTAGGCCTCGCGGCCGACCTTGGTCGCGCGGTAGGCGCCGGTGCCGGCGACCACGAAGCTGCCCGACATGACGGTGTCGCCGGCTGCTTTGGCGATCGGGTCGGCCTCACCGGTCAGCAGGGACTCGTCGACCTCCAGCGTCGTGGCCTCCAGCAGTTCCCCGTCGACGACGATCTGGTCCCCCGGGCCGAGCTCGATCACATCGTCGAGCACCACCTGGTTGGGCGGCAGTTCGGCGGTGCCCGACTGGCGTCGCACCCGGGGCCTGGCCTGCCCGACGATGGCAAGGCTGTCCAATGTCTTCTTGGCGCGCAGCTCCTGGATGATCCCGATGGCGCTGTTGGCGATGATCAGCAATCCGAACAACCCGTTGATCAGGGATCCGGTGGCCAGCACGATCATGAACAGCACACCGAGGATGGCGTTGATCCGGGTGAAGACGTTGGAGCGGACGATGTCGCCGACACTGCGCGACGCGCGGCTGGGGACGTCGTTGGTCTTTCCCTGGGCGACCCGCTCGGCGACCTCGGCGTCGGAGAGTCCGGTGGCGATGCTGACAGTCATCGGGTGAAGGTCCCCATTCGGTCTTGGTTGAAGTACTCCAGCACGAGCCGGTCGCCGGCGAACGTGGCCTTTGAAACGCTTCCGGCAGGGGCGTTTTCACTCGTCACGTCGAAGGTGAAGACTTCGCCGTCCCAGTGCTTGAGCGGAAAGGCCTGCCGTTTGGGGCCGAGCGTCAGGGTCAGCGTTCCGCCGGCGTCGGTGACAACGGCCGGACCCCAGTAGTCGTTGGCGTAGGTGCCGACGTAGGACGGCAGCGAGCGCGGCGGCGGCGAGGTGGCCGGCGCCGGCTTGCCGGCCAGTTCGCCGAAGGGACGGTCCATTCCCTCGAACGCGTGGGCGTAGAGCGTGCGCCAGTCCTCCCTGACCTGGCCGAACTGGACGAGGTCGGCGAACTCGGCCGTGAGTGTCTCGGGTACGCCGATCGGGACGGCGTTGGTCAGGGCGACGATGGCCACGTCCGCAGAGGGAATCATGACGAAATTCGTTGCGGCGCCGAGTTCGAAGGCCCCGGAGTGGCTGAACTGCATCCGGGCTGCGGAGGAGGTGCCGATGTTGAAGCCGTACCCGTAGAAGCCGGAACGCATGTCGGGCTGGCTGGGTGGGTTGGACACCATCTGCGGGGTAAGGGCGGGCAGCAGGGCGGTGGGTTCGACGACCGTGGCGCCCTCGTAGGTGCCACCGGCCAGCATCATCGCCAGCCAGTGCGTCATGTCGTTGACCGAGGCGCTGACCCCGCCGGCCGGGGATTGGGCGTCGGCGTCCCGGGTGTAGCGCGCTTGGTAGCGGCCGTCGACCCGGACGTGCCCGACGGCTTTGTTGGGCCGGCCCTGATAGTCGGTGAAACGGGAACTGGTCGAGGCCATACCCAGCGGCCGGTAGATCACCTCGTCGCTGAGGTCCTCCCACGGTCTGCCGGCGGCGGCCGCCACCGCCTCGGCGGCGGCGGTGACGCCGAAGTTGGTGTAGGCGTAGGAGGTTCGAAACGATGCCAGCGGAAGGTAGCGCAGCCGGGCCAGCACCTCCCGCCGGCCGTAGCCGAGGTCCTCCAGCAGATCGCCGGCGTGATCGGGCAGCCCCGACCGATGCGCGAACAGATCGGCGACGGTCAGCATCCTGCTGACGTCGGGGTCGGACAGCGCGAACCACGGCAGATGCGCCTGGATCGGGGTGTCCCAGCCGCTGACGGCGCGGGCGCCGACCTGGTGGGCCACCACGGTGGCGGCTATCGGCTTGGACAGCGAGGCCAACTGGAAGACGGTGTCGGCGTCGACCCTTTCCGGCTTTCCGGCCTCACGCACCCCGAAACCCTTGGCGTACAGCGTTTTTCCACCGTGGACGACGGCGACGGCCATGCCGGGGATACCGGAGGACGTCATCAGGTCGCTGATCAGGCCGTCGAGCTTGGCGACGGCGTTGTCAACGGCGTTGTCGGGCAACGGCATGGCAGCCACCAGGGGCGGCGGCTCATCGGACAGTGTCCGTGCCGGCGGAGTCGCCGGTGCGCTGCAGGCGGCGGTCGCGAGGGCGACGAGGAGCAGCGCCGACGCGCGGCGGGCTCCGGTCAAAGCCGCCACCAGGTCTGGACCGACGCCGCCCGACCCTGGCCCGGCGCCACCCGGCCGCCGGGCCGGGGCACGGCGATGTCCACGGCCGCCTCGACCGCGGCCTCGATCAGCCGGTCGGCCGGCTCCGACCACGGGTGCGGCGCCAACCGGAACGTGCACCAGTGGATCGGCACCAGGACCCCGCCCGGTGCGTCGCCGTTGAGATCGCGGTGGGCCCGGACCGCTTCCTCCGGGTTCATGTGGATGTCGGGCCAACTCTTGTTGTAGGCGCCGATCGGCAGCAGGGTCAGATCGAACGGGCCGTGCTGGGCCCCGATGTCGGTGAAGGTGGTGGTGTAGCCGGTGTCCCCGCCGAAGTACACCCGGTGCTGCGGGCCGGTGAACACCCAGGACGACCACAGGGTGTTGTTCCGGGACAGGAAGCGCCCGGAGAAGTGCCGGGCCGGTGTGCAGGTCAGGGTGAGGTCGTCGATGGTGTAGCTGGAACCCCAGTCGAGTTCGACGATCCGCTTCGCCGGGATGCCCCACTCGCGCAGGTGCGCGCCGACACCCAGCGCGGTCACGAAGACCGCGCGCTGGGTGCGGGACAGCTTGCGGACGGTGTCCATGTCCAGATGGTCGTAGTGATCGTGGCTGATGACGACGGCGTCCAGCGCCGGCAGCGCCTCGAGGTCGAGCGGCGGCGGGTGCAGCCGCTGGGGGCCGACGGTTTTCGACGGCGAGCAGCGTTCGCTCCAGACCGGGTCGGTGAGCAGCCGGTAGCCGTCGATCTCCACCAGCGCGGTGGCGTGGCCGAGCCAGGTGACGGCCAGCGGTGCGGCCGCCGACCGGGGTGCGGGATCGGCCAGGGGGATCGGCTTTCTGGGCCGGCTCTCCGAGTTGCCGGAGAACATCTCGAAGAGGACCAGCCGGTTCTCCTCGGCGTCGAGCTTGACGGCCGTGGAGGGTTCGAGGTTGTGGAACACCCCGTCGCGGTAGTTCGGCGACCCGCTCGCGACGGCCCGGATGGCGGCCGGCCCGGCTCCGAGCGCGGCGGGCGTTTCACGCAGGGCGCGCAGTGCCCAGCCTCCGGCGGCCAGCGACGCGGTGCCGGCGGCCACCCGCAACGCGGCCTTGCCGCTGGGCAGCAGCCCGGTGACGTCGGGGAGGCGGGGCACCGCTCAGGCTCCCTGGAACCTCGCGGCCCGCTTCTCGAAGCGGGCCACCTGGGCTTCGATCACGTCCTTGCTGCCCCACGCCTTGTCGAACAGTTCCTTGTGCAGATCGCTCTGATCCTCGTACGCGCCGTCGTCGTTGAGGACCCGTTTGGAGTGTCGCAGCGACAGCGGCGCGAACCCGGCGATCTCGGCGGCCCAGGCCTGGGCGTCGGCGAGCGTCCCGATCCGGTTGGCCATGCCGGTCATGAGCGCGGTGTCGGCGTCGAGTTTCTCGGCGGCGAGCAGCATGGCCCGGGCCCGACCGTATCCGGCCAGCGATGCGAGCCGCCGCACGCTCCAATTGTCCAGGGCCAGACCGTATCTGGCGATCGGGAACTGGAAGTAGGCGCCGGGTGCGACGACCCGAAGGTCGCAGACCATCGCCAGCTGCACGCCGGCGCCGATGGCCGGGCCGTTGATGGCGGCGATCACCGGGACGGGCACGGCGTCGATCGCCTTGTTGAGCGCGATCGCCTTGTCGGGGAAATCGGCGGCGAATACGTCACCGGAGAGATCGGCGCCCGCGCAGAACACGGTGCCGGCGCCGGTCAGCACGATGGCGCGGACGTCGTCGGCGGCGGCCTTCTCGACGGCGTCGCGCAGGGTGTCCACCAGCTCCGAGTTGAGTGCGTTGCGCCGTTCCGGACGCTGCAACTCGATGGTCGTGACATCCCCGACGCGCTCGATACCGATCATGGCTTGAGCCTACTGGCCGGTTTCCGGCCCGGGCCGCTGGCCGTGGGCCGCCGCCAGCAGCGCACACACCTCCTCATCCGAGGTCTGGCCGAAATCGTCGTAGCCCTGGCCGACGGCCATGAAATCCCGGGGTGCGACGAGGCAGACCACCTCGTCGGCGACCGTGGCCAGCGAGGCAAGGGTGTCGGGTGCGCCGATCGGTGCGGCGATGACCACGGTTTCGGCACCCCGGGCGCGGGCGACCAGGGCCGCGGCCCGGGCGGTGGCGCCGGTCGCGAAGCCGTCGTCGACGATCAGCACGGTGCGCCCGGTGGGGTCCAGACCGGGCCGTCCGCCGCGGTATCGATCGACCCGGCGTTGCAGTTCGGCACGCTGCTGCGCCTCGACGGCCGCCATGTCGCCGGGGTCCAGCCCGATGCGACGGAGCACGACGTCATTGAGCACCTTGACACCGCCTTCACCGATGGCGCCGAATGCCAACTCGGGTTGGAAAGGCACGCCGAGCTTGCGGACCACCAGCACGTCCAGCGGGGCGTGCAGGGCGGCCGCCACCTCGTAGGCCACCGGCACGCCGCCGCGGGGCAGGCCCAGGACCAGCACATCGCGGTCGCGATAACGGCCGAGCGCCTCCACCAGCCGCCGCCCGGCCTCGGTCCGGTCGGCAAATCGCTTCATGGTTTGATTCTGCGCCGCCCGGCGACGGTGCGGGACGCCAGTCCCGAAGAGAAGCCGGGCCAATCGTGTCCAGTGTCGCGCAGGAGCGACGGTGGACATCGAGCGTCGCGCTGGAGCGACGATCGGCGTCTAGGCGAGCGAGTCGATCCAGGCCCGGTGCAGCGCGGCGTACCGCCCGCCGGCACCGATCAGGGCGTCCGGTGTGCCGTCCTCGATCACCCGCCCGTGCTCGAGCACCAGCACCCGGTCGGCGACGGCCACCGTCGAGAGCCTGTGGGCGATGATCAGCGCGGTGCGGCTGGCCAGCACGGTGCGCAGCGCCCGCTGCACCAGCCGTTCGCTGGGAATGTCCAGGGACGAGGTCGCCTCGTCGAGGATGAGCACCGCCGGATCGGCGAGGAACGCCCAGGCGAACGCGACGAGTTGACGCTGGCCGGCCGAGAGCCGGCCGCCGCGCTTCGCGACGTCGGTGTCGTAGCCATCGGGCAGTGCGGCGATGAACTCGTCGGCGCCGACGGCCGCCGCGGCGGCGCGCACCTCGGCGTCGGTGGCGTCGGGGCGGCCGAAGCGAATGTTGTCGGCCACGGTGCCGGAGAACAGGAAGTTCTCCTGGGTCACCATGACGACGTGCCGGCGCAGGTCGCTCTGCGCGATGTTGCGCAGATCGACCCCGTCGAGGGTGACCGACCCCGCGGTGGGGTCGTAGAAGCGGGCAATCAGCTTGGCGATGGTGGTCTTGCCGGCACCGGTGGTGCCGACCAGCGCGACGGTCTGCCCGGCCGGCACATCGAGCGTCATCCCCGACAGCACCGGACGGTCCGGGGCGTACTCGAAATGCACGTCGTGCAAACCGATTTCGCCGCGCACGGCCGTCAGGGGTACGGGCCGGGGCGGGTCGGCGATGACCGGCTGGTGGGCGAGAACCCCGGCGATCTTCTCCAGCGCCGAGGACGCCGATTGGAAGGTGTTGAAGAACTGGGAGATGTCCTGCATGGGTTCGAAGAACATCCGCAGATACAGCAGGAACGCGGTGAGCGTGCCGATGGTCATCTGGTCGCGCATCACCCGGTAGCCGCCGTAGAGCAGCACCACGCCGGTGGTCAGGTTGCCGACCAGCTTGACGGCGGGCATGAAGATGGCCAGCAAGCGGAAGCTGTGCTCGTTGTCGGCCCGGTAGGTGTCGGCCACGGCGTCGAAGATCTGCTGATTGCGTGGCTGACGGCGGTAAGCCTGCACCGCCTTGATGCCGGTCATGGTTTCGACGAACTGAACGATCACCAGCGCGGCGCTCTCCCGTACGCGGCGGTAGGTCTTGGCCGACTCGCGGGCGAACCACCGCACCAGGAACACCAGGACGGGGAAGGCCACCAGGCACATCAGGCCCAGTCGGACGTCGAGGACCACCAACAGGACCGCGGTTCCGACGAGGGTCAGCACCGCGGTGACCAGACTGTCGAAGCCGTTTTCGAGCATGTCCTGGATGGCTTCGACATCGTTGGTCGACCGGCTGACCACCCGGCCGGAGGTGTAGCGGTCATGGAACGCGATGTCGAGACGGCCGAAATGACGGAACAGCCGGCGGCGCAGTTCCAACAGCATGCGCTGTCCGATCCGGCCCGAGGCGTGGAGGAAGGTCATCCGGCTGATGGCCTGCAGAGCAACCAGCCCGCACAGCGCGACCACGACCATGACGAGTTCACCGGCGGAGCCCCCGGACAGCAGCGGCGGGATGGCGTGGTCGATCCCCCGTTTGACGAGCAGCGGAATGGCAAGGCGGGCAGTGTTTTCCGCGACCACGACCACCGCGAGTCCGGCGACCGCGTACCGATACGGCGCCAGCAACGCGCCCAGAAGCTGCAGTGCCTCCCGCCGTCGCGGGCGCGCCTCGTCGATCGGCAGATCGCCGGCCTGCTCGTCGAATCGGCCGCGCCAGCCTCCGGTCTGGTCGGCCGGCCGGCCGGTTCCGGCGGTCACCGGGCGCCTCCCTCCGTGGCCACGTACCCGGCGGGCCGGCGGCCGACCGTGCGCCCCTCGTGGGCCTCCTCACAGGCGTGGTCCAGGCGAGCACGCGCGTCGTCGGCTTCCCAGTCGGGCTGGGGCTCGCAGCCGTCGTCGAGCTCGTCGTCGGCCGCCAGCAGGTAGCGGTACCGCGGCACCGTGGCCAGCAGCTGGTCGTGGGTTCCGATGTGGGTGATGGTGTGCGCTGCACCATCGGCACCCTCCACCGTGTCGAGCAGCGCCACCCGGTCGGCGAGCAGAACGGTCGAAGCCCGATGCGCCACGACGAGTGTGGTGACGCCCGCCAGCGCCGTGCGCAGCGCCTCGGTGACCTTCGCCTCGGTATGGACGTCGAGAGCGGAGAGGGTGTCGTCGAGGACCAGCACCGTGGGCTTGGCCAGGATCGCGCGGGCCAACGCCAGGCGTTGGCGCTGGCCGCCGGACAGGCTCATGCCCTGCTCACCGATCCGGGTGTCGAGACCGAACGGCAGATCGAAAACGAATTCGGCACAGGCGATCTCGATCGCCACAGCGATTTCGGTATCGCCCGCCGGCTCATCGGGCGGCCGGCCCAGGGTGAGGTTCTCCGCGACCGACATCGAAAACAGCGTCGGGTCCTCGAAGGCCACGGCCACCGCACGGCGCAGCGCCTGGAGGGACAGGTCACGGATGTCCACGCCGTCGAGCCGGATCGAGCCTTCGGTGACGTCGTGAAGCCGGGGCAGCAGCCCGGCCAGGACCGACTTGCCGGAGCCGGTCGCCCCGACCAGGGCCAGCGTCTCCCCCGGTTCGACGGTCACTGAGACGTCGCGCAGTACCCAGTCGTCAGCCGCGGAGTCTGATTCCGGATTGTCCGACTCCGCAGCCGGGCTCGTACCTCGCCCCGCATCGTTGCCGGACGAAAAGCGGAATCCCACCTCGTCGAACTCCAGGCGGCCGGCCCGCGGGACTTCGGTGCGCGGGCCGTCGGTGATCTCCACCGGCGCATCGAAGATCTCGGCGATCCGGTTGGCGGCCGTCATCGACTCCTGGGTCATCGACAGCAGGAAACCCAGCGAGGCGATCGGCCACACCAGCGACAGCATCATCGTGATGAAGGCCACCAGGGTGCCCAGGGTGACCAGGCCGTGGCCGGCCGCGTAGGCGCCGAACGCCAGCACGATGATCAGGGTGACGTTGGGGATGACCTCCAGCAGGGTCCAGAACCTCGAGGACACCGCCACCTTGCCCATCTGGGTGTCGTAGAGCAGGGTGGCCTGGCGGTCGAACCGGTCGTAGACGTAGTCCTCGCGGCCGAAGGACTTGACCGCACGCACACCCAGAGCGGCTTCCTCGACGTGGGTCGCGACGTGGCCGGCCTGATCCTGCGCCCGGCGGGACAGGTCGGTGAACCTGCGCTCGAAGCGCAGCATCGTCCAGGTCACCGGGGCCACCGAAACTGCCACCACCACACCCAGCGGCCAGTACATCGCCAGCAGGATGGCGGTGACCACCACGATCTGCAGGATGTTCAGGATCAGGAACACCAGACCGAAGGACATCATCCGGCGAATCGTGCTGAGGTCGTTCATGATTCGCGACAGCAGCTGCCCGGATTGCCAGCGGCCGTGGAACGACATCGGAAGGATCTGCAGCCGGGCGTAGAGATCCTTGCGGATGTCGGCCTCCACGCCCATGGTGGCGCGCGACACCAGCCAGCGGCGGATGAACCACAGCACCGCCTCGGTGATGCCCACCGCAGTGGCGGCCGAGCCCAGCACCCACAGGCCGTGCGGGTCGCGGTGGCGCACCGGGCCGTCGATCACCGCCTTGGTCACCAGCGGGATGGCGACCGTCGCCGCCAGACTGACCACCGCAATGACGAGCATCGAGATCCAGCGCGCACGGTAGGGCTTCAGATAGGGCAGCAGCCGCAGCAGGTCCGAGACGGCACGCGGCCGGGCCGGGCGGGCGGCGATGGACACGCATGCGCGAATGTCCACCAACGAAACTCTCCTCACGTCCCCAAGGCCAACGTAGCGGCTTCCGTGGTGTCCGGAGCGGCCACGCCTCCCACCCGTATACCCGCGGATCCGGCACTATGGGTGCATGGATTCCGTCCCGGCCTCCCCGCGCGTGCTCGTGGTCGACGACGACCCCGACGTGCTGGCCTCGCTGGAACGCGGCCTGCGTCTCTCCGGTTTCGAGGTGTCCACCGCGGTGGACGGCGCCGAGGCGCTGCGAAGCGCCACCGAGACGCGCCCGGACGCGATCGTGCTCGACATCAACATGCCAGTGCTCGACGGGGTGAGCGTGGTCACCGCCCTGCGTGCGATGGACAACGACGTGCCGGTGTGCGTGCTGTCGGCCCGAAGTTCGGTCGACGACCGGGTGGCGGGCCTGGAGGCCGGCGCCGATGACTACCTGGTGAAGCCGTTCGTGCTCGCCGAGCTGGTGGCCCGGGTGAAGGCGCTGCTGCGCCGCCGCGGGTCCACCGCGACGTTCTCCTCGGAGACCATCCAGGTGGGCCCCCTGGAGGTGGACATCCCCGGCCGTCGGGCCCGGGTCAACGGGGTGGACGTCGACCTCACCAAACGCGAGTTCGACCTGCTGGCCGTGCTGGCCGAGCACAAGACCGCCGTGCTGAGCCGGGCCCAGCTGCTGGAGTTGGTGTGGGGCTACGACTTCGCCGCCGACACCAACGTCGTCGACGTGTTCATCGGCTACCTGCGCCGCAAGCTCGAAGCCGGCGGGGCGCCGCGGCTGCTGCACACCGTGCGCGGAGTCGGGTTCGTCCTGCGCACCCAGTGACACCCGCCGTGGACTGCTGATGCTGTCCCGCATCGTCCGTCGCACCCCGTCGCTGCGCACCCGGGTGGCGTTCGCGACGGCGATCGGCGCGGCCATCGTCGTCACGATCGTGGGCACCATCGTGTGGATCGGCATCACCAACGACCGACTCGAGCGGCTCGACCGCCGCCTCGACGAGGCCGCCGGGTTCGCGGTGCCGTTCGTGCCGCGCGGCCTCGAGCAGATCCCACCGTCGCCCAACGTCCGCGACGTGGTGATCACCGTCCACCGCGGCACCGAGGTGCGGTCCAACTCCAGCATCGTTCTGCCACTGCTGGACAACGACTACGCGACCACCGTCGTCGACGGAGTGCGGTACCGCGTGCGCACCGTCGTCATCCCCTATCCGGAACCGCCGACCACCCTGCAGGTGGGCGCGACCTACAACGACACCATCGCCGACACCAACAACCTGCACCGCCGGGTGTTGATCATCTGCGGCTTCGCGATCGCGGCCGCCGGACTGCTGGGCTGGCTGCTGGCCACGTTCGCAGTGCGCCCGTTCCGGCGCCTGGCCCAGCAGACCCGGGCCATCGACGCCGGCGACGTCACCCCGGACATCGACGTCAGCGGCGCCACCGAGGCCGTCGAGATCGGCGAGGCGCTGACCGGCCTGCTCGTGCGGGTGTCCACCGAGCAGGGCCGCACCAAGGCCGCGCTGGCCTCGGCGCGCGACTTCGCCGCGGTCTCGGCGCACGAGTTGCGCACACCGCTGACCGCGATGCGCACCAACCTGGAGGTGCTGTCCACCCTCGACCTGCCCGACGAGCAGCGCAAGGAGGTGCTCGGCGACGTCATCCGAACCCAGAGCCGGATCGAGGCGACGCTGGGCGCCCTTGAGCGGCTGGCGCAGGGCGAGTTGTCCACCGAGGCCGATCAGGTTCCCGTCGACATCACCGAACTGCTCGACCGCGCCGCCCACGACGCCATGCGTGTATACCCGAATCTGCAGGTGTCGCTGACCCCGTCCCCGACGTGCATCATCATCGGCCTGCCCGCCGGACTTCGGCTCGCGGTGGACAACGCGATCGCCAACGCGGTCAAGCACGGCGCGGCCACCCGCGTCCAGCTGTCCGCGGTGAGCTCGCGGGACGGCGTGGTGATCGCCGTGGACGACAATGGCACCGGAGTGCCCGAATCGGAGCGGACGGCGGTCTTCGAGCGGTTCGCCCGCGGGTCGACGGCATCGCGCTCCGGGTCCGGGCTGGGCCTGGCGCTCGTGGCCCAGCAGGCCGAAATCCACGGTGGCACAGCCGCTTTGGAGGACAGCCCCCTGGGCGGCGCCCGGCTGGTGCTACGGCTTCCGGCGCCGAATTAGCGGATGTTCTTGTCCCACTTGTCGAAGCCCGCCGCCTTGGCGGTGGCCTCGTCGACGAACCAGAACTCGGCGATGGTCTGCTCGTAGTACGGGCTGTCCGGGCCGTGGAAGAGCATCGAGTCCGCATTGCCCTTGACCAGCCAGCCGGCCGGTCCACTGCCGTCGGCCGCAGCCTGCGCGGATCCCTTGCCGTAGGGGCTGACCGCTTCCGCCACCTCCGGCCCGGCGGCCGCAGCCCGGCGGACGGTCTTGCCCTCGACGACGACGAGATCGGCGTCGGCGTCGGCGTAGCCGTCATCGTTGACGACGAGACCGGCGTCCGCGTCGGCGAAGCCATCATCGTTGATGACGGTCTTGGCCTCGGCGATACCGTCGTCGACGATCACCAGCGACGAGTCGGCGGTAGCATGCTCCTCGGTCACCACGGCCTCGGCGCCGCCAACGAAACCGGCCTTGCGGGCGTCCGTCGCATCCCAGCGCAGGAAGCCGGCCTTCTCAGCACTTTCCTCGTTGATGAACCACAACTCGGTCTTGATCGCATCGAAGTCGGGGCTGTCGGAGGTGTAGTACCGCTCGGTCTTCTGTACGCCTTTGATCCGGTAGCCGGCCGGTGCGCTGCTGCGGCGGGTCACGCGAATGGATCCCGACCCGTACGGAGCCGCCTCGATGATGCCGTGACTATCCACGGTATCGACCTTCTGGGCGAGAGTGTGGACGTCGTCGTGGACCTTTTCTGCCACCGCATGCACGTCGCCGTGGACCTTCTCGGCGGCACCGCGCACGTCGCCGTGGACCTTCTCGGCGGCACCGCGCACATCGCCGTGGACCTTCTCGGCCGCACCGCGCACATCGCCGTGCACCTTCTCGGCCGCACCGCGCACATCGCCGTGCACCTTCTCAGCCACACCGCGCACATCGCCGTGCACCTTCTCGGCCGCACCGCGCACCTTCGCCGCCGCACCGCCGACGGCAGCCGCGCCGGCGGCGGTCGCCGCCGCCGATACCGTGCGGGTGACCGGCACCTCGCGGGTGACCTTGCGGATCGTCAGGGCCAGTGTCAGCAGCAGGCCCAGCAGGAAGGCCAGGGCCATCAGCCACCAGTTCACGTCATGCATCAGCGGACTCCGATCTCACGCGAGCCGGGAAGGTCGGCGATGGCCTCTGCCTCGCTGGTCCGGTGAACGGTCAGCACGGCGATCACCCAGGCGACGGCCGAGCCGGCGACGAAGGCTGCCAGGTACCACAACCACTGCCAAAAGAAACCCATGTCGATACTCCCCTAGTTGACCTTGATCTCGGTGCGACGGTTCTGGGCGCGCCCGGCCTCGGTGTCGTTGCTGGCCACCGGGTCCGACGAACCGGCGCCCTTGGCGGTGACCGACCCCGCCGGGATACCTTGCGCCACAAGGTAAGCCGCGACGGACTTCGCGCGGTTCTCGCTGAGGGGATTGTTGATGGCGTCGTTACCGGTGTTGTCGGTGTGGCCGATCACCGTCAGCTTCGCGTCGGGGCAGGCCTTGACCGCCGAGACGACGGTGGAGAGCTGCTGGGTTCCGTCGGCGGACAGCTGGTCGCTGCCGGTCTGGAACTTGATGGGCGCCGCGAGGTCGGCGTCGACGGTGGCCTGCAGGTTGTCGCAGGACGCGGCGGCGCCCTTGATGACGATGTTGTTGATGACGTTGAGGTTGGGCCAGCCCGCCTTGGCGGCAGCCTCGACGGCGGCCTTGACCTCTTCCGTGGGCGCGGTGCCGGTGAGGGTCAGCGTGCCGCCCTCGACGGTGAAGTGGAAGTCCGGGATGTCACCGGCGGCCTTGAGCAGCGCACTGAGGCCGTCGAAGCCGGGGGCGGTGGCACCGGCGGCGATGTCGATCTTGTCGATGAGGTTCACCGACGGTCCCAGGGCGGCTTTCAAGGCGCTCAACAGGCTGTTCTTGGACGCCAGGTCGGGCAGGATGCCGGCGAGGGTGAAGTCCTTGCCGTTGCGCAGGATGGACAACGGGGACAGGTTCAGTGAGGGCATCGTGACGCTCGGCGCGGTCACGCTCACGCTAGGCGTGCTGACGCTGACCTTGGGCTTCAGCGCCCCCCAGCCCAGCCACCCGAACAGCAGCGGGATGAGCAGCAGGCCCAGCAGCCACCCCCACCCGGGTGAACGCCGGTAATAGCGCGACTCGGTCCGCCACTCGGTTGCGGTGGCACTCGCCCGCGCGTTTCCGGAACCCGTCATCGGTCCCCTCCTCCGCCAGTTACTGGCGCGTCACTATTCATCGAACCGGTGCACCATACGACAACCGGACACAAAATCCAACGGTTTGCCTAAGTGCGGGCAAAGGAGGGGCCCGACTCTGGATCGGGTCAGGCGATGTCGAGCAGATCGATGACGAAGATCAGGGTCTTGCCGGACAACCGGTGACCGGCTCCGGCGGGCCCGTAAGCCAGCTCCGGCGGGATGACCAGTTGCCGGCGGCCGCCCACCTTCATGCCCGGGATGCCGTCCTGCCAACCCTGGATGAGCCCGCGCAGCGGAAAGGAGATGGACTCACCGCGATTCCAGGAGCTGTCGAACTCCTCGCCCGTGTCGAACTCGACGCCGACGTAGTGCACGTCGACGACGTCGCCGGGCTTGGCCTCGGGTCCGTCGCCGATGACGAGGTCTTTGACGACCAGTTCGGTGGGCGCGGGGCCGCCGGGGAACTCGATCTCGGGTTTTGTGCTCACAGGTGATCACCGTAGCGGGCACAGGGCTGGTTGGTAGGACTGTCGAACGTGAGCCATAAGCACGCTTTTCGGTCTCTTTGCGTGCATGGGGCTCACGCTCGAAGTGCCGGTTCGCCCCGTGGAGGAGGTCGAGGGCTACATAAGCTGAGGCATGTCCTCGCGCGAGTCTCTCGACGCCGTCATCGTCGGCGGCGGTCACAACGGTCTGGTGGCGGCCGGATATCTGGGCCGTGCCGGTCTTCGGGTCCGGCTGCTGGAGCGGCTCGACGCCGTCGGCGGCGCCGCGGTGTCGGAGCGGGCCTTCGACGGGGTGGACGCCCGGCTGTCCCGGTACGCCTACCTGGTAAGCCTGTTGCCCGCGCGCATCCTCAGCGACCTGGGCGCCGACGTGCGCCTGGCCCGCCGCCGTTTTTCGTCCTACACCCCCAACCCCGCAGACGGCGGGCGCACCGGGTTGCTGGTGGGACCGCCGTCGACGTTCGGCGCGGTCGGCGCCGCGGGCGACGAGTTCGGCTTTGCCGATTTCTACCGACGCTGCCGCACGGTCACCGAGCCGCTGTGGCCCACGCTGATCGAGCCGCTGCGCCGCCGCGGCGGCGCCCGCCGCCATGTGGTGGCCGGCGGAGGCGCCGACGCCGCGACGGCATGGGATGCCCTGATCGAGAAGCCGGTGGGGACGGCGATCACCGACGCCGTGTCCTCCGATCTGGTGCGCGGAGTGATGGCGACAGACGCCCTGATCGGAACGTTCAGCCGACTCGACGACCCGTCGCTGCACCAGAACATCTGCTTCCTCTACCACCTGATCGGCAACGGGACCGGGGAGTGGGACGTGCCGATCGGCGGCATGGGTGCGGTGACCGGCGCCCTGGCACAGGCCGCACGCGCCCTCGGCGCCGAGATCCTCACCGGCGCAGAGGTGTTCGCTGTGAGCCCCGACGGGGAGGTGGGCTACCGGCATGGACAGCAGGAGCACCGCGTACACGCCGAGACAGTGCTGGCCAATGTCACACCGGCCGTGCTGGCCGGCCTGCTCGGGGAACCGGCACCCGAGCTCGCCGAGGGATGTCAGGTCAAGGTCAACCTGATGCTGCACCGGCTGCCGCGGCTGCGCGATGCCACCGTCGGCCCGGAGCAGGCCTTCGGCGGCACCTTCCACATCAACGAGACCTGGACCCAGCTCGACGATGCCTACACCGCCGCCGAATCGGGGCGGCTGCCCGCCCCGCTGCCGTGCGAGATCTACTGCCACTCCCTGACCGACCCCAGCATCCTCTCGCCGGAACTGCGCGCGTCCGGCGCGGCGACGCTGACCGTGTTCGGCCTTCATGTTCCGCACCGGCTGCAGGCGGCCGACCCCGACGCCCGGCAGAAACTCACGGATGCGGTCCTGGAATCGCTCAATTCCGTTCTGGCCGAGCCGATTCAGGACGTCATCATGACCGATGCCCACGGCCGTCCGTGCATCGAGGCGAAGACGACGGTCGATCTGGAAGCCGGGCTTGGGTTGACCGGCGGCAACATCTTCCACGGCGCGCTCGGGTGGCCGTTCGCCGAGGACGACGATCCGTTGGACACCCCGGCCCGGCAGTGGGGGGTGGCCACCGCGTACGACCGGATCCTGTTGTGCGGCTCCGGTTCCCGTCGCGGCGGCGCAGTCTCCGGGATCGGCGGGCACAATGCCGCAATGGCCGTACTGGCGGGCCGGTCATGAATCACCTGCCGTGGGCGTCCTTCGGCATCAACCTGCTGCTGTGCGCCGTCGGGGTGGTCGTCTACTTCGCGGTGGTGATGGCCGCCGCGCTGCGACTGCACAAACACGCGATCGTCGACATCTTCTGGGGTCCCGGCTTCGTGATGGTGGCAGCTATGAGCTACCTGGCGTCCGCGCACGCCGGCGGCGACCCGCTGCGCCGCGCAACAGTCCTTGCGCTGACGGCGATCTGGGGCCTGCGGCTGGCCACCCACCTTGCGGTCCGCAACGCCGGCCACGGTGAGGACAAGCGCTACACGGCGATCCTGGCCAAGCAGACCGGCAGCCTCGTCGGCTACGTGGCCCGCACCATCTACGCACCGCAGGCGGTGATCCTGTTCGTCGTGTCGCTGCCGGTGCAGCTGGCCATGTACGAGGCCGCCCCGCTCGGCCTGCTGGGCGTCCTCGGCATCGTCGTGTGGTTCATCGGGTTCTTCTTCGAAGCGGTGGGCGACGCGCAGCTGGCCCGCTTCACCAAGGATCCGGCCAAAGCCGGGAAGGTCATGGACCGGGGGCTGTGGGCGTGGACGCGGCATCCGAACTACTTCGGCGACGCCTGTGTGTGGTTCGGCCTCTGGCTGCTGGCGCTGGGCCACCCGGCCGGTCTGCTGACCGTCGTCTCACCGGTCGCGATGACCTTCTTCCTGGTCAAAGTCACCGGAAAAGCGTTGCTGGAGAAGGGAATGCGCCGCAGCCGCGGCGCGGCCTACGCGGACTACGTGGCACGAACCAGCGGCTTCTTTCCCCGTCCGCCGAGACGGTGACGGCTTATTTCGGTAGGCGTGACAGGATCGCGTGCAACGACCGGAGGTCTTCGCCGTCCAGTCCGGTCAACGACGCCGGGGGCGGGTCGGCCAACTCGTTGACGGCACGGAGCACCTCACGGCCTGCCGCTGTCAAGGAGACTCTTTTGCTGCGCCGGTTCTCCGGATCGATCTCGCGGACAACGAGGCCACGTGCCTCGAGGTCATTGATCGCCACGGTCGCGGCCGGGGCGTCGATGGTCGCCGCTTCCGCGACCTGTTTCATCGTCAACGGACGCAAGTCGAGCCGCTTGAGAATGCGAATTCTGCTGAAGGGCAAGCCGGTCAGTTCGACGACAGATCGTCGCCAGGCGTCCTTGTTGTCCAACACCAACGACGACATCGCCCGCCACACGTGGTCGGCGACAGGATCATGCGACACGGGCCACTCCACGTCCACCCTCGGCGATCAGCGGCGCCAGTCGCTGCGCGGACACCTTCGCCCGCGCCGATGTCGAGGTCACAGCCAACACCGTAATGACCAGACCCAGCACCACGTTGATGATCCACAACGGCCTGGCCGCCTCGGTGAATCCCACATGGGTGGCGGCCAGCGCGGCACCGGCCACCGACCCGCACAGCGCCACGCCGATGCTCACACCAACCTGACGACTGGTCGAGGTGATCGCCGAGGCGGCTCCGGCCCGGTCGCGCGGCATGCCGCTGACGGCCGCATTCGTGACCGGCGCGTTGATCATGGCGAAGCCGATGCCGTAGGCGGCGAAGATCGACCACATCACCCAGACCGGAGTGCTCGGCGTCAGGAACAGGAGCATGACGGCGGCCGAGGTGATCATCGCACCGGAAATCACCAGCGACGGGCGGCTGCCGAACCGGCCGACCAGGCGGCCCGACAGCGGCGAGAACACCAGGGCCCCGATGGCAATCGGCAGGTAGATGAATCCGGTCGCCATCGGCGAATAGCCCCGCTCACCCTGCAGATACAACGACATCATGAACAGGAACGCAGCCCAGCCGGCGAATGCGCACACCGCGGTTGCGGTAGCCGAAGCGAACGGCACGCTGCGGAAGTAGCGCAGATCGATGAAGGGGTCTTTCCGCCGCGTCTCGTACCGCAGGAAGGCCAGCAACGCCAGGAGCGCCGTCGTGGCGATGGTCAGCAGCACGGGATCAGTCCAGCCCAGCACCGGCCCCTCGATCAGCGCGAACACCGTCCCGAACAGGGCCACGACAGCGAGCATCTGGCCGATCGGGTCGATGTCGCGCATGGTCGCCGACCTGCTCTCCGGGACGAACTTGGCGGTGAGCAGGATCGCCGCCACACAGATCGGCAGGTTTATCCAGAAGACCGCACGCCAGCCGACCACATGGATCAGCAGGCCGCCGACGACGGGTCCCAGCGCCATCGAGATGCCCACGACGGAGCCCCAGATACCCAAGGCCCGCGCACGCTCCACAGGCCTGTAGAAGACCTGCGAAATGATCGACAGGGCAACGGGATTCATCATGGATCCGCCGAGGCCCTGGACCAGGCGCGCACCGATCAGCGTGTGGATGTCGGGTGCGATGCTGCACAGCAGGGAACCGAAGGCGAAGATCGCCAGCCCGATCTGGAAGACCTTACGGCGCCCGAAGCGGTCGCCGGCGGCGCCGGCCAGGATCAGCAACGAGGCCAGCACCAGGGTGTAGATGTCGACGACCCATTGCATCTGCGAGGGCGTCGCGACGAGATCCGAACGGATCGCAGGGATGGCGACGTTGACGATGGTCGCGTCCATCGAAACGATCAGCAGGCTCAGACAGCAGGAGGTCAGGATGACCCTCTTCCGCCGCGGGCTCAGCTCGTCAACGACACTTGTAATCACACAAATATTGTTAACCCACAACTAAACGGCTGTCAACAGTCTCCTGCGAATCGTGATCGACGCGGCGCTCAGCGGCCGGACAGGGCCACGTAGTCACGTTCGCCGTAGCCGGTGTAGATCTGCCGCGGCCGCCCGATCTTGTTCGGCTCCCCGTGCATCTCTCGCCAGTGCGCGATCCAGCCGGGGAGCCGGCCCAGGGCGAACAGCACGGTGAACATCCGGGTCGGGAAGCCCATCGCGCGGTAGATCACGCCGGTGTAGAAGTCCACGTTCGGGTACAGCTTGCGTTGGACGAAGTAGTCGTCGGTCAGGGCGACCTCTTCGAGAGACTTGGCGATGTCGAGCATTTCGTCGTCGCCGCCGAGCTTGCCGAGGATCTTGTCGGCCTGCTCCTTGACGATCCGCGCCCGCGGGTCGTAGTTCTTGTAGACGCGGTGGCCGAAGCCCATGAGTTTGACGCCGTCCTCGCGGTTCTTGACCTTGCGGACGAAATCCTGGACGTTGCCGCCCTCCTGGCGGATGCGCTCCAGCATCTCCAGCACCGACTGGTTCGCCCCGCCGTGCAGCGGGCCCCACAGCGCGTTGATGCCGCCCGAGATGGACGTGAACAGGTTGGCCTGCGACGAACCGACCAGCCGGACGGTGGACGTCGAGCAGTTCTGCTCGTGATCGGCGTGCAGGATCAGCAGCATGTCCAGCGCCCGGACGATCTCCGGGTCGGGCTGATAGGGCTCGGCCGGCAGCCCGAACGTCATCCGCAGGAAGTTCTCCACGAGCGACAGCGAGTTGTCGGGGTACAGGAACGGCTGGCCGACCGACTTCTTGTAGGAGTAGGCGGCGATGGTCGGCATTTTGGCCAGCAGCCGGATCGTGGACAGCTCGACCTGCCTGTGGTCGAGCGGGTCCAGCGAGTCCTGGTAGTAGGCGCTCAGCGCGTTGACCGCACTGGACAGCACCGGCATCGGGTGGGCGTTGCGCGGGAAGCCGTCGAAGAACCGCTTGAGGTCCTCGTGCAGCAGGGTGTGCCGCTGAATCTGCGTGGTGAAGTCCGCCAGCTGTTCGGCGGTCGGCAGCTCGCCGTAGATGAGCAGATAGCTCACCTCGATGAAGGTGGACTTCTCCGCGAGCTGCTCGATGGGGTAGCCGCGGTAGCGCAGGATCCCGGCGTCGCCGTCGATGTAGGTGATGGCGCTCTTGGTCGACGCGGTGTTCACGAACCCCTGGTCGAACGTCGTGTAGCCGGTCTTGGCCAGCAGCGGCCCGAGCGCGATGCCGTCGGCACCCTCGGTGGCGTGGACGATCTCCAGGTCGATCTCTCCGCCGGGATACCGGAGGGAGGCGGTGTCGTCGTTCGCGGCCACATCAACCCCTTCTTGCCTGATCGACGGAGCCATCCGGCCCCGCCGTGAGGTCACGCTACTGTGCGTTCTAGGTGAACGTAGTCGCTATCGGCCGGAGCCGCCCGAGGGGGGCTGGTCCGAAGCGTTCCACGGCTTCCAGAGCCGGACGAAAAGCGCGTAAGTCTCCTCGATCCGGTCGGCCACCACACCCGGCCCCATCTGGTCGTCGCTGACGACATTGCAGGCGGTCGCCATCAGCACCGCCCAGGTGTCGAACAGCACCCGCACCGCGGGGTGCTGGACCGTCACCCCCATCCGGCGGGCGAGCGCCTCGTTGACGGCATGGGTGGGGCCGCCCACGCGAAAGGTGAACGCCGCCAGCCCCAGCAGGGGTGAGTTGTTGAGGATGCGCAGGAATCCGCTCATCCGGTCGAACGACATGGCCCCGGACTCGCCGCGTTCGGCGGCCCGGAACAACTCGACGTGCGCGCGTGCGAGCGCCTCGTGCTCGGTGATGTCGTGGGGCTGGCGGCCCAGCGCGTGGGCGACGTGCTCGGAGGTGTCTTCGATGAGCGCCCCGACCACCGCCTCCTTGCTGGGGAAGTATCGGCTGAAGGTGCGCGGTGAGATCTCCGCCGCAGCCGCGATCTGCTCGACGGTGGTGTTCTCGTAACCCTGCTCGGCGCACAACCGCGTCGCGACGTCGACGATCGTCGACCTCGTGCGTTGTTTCTTACGCTCCCGCAGCCCGAGGGCTGCGTCATCCCCGGTGCTGGGAGGCACTGGATAATCGTAAGCGAGGCGGGTGCGGAGACACCATGGATGGCGTTGGAGTCAGCGGAGAATCAGACCGGAAGGCGACGGCTATGCGCCGGCGGGGGTGCACCACATGGCGTATGCGGCGGCGGTCGCCAGTTCATCCACGACCTGCTCGTTTCCACCCAGATCCCTGATGCTGTCGGCGATCGCCCAACGCACGGCATCAATTGAGGTGACCAAGGGTCCGTTCATTTGTGTCTCCCGTCACACCGGTGGGTGCTGTCTACCCGACCTGGAGGGGCGTTAATCGTTCTGGCGCTTGTCTTTTCGCCAGCGTCAATTGACGCCGCCTGAATCGTCGGTTCCAGCCTCCGGCCGGTAGCGCAGGAATGCGGGCGCGGCGAGCACGGCCAGCAGCACTCCCGCCACCACCAGCAGGCCGCCGCCGGCCGCGGCGACCGTGGTGCCCAGTGCCGCGCCGGCGGCCCCGTGCACCGCGTCGGCCAGGCGAGGTCCGCCGCCGACGACGACGATGAACACGCCCTGCAGCCGGCCGCGGAGGCCGTCGGATGCCACCTCCTGCAGGATTGTGGACCGGAACGCCGCCGACACCATGTCTGCCGCCCCGCCGATTGCCAAGCAGCCCAACGCAATCCACAGCATGGCACCGCTGCGGCCGTCGGCCAGTCCGGCCGCGGCGCCGAAGCCCGTGATCGCCACGCCCCACACGACGATGGCGACCACCACCGCGAGACCCTGGCGTCGGATGCGGGGCAGCCAGCCCGAGAACACCCCGCCGCCGACCGCGCCCACCGAGATCGCCGCGGCCAGCAGCGCCATCGTGGTGCCGCCTTCCACCGGACCCCCGAAGCTTTCGTGTGCCATCTGCGGGAACAGCGCCCGCGGCATCCCGAACACCATCGCGATGATGTCGACGACGAACGACATCAGCACCACCTGGTTGCCGGCCAGGTACCGGAAGCCCTCCAGCACGGCGCCGAACCCCAGACGCGAAGGCCCCTGCGCGCCGCCGGAGTCCAGGACCGGCATCGGGCGCAGCCGGATGGTCGCCCAGATCGGCGCGATGCACATCAGCGCATCGATCAGGTAAAGCGCCGACAGGTCGACCCAGCGCAGCATCACACCGGCCAGCAACGGGCCGACGATCGCGCCGAACTGCTGAACCGTCATGGTCAGCGAGTTGGCCGCGGGCAGCTGATCGATGGGCAACAGACGCGGGATGGCCGCGCCGCGGGTCGGCCAGTTGACGGCGTAGAAGCTCTGCTGGATCGCCAGCAGCACCAGCACCGCCCAGACGTTGTTGAGCGACATCGCGGCCTGCGCCCACAACAGCACCGACCCCACCGCCAGACCGCAGGAGGTGACGATCAGCAGGATGCGGCGGTCCATCGCGTCGGCCCACGCGCCGCCCAGCAGCCCGAAGACGATCAGCGGCACCAGCGCGAAAAGCCCGGCGAGGCCGACGTAGGCGGAGTTGCGAGTCAGCGCGTACAACTGGACCGGCACGGCGAAGATCGTGAGGTTTCCGCCGATCACCGTGACGATGCCGGCCAGCCACAGCCGCCGGAAGTCCGGGGTGCGCAGGGGGGTCGTGTCAGCGAACAGCCGACGATCGGACCGGGTGGCGAACAGCCGACGATCGGACCGGGTGGCGAACAGCCGGCTCAAGCCCATCGGTCGGCTAGGGCTGGATGCGCTCGATGCGGTCGGCGTTGCCGTGCAGCTCACCGGGGAAGACGCGAATCCTGTTGTGAATCCGGTTCTCCCGGCCCTGCCAGAACTCGACCACCTCGGCCGCGATGCGGTAGCCGCCCCAATGCGGCGGCACCGGAACCGTCTCGGTGTCGGCGAACCGCTCGGTCACCGCGGCCAGCTGCGCGACCAGATCTGCGCGCGAGCCGATCGGCTGGGACTGCGAGGACGCCCATGCGCCCAGCTGCGATCCCCGGGGGCGGTGAGCCCAGTAGGTGGCGGTCTCCTCCGGAGCGACCTTGGTGACGGCGCCACGCACGTGCACCTGCCGGCCCAACCCGTACCAGGGGAACGTCACCGAGGCATACGGCGTCGCAGCCAGTTCCCGGCCCTTGGCCGACTCGTAGTTGGTGTAGAAGGTGACGCCGTCGGCGTCCACGCTCTTACACAGCACCGAGCGGGTCACCGGATGCCCGTCGGCGACGGTGGCAAGGACCATCGCGTTGGGTTCGGCCAGCCCGGCCGCCTCTGCCTCGTGGATCCATTTGTGCAGCAGCGCAAGCCAGCCGTCGACGAGCCAGTCCACGTCGAGGTCGCTGCTGCCGTCCTTCTCCACCGAGCCGTACTCCACTCGCATCGAGGCGAGGCGGTGGGCGGGTGCGGGGTGCTCTGGATCAACCACGCCGATCACGGTACGCCCCCGGAGATGGCAGAATCCGGCCCATGACCGCGTTGCCGGACGGCTTCATCCCGGGCCTCGAGGGTGTGGTGGCGTTCACCACCGAAATCGCCGAGCCGGACCGCGACGGCGGGGCACTGCGCTACCGCGGCGTCGACATCGAGGACCTGGTCTCACACCGGGTGACCTTCGGTGACGTGTGGGCCCTGCTGGTCGACGGCCGCTTCGGTGACGGGCTGACGCCGGCGGAGCCTTTCCCGCTGCCGATCCACACCGGCGACGTCCGGGTGGACGTACAGGCCGGCCTGGCGATGCTCGCGCCGATCTGGGGTTACCGGCCGCTGCTCGACATCGACGACCAGACCGCGCGGGATCAGCTCGCGCGCGCCTCGGTGATGGCGCTGTCCTACGTCGCCCAGTCCGCCCGCGGCATCAATAGGCCCGCGGTGCCGCAGCGTGTGATCGACGAATGCACCACGATCACACAACGTTTCATGACCCGCTGGCACGGTGAGCCGGACCCGCGCTATGTGGAGGCGATCGACGCCTACTGGGTGTCGGCCGCCGAGCACGGCATGAACGCCTCGACGTTCACCGCTCGGGTGATCGCCTCCACCGGAGCCGACGTGGCGGCGGCGCTGTCCGGCGCGGTGGGTGCGATGAGCGGCCCACTGCACGGCGGGGCACCGGCCCGGGTGATCCCGATGATCGCCGACGCCGAGCAGAGCGGGGATGCCGCCGCGGTCGTCCGCGGCATCCTCGATCGAAACGAGAAGCTGATGGGCTTCGGCCACCGGGTCTACCGGGCCGAGGACCCGCGGGCCCGGGTGCTGCGCGCCACGGCCAAGCGCCTCGACGCACCGCGCTACGAGGTGGCCGCGGCACTGGAGCAGGCGGCGCTGGCCGAACTGCGTGAGCGCCGCCCCGACCGCGCCATCGAAACCAACGTCGAGTTCTGGGCGGCGGTCATCCTGGACTTCGCCGAGGTGCCCCCGGCGATGATGCCGGCGATGTTCACCTGCGCGCGCACCGCCGGATGGTCGGCGCACATCCTGGAGCAGAAGCGGCTGGGCAAGTTGGTCCGGCCGGCCGCGGTGTACGTCGGGCCGTCGCCGCGGCCCGCGGACTCGGTGCCGGGGTGGGACGAGATCAGCCACACCGGCTGAGCCATATTCCGCCGCGCTAGCGGATCGACAGCCGTCGGATTGCCAATCGCCGCCGCTTCACACGCGCCGCGCCCGCGACCTCCAGCATCTCGGGGACCGTCGTGAACTTCACCCGCGGACGTCCGGCCGCCTTCCCGCGGGCGATCTCCGCGGCGTCGATGGCGCGCCAGCCGTTGGCGTCCACCGCCTCCGGGCGGCGGTCCGCGACCAGCCGGCGCAGGCCGGCCGGACTGCCGACCGGGTCGGCGAGCAGGCCCGCGTTGAAGTCGTCGACCAGTGCCGCCACCGTCTGCATCGAGCAGGACTTGTTGGTGCCGATGAAACCGTTGGGGCCGCGCTTGATCCAGCCCGCGACGTAGACCCCGGCCACCGGACGTGCGCTCGCCGGGTCGATCACCCGTCCGGCCGTATTGGGCACCACCGCCACCCGCTCGTCGAACGGCAGCCCGGGGATCGGTGTGCCGCGGTAGCCGATCGAGGTGAGCATCAGCCCGGCGTCCAGAAGCACCGGTTCCTCGGTGCCGGTGCGGCGGAATTCCACGCCGGCGACGCGCTGTTCGCCGGTGATCCGGTGCGGGGTGAGCCGGTAGGCCAGGCGGATCCGCGGCCGGTCCGGTTCCGCCGCGGCGTCGGAAAGCCCCGACAGGATCTGCAGTTTGGCACGCACCCCCGGGTCGGTCGCAACCGCCAGGTCCTGTTCCACCAGGGCACGGTCACCGGCGTCGAGCACCACGTCACGGGCGCCGGTCAGCCCGATCAGTTCAGGCAGGGTGAAGGCGGAGTCGGCCGGTCCGCGGCGGGCGGCGACGACGACCTCGCGGATCGCCGAGCCGCGCAGCGCCCGCAGCGCGGCGTCCGAAATATCGGTCCCGGCAAGCTCTTTCGGATCAGCAGTCAGAATGCGGGCCAGGTCCAGGGCGACGTTGCCGTTCCCGACAACGATTGCGCGGGGATGACTGAGGTCGATCTCCCGGCCGGTGAAAGCCGGGTGGCCGTTGATCCAGGCGACCGTCTCCGTCGCGCTGCCCGTTCCCGGCATCCCCATCCCGGGGATGTCGAGGCGGCGCTCCTGCGGTGAGCCGACGGCGTAGATCACCGCGTGGTGATGATCGAGCAACTCGGGGAGCGAGACGTGCTGTCCCACCGCCACATTGAGAAAGAAGTCGAACCCGGGACGACGGCTGATCCAGTCGAAGAGCCGGGTGACGGCCTTGGTGCTCTGATGATCCGGAGCCACCCCGGCGCGGACCAGACCGTACGGAGTGGGCAGCGCGTCGAACACATTGACCCGCACCCCGGGTTGGGTCAGCAGCTCGTCGGCCGCGAACATGCCGGCAGGTCCGGAGCCGACGACGGCCACCGTCAGCGGCACCGCACCGCGCCGCACCCGCGGCGCCGGCAGCACCGGGGCCAGCTTGGCGGTGGGCGGCACCTTGTGCCCCTCCGGGCGTGGCGGATAGTGCTCGGCGTTCACCGCCAGGAACGGCAGTTGTTCAGGGGTGAGGCGGGTGTGCGGAACGATCGCACCGACCGGGCAGGCAGAGACGCAGGCCCCGCAGTCGACACACGCCAGCGGGTCGACGTAGAGCATCTCGGTCTCGGCGAAGCCGGACTCGTCCGGTGAGGGGTGAATGCAGTTGACCGGGCACGAGTAGACACACGATCCGTCTCTGCAACACGACTGGGTGATGACGTGGGGCATCAGCTGTATGAGGGTGCGCCGCTAGGCGACGGCCTCGAGGTGGGCGCGCTGCGGTTCGCTGCGATACCGGCTGGGCGGGCCGCCGATCTTGCACATCCGCCAGACCAGCCGGGCCAGCGGGTTCATCAGATTGGTGTCGTAGCAGAGCATCCGCACGTCGCCGAACATGTCCTGCAACCACTTTCGGGATTCCGGCGAGCGGAAGAACAACTCCTTGCGGAGCTCCAGCGGGATGCCGTACTCGCGGAAGAAGCTGCGCGGCGGCACCAGGATCGCCTGGCACAGGATGCGCATGATCAACGGCACGTTCACCGACAACAGCAGACGCTGACGCCGATTTAGATGCGGCAGGCGCTTGCGCAGGTACTCGTGGGCGAACGAGATGTGCCGGGCCTCCTCGGCGACATGGATGGCCATGACCTTCTCCATGATCGGGTGCAGCGCCTTGCCCTCACGCAGCACGCTCTTCTGGGTGTGGTCGATGGGCTCCTCGCCGGCGAGCACACCGAAGAAGAACGGGATCGGCAGCGGCCCGGGCACCAGGGGAATCAACGGAGACAGCCACCGCAGCAGCCGGGGCATACCCGGCACGTCGACGCCGATCCGGTTCACCATCTCCTGGAACATCAAGGTGTGGTTGCACTCCTCGATGGCCTCATGGGTGCAGTACCGGTACTCCGGTGAGCCGTTGGGCACCCAGAACACGTAGTTCATCAGCCCGCGGATGAGGATCGATTCGAATTGCAGGCCGACCTTGGCGACGTTGGCCTGCCGCCACTGCCCGATCGCGATCTGCTTGGCGACGGGCTGCGCCCGGTACCACGGGTGGCGGCCGAAGGCGTCGGTTTCCGGCAGGATCCATCGCTCGTCGTCGGGGGTGACGGTGAACTCGGGGGCATCCCAGTCGATGTCGGTGTAGGGGTTGAAGTTCCGCCGCACCGAGCCTTCGGAGAGGGTGCTCAGCATGTCGACGTAGGGCGCGTCGTCACGCACCTCCATGTTGCGCCGCCAGCGCCTGACCATCGTGGTCCGTGCCATCGACAGCCCTCCGTCCGCTTTACATAGGGGTGCCTCTTGTCCAAACGGTACCGCAGGTATCGCATACCTGTCTAGAGATCCGGCGGTGCGCAAACCCGTCGATTTCGCCGGTGCCAGGGCCGACTTCTACTCTTGTCCCCATGTCCGATCCCGCCCAGCTCACCATCCCCGCCGACCTCAAGCCCGCCGACGGCCGCTTCGGCTGCGGTCCGTCGAAGGTCCGGCCCGAACAGTTGTCGGCGCTGACCACCACGACCGCCGGGCTGTTCGGCACATCGCATCGCCAGGCGCCGGTGAAGAACCTCGTGGGCCGCGTGCGCGAGGGCCTGCGCGAGCTGTTCTCGGTGCCGGACGGCTACGAGGTCATCCTCGGCAACGGGGGCGCGACGGCGTTCTGGGACGCCGCGGCCTTCGGGCTGATCGACAAGAAGTCCCTGCATCTGACATTCGGCGAGTTCAGCGCGAAGTTCGCCTCCGCGGTGGCCGGCAACCCGTTCGTCGGCGACCCGATCATCGTCAAAGCCGACCCCGGAACTGCCCCGTCCCCGCAGTCCGACCCGTCGGTGGACGCGGTCGCGTGGGCGCACAACGAGACCTCGACGGGTGTCGCCGTCGGCGTGCAGCGGCCCGCCGGTGACGCCCTGGTGCTCATCGACGCCACCTCCGCCGCCGGCGGCCTGCCGGTCGACATCACCGAATGCGACGCCTATTACTTCGCGCCGCAAAAGAACTTCGCCAGCGACGGCGGCCTGTGGTTCGCCATCCTGTCCCCGGCCGCGCTGGCCCGCATCGAGGCCATCGCCGCATCGGGCCGCTGGGTCCCGGAGTTCCTGTCGCTGCCGGTCGCGGTCGACAACAGCCTCAAGAACCAGACCTACAACACCCCGGCGATCGGCACGCTGGTGCTGATGGCCGAGCAGATCGACTGGATGCTGGGCAACGGCGGACTGGACTGGGCGGTCAAGCGCACCGCGGACTCGTCGTCGCGGCTGTACTCCTGGGCCGAGGCGGCGCCGTTCGCCACCCCGTTCGTCGCCGATCCCGCCCTGCGCTCCCAGGTGGTCGGCACCATCGACTTCAATGACTCCGTAGACGCAAGCGCTGTCGCCGCGACATTGCGCGCCAACGGGATCGTCGACACCGAGCCGTACCGCAAATTGGGCCGAAACCAGCTGCGGGTCGCGATGTTCCCGGCGATCGAACCCGACGACGTCAGCGCCCTGACCCGGTGCGTGGACTGGGTCGTCGAACGCCTCTGAAGGCCCGCCAAACCTCATCTGTCACACGGGCGTGTCCTATCCGTTATGTCAACGCACGGTCGGTAGGGTCCGATTCAAAGGAGGCCGGCATGCGGGAACTGACACTCATCGGACTCGATGTCGACGGTAAGCACCTGATCTGTGAGGGTGGCGACCCGTCGGACAAGTTCCTGATCCGGCTCGACGACCGGTTGCGGGCCGCCGCCCGCGGCGAACGGTCGCGTCCAGGGCAGAATCCGAGAGACAACGAGGTCAGAGGCGTGCTGCGACCCAAGGACATTCAGGCCCGTATCCGCGCGGGGGCGTCGGTTCAGGAGGTCGCCGCGTCCTCCGGAATGGACGTCTCGAAGGTGGAGCGCTTCGCCCACCCCGTCCTGCTGGAGCGCCAGCGCGCCGCCGAACTGGCCACCGCGGCGCACCCGGTGCTGGCCGACGGGCCCGCGGTGGAGACGCTGCTGGAAACCATCAACACCGCCCTCACCGACCGCGGACTGGGCAATGTCGACACGACGTGGGACGCCTGGCGCACCGACGACGGCCGCTGGACGATCCGGATGGGCTGGAACGCCGGACTTTCGGAGAACGTCGCCCACTTCCGGTTCTCTCCCGGCGCGCACGGCGGAACCGTCACCGCGATCGACGAGGCGGCCAGTGAGCTGATCGATCCGGAATTCGAGCGACCCATTCGCCCGGTGGCCTCAGTGGCGCAGCTGGAGTTCGACGTGCCGGGCGCCCCCGAGCCGGCCGAGAACGAGCCGCAGGCCTCCCCCGCTCCTGCGCCGCAGGCCCAGACCGCACCGCGCCCGGTGGCGGCCAAGAAGGCCGGCCGCAAGCCCGTCGTTCCGGCGTGGGAGGACGTGCTGCTCGGGGTTCGCACCAGCGGCGAACGCTAACGCTCGACGATCAAGCGGCGACCCAGGAGCCGCGATGAGGAGAGCACTGGACGCTAACGCAGGCTCAAAGCCAGCATCGCGATCCAGCCGACAGCCACGCCGACCCCGGCACCGAGAACGAACCATCGCCTGACCGGCCGTTTACGCCAGTCCCACAGGGTGGGCGCCAGACCACCGACGGCGATGACGTTCAGGCCGACCGACACCAGCGGGTGAACCCGCGTCATTCCCATGCTGAGCACCACGATGGCGCCCGCCGTGACGGCGGCCACGAAGGCCGCCACCGTCAGACCGGTCCCCCAGGGCGTGGAGTCGCCGTCAGACACGCTCGTCAGGTTATCCCCCGGCGGCATCGTCGACTCGACGGATCACTGTCTCGCTCCTCCTCCGCCGCGTCCCCCGGCGGCATCGTCGACTCGACGACGCACCCGCTCATAGAACGCCAGTGCCGCGGCCGTCGCCACGTTGAGCGAGTCGGTGCCACGCGACATCGGTATCCGCACCC
>WBZO01000318.1_pt1 | contig 111876 bp, 108 predicted proteins | sample 5204261 | NCBI WGS metagenome assembly WBZO01 (sample SAMN12412400, study PRJNA552823) | activated sludge metagenome | isolation source: activated sludge from anammox sidestream of wastewater treatment plant... | place: USA: North Carolina | collected 2017-09 | reverse complement strand
GACTGGTAACCCTCCATATTCGATTCCGCCGTATTCGTCGTGCTGAAAGCGGCCGTCGGCGATAAGGCTTCCTAAGCAGCTTGTCGTATTGGATGGCTGCCGCTCCTTTGGGCGCCTACCCGGAAACTAGTTTGCTGAGTGTTGGTCTAGGGGTCGATGGGGTAAGCGGGGCATCAAGCTGCCCCCGTCGTGTCGGCCGGGGCCCATTAACGCTGACATGGCCAACCGTCGAACTAGCCAAACTCGGCTCGTCCTCCAACGCCACTGCGGCGTTATCGCGCGCAAACCGGCTATCTCGATGAATCGGATTCGGCCTCAAACCCCTGGAACACTCGCGACGCCGATCGGTTGAAGCGGGCAAATGATTTCATGGCGTGGGTGGTCGAGGGGTCGCCGTGGAGGCCCGCCGCATCGCCGAAACACGCTGCTTTGCAGACAATCTGGATGGAGCCGTCGCGATGAGTGACCGCCGGGTGATCAGCCTGAATCAGCGACGCTTGAATGACGGGGCGCAGTGATCGCGCCTGGCCCACGCCCGCGTGGCCCGGGCCACCACCTGATCAACGTTTTACACTCGCTCCATACTCCTACTATTATCTGCGCATGAATGCAGATAAAGGGGCTTGTAGTCGTCGGCTGCCCGACGACCAGGTCGATCTGGTGGTCGAGGTGTTCCGGATGTTGGCCGATGCCACTCGAGTTCAGGTGCTGTGGGCGCTGGTGAGCCGCGAGATGTCGGTCAACGACCTGGCGACCCATATCGGCAAACCAGCGCCGTCGGTATCTCAGCATTTGGCGAAGCTGCGGATGGCGCGGCTGGTGCGGACCCGCCGCGAGGGCACCACGATCTTCTACAGCCTCGACAACGACCACATCGGTCAACTTGTCACCGACGCGGTGTTCAACGCCGAACACGCCGGACCAGATGTGCCGGGCCATCACCGCGACGCCGCCGACCTGGCCACCCTGCATCCCGCCACCGTCGACCCCACGCCGATCCGATCGAAGGGACGCCGCACATGATGCACAAGGCCCGACCCGCCGCGGCTGTCGGACATGACCACGGTGAACACGCCGGTCACGACCACGGCTTAGATCACGGCCACGATCACCCCAAAGGCCTGCGCGCAGCGATCAAGGAGATCTTCGCCCCGCACAGCCATGACGCCTCCGACAGCATCGACGGGGCCCTGGAATCCAGTGCCGCGGGCATCCGCGCAGTCAAGATTAGCCTCCTCGCGCTCGCAGCGACCTCCATCGCGCAGCTGGTAATCGTCGTGATCTCCGGGTCGGTAGCCTTGCTGGCCGACACCATCCACAACTTCTCCGACGCCCTGACCGCCATCCCGCTGTGGATCGCTTTCGCGCTGGGCACCAAGGCCGCCACCCGCCGCTACACCTACGGCTACGGCCGCGCCGAAGACCTGGCCGGACTCTTCGTGGTCGCGATGATCACTCTCTCGGCCATCATCGCCGGCATCGAATCCGTTCGCCGGCTGATCAACCCGGTTCCGATCCAACACCTCGGATGGGTCGCCGTGGCCGGGCTGGTCGGCTTCATCGGCAACGAACTCGTCGCGGTCTACCGCATCCGCGTCGGACGCCAAATCGGGTCGGCCGCCCTGATCGCCGACGGGCTGCACGCCCGTACCGATGGCTTCACCTCCCTGGCCGTGCTGCTCGGCGCCGGCGGCGTCGCCCTAGGCTTCCCGCTGGCCGACCCCATCATCGGCGTGCTCATCACCGTGGCGATCTTGGCGGTACTGCGCACTGCCGCACGCGACGTGTTCCGACGCCTACTGGATGCCATCGACCCCGCACTCGTCGCCGCCGCAGAGACCACGCTGGCCGCCGAACCCGGTGTCACCGCTGTGCGCAGCGTCAAAATGCGCTGGATCGGACACCGCATCCACGCCGACGCCGAACTGGACATCGACCCGTCCACCAGCCTCACCAACGCCCATCAGATCGCCCACGACGCCGAACACGCCCTCACCCACGCCATTCCGAAACTATCGAGCGCACTGGTCCACGCCTACCCCGCAAGCCCCACCACCTGAGTCGAGCACCTTCCCGCGAAACACCGGGAGGCGAGTTGTCACTGCGGCTCTGTCTGGATGGCTAGTCGCTGAGACTGGCGGCGAGGTTCTGGACGCGGGTGTTGATGTCGTCGCGGATAATTCGCATGCGTTCGATTCCGTCGATGCCGCGGAGTGAGGGTTCGTCGGTGTCCCATCGCTGGATGGTGGTGCCAGGGTGGTTGCCGAGTTCGGCTTGGGTGCCGACGATGACCACCAGGTCCGCATCGTCGAGCATCTGATCGGTGAGTTGGACGGGCTGGTGGCCGCTGATGTCGACGCCAACTTCGGCCAATGCCTGCGCTGAGAGGTCGTTGACGGCGGTCTTGGCGTGGGTGCCCGCCGAGGCGACGTGAATGGCTGTTCCTGCGATGTGGTGCATGAGTCCTGCTGCCATCACTGATTTTCCGGCGTTGCTGACGCAGACGAACAGGACGGTTGGGGGTGAGTTGGTCACCGGGTGTTCTCCTTCGTTGTGGGCGGTCAGATGATGTGCGGGCTGCGCCGCTCGAGGAGGATGACGTCACGCCAGTGGCCGTGGTGTCGGCCGTGGCGCTCGCGCACGCCGACGACGCGGAATCCGGCCCGGTGGTGAAGGGCGAGAGTGGCGGTGTTCTCGGGAAACACCTGGCTTTGCAGGGTCCAGATTCCGGCGTTCTCGCTGGAGGAGATCAGAGACTGCAGCAGCAGTGTCCCGATACCTTGGCCGCGAGCGTGCTCGGCGACATACACACTGAGCTCTATCACCCCGGCATGCACGCACCGTGATGAGACAGGTGCAGCGGCAGCCCATCCCATGACGTGTCCGTCGGAGTCGGTGGCGACGAAGCGGTGATCCGGGAGGTGTTCGGTGTCGAAGGTTGCCCAGTCCGGAGCATTGAGGTCGAAGGTGGCGTTTGCGGTGTTGATCCCGGCTTGGTAGATCGCCAGGACGGCATCGGCATGGTCGGCGGTCATTGGCGCCACCTGATGTTGACTGCGGATCATCGCGACGGATGCTCGTGCGGTGCGATGGTCACGGGGTGACTGCGACGTTCAGCTGGGCCAACAGTTGGTGGATGCGTTGGTCGATTTGGTCGCGGATTGGGCGCACAGCGTCGAGGCCTTGGCCGGCCGGGTCGGGCAGTTCCCAATTCTCGTAGCGTTTTCCGGGGAAGATCGGGCAGGCGTCCCCGCAGCCCATGGTGATGACAACGTCGGCGGCAGCCACGATTTCGTCGGTCCAGGGTTTGGGGTATTCACTGGTGATGTCGATACCGACCTCGGCCATGGCAGCGATCGCGGCCGGGTTGATCTCGTTTCCGGGTTCAGAACCCCCCGACCAGGCGATCGCGTTGTCGCCGGCGTAATGGGTGAAGTAACCGAGCGCCATCTGCGAGCGGCCGGCGTTGTGTGTGCAGAGGAACAGCACGGTGGGCTTGCCGTCGCTGATCTTGCCTTCGACCCGTGCCAGGGCGTGCAGGCGTTGGCGGGCGAACCGTTCGGCCAGCAGCGGCAGGAAGTTGGGAATGGTGGCGCGACCGGCGAATTGGTCGTAGGACGAGCAGAGGAACCGTTCGATGGTCTCGGTGCCGAATGTGCCATCGAACTCGCCGTGCAGCCGGGTCGCCGCGGTCTTCAAGGCGAGCTGTTGGTCGATCGAGAGGTCGTCGCGCAGTTGGTGAGTGACGGGGCTGTCAGTCATGGTGTGGGTTCCGTTCTCGTCGTCGAGCCGGTGGGCAGGTGTTGGGGGGTGTGGTGGTGGAATCGTTTGCGTAGCGCCAGCGAGACATAGACCAGGGCGACCAGGACCGGGACTTCGATCAGCGGGCCCACGACGCCGGCCAGGGCTTGGCCGGAGGTGGCGCCGTAGGTGGCGATCGCCACGGCGATCGCAAGTTCGAAGTTGTTGCCGGCGGCGGTGAACGCCAGGGTGGTGGTGCGCTCGTAGCCGAGATCCAAGATGGTGCCGAGCAGGTAGCCACCGCCCCACATGATCGCGAAGTAGGCGAGCAGGGGCAGGGCGATGCGGACCACATCCAGGGGTCGGTTGGTGATCTGATCGCCTTGCAGGGCAAAGAGAATCACGATGGTGAACAGCAGCCCGTAGAGCGCCCAGGGCCCGATCCGGGGTAGGAACTTGGCCTCGTACCAGTCGCGGCCTTTCGTCTTTTCTCCGATCCGGCGAGAGAGGTAGCCGGCCAGCAGTGGGATGCCGAGGAAGATGAGCACGGATTTGGCGATCTGCCACGGTGAAGTCGAAATGGTGGTCTGTTCCAGGCCGAGCCAGCCAGGCAGCACTGACAGATAGAACCAGCCCAACACCGCGAACATGATGACCTGGAAGATCGAGTTGAGTGCCACCAGGACTGCGGCGGCTTCGCGGTCTCCGCAGGCCAGGTCGTTCCAGATGATGACCATGGCGATGCAGCGGGCCAGCCCGACGATGATCAGTCCGGTGCGGTATTCGGGCAGGTCGGGCAGCAGCATCCAGGCCAGCGCGAACATCAACGCCGGGCCGAGCACCCAGTTCAACACCAGCGAGGAGAGCAGAAGTTTGCGGTCTCCGGTGACGGTGTCGAGGCGGTCGTAGCGGACTTTGGCCAGCACGGGATACATCATGATCAGCAGGCCCAGGGCGATGGGCAGTGAAATACCGTCCAGCTGAACGCTTTCCAGCGCGGTGTTCAAGCCGGGGATCCAGCGGCCCAGCAGCAGGCCGGCGACCATGGCGGCGCCGATCCAGACCGGCAGGAACCGATCCAGGGTGGAGAGCTTGCCGACGACCGGCGGCGCAGTGCTGGTGTCGGTCATGCCGGCACCCCCGCCAACGTCGCGCCGAGTAGCACGGCCAGGCTGGCCAGTGCGTCGGGCACCACCGCGTAATACACCCACGAGGCCCGACGCTGCGAGGTGAGCAGGCCGGCGTCGCGCAGCACCTTGAGGTGATGACTCACGGTGGGTTGGGAGACCTCCACCCCGGCCGAGATGTCGCAGACGCAGGCCTCGCCGCCGGCGTGGCTGGCGATCGCCGAGAACAACTGCAGCCGAACCGGATCGGCCAGGGCCTTGAGTTTGACTGCCATATCTGCGGCCTCTGCGGCCGAGAGGGGTTCCCCCAGTAGTGCTCCGGGTGGGCAGCACGCGTCGTCGACCGGATCAGATGATTTCGACATACATCAATATTGATACTTATCGAACTAGCCGTCAAGCCAGGCCACCAATGACCAGGGGCCCACCATCGTGTGATGGTGGGCCCCTGGTGTCGTGGCGCGGATCCCGCTCAGCAGCAGGCCGACGTCTTCGCCGCTTGGGGCTCCGCGTCGGCGGCGGCAGTTCCGCCGCAGCAGACTCCACCCTCGGCAGCCTCACCCTCGGCGAGAAGCTGGGGATTGGTGCCGAATGTCTCGGAGTCGGCCAGCACCGTGTAGACCTCCCATTTCTCTCCGGCCGGGCCGGTCACCCAGACCTTGTCCTGGGTGGCAAAACAACAGGTCGTGCCGATCTCCTCATCGGTGAACAGCCCTTCGCCGGTCAGGCGGGCGATCTCGGCGTGCACCGTCTCGCTGGATTCGACCTCGACCCCGAGGTGGTTGATGGTGCCGCCCTTGCCTGGGTTTTCGAGCAGCACCAGCTTCAGCGGCGGCTCGGTGACCGCGAAGTTGGCGTAACCGGGCTTGACCTTGGCGGGGGAAACGCCAAAGAGTTTGGTGTAGAACGTGATCGCCTCGTCGAGATCATCGACGTTGAGCGCTAACTGAACACGGGACATGATGGGCCTCCAACCACTGATGAGACATATATCGAACTGACGCGTCAGTGCTCAGCATGCCACCTTTTCGATATATGTCAAGAATTGTGGCAGGATGGATGTCATGCCCAAAGCGCTGCCCGTGATCGACATGTCCGCCCCGGTGTGCTGCGCCCCGGTGGCCGCCGGACCGCTCAGCGACGCCGACGCCCTGGAGGTGGCGATGCGCCTGAAGGCCCTGGCTGATCCGATGCGCGTGAAGATCATGTCGCTGCTGTTCAGTTCGCGCCCTGGGGAGGAGACTAGCGGGGAGCTGGCCGCGGTACTCGACCTGGCCGAATCCACGGTCAGCCATCACCTCGGGCAGCTCCGCAAGGCTGGCCTGGTGATCTCCGATCGGCGTGGCATGAACGTCTTTCACCGGGTGAAACCCGAAGCCCTGCAAGCACTGTGTGTGGTGCTCGACCCGAATTGCTGCCAGTAGATGATCCCGCCGAGCGGCCACATGTAGTGCGATCACCGCGGTCCTGCGTGAGGGCCAAGTTCGTTACGGATCCTGCGTGTCGTGAGCGTTGCCCGGCCTGTCGTGCTCGGCCGGGTTGCGGGCCCGTGCCGCCCACCGTTGGTGTGCAGCCTGCGGCGAGATACCCAGTCTCGCAGCAATTCTCGTCCAAGTGAACCCGGAGCGATAGGCGTGTAGCACAGCCTGTGCGAGTTCCTCTTCGGCTGCGGTGACAGCGGCCCGTGCTTGCGTGACGGTGTCCGCTGCGCCATCAAGGGCATCGAGGAGAGCCTGAACGGGACTGGCTGGGGGAGCACCATCGTCGATGTCGTCATCGGTGAGGTCTAAGGTCAGTTGGTCACCGTTGTCAGCGTGCGCAAAGTGAGGAACAGGCTGCGGCTGCTGTCGCGGAGGAATCACGCTGCTCCGTTCGGGTGCGGTGGATGCGTAGGCGGCCCAGGTGTTGCCGGCGTCCGCAGCATGTTTTTGGGTGACTTGGTCGCTGTATCCGAGCATCTCGGCGACCAGGGGAGCGGGGACCTGGGCGACGAGTTCCTTCAACGCGGTGTTGCGTGAGCCCAGCGTGTTGATGCCCACCCATCGAAGCCGGTGCATGATCGTTTGTGGGTCCAGGTGCCAGCCCGGTCTGCTGCTGGGGAACATCCAGGGGGTGCCGACGGCTCCGCCGGTGGTGCGCAGATTGGGTCGATGGCGAAGGTGGTAGTTGAGCTGTGAGGCGAACGGTTCGGGCACCGGGATGGGCTGTTTGCCCAGCGCGATGAGCGTTTGCCCGTCGGCTTGGGAGATAACGGTGCTCTGCAGGGCAGCGATTTTGGTGAGTGGTTGTGCGTAGAGCAGCACGAGGACGCCGGCCACGCGATAGGGAAGGCTTTCGGCGTTGCCGGTGAGCAGTTCCTTGAGCCAGGCCAGTCGCTGTTCTTGGGTGATTGTCGGGGTTGTTCTGGCCTGCCGGAATCCGATCTGCACTCCGGTATTGATCCTGCTGCTCTTGGCCCAGACGAAGAATGTTCTGATCAAGTGGCGGGTGGTGGGTCCCGATGCGAGATATTCGTCGACGTCGTGCTGTGTGCAGTCCACGGCGGTGCGGCCATGGGTGTTCTCGAGCCAGGTGAGGAATTTGATGGTCTCGGTGATCTCTTGTTTCGCGGATCGCTTCGGTCCGTCGGATGATTGGCCGGGCTGGGACTCACTGCGTAACCGACGTAGGTGGTGCCAGGTGGCGAACTGCTCAATCGGTGCGCGGACTGCCGGTGAAGCGACGGCGCCCAGTTTGGCGCTCAACCATTCTTCGAAGCGTGCCAGGTGTTCGTCTCGTGGTGGGAGCAGTCCATGGTGCTCCAGGATCGATCGTAGGTGGCCGATGTGTTTGCCGCGGCCCGCTGCAGTGAGGCCGTCGTGGGTGAGTGGTATTGCGCCGGAGGTGATCCCGCCGAGCATTTCCAGGACCTTCTGGCTGCGTTTCCAGGTCAGGATGCTCTCGGGCCGGTCCACGCCGCACAGTACTTCGATGAGGGTCTCCATCGCGGCAGAGTCTGCCGGGTGGTGCAACAGGATCCGGCAGAGGTCATCGCGCAGTGCGCATCGGGCGCAAACGCCGTTGCGGTAGATCTCGCCTTCCTGTTTGCAGGTCCGGCAGGTGAAGTTGCCGGGGATGCCGGAGCAGGTCAGGCAGACCGGCCGTGGGTCGGTGTGGTTCGCGCGTCCTGGTAGGACGCCATCGTGGCCGCAGAGCGGGCAGATGCCATGCGTGCGCATCGCGGCGTAGAAGCAGCTGTGGCAGAGCTGATCACCGGGCCAATACACCCGCAGTTTGTTGGCCATGCGGTGGCACCTGCTGCACTCTTGGTCACCATCAGTGACCGGTGGCCTTCCACGTCGTGTCGAGCGGGGCTTTGGGTCAATGGTCATCGGTGATGACTCGGGCGCGCCGTGGTCGGACCGATTTGTTGAGTTCGACGACGTTCGGCGCGGGCGGGGTCGTGCCCGAGGCGGTCTTGCGGCGGCGGACGTCGGTGGCGGTTACTGTGACCAGGTCTTCGACGCCGCAGCCCAGGATGTCGCACAACGCCGCCATCAGCTGCAGTGAGACACGTTCGGGCCGTTGATGAACGACGCGGTACACCTGGGGCCGGGACAGCTGTATCCCACGCTCGGCGAGCCGGGGGATCAGGTCGGTGCTGTTGTGCATGCCATGAGCGGCCATGAGCTCGGCCAGTCGCCAGCTGTAGTCGACTTCGCGTTTCATGAGGTTTCCTCTCCCAGCGAGAGCGCATCCTTGATGGTCTGGTCGAGCACGCGGCGCAGGGTGCGGGTCCGAAAGTCGCTGCCAACACTGGTGTACAGCGATGTGGTGCTGGCGAATTCGTGGCCGGCCTGGTCCTGGACGAACTTGGCGTCCCAGCCGTCCTCGATGAGGTGGGTGATGTAGGAGCGGCGAAACGAATGCAGATCCAGGCCCTCGGCCAGGCCGAGATCTTTGCAGTAGCGCCGAAACCGGCGCAGCAGGGTGTTCTCGGCGACCAGTGAGCCCCGCTCACTAGGGAACAGATCGATGCTGTCGTCGATGTAGGGCTGGCCGTGAGCCAGCCAGTCGGCGATGATCTCCGGCGTCCAATCGAAGACTGTCAGCACGGTGCGACGCTTGGGCGGCGAACCCTTCTTGGCCTTGCCGTAGCGGACCAGGACCGCGCCGTAACGGCCGAACTCCGCGGCATGGGGATTGCGGGAGAAGTCGACAGTCTGCAGGTGGCGCAGCTCGTTGAAGCGCAGCCCATAGGAGTAGGCGACCTTGAACATCACCGAATCCCGGTAGGCCGGCAGCCACCCCTTCCTGTTCGAGTTGGCGATCAGCGTGACCTGATCATCGGCGTGGTCGAAGAAAATCTGCAGCTCCTGCTTGGTGAACGGCCGCTTCTCGGGGGACTGCTCATTGTCCTGGACGTGCGTTGCGGTGTTCCAGGCAAAGAACACCTGCGCGGGGTGCGTACCAAAGCGCTGTTCGCACACCCGGTCCCAGCCATAGTCAGGATCGGCAATATAGGAGCAGAACAACCGCAGCCCGTTCTGGTAGCCCCGCACGGTGGACTGCTTGACAGCCTTGATGCTGCGGAGGTCACCGAAAAACTCCTCGACGATGGCCGGCGTCCACGACCAAGGGAACTCGTTGGTGTCGGCGATGAAGCGGCGGACGAGTGCGATCCGACCGGCGATCGTGTCGTGATCGAGGTTTCGACATAGTTGCTGGTTGCGCCACCCATCCAGCATCTCGTCGACGGTTTGGACCTCGGGATGCAGCAGGGGGACCGAGCCGACGAGGTACACGCGACCGCTCTTATCGACAGGCAAACCGGCCTCCAGGCTGTCTCATCTGATGCATCATTGAATCATCTAATGAATCATTACCACATCGGTGCAGGTAGAGCCATCGCTTCCAGGAGGCTTTTATCAGCGCGTCGAGGCGACCCCGCGCAACTACCGGCGTAGCAGGCCCGTCGTGTTGACCCACAACTTCAGTGGGCCAACGACTTTCGCCTGGAATCCCCGGAATGACGGCGCCCATGCCAATCGGGGCGATCGGGCCGGAAATGATTCATCTGATGAAAACGGAGACTTTCAATTGACATAATGTGGCTTATCGGCAAAACGGAGAACTGGGAGAATAGCCACCGATCGGACTTTGTGTCCGTGTCCGATCCGCGACTACCTGAGTGTTGCCGCAACCATCTGACGGTGCCCCACACGGCCGCCCCGACTTCTCACGGCGCTCACGACGTCCAGAACCGCGATAGCTGACAGCTGCGGACAATCCGAATCCAGATCCAGCCCCGAGGCTCATCGCGCCGAGCCGACTCGCGACCCAAGGCACCTGGAGCCCCCCGTGTCAGCCCCATTCCGCGGTCCCCGATCAATACGTCACTGTGACGTATTGATCGGGCGTAACTCTCTAAAACAACGGAACGGTTTTCAGTCCGCAATGCCGGCGGATTACCTCGTAGTCCCGATCCCGATGTGCCACGACCACTCCGATCCGCAGCGCCATCGCGGCCACCTGGCAATCGATCAGGCTGCGCACAGTGTCACCGCCGCGACGGCAGCGCCGATGGATCGCGGCGGCATCTTCGGCGTCGCGTACAGGAGCGAGAGGCTCGACGTGAAACCGCTGCAGTAGTCGCCTCCGCAGTGCCGCCTTGGGCTCGTCGGCCGTACCGATCAGCAGCTCCATCATCACGACCTCAGGAACGATCACTGTCGAGTTTGCGGCGATGCGATCCGCGAGCCAGCGGCTGGCAGAAGACTCAGAGGTGGAAAGAAATTCAATCCAGACCGAGGTGTCGACAATCATCTAGGACTGGTCTGGGAAGCCCGCTTCGGAGAACGATTCGATCTCATCGTTGGTGAAATCGAAGCCGCTGCCCTGGAGCGCCAATGCATCCTCACGGCTTAACCCTTCTCCGACGAGCCTGCGTAAAGCGAGGTCGACGGCGCTCCGCTTCGAATCCAGTCGATACATCCGCTGCGCAGCTGCCACAAGCTCGTCGTCGATCTCGATGTTGGTCCGAGACATAGCACCAACGTACACCTTTATGTGTATTGATGCACCAGCCGCGCCGCTGCCGCTTCTCCCGATATTTCTAGAGGGCCGTCGCATCGACGGTCCAAAATCGGCACATGTTCCGCCCAGCGCCCTTGGCCTGATAAAGCGCTGAATCGGCTTTGAAGGTCAGATCGTCCTCGTCGCCCCCGTCATCGGGATGGATCGCGACGCCGACACTCGCTCCGATGCGCACCTCGTCACCCCGAACCACCATGGGTCGGCTGATCTCCGCGATGAGCCGATCGGCGCTTCTCCGGATGGTTTCTCGGTCGGCGGGATTGATCATGAGGATGGCGAACTCGTCGCCGCCCCAGCGCGCGACGACATCGGTTCGCCGGAAGTTCTGCCGGAGGATGTCTGCCACCTCCTGGAGCACGCCATCGCCGACCTGATGCCCGAAGCCGTCATTGACAGGCTTGAACTTGTCCAGATCGACCAGCAGCAGCGCCAACCGGCTACCGTTGCGCGATGCGAGCTTGAGGTGGTGCTCAAACATCCGGTTGAACTCGCTGCGGTTGGACAGCCCGGTCAGGTGGTCGGTCATCGCCAACCGGCGCATCTCTTCCTGCGCCACCCGACGTTCGGTGACGTCCTGCACCGTCCCATCCGATCGCACCACCTCGCCGTCGGCGTCACGGGTGTGCACGGCGCGCCGATGGACCCACCGAACCTCGCCGTCGTCCCTGCGCACGATGCGGTGCTCGACATCCAATCCCGCCGGTCCGCGCAAGGACGCCTCGTAAGTTTGCAGCACCAGATCGCGGTCGTCGGGATGAACAGCCGCCAGAAAGAGTTCCGGGCTGGCGTCCTCCCGGGCCGGGTCGACACCGAGAATCCGGAAGACTTCGTCCGACCAGTCGTAGCGGTTCCGGGCCTTGTCGTAGCTCCAGCTCCCCATGTGGGCCACGCTCTGCGCCTGTTTCAGGGCGGTTTCGACATCCTTGCGGTCGGTGATGTCCGTTCTGATCGCGACGTATTTGAACGGCTCTCCGTGTTCATCCAAGAACGGCGCGATGGTCGATCTCACCCAGTACAGAGAGCCGTCCTTGCGTCGGTTGCAGATTTCGCCGTGCCAGACCTCTCCGCTGGAGATGGTGCGCCACATCTGCGCGAAGAACTCATCGGGCTGATGGCCGGACTTGATGAGGCGATGGTTCCGACCCAGCAGTTCATCGCGCGAATAGCCACTGATGTCGCAGAACTTGTCATTGACATAAGTAATGGCGCCTTCCGAGTCGGTGGCGCTGACGATGGCGTGTTGGTTCAGCGCTTCGGTTTGGAAGTTCAACTCACGGTTGATGTCGGCGAGTTCGCGCTCCTTACGCCGCAACCCGATCGCCAGTGCCAACACCCCGGCGCAGCGTTGCAGGAAGTCGGACTGCTCCTCGGTTTGTTCAGCCCCGTGCGGAAGGTAGAAGACCAGCACCCCGAGCAGTTCCCCGGATGTCAGGATGGGGATGTTGTAGTGGCCATGCGGCTCCATGCCGTCGTACCGCAGTTCATGGCGTTCGTCGATGCAGGCGGCATGAACGGGCTGCCGGGTCGCGGCTGCCAGTCCGCACAGGCACTGACCAAACCGGATCTTGGCGCACATGGTTTCAGGCGGACCGAGGTTGCGGCCGGCGGCCAGTTGCAGATACTCCCCTCCCCTCTCGTCCCGGGCGACGAGAAACACGCCACCCTTCGGCAGCAGGGAAAGCCAATTGACCGCCAGCAACGCATCGATACAGCGGCCGAGCATTTCTTCCACCGGGATCGGCAGAGCCGAAATCCTCAGTAACTCGCTCAGCGCGAGATTGTGTTCCGCGTCCGAGTCCCCGGCCGCCGATGGGCGCATCCTGGCATTTTCGCACACGGAGGGTCGGAGGTGGAAAGCCGCGGGGCTGAAATCCCACACTCGCCTCGATGTTTCACAACATCACCGCCGGACGTATGGGACGCGGCATTCCGTGTGAAACCTGCTGTCCCGCAACCGGAATCAGCCCCCTTCCAAAGAAGGGGGCTGATTCGATCTACTCCGCTGACTCGCCTAGTGCTCCGATCGGCGGCTCCAATGGGTTGGTCATGGTGGCCGGCGGGGGCTCCAATGGGTTGGTCATGGTGGCCGGCGGCGGCTCCAATGGGTTGGTCATGGTGGCCGGCGGGGGCTCCAATGGGTTGGTCATCGTGGCGGGCGGCGGCTCCAACGGATTGGTCATCGTCGCCGGCGGCGGCTCGGATGTTGTGACGGTGATCGTCGCGGGCCGATGCGGCTCAGGCCCGACCGTCGCCGTTTCCGGCCGCTGGGACGTCGGCGAAATGATGATCGTCTCTGTGCTCTGCTGGCGAGCGCTACCGCGCCCGACCGGCTCCCGATCGGCGGGAACCGTCGTCACCGAGTGGATGATCGGCGTCGGTGGTGTCGCCTTCACCGGTTCGGTCGAACGCACCATGCCCAGCGTCAGAACCGCCAGGAGTAAAGCCGCCGCGAGCCCCGCCCCGGCTAGCGCGATTGTGGCGGGCCACTTGTGACCCGATTCGTCGGTTTCGACATCGGCATTGAATGCGAATGCGGTTCCGTCGCGCATCACGGCGTTCTCGCAGTACATCTCTCCAGATCCGCCCGCGTAGTTGGCGTACTGGGTGGGATCACTGTGGATGCCGATGCCGGTGGGCAGGTCGGTCTCTTCGGCGTGGTTTGTCGAATGTCGTTGCATACCCACGACTCTCCCGCCGGCGCGGAGTAGCAAGTATCGGACAAACCAACCCATCCGTTGATGACCAGGCGTCCTCAATTGATAGGACAGGAATCGCGCTACGATTTGCGCCGTGACGCTCAGGGATGCCGAATGGGGTGCCTTGGCGCTTGCCGGGGTCCTGCTGGCAGGCGCCCTGGTGTATCTGTTCGGCTCGTTTCTTCTGATGACCGCCCACGTCGAGCGCCGGCCCGGACAACGCCAGTTCGCGGCCATGTGGCACGAGCTGTATTACGTGTTGATCACCCAGCCGCTGATCCCGCTGTACTTCTTCATCGGCCGCAAGATGGGCGGCGGCAACGGAGTTCCGGTCATCTTCGTCCACGGATATTTCCAGAATCGAGCCGACTTCTGGTGGATGGCAAAGCAATTCCGCAAATGCGGCAAGGGCCCGCTGTACGGCTTCAACTACGCGTGGTTCGACTCCGTCGACCGCAACGTGCCCCGGCTGGCGAGGTTTGTCGAACGCGTCTGTGCCGAGTCCGGCTCGGAGAAGGTCACCCTGGTGGCGCATTCGCTCGGCGGACTGGTGTGCGTCGAATACGCCCACGCGCCGGTGGGCCGGCGTCGTGTGGCGCATTGCATCACCGTCGGTACCCCGCACGCCGGCGTGAAGTGGCGCGGTCCGATTCTCGGCAAGGTGGCCAAGGAACTTCGCGAGGGCGACTTCCATGCCGAGCGTCGTGACCGCCCGGTGATCACCCCGACGCTGAGCGTCTACTCGACCCACGACAACATCGTGCATCCCCCGACCACGAGCGCGTTGGCCTCCCGCGGCGGCCGCGATGTCGCCGTCGACGGACTGGGCCACCTGTCGCTGCTCTACTCACCTGAGGTGACCCGCGCGGTCATCGCGTTCATCGACCAGGATCCCGGCCCTCAGTGACCGGTGCGGCCGCGCGATGACGCCGGTTCGACCGACGGCTCGATGCTGATCGGAGCACCGACGCGCTCCACCCACTTCCCGTAGGCCTGCGACAGCGGCCCGGCGGTGAATCCGTGAGCGAAGACGCTGAGCAGGACCGTGATCGCCAGGACGCCGTCAATATCGGAGATGAACGGAGATTCCCGGCCCAGCTCCTCCAGCGCCAGCAGACCGAAAACGATCGTGGCCAGGCCGCGGGGGCCGAACCAGCCCAGGAAAGCCACTGTGCGCCAGTCGAATCCGGTACCCAGCATGGCCAGCGCAACCGGTACGATCCGCAGCACCGTCAGCGCCAGCACGCCGATCAGCACCCATTGCCATTTGACGCCGACCTCGAAGACCCGCAACAGCAGACCGCCGAGGAGAAACCAGACGAAAAACCCGAGCAGATCGGCGGAGGTCTCCAGCAGGCCGGCTGTCGCGTGGTCCTCGGCCAGGGTCTTCGATGCAGCGCCGAACACCAGACCGCCGACGAAAGCCGCGATGAAGGCGTTGGCGCCGATCAGTTCGGCGACTCCGAACAGCAGGCCGGGCAGGATCAGGGTCGCGATCTGGCGGCCCCGGTGGCCGTTGAGGTCGCGGACTCGGGCACGGTCCATCAACCATGCCGCCAGCAGAGCCAGCACGACCGAGCACGCCAGCGCAAGCAGCACCGACGTCACCCCGATTCCGAGGAGACCCGGAATCGGTGCGTTTTCCCGCTGGGCAAGCACCGACAGGGCCATCAGCACGATCGGTGTGGCCAAGCCGTCGTTGAGTCCGCTCTCGACGTTCAATCCACGCCGTACCCGCAGCGGCACAACCGGATTGAGCACCGTGGGTGCGCCCAGGCCGGCGTCGGTGGGTGTGATCGCCGCTGCCAGCAGCCAGGCGCCCGCGACTCCCAGTGCCGGAAAGAGCGCTCTGGATACCAGGAAGGTCACGAACATCGCGAGCGGGAATCCGATCGCCAAGAGCCGCAATGCGATTCCGGGATCGTGCCGGAGCTGGTTTACGCGCACGGTCGAGGCGTCGTGAAACAGGACGATCACCAGGGTGATCTCGGCCAGCGCGTGGACGAACTCGGCGTCGATGTCGACGCTGCTGGTGGCGAAGAAGACCAACCCCGCCGCGATGCTCAGCATCGGCGCGGTGATCCCGGCCGCCGAGAGCGGCCGGGCGACCAGCGCGTAGCCGAAGATCAGCCCGGCCATCACCGCTATGAGCTGGCCGTTCACGGATCGAACGCCCCCACCATGCCCTGACTCTATCGCCGTTGCCAAGCACATCGTGGCTTGTCGGACCGGTTAAAGTCGGTGCGTGGCCGATCCCATGCAGACCAAAGTCGTGCTCGACGAGAGCGAGATGCCGACGCACTGGTACAACATCGTCGCCGACCTGCCCAGCGCTCCCCCGCCGCACCTGCATCCGGCCACCCGGCAGCCACTGGTGCCCGACGACCTGTCCGCGCTGTTCCCGATGGGACTGATCGAGCAGGAGGCCTCCACCGAACGCTGGATAGAGATCCCGCAGGAAGTTCGCGGCATCTACCGGCTGTGGCGGCCGTCGCCGTTCTTCCGGGCGCGCCGCCTGGAGGCCGCGCTTGGCACTCCCGCCCGGATCTACTACAAATACGAGGGCGCCTCGCCGGTAGGCAGCCACAAGACGAACTCCGCTGTGGCACAGGCGTATTACAACAAGATCGCCGGCCGGACGCGGCTCACCACCGAAACCGGGGCCGGCCAGTGGGGTTCCGCTCTGGCGTTCGCCTGTCAGGTCTTCGGGCTGAAGTGCGATATCTGGCAGGTCCGCTCGAGCTACGAGGGCAAACCCTATCGGCACTATCTGATGGAGACCTTCGGAGCCAGCGCGGTGGCCAGCCCGTCGGAGCTGACCGACGCCGGCCGGGCCTTGCGCGAGAAGTACCCCGACACCACCGGCTCACTCGGCATGGCGATCAGCGAGGCCGTCGAGGCTGCCGCGAAGGATCCCAACGCCAGCTACTCGCTGGGTTCGGTGCTCAATCACGTTGCGCTGCATCAGACCGTCATCGGCCAGGAGGCGCTCAAGCAGCTGACGATGTTCGGCGAGGGTCCGGCGGACTATGTCTTCGGCTGCGCCGGTGGCGGCTCGAACCTCGCCGGACTGAGTTTTCCCTTCCTGCGGGAGAACCTCGAGGGCCGCGCGCAGACCACGATCGTGGCCTGCGAGCCCAAGGCGGCCCCGTCGCTCACCGAGGGCGAGTACAAGTACGACTTCGGCGACACTGCGAACCTGACGCCACTGCTGAAGATGTACTCGCTGGGCGCGGATTTCGTTCCCGACCCGGTGCACGCCGGGGGTCTGCGCTACCACGGCATGGCCCCGTTGGTGAGCCACTGCTATGCCGAGGGCCTGATCATCGCGATCGCTGTCAAGCAGCGGGAGGCGTTCGAAGCCGGGGTTGTGTTCGCGCGCGCCGAGGGGATCGTGCCGGCCTCGGAGTCCAACCATGCCATCGCCGGGGCGATCCGGCAGGCCCGGAAGGCCGCCGCCGACCACGAGTCGCCGGTGATCGTGATCGGGGTTTCCGGGTCGGGTCAGCTCGATCTGCCGGCCTATGCGGAGTTCTTGAGCGGGACGATGGCCGACAGCTGAGCGGCCCCGATTTGACGAACTGGCAAACTGGGTCCGTGTTCATGCGACTTTCGGCACTGGCCGCCACCCTGGTGATCGGGGGAATCGCCGCCGCACCGGCGTCCGCCGACCCCATCGATCCGCCGGGCATGCTGACCTTCGGTGGTATGCAGCGCACCTACGTGGTGCACGCTCCGGGAGGCCCGGCGAACGGCCTGGTCGTCAATCTGCACGGCGCCGGCATGAGCGGTCAGCAGCAGGCCGACCTCACCGACTACAACTCGGTGGCCGACCGGTACGGGTTCGTGGTCGCCTACCCGAACGGGATCGACTCGACGTGGGCCGACGGCAGGGGGGCGTCGCTTCCGGACCGGCAGGGTGTGGACGACGTCGGGTTCCTCGCGGCCCTGATCGAGCGACTGAGCCGCGACTACGGCGTCCCGCCCGGGCGCGTGTTCGTCACCGGCATGTCCGCGGGCGCCTTCATGGCTAATCGCCTGGTGTGCGAGCGGGCCGACTTGGTGACCGCGATCGCGCCGGTGGCCGGGACGCTGGGCGCCGGTGTGCCCTGCGCCCCCTCCCGGCCGGTCTCGGTGATGGCGGTCCACGGCACCGCCGACCCGGTGGTGCCCTACGGCGGCGGCGTCATGAACGGTCGGGGCGGCGCCAGCGACATCCTGTCCGCACCGGCGATGGCCGAGCGGTGGCGCGAACTGGATGGCTGCCCCGGTCCGCTCGTCAACGATCCGGCGCCGGGGGCGGGCGAGGTTCAGGAGATGACGGCGACGGGTTGCGCCGGCAACACCGAGGTGACTCTGGTCTCGATCAACGGGGGCGGTCACACCTGGCCGGCCGGCCGCTTCGCGCTCCCTGCCGACGTGGTGGGTCCCACCAGTTTCGCGGTCAACGCCTCGGCGGCCACCGCCGCGTTCTTCGCCGCGCGGATCAGCTGACGGCGGAGATCTCGTTCGTCGTCGTATCGAACCGGACGACGACCTTCCTCGCCACGGTGGGCTCGGCCGCCATCGGCTCCCCCGGCTTACGCTCCAGGAAGTGGTAGACGAATCGGCCGTCGGTGAAGTCGATGCCTTGCGGTTTGATCCGGTCACCGAGCGGCAGCGCGTTACTGGCGCGGTAGCCGCCACCGTCGTTGACGGCCACCACTGCGTAGTAAAACGTCCCGCTGCCACCGGGTTCGTTCGCAAGCAGCAGTGCCGTATCCAGTTTGCCGTCGCCGTTGATGTCACCGGGGACCAGGGCGCCGACGACGCGCAGGGTGTTTTTGGAAGCCGACCCCGGGGCGGCCGGCAGCTTGGCGACACCGTCTCGCAGGTCGAAGGTCTGTTGGTCGATGGTGACGATCAGATGCTGGGCCGCGGACGGAACAGCTTGTGGCTCTTGATGTTTCAGCGACGACCGCATGACCGCAATCAGCACCGCCACTGCTGCCACCGCAGCCACGAGCAGCCAGATGTACAACCGCTTCGCCACCGGACAGCCCTATCGCAGCTTCAGGTAATAGGTCAGCTTCCGCGGTGCCACCTCGTTGCCGCCGAACCAGCCGCTGACCCGGGTGGCGGTCCAGACGTTCGGGGTCAGCCCCGGCGGATACGGCTTGACGACGGTCTTGTCGCCATAGCTGATCGTCACCCCGGTGTAGTCGACCGTGTAGGTGAAGGTCTCGCCGGCGGGCACCGAGATGACCTCGGTCTGCTCATTGGGCAGGATCCGTTCCTTGTTGACGTTGTAGAACGGGGCGATCTCGAATTCCTGCGTCTTCAGGTTGTAGCGCCAGCCGACCATCACCGAGTTCCGGTCGTGCTGCAACGGCGAGAAGGCGATGCCGGTGAATTTGTTCCAGTCGTACTGGTCGACGTCCTTGAGGTCATAGACCGAGTCGGTGGTGAAGGTGCCGGTGCCGGAGACCTGCTTGACGAAGATAGCCGGACTCTGCGGGATGACGAAGTGCACGCCCTTCAGGACGGTGATGCGCCGGCCGCGGGGGTCGAGGAACATGGACTGCGGAGCCGGCTCGGCGGCCGCCGGAGGGGGCGCGGGTTGGGCTGCGGCCGGCGCCGGCGCCTCCGGGGTGAGCGCCACGGCCTTCACGTCTGAGGCCGGGCGCGCAACGTGGGGCACGGACACGACGGCCGCGGGCAGCGGACGTCCGGAGTCGGCCGCGCGTCCGGCGGTGATCGACGCCCGGTGCGCCGAGGACGCCCGAGCGGCCGGTTGATCGGCTGCCGGGGGCCGGGAGCCGGAGCCCCGGGCTCCGGAGTCGTCGGCCGATGCCGGCGCCGCCACGGCAAGGCCGACCACCGCGCCCGCTCCGAGGGCCGCCGCGGCTGCGGCGACGCGGCCGGCGAAACCACCAGGTGTCACAGCTACCTCTTCCCGTCGCCCCGGAACATCCATTGGGCAGCATAGCGCCGCGTACACCCCTTCCCTGTCGTCGTTTTGGGCAGAGCGCGGGCCGGAGAATTTGGCGGCCGCCGCGCGGCGGCGGTACCTTCGATCAGCCCGAATCGGCCTCCCAGAGAGCGAACATGCGCACACCCCACCGGACCCGCACCCTGTCGGCACAGGCGCCCCGCGGACTGCGCCCGCACCGGGTGCTGCGGCCCATCGCCGGTCAATGCTTCGAGATCACCGTCCGCCAGCAGGGCACCCAATGGGTCATCCACATCCCGGAGATCGATGACACCGCCGAGGCGCCCACCCGGTCCGCGGTGGAACTGGCCGCCCGCGAGCGCATCGCCGCGAGCACCGGCATCCCGTTGGGCTACATCTCGGTGTGGGTCAGGGACTGAACGCCGTCAGTCCTGACCGGTCTGGACCGGCCGGCCCTGACTGCTCCACTGCGACCACGAGCCGGGAAACAGCGCCCCGTCGACTCCGATACTGCGCAGCGCCGCCAGCACCACCGACGCGGTGACGCCCGAGCCGCAATACACGCCCACTGACGGGCCGGCGCCGACCTCCCCGGCACGGGCAGCGAGATCCCCGGCCGGCAGAAAGCGCCCGTCCGCACCCAACACCGACATGCTGGGCAGGTTGCGGGCACCGGGAATGTGGCCGGCGGCGCGATCCACCGGCTCGGACTCCCCGCGGAATCGTTCGGGCGCGCGGGCGTCGAGCACGGTGGCGACTGCACCGGCTGCGACCTCGTCGGCTGTGATAACCGGCCGTCCGCCGGCGTAGAGATCGTCGTGGGCGACGGTGATGTCACCGGCCGGCGGATCGACCGGCCCGGATTGCAGCTCGCCGCCGGCCGCGATCCACGCCGCCAGTCCGCCGTCGAGGATCCGGACCTCGCCCAGTCCGGCGGCGCCGAGCACCCACCAGGCCCGCGCCGAACCGGCGCGGTTCCAGTCGTCGTAGACCACCACCGGCTGGTCGCGCTGCACGCCCCACCGCCGGGCGGCGGCCTGCAGTGCGGCACCGGTGGGAAGCGGATGCCTACCCAGACCCGAACGGCTGTGGTCGCTGAGTTCGTCCTCCAGGGACACGTACACCGCACCGGGGATGTGGCCGGCGAGGTAGGCGGCCCGGCCGTCAGGTGCATCCAGACGCCAGCGGACGTCCAGGATCGCCGGAGCCCGCTCCGCGTCCATCAGTTGTTCAGCGGTGATCAGCACCGCGTCCCGATCGTTCACGGCTGCAGCGGCATCGGGGTCAGGTGGTCGAGAAACCATTCCCGCGCCAGGACGGCGACGTGCTCGAGTGTCCCGGCTTCCTCAAACAAATGGGTGGCGCCCTCGACGACCGCGACCTCGCATTCTGCGGACATCGTCGCCGCCGCCTGCCGGTTGAGGTCCAGGACGACGTCGTCGCGGCTTCCGACGATCAACAGGGTGGGTGCGCTCACCAGAGCGAGGGATTCGCCGGCCAGGTCCGGCCGGCCGCCGCGGGACACCACCGCGAAGACGTCGACCCGAGGATCAGCCGCCGCCCGCAATGCGGCGCCGGCTCCGGTGCTGGCCCCGAAGTAGCCGACTTGAAGTCCGGCCGCATCGCGGGCCGACCGTAGCCAGAGCGTCACGTCGACCAATCGCGCCGCCAGCAGTCCGATGTCGAACACGTTGGACCGGTCACGCTCCTCCGCGTCGGTCAGCAGGTCGAACAGCAGGGTGGCCAGGCCGGCGTTCTGAAGAACCTCGGCGACGTAACGGTTGCGCGGGCTGTGCCGGCTGCTGCCGCTTCCGTGCGCGAAGACCACCAACCCCCGTGGTTCACCAGGGACTGTCAGTCGACCGGCGACCGTTGCGCCGGCCGCCTCCACCGTGACCTCGTCGTCGCGCAGGAATTCCGCCGTGCCCATGGATTGATTGTCCCTCAGGCGCCGAACTGCGGGCGGGGATCTGGTTTGCCGAAGTCGATCTGGGCGGCCGGGTTCGCGATGGCGGTGACCATCGCCGTCCCGTAGGGGCCCACCCCGTCGAACAGGGTCGCCGCACCCACCGAGATGCCGTCGGCGCACCAGTGCGAATCCGCCTGCACCCCAATGAAATCCCCGTCCGGGAGCCGGCACAGGGCGACGGTGAGATCGCCGTTGATGTAACCGATCCCCCGGGTGCCCATATTGGTGACCAGGCTGGTGGCCTCGGCGGCGACGACCGTGCGCACGAACGGGCTGGGCCGCTCGCCGTCGACGACGTCGATGCTGCGGTGGTAGACGCGCTTGCGAGCGGTGTTCTGGTGGGCGCTTCCGGCGTCGCTCCACCCGGAGTCGTCGCTGCCGATGAGGTAGGCGGGCCCGCTCACCCCGGTGGGCGGTGTGAACGACTCCGGCGCGGACCATTCCGCACCGGGGGGCGGTGCGGACATGCGGTAGGCGACCATCGTCGCCCGCGCGACGACGGTCCCGTCCTGAAGGATGTCGCATTCCGCGTTGCGGATCCGGCGCCCGTCGCGCACGAGCCGGGTCCGCACCTCCGTCGGAACCCGGTGGGCGGCCTTGAACAGATCGGCGGTCAGCCGGGTGGGCAGGAATCCCGCCATGCCGTACGCCGTTTCGAGGGCGCGGGCGGCCAGACCGACGACGGCCGGGCCGTTGAGCGAGTCGTTGCCCCAGCGGCTCAGGGCCGACTCCGTCGGGTCGAACACATGTCCCTGACCGGTGCGGGAGAAGAAGTGCGTCGCAGCCCTGAACACCCCGGAATCCTCGCACAGATGATTAGCCGACATAATCAACCCGGACTCGAAGCGAAGGGATGCGCGGTGTCGGGAATCGGGGCAACCCCTTCGCAGGACCGCGCCGCCGTCCGCCCGGCACCGCTGATCGCCACCATGAGCATGGTGGCGCTGACCGTGGCCGTCCTGCAGACCGGTGTGGTGCCGGTCCTCGGCGTGATGGCACGCCAGTTGCACGCCTCTCCGGTCGACGTCAGCTGGGCGGTGACGGCCAACCTGCTCGCCGCCGCGGCCACCACTCCCCTGATCGGCCGGCTGGCCGACCTCAACGTCAAGAAGAACGTGCTGCTGACGGTGCTGGTAGTGGTCCTGGCCGGCTCGGTGTTGGGCGCCACCACCACGTCGCTGCCCCTGCTGATCGTCGCCCGGGTGTTGCAGGGCGCCTCGTTCTCGCTCTACCCGATCGGCGTCTCGATCCTGCGCGAGGAGCTGCCTGCGGACCGGCTCATGAGCGCCATGGCGGTGTTGTCCGGAGTCCTCGGCTTCGGCGGCGGGATGGGCCTGGTGATCACCGGCCTGCTGATGCGCGGCGACGCCGGTTATCACCGGGTCTTCTGGTTCACCGTCGCCTTCACCGTGCTGGTGATCACCGCCGTGCTGGTGCAGGTGCCGCGCCGCCCGCGATCGTCGGAGGGATCGGTGGACTGGATCGGCGCCGCCGGCCTGGCCGTCGGGCTCTCACCACTTCTGCTCGCGATCACGCAGGGCCAGACCTGGGGCTGGACCTCACCGCGGACCGTCGCCGTCGGTGTCATGGGCGCTGCGGCACTGGCCGTTTGGTGGTGGGGAGAACAGCGGGCCGCACAGCCCCTGGTCTCCACGACGATGCTGACCCGGCGCTCCATGCTGTTGACCAACACCGCGACGGTGGCGGTGGGCATGGGGCTGTATTTCGGCTTTCTGGGGCTCACCGGATTCGTCCAGGCGCCGACCGAAACCGGCTACGGCTTCGGCGCCACCGTGCTGGAGGCCAGCGTGGTGTACCTGCTGCCCGGCGCACTGGCGGGGTTCGTCACCGCGCTGGCCAGTGGCCGATACATCGACCGCTACGGAGCCCGGCCGGTGCTGCTCGCCGGAACTGCAACGGGCATAGCGGGTTTCGTCCTGCTCGCCGCCGCGCACTCAGCCGCCTGGCAGGTGATCGGCGCCGGCATCCTGATCAACGCCTACATCAGCCTGGCCTACGGAGCGCTGCCGGCCCTGGTGGTCAGCGAGGTGGAACCGAACGAGACGGGTGTGGCGACGAGCATCAACGCGATCGCCCGGACCGTCGGCGCATCCATCGCGGCGGCCATCGTCGCCGTGCTGCTCAGCCGGACATCCAACGGCCATATCCCGGAGAGCAGCTACACGGTGATCTTCGGTCTCGGCGGACTGACCGGATTGGCCGCCATGCTGCTGATCGGATCCAGCCGGCCGCGTCTGCGCCAGCTCGAGACCGTCGAGGACATCACCGAATCCCGCGCGATGAACCACGAGTGGGGATGATGTTCCGGCACAGCGGATTACGGCTGGCTGACTGAGCCGGTTTCCTCGATGTCGTCGTCGATCAGTCGCATGAAGGTCGTCCGGCGCTCCTCGATCGATCGCCCGAATTCCTGGAGCAGCACCGGATTACGCTGCACCACCCGTTCGATGGCGTCGCGCTCGACCCGCACCAGCGTGACCTCGTCGACGGCGATGTAGGAACCCGACGTCGGATGCCGGACCAGGGTGCTCTGGCCCAGGTAGGCACCCTCCTCGAGGGTCCCGGCCTCACTCTGCGAACCGTCGGGGGCGTCCGCGGTGAGCAGCACAGCGCCCGCGGTGATGAACAACATCGCCTCGGGGACAACACCGGTTCCCAGAATGAGCTCGCCGGCAGCGTAGCGCTCGATGGCGGCATGCCGTGCCATCTCGGCCTGCTGCTCGACGGTCAACTGGAGGGTTGGCGCAACCACGGTGCGGATCGCATTGGTCAGCAGGTCCGGGTCGGTGAACACGTCATCGGCCTCGTCGAGGTGCAGTCCCTCGCGTCGGGCGGCGTACCAGATCCAGCGCAGGAAGATCGCCTCGGCATCGCCGTCATCAGCCGGTGACCGCAGCGGAATCTTGGTGCGGTACTTGAGTTCTCCGATCGGCACGGCGGTGGGCGTCAGGTCGGGATGACACTGCGGCAGCTGCGCGGCCACCCGGGTGAGCATGTCGCACACCCGGTCCGGGCGGTCCTCGACGGCGAAAACGCTCACGACACGGACCGCGTGCTGGTCGGCCGGCCTGCTGAGGTTGGCGAAGGACTGACCGGCCAGCACGGAGTTCGGTGTGATCTGGATGCCCTTGGCCGTCTCCAGATGCACAGCGCGCCAGTTCACTTCGACGACCCGGCCGCTGACCTTGTCGGTCTCGATCCAGTCACCGATCCGGAACGGCTGTTCGAAGAGCATCAGCAGACCCGAGATGATCTGGCCGACGGAGTTCTGCAGCGTCAGGCCGATGACGATCGACCCGATGCCCAGCGCGGTGAACAGCCCACCGACGTTGGCGCCCCAGATGTAGGCGAAGATCAGCCCGCCGCCGACCGCGATGAGCGCGAATCGGATGACGTCGAGGAAGATGGAGGGCACCCGGCGGCGCCAGCTGCTCTGCGGGGCCGAGGCGAAGATCGAGTTCCTGATCCCGGACAGCAGCAGGACGAGCACGCCGACGGCGACCAGTGTCCCCACGATGCGCACCGGCGTGGCGTGGGCGGGCATCTGGGTCGCGCCGAGCATGGCCAACAGGAGTGCGCCGAGCGGGACCAGGTAGTTGCGCAGCAGCGTCACCGGGCCGATCAGATTGCTGCCCCGGCGGCGAAGGCCGTGCTGCCACTCGGTGAGGACGATCAAGGTCAGCGGCAGGCCGACGGCGACGCCGACCGACCACCAGAACCACGACGTCTGCAGGATGTCGCTCACGACGGCTCCGTCACGCGCCAGACCGACTCCTGTGCCCCGTCCACCGACAGGGTTCCGGCCGAGGCGAACGACGTGGTCTCCGACAGAGCGTCATAGACCCGGGCGGTCACGTAGATCCCCGGTGCGGGCATGCCATCCTTTAGGCGATGCGCCAGATTGACGGCGGTGCCCCACATGTCGAACACCGGTGAGGGCGAGCCGACCAGGCCGCTGCTGACCGCGCCCGCATCGACGCCCGCCCGCAGAGTCAGATTGAGCGACGCCTCGCCGTTGAACCGCTCGATGATCCGCTCACATTCCAGTGCGAAGTCCACGGTGCGCCGGATGTTGTCCAGCCGCGGGATGGTCAGCCCGCAGCTGCCGAGGTAGCCGTTGCGCACAAGATGGACCCGTTCGATGCCGTATTCGTCAGCGGCGGCGTTGAATTGGCGGATCAGTTCGTTGGAGATGTTCAGCGACTCGTCGGCAGTCAGGTGGGCCCGCAGGCGGTCCAGGCCGCCGATCTCGGCGTAGATCACCGAGACGTTGGAGTGCTCTCGTGCGGTGATCTCCTCCCCGTTGCGGACCTTGTCGGCGATGGCCTCCGGCATTAGTGAGTTCAGCAGGCGGCGGATCTCGTTGCGTTGCTGCTTGACGAGGTCCTCCTTGACGGCGAGGCTGCGGCTCATCTCGTTGAACATGCCGGTCAGATCGCCGATCTCGTCGCGGGTTTCCACCGGGACGTCGACCTGGTAGTCCCCCGCGGCAACCCGTTGAACGCCGGCCTCCAGCCGCCGGATGGGCCGCAGGAACACCTGGGCGAGGATGACGGCGAGCAGACAGACGAGGAAAATGATCCCGGTGGTGGCCAGTACCACGACTCTGGTGAAGGTGGCCTCCCGGGCGAACGCCTCCTTCGTGTCGATCTTGGCGACCACCGACCAATGCAGGTCGGCGATCTTGCCCGTCGGCTCGTAGGCCTGGATGGTCTCCTCGCCGAGATAGTCCTTGGTGATCAGAGTGCCGGAATAGCCCTTCTGCGCTTCGCGGTGGGCCTCGGGGTTCACCGGCTGAACCAGCGTGGTGCCGCCCTGGCGGATCGCGATGTCCGGGATGTCGGGTGGGGTGCCGGCGTCGATGACTTTCTGTCGGTACTTCTGCGGATCCTCCAGGAATAGCCGCGAGTCCGACCGCATGAGGAAGTCGGAGCCGGCGAGGATGGTCTCCCCCGTCTCACCCAAACCCACCTCGGCCCACTTCTTGTCGAAGGTGAGGACCTTGTTGACCTTGGTGATCGGGAACTGCAGTGCCAGAACGCCTTCCGCCTTCCCCTTCGGCGGGATGGGCGCGACCATCCAGGCGGTGGGGGCCATGTTGGCCGGTTCATAGAACTCGAAGTCGGTGAACACCACCCGGTCGGCCTTGTTGCTCGACATGGCCTCCTGATAGGCGTCGCGCAGTTTCGAGGAACTGTAGGGACCGGTCAGGATGTTGGTGCCCAGATCGGTGTTCTTGTAGGCGCTGTAGACCACATTGCCACGGCCGTCGAGGATCAGTGCGTCCTCGAATGCGAAGCGGGTGACGATCTCCCGGAAGAACTCCTGGTACGTCGCATTGGCGGCCGACCACGCGCTGCCGTCTTTCTCGTCGTTCATCGCGATGGCCAGGTCGTTGCTCGGCAGTTTCGCGGTGTAGTTGGCCTGCAGGTAGCGCTCGGCGTTCGACGTCGGCAACAGCGCAGCGATGTCGAGGCTGGTTCCGCTGGACTTCTCGGTCTCTTTCGCGAAGAACTGGTAGTAATCGGCGATCGCCTTGTCCATCTGCGGGGTGACCGGGGCGTTGGACAGTTGGTCGAAGGCGGCGGTGAAGTCGCGCAGTGCGCTCTGCACCATCGTGCCGTAGGTGTAGGTGATCAACGCGCTGCGCAGGTCGGTCACTTCTGCGGTGAGCGTGCGCTTCTGGGAGTCCATGATCTCGGTGAGCCGGTGGACCGCCGCGACCCGGAGTGAAGTACGCCCGGTCTGATAGGCGATTCCACCGACGACCGCGGCGGCGAGGATGGTGCACAGAACCAGCATCAGGATGAGCTTGGACTGGATGCTGATGCGGTTGAGGAAATTGACTTTGGCCGTGACCTTGGCCGGCAGTATCCGGCGCGGCGCTGTTGCCGACTCCTCCGGAGCGTCCTGCTCCGACAGTTGCGCCATGGCTGTCCTTCCAGCGCCTGTGCATACGCGTCGCCGCGCGCCCGGGTTTCGGCCCCGAAGCAGACTAGCAGCAGCTGTGACGAATGTGACAGATGTGAAACGCTGATACCAGCAGATTCGCAGCAGCGAGGCCCATCGGCGCGCTCAGTGGTCCACGATGGATCCGATGGCCGCGCTACCGCAGACACCCGAGTCGGACAAACCGGTATTCGAGGAACCGGTCGAGGCGACCGTCGATGTGATCATCGCCGGGTCCGGCGGCGCCCTGGCAGGGGCGTACACGGCCGCCCGGGAAGGCCTCTCGGTTCTGGTGCTGGAGGCGACCGACAAGTTCGGCGGGACGACGGCCTACTCCGGCGGTGGCGGGATGTGGTTTCCCTGTAACGCCGTGCTGCGCCGGTCCGGCGCCGACGACACCGTCGAGGCGGCGCTGACCTACTTCCGCGCGGTCGTCGGCGACCGGACCCCGGCCGACCTCCAGGAGGCATACGTTCGGGGCGGCGGGGAGCTGATCGACTACCTCGAGGCCGACCCGGCCTTCGAGTTCACCGTGCTGCCGTGGCCGGACTACTTCGGGAAGGCGCCGCAGGCCCGCCTCGACGGCCTGCGCCACATCGTCGCCGCCCCGCTGCCCGGCGAGCGACTGGGGCCCATGGCGGCACAGGTCCGCGGCCCGCTGGACAACGACCGGCTCGGGGCCCCCGCTCCCGATCTGCTCATCGGTGGCCGGGCCTTGATCGGCCGTTTCCTGCTTGGGCTGCAACGCTTTCCGAACGCGGCCCTGTCTGCGGAGACCGAGCTGGTCGACCTCATCGTCAACGACGGGCGGGTGACCGGCGCCGTCGCGCGCCGGGACGGAATGCTGGTGCGCATCGGCGCGCGCCGCGGGGTGCTGCTCGCCACCGGCGGCTTCGAGCACAACGCCGAGATGCGCAGCCGGTTCCGCGTTCCAGGCAGGCCCGCGGACAGCATGGGCGCGCCGGGGAACACCGGCGCAGCCCACCTCGCCGCCATGCGGATCGGGGCCGCCACCGACCTGATGGACCAGGGCTGGTGGTCCCCCGGCCTGATCCATCCCGACGGCCGGGCGGCGTTCGCGCTGTGGTTCACCGGCGGAATCTTCGTCAACCAGGACGGCCGGCGGTTCGTCAACGAGTCCGCCCCGTACGACCGCATCGGCCGGGCGATCATCGACGAGATGTCCGCGGGGCGGCTGACCCTGCCGTTCTGGCTCGTCTACGACGACCGGCGCGGCGAGGTGCCGCCGGTCAAGGCGACCAACGTCTCGATGGTGGAGACCGAGCGCTACGGGGACGCCGGGCTGTGGCGGACCGCCGACACCCTCGCCGGACTGGCCGACAGCATCGGCGTCCCCGCCGCCGCGTTGGCCGACACCGTCGAACGGTTCAACCGGATGGTGGCCGACGGCGCTGACACCGACTTCGGCCGCGGCGACGAGGCCTATGACCGCGCATTCTCCCGCGGCAAGCCCCCGTTGGTGCCCATCGAGACCCCGCCGTTCCACGCCGCGGCCTTCGGCTTGTCCGACCTGGGGACCAAGGGCGGACTGCGCACCGACACCCGCGCACGGGTTCTCGACACCGCGGCGCAACCGATCCCCGGGCTGTACGCGGCGGGCAACACGATGGCTGCGGTCAGCGGAACCACCTACCCCGGCGGCGGGAATCCGATCGGCGCCTCGATGCTGTTCAGCCATCTGGCCACACTCGACATGGCGCGGAACGGCGAAACCTCGGAATGACTCACGCGCCACCGGGAATAATCTCCACTAGAGCTGAGGAGTCCGTCATGCGTGGTGTGGTGATCGCGGCGACCGCGTTGATCGCCGGGGTGGCCGTCGCGCCGCCGGCGCATGCCGCCGAATGGGCACTGAACGGCACGTTCACCGCCACCTCCAACGGCGAATGGGCGCGCACCAACGACATCTTCCACAACGAAGCCGTTGTGCGGGCCGTCTGGACCGTCTCGTCCGTGTGCAGCTACCCCACCGAATGCACCGGTACGGTCAGCAGCAACCAGGGCTGGAGCGCGCCGATCTACCAGACCGGCGGTGAGTGGTACGTCAAACACGTTGTGCCGCAGTGGATGCCATGCCCGGACGGGTCGACCGCTGACGGATTCCAGGTGTTCCGCTTCAAACGGATGACGCCCGACGGGGACTACACCGACCCGTCGTCGAACACCCTGGTCGGCGAGGACGCCACCACCGGACCGAGTGGGGCCTGCGGACGCAGCATCGCCAAGATCATCACCATGCCGTTCAAGCTGGTGCAGGTCGGCTAACTCGGGCAATTCAGACCCGACCGACCTAGCTCTGGCTAGCCCGTCGGGATCAGGTCGGTCCACGTCCGCTTGTCGCCGCCGGCCGCCACGTCGGCCTGCCGCGCCACCGTTCCGTCCGGAGTGGCGAACTGACCGGTCTTCGGGTCATAGGTGGCGATCGCGACCGAGGGACCGTTGCCCCCGGGGGTGAACGCACTGGGCGCCACGATCGGACCGTCGGCGGGCGGCGGCGGAGGGAGCGGTGGAGCGGTCGCCGGGGGTAGTGGCGCCACGACCGCACCGGGCGGTGCGCCTTCGATCGGTGCGGGCGCCGCCGGCGGCGGAGGCGTTCCCGCGGCCGGCGGCGGGCCGGGCGGCAACGGGGTGCCCTCCAGCGGGCCGTAGATATGGTCGTTCAACGTCACCCGGTCATCCGGCGGGATGCCCTGCGCGATCAGGTTGGGATCGATCGGGTAGGGGCCGGTGGCGTGCTGCCGCATCGCCAACGGCTCGAAGTTTCGGTCGCTCTCGCAGATCTCGACGGTGGGGGCGCGTTTGCCGGGCTGACCCTGGCAGGGGTAGTTGCGGGCGCCGCGCACGGCGATCGGCGAGTCCTGCGGAAGCTTGCAGTACAGACCGTCGGGGGTGTCGATATCGGAGAGATCGGCCGGCGATCGCCACGACGACGGCGGCAGGAAGCCCACCGTGCAGGCCGGCGGGTCACCGATGGTCAGCGTGAAGTCACCCTGGGTGAAGCCGGTGGGGTTGTTGCGCGGCAGGCCGACCGCCTGCACCGAACCCACGTAGGGGGGCAACAGCACGAGCAACTGTTCCACTGAGGCGTGGTAGGTCACGGCGATGCGGCTCACCGTGGTGAGGTTGGCCAGCAGCACCGGCAGCGTCGGCTTGACCTGGGTGAGCAGCGCGTTGGCCTCGTTGAGCGCGCCGGGCCCGTTCTGCAGCACGCCGCGGAGCTGCGGATCGTCGGCGGCCAGCTGGCCGGTGACGCCGGCGAGGCCGCGCGCCCATGCGCGCAGCGCCTCGGAGGACGCCGCCTGGGCGTCCAGCAGAGGCCGGCTGTCGTCGACCAGAGCGCGGGCCCGGTCGGCCACCCCGCTGAAGTCGCGGGCCACCACCGAGGACGAATCCAGAAGCGCGGCAAGATCATCCCCGGATCCGTTGAGGCCCTTGAAGGATTCGTCGAGCAGCTGACCGAGCTTCTCCTTCGGGATGCTGTCCAGCAGCGCACTGACCTGGTCGAGCATCGGACCGACCTGCTGCGGCACGGTGATGTTCTTCGCCGAGATCACCGAACCGTCGTGCAGGTAGGGTCCGCCGTCGGTCCGTGGCAGGAGTTCGACGTACTGCTCCCCGACCGCCGACACACTCAGCACCCGCGCCTCGAGGTCCGCGGGAATCTTGGGCGAGGACGCCAGGGACAGCGTCGCCTCCGCCCCGCCGCGGACGGCCCGGACGTCGGTCACCCTGCCGATCTGCACCCCGCGATAGGTCACGTTCGAGAACTCGTACAGCCCACCGGTTCTCGGCAGTTCCATCGTGACCGCGATCCGGCCGATGCCGAGCAGCGTCGGCAACTGCATGTACACCAGGACCATGGCGAGGATGCCGACGATCGAGGCGATGGTGAAGATGATGAGCTGGATACGCACGAAACGGGTCAGCATCAGTGACCGCCTCCGTCCATCGGGGCGAGTTGCAGATCGGGCGACGGCGGCAAGGGTGCGGGAGCCGGCGGGGGCGGAGCGGCGCCGGACTGCGCGGCCACCGGGGTGGCGGGCCGGCCCTCGCCGGGCTCCGGCGTCACGCCGGCAACACCCGTCGGCGGCGGGCTGAACGGCGCGTTGAGTGGATCGTAGGTGTAGGTGGCGTACCACGGATCACCCGGCGCGGGAACGAGTTTGGCGCCTTCCTGACCCCATCGGGTGCCCAGGAACAAGGTCTTCTTCAGCCGCGGCACGGTGAAGTCGAAGATGATGAACTGGTTGAGGTAGTCGCCCCGGATGGCGCGGTCGATGGTGGCCTGTCCATAGGGGAAGGCGGTGAAATACGACAGCGCCTTGTCCAGTTCCGGCCCAACATCGGCCAGCGAGCGCAGGGTCGGTTCCAGGTTGCGCAGGTTGTGAACCAGATCGGCCTGGGTGTCGTTGACGACCTCGGTGGCCAGCGCACTGAACCTGCCGAGCTTGTCCAGCGCCGCGGTGAGGTTCGGCCGCTCGGCCACCAGCACGTCCAGAGCCGGAGGAATGCGGTCCAGCGCCCGGGTCAGCACGTCGCGCTGGGCGGCGAAGGTTCCGGCCACCCGGTTGAGCGAGGCGACCGTCGCGTTGATGGCATCGCGCTGGGTGGCCAGCACTCCGACGAAGTCGTTGAGCTGCAGCAGCAGATCGCGGATCTGCGGCTCGCGGCCGTTGAGCGCGCGGTTGAGCTGGTTGACGATGTCGCCGATCTGGCCGACTCCGCCACCGTTGATGACCACCGAGAGCGCCGAGAGGGTCTGTTCGGTGGACGGGTAGGTCGACGACTTGGACAGCCCCAGGGTGGAGCCGGGGGCCAGCCGTCCGCTGGGTGCCACCCCCAGGGGCGGGTTCAGCGCGAGGTGCATGGATCCCAGGAGGCTGGTCTGGCCGACGGTCGCGACCGAGTTGGCAGGGATCTCGACGTCGGGTTTGACCGAGACCTCGACGTCGGCGTGCCAGTCGCGCACCGTCATGGAGTTGACGCTGCCGACCACCACGTCGCCCACCAGAACCGGTGAATTCGGTTCCAGCGTCGCCACATTGGCCAGCTCGACGTGATAGGTGGCGGCCCCCGGGCCGCGGCCGACCGCCCCGGGAAGGGGCAGCGAGTTCAGGCCGCCGAACGAGCAGCCGCTGACGCTGACCGCCACACCTGCCGCCGTGAGGACCAAGCGGCGCAACCGGTTCATCATGACGGCGGCGCCCCCACTCCCTGGGTCAGCGGGACCGGCGGCGGCATCGGGGGCGGCACCGCGGTCGGAGCTGCCTCGGCTGGAGCCTCCGCCGGCATCAGCATTCCCGGCAGCGACGCCGGAGCTGACGGGCCCGGCGCCGGTCCGTGCGGGACGCCGGGCGGGATCGGGGCACCCGGGTACAACGCGGGCTGCGGGTCGGCGGGCAGTCCGTTGGGCGCGTACACCCCGCGAGGCTGCCCGGGGTCGGGGCTGATGTGCGGCGCGCCGAGCGGGCCGCTCCATCCGGGCGGCGGGGGCACGTCGCCGTCGAGACCGGTGTAGGCCGAGATCTCCGGCGGGATTTCGACCGTCGGGCCGGTGCCGTCGCCACCGGGAGCCAGCCGGGGTTCGGAGTAGATCAGGTTCCACGGGCTTGGCGACTTGCCGAGGTAGACGTTGGTCGGCAGCGGCAGGTAGCCGAAGTTGATCAGCCGCAGCGCCGGGCCGAGGTACTGCGAGCACAGCTTGCCGGTCTCTGAGGCGGTGGCGTTCTGGATCGCCCCGATCGCCGCGCAGACCACCTGCAGCGGGTTGGAGAAGTTCGCAAGCGCGAAACCGCCCAGAGCGCTTTGGATGTCCGGGTCGTAGATGTTGTAGCTGTTGCCGATGGCGTTGGGCGCCACGTGCAGCAGGTTCTTCAGCGCCATCTGGTTGTCGCTGAGGTTGCGGACCACGTCGGCCAGTCTCGCGACCTGCTCGGCGGTCTGGTTGCGGCTGCCGGCCACGAACCGCTGCACGTCCACCACCGCGCTCGAGAGATTGGTCAGTGCGGCATCGAGGTCCGAGCGGCTGCCGTCGAGCACGCTGGCGACCGAGGCGAGCCGGTCCTGGAACGAGACGATCTGGACGTTGCTGTCGCGCAGCACGGTGACGAAGGTCTGCAGGTTCTTGATGGTGTCGACGATGTTGCCGCTGCCGTCGGCGAGGACGCGGCTCAGGTCGGACAGCTGCTTGATGGTCTCGCGTAGTTTGTCGCCGTTACCGTCCAGCGCGGTGGCCGCGCTGTCGATGAACCGCCCGACCGACGAGCCCGACACGCCGCTGCTGGGCCCCAGATCCGTTGCCAGGCGGGACAGTTGAGTCTTGATCTCGTCCCACTCGACGGGAACGGCAGTGCGGTCGGTGTCGATGACCGCGCCGTCGCGCATTCTCGGTCTGCTGGTGTCACCGTCGGCCCCGAAGGCCGGGGCCAGTTGCACGTAGCGGGCGCCCACCAGGTTGGAGGCGACGATGACGGCCTTGGCGTCGGCCGGGATGGGCACACCGTGTTTGACCGACAGGGTCAGTTTCGCCCTGGTGCCGTCGGGGTCGATCGAGGTGATCTTGCCGACCTTGACCCCGGCCACCCGCACCTCGTCCCCCGGATAGATCGCGGTGGCACTGGTGAAGAAGGCGGTGATCTTCGTGGGCTTGTCGACCGTGTTGCGCACGACCAGTGCCACCCCGCCCGCGACCAGGACGGCGAGCAGTGCAGCGAAGATGGCGGTGATCCGTCTACGGGACATCACGGCGGCCCCGGTGGTGGGCCCCAGGTCTCATTCGGCTGGGGAATCCCGTTGTAGGGGAAGGGAAATTCGGCGCGCGGCCCGGCGTTGTCCGGTGGCTGGCCCGCGTCGACCCCGCGCCGGAAGCCGAGCGCGTAGTCGAAGAACGGCTGCAGCGTCTGGGCCGGGCTGAGGTTGGCCACGAACGCGTTGTAGTAGAAGCCGTTGTTGACGGCCTCGGCCTGGGTCAGTTGGAACTTGGCCAGGCCGATCATCGCCTTCGTGATGTTTTCGTTGTTGCGCTCCAGCATCGCGGTGACCGAATTCAGCTTCTCCAGCGCCGGGGCGAGATCGGCTTCGTTGTCGGCCACCAGTCCGCTGAGTTGCTGGGACAGCGCAGAGGTGTTGGCCAGCAGCGTGACGATGGCGTACTGCCGGTCCTTGAGGACGCCGAGCAGCTCGTTGCCGTTGAGGATGAGGGAGTTCACCTGCTGGCTGCGCTGCGACAGGATCCCGGTGACGTCGGCGGCGCTCTTGAGCAGACCCGACAGGGAAGCGTTGCGCTCGTTGAGCGCCTTGGAGATCCGGCTGATCCCGTCGAAGGTCGGTCCCAGCTGCGGGGCGACCCGGTCGATGGTCGCCGACAGGGTGTTCAGCGACTGGTTGAGTGCCGCGGTGTCGGTGTCGCGGGTGTTGCCGGCGAACTCCCCCAGCGCGTCGGTCAGCGAGTACGGCGATCCGGTGCGCGACACCGGGATCACGTCGGTGCTGCGCAGCCGGCCCTCACCGTCGGACTCGAGGGTGAGCACCCGCTGCCCGAGCAACGTCCCGGTGCGGATGTGCGCGGTCGTGTTGGAGCCCAGGTGGACCTTGCCCTTGACCGTGAAGGTCACCAGCGCCTTGCCGTCCCGGAGCGCGACATCGGAGACGGTTCCCACCTTCACCCCGGATACCTTCACATCGTTTCCGGGTGCGAGTCCGCCGGCCTCCAGGAACAGCGCCTTGTGCCGGATCGAGGTCGCCATGGTCGTCAGCCGCTGGGTCTGCAGGCCGACGGTGATGACGAGCAGGATCAGCGCCAGGCCGATGAAGCCGGAGCGAATGAGTTTGGCGCCGCGGTATTTCAGCATGGCGGCCGGTTTTCCATCATCACGGCTCCGCGCACCGTCCGGTGTGCTGCATGATCCACGGGAACATCGCGGTTCGGCCCTGAAGGTCGGTCACCCGCACCGACATGCCGCAGAGGTACTGGTTGATCCAGCTTCCGTAGGACCCCAGGCGGACCATCTTGCGGTAGTTCTTCGGCGCCTTCTGCAGCGCGATGTCGAGCGTCGCCTGGTCGGACTCCAGGATGGGCGCGAGCCGGGCCAGCTGGTCGACGGTGCCGGCCAGCGGTGGGCGGGCCTGGGTCAGCAGGTCGGTCAGCGAGGCGGTGCCGGCGTCCAGCGCGGTGATCGCGTTGCCGATCGGGTCACGGTCGCCCGACAGGCCGGTCACCAGCTGTTCCAGCTTGTCCACCGTGGCGGAGAACTTGCCGCCGTCCTTGCCGATGGTGGCAAGCACCACGTTGAGGTTGTCGATCAGCTGCTGCACGGTCTGGCTGTTGTCCGCCAGCGAGTTGGTGAAGGCGGAGGTCTTGCCGAACAGCGACTCGATATTGCCGTCCTGGCCCTGCAGGACCTGGATCAGCGAGTTGGTCAGGGCGTTGACGGCCTGCGGATTGAGGCCCTGGACAACGGGTTTCAGGCCGCCGAGCAGCAGATCGAGATCCAGGGCGGGCTGCGTGCGGTCGGCCGGGATGACCGATCCGGGCGGTGAGATCCTGGTCGAGCCGGGTGCGTCGATCAGCTCCAGATAGCGGTCCCCCACCAGGTTCAGGTAGCGCACCGCCGCCTTGGTCCCAGAGGTGAGCACGATGTCGCGGTCGGCGCCGAAACCGACCGTCACGGTGTTGTCCGGTTCCAGGGTGACCCGGTTGACGGTGCCCACCCGCACACCGGCGACGCGGACCGAGTCGCCCGCCTTCAGGCTCGAGACGTCGTCGAACACCGCGGAGTAGGTGTTCTGCGATCCGCCGCGGTACTGGGAGAACACGGCGAACAGCGCGCCGGTCAGCAGCAGCATCACCACCATGAAGATGCCGACCTTGACTCCGGTGCCCCGCAACGGCTTCATCCGGGCATCCCGATCTGGGCGGAGTTGCGGGGCGGGCCGTCGATGGGGCCGAACAGCACCTGCTTGAGGGCATCGGAGTTGAGCAGGATGCCCTGGTTCCCGTACTGCGCCTGGTTGGCGCCGATGTCGGTGACCACGTAGGGCGGCCGTTGCTCGTAACCGACATTGGGTAGGTCGGTGCATTGCGGGCCGCCCTTGGCCGCGACCTTGGGCAGGTTGCCCGGGTAGCGGTAGCGCTCGCGGCCGAGGAAGAAGCCCTGCAGCAGGGTGGCTCCCGGCATGGGCGTCCCCGGCCCGTTCGCTAGCGGCAGCAGGGCGCCGAGACCGCACGTCAACGCCGGGTTGTACTGGTTGGTCAGGTCGGTGGTGGGAACCAGCAGGTGCACCACGTCCGACAGCGACTGGCGGTTCTCGGAGAGCACCTCGGTGCCGATGTCGGCGACCCCGATTGCGCTGAGCAGCAACGCATTCAGGCTGTCCTGCTGGTCGACGACGGTGTCGCTGATGCGGGTGGCGTTCTCCACCGTGCTCAGCAGGTCCGGGGAGGCGTCGGCCACCGAGTTGAACACCGTCGGCGACACCTCGAGCACGTGGTTGAGGCTGTCCAGAGCCGGGTTGAGGTTGCCAAGGGCGATGTCCAGATCCACCAGCGCCTGACCGAACTTGTCGCCGCGGCCGTTGAGCGACTTCGACAACGCGCCGAGGGTCTGGTTCAGCTTGGCCGGTTCGACGTGGGAGAGCACCGAGACGAGTTTCTCGAACACCGTGTTCAGTTCGACGGTGACCTTCTCGCCACCTTGAATGCGGGTGCCCGCCTTGATGTTCTGCGTCGACGGCTGATCGGGCGCCACCAGTTCGACGAACTTCGACCCGAACACCGTCGAGGATGTGATCTCCGCACCGACATTTGCCGGGATGGCCCACACCGCATCGGGGTCGATGGCCAGATTCAGCGCCGCCCCGCCACCGGGCAGATGGTCGATCGATGCGACCTTGCCCACCGGAGCGCCGTTCATCTTTACCTTGGCGTTGGGATACATCACCAGACCGGCGCGGTCCGCGACCACCGTCACCGGAATGCTCTTGGTGAAACTGCCCTGGAACAGACCGACCGCCACGACCACGGCCAGGATGAGCGCCAGCACCGTCAGCACGCCCGCCACCGGGCGGGCGTACGGGCGTTCGCTCAACGTCGTCTTGGCCATCGCCCTTTACCCGGACAGGTTGAAGTTGCCGTTGGAGCCGTAGATCGCCAGCGACACCAGCAGGGTCACCGACACCACCACGATCAGGGAGGTCCGCACCGCATTGCCGACGGCCACGCCGACCCCGGACGGGCCGCCGGAGGCGAAATAGCCGAAGTAGGTGTGGATCAGCAGGATCGTGATGGCCATCAACACCGCCTGCAGGAACGACCACAGCAGGTCCAGCGGGTTGAGGAACGTCGTGAAGTAGTGGTTGTAGAGCCCGGCCGACTGCCCGAACAGCGCCACCGTCACGAACTGGCTGGCCAGGAACGACAGGATCACCGCGATCGAGTACAGCGGCGTGATGGCCACCATCCCGGCGACCAGCCGGGTGGAGACCAGGTACTCCACCGACGGGATGCCCATGGACTCCAGCGCGTCGATCTCCTCGTTGATCCGCATGGCGCCAAGTTGTGCGGTCACACCGGCGCCGAAGGTGGCCGCCAGACCGATGCCGGCCACCACCGGCGCGGAGATACGCACGTTGATGAACGCGGCGAGGAACCCGGTCAGGGCTTCCACCCCGATGTTGCCCAGTGACGAGTAGCCCTGCACCGCAAGGGTTCCGCCTGCGGCGAGGGTCAGGAACCCGACGATGGCCACGGTGCCGCCGATCATGGCCAGCGTGCCCGCGCCCATGCTGATCTCGGCGATGAGCCGCACCACTTCCTTGCGGTAGTGCGTGGCGGCGTGCGGGATGCCGGCGATGGCCCGGCCGTAGAAGAGGGTCTGGTCGCCGATGCGGGAGAAGAACCCGACGGGACGGAACAGCTCACGGAAGAAGCGCGGATGGGTCCCGCGCAGGACGGTCAGGTTGCCCATGCGCTAGCCCGTCGTCATCCGGATACCGATGGCCGTGACCACCACGTTGACGACGAACAGTGCCATGAAGGCGTAGACGACGGTTTCGTTGACGGCGTTGCCGACCGCCTTGGCGCCGCCCCCGCTGATCATCAGGCCCCGGTAGCAGGCGACCAGTCCCGCGATGAGCCCGAAGAGGGCGGCTTTGACGCAGGAGATGATGACCTCCGGCACGCCGGTCAGCAGGGTGATTCCCGCGGCGAAGGCACCGGGGTTGACGTCTTGGACGAACACCGAGAACACGTAGCCGCCCAGGATGCCGATGATGACCACCAGCGAGTTGAGCAGCAGCGCAACCAGACCCGAGGCCAGCATGCGCGGGGTGACGAGGCGCTGCACCGGGTTGATGCCGAGCACCTCCAGGGCGTCGATCTCTTCGCGGATGGTTCGGGACCCGAGGTCGGCGCACATGGCTGTGGCGCCCGCGCCGGCGACGATGAGCACCGTCACCAGCGGGCCGACCTGGGTGACCGCGCCGAACGCCGCGCCGGCGCCGGAGAGGTCGGCCGCGCCGAGCTCGCGCAGGAGGATGTTGAGGGTGAAGCTCACCAGCACGGTGAACGGGATGGCCACCAGCAGGGTCGGCGCCAGCGACACCCGGGCGACGAACCACGACTGCTCCAGGAACTCGCGCCACTGGAACGGGCGCTGAAAGACGTAACGCACCGCGTCGGCCGACATGGCGAACAGCCCGCCGATCGCCTGCATGGGGGTGGCGATCCCCTTGTCCAACGCAATGCCCGGAGACCAGCGATCCGCTTTGTCCGCCATCCGCCCGGGCGCTCTTTTCCTTCGGGTGAAGCCTGCCTTGAACCTTTTTCCGAATCTATGCGATCAATGCCGGACGAGTCAGTTGAATCTCCGCAGTGGCGCGCCCCGGATGGTTCGATCAACGCAGACCGACGTGTGGTCCCCCGCCACGGCGAGGCCAATGACGGACAGGAGCAAACCCCCCGATGGCCAGCCTGCAGAGGTATACCGACCGCCGAGTGCTGATCACCGGCGGCGGCTCGGGAATCGGCCAGGCCTGCGTGCTCCGCATCCTCGAGGAGGGCGGCCGGGTGGTGGCCGCCGACGTCAGCCGGTCCGGGCTCGACGACACGGTGGCGAAGTCCGGTGGGTCCGGTCGGCTGAGCACCGTGCTGATGGACGTCGCCGACGAGGAGTCCGTGACCTCCGGCGTCGGCGCCGCCGTGGAGACCCTGGGCGGGCTGGACACCCTCGTCAACGTGGCCGGCATCCTGCGCTCGGGGCACCTGCTGGAGACCACCCTCGAGCAGTTCGAGCAGGTGCTCCGGGTCAATCTGGTGGGGACCTTCCTGGTGATCCGCGCGGCGCTGCCCGCCCTGCGGAGCGGCACCGCACCGGCGGTGGTCAACTTCAGCTCGACCGCGGCGAACTTCGCCCACCCGTACATGTCGGCCTACGCGGCGTCGAAGGGCGGGGTGGTCGGTATGACGCATGCGCTGGCCGCCGAGTTCGCCAAGGAGGGCATCCGGTTCAACGCGGTTCAGCCGGGGTCGATCTCCTCGGGTATGACCGACGGGACCGGCGAATCGAAGCAGAGCGTCGGCGCGGGGCTGCCGGCCGACGCCGATTTCCGCCTGTTCGCCCGGGTGGCACCCGTCCTGCCGCTGCCGGACGGCGCCCGTTTCGCGGATCCGTCCGCGGTGGCCGCCGTGGTGGCGATGCTCGGCAGTCCGGAGGCCTTCTTCATCACCGGAACGGAGGTCCGGATCGACGGCGGCGCACATGTGTGAGGGGACGCGGGCCCGCTTCCGCACCGCCGAGTGTGCCGATTTCCACTCTGCGACGGCGTGTCGCGCGCGAAACCGCAACACAGGACGCCGACAAAATACGGAATTCGTTGCGCAATGTGTTGCGGATGCCGCCCAAATCGGCGAAGGTTTAGAAGGTTTAACGGGGGACGGCCTCGGATGAACGGCATGAACGCATAAGGAGGACGGTCCTGACCGATATCGGCGCCGCCGCCACACGACAGACACCCGGGACAAGCCGTCCCGGCGGAGCCGGGGGCACCCCGGTCATCGAAATCGACCATGTCACCAAGCGTTTCGACGACTACATCGCCGTAGCCGACGCCGACTTCTCGATCGGCGCGGGTGAGTTCTTCTCCATGCTCGGCCCGTCGGGCTGCGGCAAGACCACCACCCTGCGCATGATCGCCGGATTCGAGACCCCGACCGACGGCGCGATCCGCCTGGAGGGCGTCGACGTCTCCCGGACCCCGCCGCACAAGCGCAACGTCAACACCGTCTTCCAGCACTACGCCCTGTTCCCGCACATGACCGTGTGGGACAACGTCGCCTACGGGCCGCGCAGTCAGAAGAAGAGCAAGGAGCAGGTCAAGAAGAGCGTCGACGAGTTGCTCGACGTGGTGCGCCTGAGCGACTTCGCCCTGCGCAAGCCGTCCCAGCTGTCCGGCGGTCAGCAGCAGCGCGTGGCCCTGGCCCGCGCGCTGGTCAACTACCCCAGCGCCCTGCTGCTCGACGAGCCCCTCGGCGCGTTGGACCTCAAACTGCGCCACGTCATGCAGTTCGAACTCAAGCGGATTCAGCGCGAGGTCGGGATCACGTTCGTCTACGTGACCCACGACCAGGAGGAAGCGCTGACGATGAGTGACCGCATCGCGGTCATGAACGCCGGCAACGTCGAGCAGATCGGTACCCCCACCGAGATCTACGACCGGCCGGCCAGCGTGTTCGTCGCCGGGTTCATCGGTCAGGCCAACCTGTGGCACGGCCGGCAGACCGGCCGGGCCAACCGCGACTACGTCGAGATCGACGTGCTCGGCTCGACCCTGCGGGCGCGGCCCGGCGAGACGACGATCGAACCCGGCGGCAAGGCCACCCTGATGGTCCGACCCGAACGGGTGCGGGTCTCGATGGAGGCCCCCGGCGCGGAACTGGCCGCGGTGCCGGCCACCGTCTCGGATCTGACCTTCCAGGGACCGGTGCTGCGCCTGTCGCTGGTCGCGGCCGACGGATCCCCGGTGATCGCCCACGTCGGGCCCGAACAGAACCTGCCGATGCTGCGTCCCGGTGACCGGGTGTACGCCGGCTGGTCGCCGGAGGCATCGCTGGTGCTGCCGGACGCCGACATCCCGACCGCGCAGGACCTCGAAGAAATGCTCGACGACTCCCCCGCTTCCCCCTAGCACGAACTCCCGCACAGGCTTTTCCGTAAACGAAAGGGCAACCCCATGGCAGACATCGATCCCCGAGTGCTGGCCCAGCTGAGCTCGCGACGTCGGTTCATCGGCGGTGGCGCTGCCGCAGCGGCCGCCGTCATCCTCGGGCCGTCGTTCCTGGCGGCCTGTAGCTCGGACAACAAGGCGTCCGGCCCGTCGTCGGAGGCGCCCAAGGCTCCTGAGGACGACGGCAGCCCCGCGTCGGGCAAGCTGCGGGTCTCCAACTGGCCGCTGTACATGGCCGACGGCTTCGTGGCCGCGTTCCAGACCGCCAGCGGTCTGACCGTGGACTACAAGGAGGACTTCAACGACAACGAGGAATGGTTCGCCAAGAACAAGGAGCCGCTGAGCCGTAAGCAGGACATCGGCGCCGACCTCGTCGTGCCCTCGGAGTTCATGGCGTCCCGGCTCATCAGCCTGGGCTGGCTGAACCCGATCAACGACACGCGCTGGACCAACAAGAAGAACCTGCGCACCGATCTGGCGGACTCCAAGGCCGACCCGAGCCGCAAGTTCACCGCGCCGTACATGTCGGGCATGGTGGGCATCGCCTACAACCGCGCCGCCACCGGCCGCGACATCACCAAGCTCGACGACATGTGGGATTCCGCCTTCAAGGGCAAGGTGAGCCTGCTCTCCGACATGCGCGATGGCCTCGGCATGTTCCTGATGTCCCAGGGCAACTCACCCGAGGACCCGACCCAGGAGGGCATTCAGAAGGCGGTCGACGTCATCAAGGAGCAGAAGGACAAGGGCCAGATCCGCCGGTTCACCGGCAACGACTACGCCGACGACCTCGCCGCTGGCAACATCGTTGTGGCACAGGCGTATTCGGGTGACGTCGTGCAGTTGCAGAAGGACAATCCGGACCTGAAGTTCGTCATCCCGGAATCCGGCTCGAGCACCTTCGTGGACACCATGGTGATTCCGTACACCACGCAGAACCAGAAGGCCGCCGAGGAGTGGATCAACTACATCTACGACCGGGCCAACTACGCCAAGCTCATCGCCGCGACCAAGTACGTCCCGGTGCTCTCGGACATGACCGATGCGCTGAACAAGGTCGATCCCGAACTGGCCAAGAATCCCTTGATCAACCCGCCGAAGGAGACGCTGGACAAGCTGAAGTCCTGGGCCCCGCTGAGCGACGAGCAGACCCAGAACTTCACCAAGGCCTACGCCGCAGTCACCGGCGGCTGAGTTGATGGCTTCGTCCCCGGAGGTGACCTGATGGCCGGCGTCGCCAGTAGCAATCGACAGCGCAGCAGGGTCGCCCCGTATTTGATGATTCTGCCCGCGCTGGCCTATCTGGGCATCTTCTATGTCGTTCCGTTCGTCTCGTTGTTCCGCACCTCGCTGTCGACGATGGGCGGTTCGATCTACCTGCCGAAGCTCACCTTCGCCTGGGAGTGGTCGAACTACGGCAGGGGGCTCAGCGAGTACCGCGACCAGATCCTGCGGTCGTTCGGATACGCGCTGGCGGCGACGATTCTGTGCCTGCTGCTGGCCTTCCCGCTGGCCTACGTCATCGCCTTCAAGGCCGGCCGGTTCAAGAATCTGCTTCTGGGACTGGTGATCCTGCCGTTCTTCGTGACGTTCCTGATCCGCACCATCGCCTGGAAGACGATCCTCGCCGACGACGGCTGGGTGGTCAGCGCGCTGGGTTCGATCGGGCTGCTGCCGCACGAGGGACGGTTGCTGTCCACCAGCTGGGCGGTGATCGGCGGCCTGACCTACAACTGGATCATCTTCATGATCCTGCCGCTCTACGTCGCGCTGGAGAAGATCGACCCGCGGCTGCTGGAGGCCTCCAAAGATCTCTACGGCACCAACCGCCGGATGTTCGGGAAAATCATTCTGCCGCTGGCGATGCCGGGCGTGCTGGCCGGCAGTCTGCTGGTGTTCATTCCTGCGGTCGGCGACTTCATCAACGCCGACTACCTGGGCAGTACGCGAACAACCATGATCGGCAACGTGATTCAGAAACAGTTCCTGGTGGTCAAGGACTACCCGGTGGCCGCTGCGCTGAGTTTCGTGCTGATGGCGCTGATCCTGGCGGGAGTGCTGCTCTACACGAGGGCATTGGGCACGGAGGACCTGGTCTGATGACCATCGCCGCTACCACCACACTCACCGAACCGGGGCGGAACTTCCGCGGCACGTTCAAACTCGGCGACCTCGCCCTGCGATTGGCGGCGGGCTTCACCCTGGTCTTCCTGTTCCTGCCGATCCTGGTGATCATCGTCTTCTCGTTCAACAACCCCAAGGGCAAGTTCAACTACACCTGGCAGGGCTTCACGCTCGAGAACTGGTTGCACCCGTTCAAGTACCCGGCCCTGGCCCGGGCCCTGCGGCTCAGCGTCGAAGTGGCTGCGATCTCCACCGCGATCGCCCTGGTGCTGGGAACGCTGGTGGCCATCGCCCTTGTCCGCCAACGGTTCCGGGGCAGCAAGGCCGTGGACACGTTCATGATCCTGCCGCTGACCTCACCTGAGGTCGTCATGGGCGCCTCGCTGCTGACACTGTTCCTCAGCATGGGGTGGGCGACCGGGTTCCTCACCGTCGTCATCGCCCACGTCGCCTTCGAGATCAGCTTCATCGCGATGACGGTGCGGGCCCGCATCCGCGGCTTCGACTGGACCCTCGAGGACGCGTCGATGGATCTCGGTGCCAGCCCCACCCGCACCTTCTTCAAGGTGACGCTGCCGCTGATCGTGCCCGGCATCGTGGCCGCGGCGATGCTGTCCTTTGCGCTGTCACTCGACGACTTCATCATCACCTACTTCGTCAGCGGCTCGACGGTGACCTACCCGCTGTACGTCAACGCCGCCACCAAAGCCGCTGTGCCGCCGCAGATCAACGTGCTGGCCACCGCGATCCTGTTGATCAGCCTGGTGCTGCTGGCGGTCGGAACGCTGTACCGGCGCAAGCGCGTAGACGTCTCCTGACCGACGTGAACATCGAAGCGTTCCTGGAGTCGATTCCCCCGCTCGCGGTGTACCTGGCGGTCGGCGTCATCATCGGCCTCGAGAGCCTGGGTATCCCACTGCCGGGCGAGATCGCGCTGGTCAGTGCCGCCGTGCTGGCGTCGCAGGACGTCGGCATCAGCCCGGTGTGGGTCGGCGTCGCGGCCATCATCGGGGCTATCGTCGGCGACTCCATCGGCTACACCATCGGCCGCAAATTCGGGATGACGCTCTTCGAGAAGCTGGGCCGCCGCTTTCCCAACCACTTCGGGACCGGGCACGTCGCCCTTGCCAAGCAGCTCTTCACCCGCTGGGGGGTGTGGGCGGTGTTCTTCGGAAGGTTCATCGCGCTGCTGCGAATCCTGGCCGGTCCGTTGGCCGGCGCGCTGCGCATGCGCTATCCGTACTTCCTGGCCGCCAACGCATCCGGAGCGATCTGCTGGGCCGGAGGCACCACGGCGGTGGTGTACTTCCTCGGTCTTGCCGCCGAGAAGTGGTTGTCCCGGTTCTCCTGGGTGGCGCTGGTGCTCGCCGTCCTCATCGGCATCGCCGTGACCAAGATCCTCAAGGACCGCACCAAGGCGCTGATCACCCAGCTCGAAGCCGAGCATAGCTGGGAGACCCTGCGGCAGGCCCAGTGAAATCAGGAGCCTGCCACCAGTTGCACTCCGGCACTGCGCATTCCGGCCAGCGCCGCCGCGGTGGACTCCGGCGCCACGCCCGCGGTCAGATCCGTCAGCACCCGGGTGGTGAATCCGGCCCGGACCGCATCCTCGGCGGTGGCACGCACGCAGTAGTCGGTGGCGATGCCGACGATGTCGACCTCGTCGACTCCGCGGTCCGTCAGCCACTCGGCCAGCTTCACGCCGTCTGCGGCGCCCTCGAACCCGCTGTAGGCGGCGGCGTACTCGCCCTTGTGGAACACTGCTTCGATTGCGCCGGTGCGCAGTTGGGGATGGAACTGCGCGCCCGGGGTGCCCGCCACGCAGTGCCGCGGCCACGAGTCGACGAAGTCCGGACTGTCGGAGAAATGGCCCCCCGGGTCGACGTGATGGTCCTGGGTCGCGACGATGTGGTCGTACCCGTGATCGCGGGCCAGCAGCTCGTCGATCGCGCGGGCGACCGCGGCTCCCCCGGCGACCGCCAGCGATCCGCCCTCGCAGAAGTCGTTCTGCACGTCGACGATGATCAGTGCCCGCATGCCGACAAACCTAAAGCCCAGATGGGCGAACGTACAGTGACACCGTTGATTTGACGAGGGAAGAAATGACGACGTTCGACTTTTTCGAAGCCGCCGAGCTGCCGGTGCCGGCGGTCTCCGCCGAGCAGGCGGCACAGATCGCCGCCACCCACTTCGGCCTGTCCGCCTCGGTGACCCCACTGGGCAGCCAGCAGGACGCCAACTTCCTGCTGAGCACCTCCACCGGTGAGCCGATCGGGGTGCTCAAAATCGCGAACCCGGCGTTCAGCCGCGCCGAACTGGAGGCGCAGGACGCGGCGGCGGCCTTCATCGACGCCGCCGAGGAGATCCGCACGGCCACCAACATCAACGGATCCTCGATCGTCGAGATCGATGCGGGCGGAACTCATTTCGCCCGCATCATCAGGTTCCTGCCCGGCGCCGGGTCGAATTTGGCCGGCGACGGCTATGTCCGGCCGGCCCAGGTGGCGGCGCTCGGCGATCTGGCCGGCCGGACCTGCCGGGCATTGGCGGCCTTCGACCACCCCGGCGTCGACCGGGTGCTGCAGTGGGATCTTCGCCATGGCTTGCGGACGGTGGAACGGCTGGCCAGCCACGTCACCGACCCGCACCGGCGGGAGACCGTGCAGTCCGCCGCGACCGCCGCCTGGCGGGTGATCGACGGGCTCGCCGCCGACCTGCCGGTGCAGGTGATTCACGGCGACATCACCGGCGACAACGTGGTGTGCTCCGGTCCGCATGCGCTGCCCGACGGCCTGATCGACTTCGGCGACCTGATCAGGTCGTGGACGGTGGCCGAACTGGCCGTGGCGGTGGCCACCCTGCTGCGCCACGACGGCTGTGAACCTTCGAGCACCCTGGCGGCCGTCCAGGCCTTCCACGCCGTGCGCCCACTCGGCCCTGCCGAGGTCGAAGCGTTGTGGCCGCTGGTGGTGCTGCGCGCCGCGGTGCTGGTGGTCAGCGGGATCCATCAGTCCTCGATCGACGCCGATAACGACTACGCCAGTTCGGCGCTGGATCGCGAGTGGCGAAGTTTCCAGCGGGCCAACGCAATTCCCCTCGACGTCATGACGGCCCAGATCCGCCATGCGCTCGGGGTGTCGCATCCGGCCGCCCCGGTCGACGGACGGCTGATCGATGGCGGCGACGTCGTCGCACTGGATCTCTCCGCGGAGTCCGACCTGATGGACGGCGGGGTGTGGCTGGAGCCGGACTGCGAGGACCGGTTGGCCGCCGATGCCCTGGCCGGTGGGGCGATGGCGGTGGCCACGGTGTTGGGGCAGGGCCGCCTGACCCGGTCGGCGACATTGAGCGCCGTCTCCCCGGCAACCGTCTCGACCGGGATCGATCTGTGGCCCGCAGAGCCGCTGACCCTGACCGCACCGTGGCCCGGCGTGCTCACCGTCGACGGGGACGCTTTGGCGCTCACCGGAACCCACGCGACGCTGGTGGTGCGCGGGGCCCTGCGTCCCGCCGGCGGCGGCGGGGATTCCGTCGACGCCGGGGACCAACTGGCGACCGCCGAGGGCCGGGTGTGGATCCAGGTCCGCCGCCACGGTGCCGTGGACGTGCCACCGTTCGCGCGGCCGGAGTACGCCGCCGGCTGGCTGGCACAGGTCAGCGATCCCGGACCGCTGCTCGGCCTGCCCGCCGCGCCGGGTCTGGCCGATGACAGCTTCGCGCTGCGCCAGCGCCGCTCCCAGGCGTATGCCGAAGTGCAGGAACATTATTACGACCACCCGCCGCGGATCGAACGCGGCTGGCGCGAGCACCTCGTCGGCACCGATGGGCGCAGTTATCTGGACATGGTCAACAACGTCGCGGTCCTGGGCCATGGTCATCCGGCGCTCGCCGACGCGGTGGCCCGGCAGTGGCGGCGACTCAACACCAACTCGCGGTTCAACTACGGCGCGGTGGTGACGTTCTCCGAGCGTCTCGCCGCCACCTTGCCCGATCCCCTGGACACCGTGTTCCTGGTGAACTCCGGTTCGGAGGCCGACGATCTGGCCTTGCGACTGGCCATGGCCGCCACCGGGCGGCACGACATCGTCGCGGTGGCCGAGGCCTACCACGGCTGGACCTACGCGACCGACGCCATCTCCACCTCGATCGCCGACAACCCCAACGCTCTGTCGACCCGGCCGTCGTGGGTGCACACCGTGCCCTCCCCCAACGCCTACCGCGGCGAGCACCGCGGCATCGACGCCTCCAAGTACGCGCCCGAGGCGGTCGCGATCATCGAAAGCCTTGCCGCCCAGGGACATCCGCCCGCCGCGTTCATCTGTGAACCCTTCTACGGCAACGCCGGCGGCATGGCACTGCCCGACGGCTACCTCAAAGCGGTGTACGAGGCGGTCCGCGCCGCGGGTGGTGTGGCCATCGCCGACGAGGTCCAGGTGGGCTACGGCCGCACCGGCCGCTGGTTCTGGGCCTTCGAGCAGCAGGGCGTGGTGCCCGACATCGTCTGCGTCGCCAAGGCGATGGGCAACGGCCAGCCGCTGGGCGCGGTGATCACCACCAAGGCGATCGCCGACGCCTACCGGACCCAGGGGTACTTCTTCTCCTCCGCCGGCGGCAGCCCGGTGTCCAGCGTGGTCGGGCTGACCGTTCTCGACACCATCGAGAACGAGCGTCTCCAGGAGAACGCCGTCACCGTCGGCGACCACATCGTCGCGCGGGTCAACGAGCTGGCGACCCGCCACCCGCTGATCGGCACCGTGCACGGCAGCGGCCTGTACATGGGCGTGGAACTGGTGCGCGACCGCGCCACGCTGGAACCGGCCGTCGTCGAGACCGCCGCGATCTGTGAGCGGATGCGCGAACTCGGGGTGATCGTGCAACCCACCGGGGATCGCCAGAACGTGCTGAAGATGAAGCCGCCGATGTGCATCACCCGCGAGTCGGCCGACTTCTTCGTCGACCAGCTCGACCGGGTGCTGACGACCGGCTGGTAGCTAGGCCCGCCGCGCCAGCCAGCCCCGCTGCGCTCGGACGAACGCGGCGTCGACGCACGCGCCGTGCCCCGGCACGTAGATCGCGTCGTCGCCACCGAGTTCGAGCAGGCGGTCCAGCGTGGCCGGCCACGACGCCAGATCGGAGTCCGGTCCGATCGCCGGCTCGGCGGACTGCTCGATGAGATCGCCGCAGAGCACGACCGTCGGCTCTCCGGAGCCTGACGGCGGCACGATGACGATCAGGTCGTGGTCGGTATGGCCCCGGCCGGGATGCTCGATGCGGATGAGGCGGCCACCCAGGTCGATGCCGGAGCTCCAGGTCAGCCGGTCCGGGGGGCGCGCGGCGCGGGCGGCCGTCTCCACCTCGGCCGGGTCGGCGCCATAGCCCACCGCCTCGGTGCAGAGATCCGGCAGTCCGGTGGTCAGCGCGACCGCGACCGGAGGTGCGGCATAGCAGGGAATGTCGCCGAACGTCCCGCCGCCGAGAATGTGGTCGAAGTGGTGATGTGTCATCACCAGGCGGGTCACCGCCGAACCGGTCAGTTCCCGGACGTCGGCGGCGATGTTCTCGGCCTCGGAAAGCGTTGTGCCACAGTCGATCAGTAGCGCCTCGTCGCCGCCGGCGACCAGACCGACCGTCACGTCCAGGAAGGGCAGCCGGCACCGGTGCACGCCGGCGGCCGGGGACTCCCAGTCGTAATTCATCGTCGCCGACGCTAGCGGGTTTCCGATCGCGCCGACCGGGCATTTCCATGGAATGGAACCCCGACCATCCCGAAACAGCCGCAGAACGGTCCGCACCGCTGATCAGGTCCGCCCGCAAACGCGGCGAGAGCGCTCTGGAGGCCGCCCGGGACAGGGCGGGCACGCTGGCCAGCGAGGCGAAATCCGAGGCCAAGCGACTCGCCAAGCGCTGAGACCCGTTCGGAGTCGGTCCGCGGGTAGATTGGGGCGAACCGACGTCCCTTGAGGAGACCGCAGATGACAACGGGTGACCAGGATCCCAACCCGCTGGGGCAACCGTCCGGATTCCCGCCGCCCGGAGGCGAGCCTTACACGCCGCCGCAGGGCGCCGGCTATCCGCCGCCTCCGCCCCCGCCGCCCGGCTACGCCGCACCGCCGCCCGGCTACGCCCCGCCGCCCCCTCCGGGCTTCGGTGCACCGCCCCCCGGGTATGCCCCACCCCCGCCTGCCGGCTTTCAGCCGACGACCAATCCGTACGGCGCCCCCGGCGGCTACTTCCCCGGGACTCCCCCCGTGGGCTTCGGCAATCCGGGCGGTCTGTGGGTCCGGTTCGGCGCCCGCTTCATCGACGGGTTCGGCGTCGGCATCGTCGCCTATCTGATTTCGCTGGCGTTCGAGGGCAACAGCCGCTACTTCGTCGCCGGGGTCTTCGGTGGCCTCCTGACTTACGCCTACTTCGTGCTCTTCGAGAGCCAGATGGGCCGCACCCCCGGCAAGATGCTGCTGGGCCTTTCGGTTCACGGTCCCGGCGGCGCGCCGAAGCCGACGGTGCAGCAGTCCGCCACCCGAAACGCCTTCCTGTTGCTGAACCTGATCCCCTGCCTCGGCGGCATCCTGTCGTTCGCCGCGTGGATCTACATCGCGGTGACGATCGAGAACAGCCCGACCAAACAGGGCAAGCACGACGAAATGGCCGGTGGAACCCAGGTCGTCAAAACCTAGGTGCATTTCGCCCGCCGAAATTGACGCCACGCGGGCCCTGTGGTCCAGAAGGCCTGCGTGGCGTCAATCTCGTTGGTTGGTGTTCCACTCCAGCCAGCCGACACCGGTGCGCCCGTCGGCCGTCGTCACCTCCGCCCAGGCCCTCGGGAAGAAGCTGACCCGTCCGTCCGGGGCGACCAGACGCACGGGCGCGTGCCCGCGGACGTCGATGGTCGCGACCAGCGGCCCCGGCTCGATGGTGAGCGTCGTCGTCTGCGGAAGCCCGTTGTCCGCCAGCGTCGCCTCGGCGGTGACGACCGTGGTCTCGATCACCGGCCGCTCCGGCGGCTGGATGTAGCCGACGCTGACCGGCGGCATTCCTGGCAAGCGCAGGTCCACCCCGTGCAGGTGCGTGCCGTCATCGAGATGCAGGGCGCTCCAGACCCAGTCCATGCTCCACCAGTCCCGAACCCCGTGGGAGTGGTCGCGCTGCGCCGGGACAGCCGTGAAGTCGTAGGTGTGGCCATCGGCGGTCACGGCTCCGGAGACGGTGCAGGGGATCTCGTAGCGGGTCGCGATTCGGTAGGCATAGGGCGTTCCGGAGGTGGTCCACACCAGTTTCAGGCCGAGGTCGGTGGGTCGGCCGTGTTCACCCCGGAGAAGGGCCGCCGGGTCGTCGTAGGCCTGAGCCGGCCCGCTGACCGTCACCGTGTATTCCTGCAGCGGAACCGTTGCGGCATGGCGGATTTCGATATCGCCGCTACGGATGTCATTGGGGTTCTCCGGCAGCGGCGCGTGGAAGTCCAGCAGGGCCACCGTCGGCATGTCCGGTCCGCAGATCAGCGCATTGATCCAGGCGACGTTCTGGTTGGGCACCAGTCCCAGCCGGATCCATCCGCCGACACCCTGCGCGGGGTCGGCGAAGTCCCAGTACCAGCTCTCGTTCCACAGCGGTTCGTCCCCCGGCGTGTGCGCCGCCTCGTCGGACGGATCGGGTTGCAGCGCTTCGGCTTCGGCGGCCACCGGCAGGACGTCGAGAGCGCCGGTGTCCAGGACATGGCTGCTGTGGCGGTCGACCATGGTGAGGAACATCTGATCGCCGCGCTCGGTTCGTTCGACGAGCATCGAGGAGACGATCGCCATCATCACGCCGAAGAAACTCTGCCGTCGCACCCCCTCGCGGACCTGTTGGAGTGTGATCGACGGGTTGGGGCCGAGGCCGTCGTGATAGGCGGCCAGCAGCTCGTCGTAGTGGGCGCGGCGGTCCTCGGTCTTCAACGCACACCCCAGGAAGTACGCGACGTCGGTGAACGCGGGACCCCAGGTGACGGTCTGCCAGTCCACCACGGTGAGATCGCGCAGGGAGCCGGGGCGGCCGAACAGCATGTTGTCCAGCCGGTAGTCGCCGTGCACCAGGCCTTTGACCCGGTCATCGGCGCGCTCCTCGGCGAGGTAGGCGTCGAAGCTGTCGACGAGTTTCTGGCACACCAGGCGCTGCTCGGGCGTGAGCGCAGCGCCGTAGCGGTCGAGGAAACCGTTGCACAAACCGGTGATGATCGCCTGATTCATCGGGCTGTCCCGGTTCAGCCAGGGAGCGTCGGCCAGGGCCGCGTTACCGATCAGCGGCGCGTGCAGCCGGCCCAGTTGAGTCAGCGCCAGCTTCGCGTCCTCGATTGTCGCGCCGCGGATTTCGTCACCCACCTCGGCCGGCGCGGCGTCGTCGATGAGGAGGCTGAACACACCCGTCGCGGCGTCGTAGGACGCGTGGTAGCACTGCGCGATCGGGCCGCCCGAGCGCGCGGTCAACCGCGGGGCCACGTCGGAATAGAACCGCACCTCACGCTCATAGAGTCCCAGGGCCTGACCGGTGCCGCGGCTCATCGGATCGCTGGCGGCGACCTTGAGCACCACCGAGGCGGGGCCGTCCCCGTCGGCGTAGGTCAGGGCCACGCGGTAGCACTCGCTCATCTGGCCGGTGCCGATGCGTTCGACGGTGAAGCCCCCGACGCGGCCGGATCCCAGGTTCTCGGTCAGCCACTCGGCGGTCAGGTCCTCGGGCCGTTCCACCGGGGTGTCAGCGCGCGTCATCCCACAGACGTTAGTCGCGGGCCTCGCTGGCCAGACTGAAACCCGCCCAGGCCTTGCGGCGGTGCTGATGCGGGTCGTACTCGACGTGGGTGTGGCGGTCGAAGACCAGCACCGGACGTTCCTCGCGGTTGTAGGACGGCCAGTCGCCGGGCACCCCGGTGCGACTGAACTCCTGCCACCGGGACTGCACCTGGTGGCTGACCTTGACCGCTGCGCGCTGGTCCACCCCGGCCGTGAGCACCGCACCGACCCGCGACCGGTAGACGCCGAAGACGGCCAGCAACTCGGTGGCGTGGGTGGCGCCCAGGCCCGCCCAGTGCAGGGTGCGCGGCGCGAAGTCGTAGCGGTACACGTAGGTCGGGGCGACTTTGGTGTGCGCCTCGGCGATCTGCCAGGCCGCCGTGCCGAAGATCATGTCGCCGCCGAACTCGATGCAGGCCTTGGGATCCGGATACTGCGGGTAGGCGGCGAGGATCTGCTCACGGACCTCGATCGGGGTGTGGGCCAGAATGCGCTCGATGGCGTGCTCGCTGGTGGGCAACAGCTTGAGGAACCGGGTGAACAGCCGGCCCTCGTCCGCGTTGGTGCCCACGATCAGCGGAACCTTGTGCGCCACGCCCTGTCTCATCGCCTCGAACGGGTCGATGGGCAGGACGTCGTCACCGTAGGTGGGGCCGACGGCCGAGGCGCCCACCATGTTGTCCAGGCTGCGGTTCATCACGTAGTTGGTCGCCCGGACCAGGTCGGCGGGTTCGGCTCTCATCAGTTCGGCGGCGGCGTTGCGGGGGTCGACACCCATCCGTTTGACGAACCGCTGCGCGATCTGCGCGGCCACCTCCTGCGAGCTGACCATCCCGGATGCCGGACTCTGGGAGATGGCCCGGTGGAACAGGCCTCCGGCATCCGGAACGGCGAGCAGGGTGGCCACCGCGTGGGCCCCGGCGCTCTCCCCGAAAATGGTCACGTTCTCCGGATCTCCGCCGAAGGCGGCGATGTTCCGGTTCACCCAGCGCAGCGCCTCGACGATGTCGCGCAGGAACAGATTGCCCTCGATGGGGGTCTCGGGGGTGGACAGCGAGGACAGGTCCAGGCACCCCAGACCGCCGAGGCGATAGTTGACCGACACGTAGACACATCCGCGACGGGCCAGGGCGGCGCCGTCGTAGAGCGGCGTGGCCGAGCTGCCGAGGATGTAGCCGCCGCCGTGAATGAAGAACATCACCGGCAGCGGCTCGCCCTCCGGGGCGGGCCCCGACCAGCGGGGGGTGACGACGTTGAGGGTGAGGCAGTCCTCGCTCATCGGCTGATACCTGCCGACCCCGGTCATCGTGTAAGCGCGGTGCTGCGGGGCGCAGTCGGTGTAGCGGTGGCACCCCTTGACCCCCTGCCAGGGCTTCACCGGTTCCGGCGCGCGGAAGCGCAGCGGGCCCACCGGCGGGGTGGCGTACGGGATGGAACGCCACCTGTTCACCCCGTCGCGGGCGAACCCCTCGACCACGCCGCTGGCGGTGCTGACCTGGACGGTGTGCTCGTGCATGGTTTCGACGGTACTGAATGGGGCGCCCGCGTCGTGCCTGATGGGTCCAACAGTCACCGGCGGCTAGCCTGGCGGGATGCGGATTGCCGTAGTGATTGCCGCGGCGACGCTGGTCGCGGGGTGTTCGGTGGTTCCGGCCAGTAAGCCGGGACCCGCCGAACTGACACCGATCACCCCGTCGCGCACCGCCGCGGCGACGACAACGACCACCAGCCCGAAGCCCTGGGCGTCGCCGACCACCAGGACGTCGGCCACGACGGCGCCGGCGGCCGGGGAGCCCGTGACAGCGGCGTTCGCCTGGGTGGAAGGCGGACCGCCGGTGGACGACGCCGACTTCCGCGTCGCACTGCGGGGCGGAACCTCCACTCCGCTCGGTGCGGACACCGCCTTCACCACCCCGTCGGGCACCAGCTGTATGACCGACGTCAAACGCTCGGCGGCGGATCTGGCCTGTCTGGTGAACCTGGTCAATCCGCCGCCGCAGCCCCCGGACGTCTACGGCGCCTGGAAGGGCGGCTGGGTCGACTACGACGGGTCCACCGTGCGGATCGGGTCCGCCCACGGTGACCCCGGCCGGTTCGCCGTCGGGCAGGGCGCCCCGCTGCCCGAGGGCGGTTCGGTGGCGTTCGGCGACTTCCGCTGCCGCACCGACGCCGCCACGCTGGTGTGCGTGAATTACTCGCGCCGATCAGCGGTGCGCTACAGCGACGACGGCATCGGAACCTTCGGGTGCACGCTCCAATCGCCGCCGCCTGCCGGGGTCGGTGAGCAGTACACCTGCTGACGATCGTGGGATGTAACGCATCGCACACCGGAAACGGTGATCAATGCACAACTAGCCCACAACAGCGGGGAGATCCGTCATGAGTTCACATCGCGCCATCGGCCGAGCCGTCCTGCTGGCCGGCGCCTCCGGGCTCGTCTGGCTCGGCATTCTGGCCAGCGCGCAGTCCAGCCACGCCGACACCCCGTTGGCGCCGGGCGACAATGACAACCCGCCCGCCACTCAGACCGCCGCGCCGGCCGCCCCGGGCGCCAATCCGTCCTACGCCCCGGCGAATCCGGTGGACTGCACCGACCCGAACAATGCCGTCAACTGCCAGACCCCTCCGATCGACTCGCCTCTGGTGGTCGGAACCGCCACTCCTGGTTCGCCTTTCCGGGATTAGCCTCGGGGTCAGCCGTTCTCGGCCAGCCGGTTGACAGTGTGGCCGCGCCGGGACTCGGTTTCCCGCATTTCGGCGGTTGATCACGAACCGGGTTACGCTGGTCGTGTGTGGTCCCAGCGGAAATGCGCTGCACGGATACTGTCGGACGGACCCTTCCGGCGGTCGGATTGCGAGCGCCTCCAGCGCCGCCCCCCGGCCCGCAACCAGCACTGGGCGGAATCGGTCACGCGGCCGCAACGGGTGCTCAACTTCGCGACCTGGATCGCCGCTGCGCTGACCGGGAGTCTTGGGGTTCTCCAGACCTTCACCGGAGACCGCGTGCTCTATATCGGTGTCATCAACCTTGCCCTTGCCGCGGTGTTTCTGGCCATCCCCCTGCTGCACCGGTTCGGCGACATGATCGCCGCGCTGGTGTTCGTCGGCCTCTCCTTCGCGTCGCTCACCTTCGTGGGCAGCCAGATCGGCACCGACTCGGGTGTGCAGTTCTACTACCTGGTGTCGGCGTCGCTCGCGGTGCTGGTGCTGGGTATGGATCATCTGGTGCTGGCCGGATTTACCGTCGCCGTCGGCGCTGGGCTCGTGATCGCCCTACAGTTCCTGGTGCCGCAGGACACCGGCATCCAGCCGCGCTGGGCGCTGAACGCCGGATTCGTCTTCGCCACCGCAGGCGCCTGCCTCTTGATGTTCGCCACCGTCTGGTACGCGATGCGCGAGATCGAGCGCGCCGAGGACGCGATGGAGGTGGAGTACAAGCGCTCCGAGGCCCTGCTGGCCAACATCCTGCCCGGCGAGGTCGCCGACAAGCTGAAGGATCCCGCCCACGGCACCATCGCCGAGCGCTACGACGACGCCTCGGTCATGTTCACCGACATCGCCGGCTACACCGAGCGCGCCAGCGACATGGACCCGACCGAACTGGTCCGCTTCCTCGACCGGCTCTACACGACGTTCGATCGCCTTGTCGACAAGCACGGACTGGAGAAGATCAAGACCACCGGCGACGGCTACATGGTGGTCAGCGGTGTTCCGACGCCGCGGCCCGACCACGTCCACGCCATCGCCGCACTCGCGATGGACATCTCACGGGCCGTGGCCGGCCTGCGTGACCCGCAGGGCAACCCGGTTCCCATCCGGATGGGGATCGCCACCGGTCCGGTGGTGGCCGGCGTCGTCGGGGCGCGACGGTTCTTCTACGACGTCTGGGGCGACGCCGTGAACGTCGCCTCCCGGATGGAGTCCACCGACCCCCTCGGCAAGATCCAGGTGCCGCAGAACGTCTACGAACGCCTCGGTAACGACTTCGTCTTCGAGGAGCGCGGCGAGGTCGACGTCAAGGGCAAGGGTGTGATGCGGACCTGGTTCCTGCTGGACCGCAAGGCCGCCGCGGGTGCTGCACCGGACGGCGAAGTGCTCGAGGACATCTCGGGTGAGCCGGCGGAAAGCCGGACCGGCTAGTTCGTGAACCGCAAACCCGTCTCGCGGCGGCAGGCCCTGACCACCGCAGGCGCTGCTGCCCTGGCCGCGATGGCAACATCTCTGGCGGCCCCGGCGGCCAACTCCGCCCCCGCCAACTCGGGTGTGATCCTCCCGCGAGCGGCCTGGGGCGCCCGGGCCGCCCGGCCGGGTGGCAAGCCGCACACCATCACCCGGATGACCGTCCACCACTCAGCGGTGGCGCTGCCGGACAACCGCGGAATCGTCGCGCGGCTTCAGCAGCATCAGCGCTACCACATGGACGACAAGGGCTGGATCGACATCGCCTACCACTACGCCGTGGACCGTAACGGCAACATCTTCGCGCTGCGCGACACCGCCATCGCGGGCGACACCGCCACCGACTACGACACCACCGGCCACTTCCTGGTGCTCTGCGAGGGGGACTTCGACCAGGAGCAGGTATCCGAGGCCCAGCTCAACGGCGCCGCGCTGATATTCGCCTGGGCTGCAAAGCAATTCGGCATCACCACCGGCACGCTGGCCAGCCATAAAGAGGTCACCCCGGTCACCTCCTGCCCCGGGACGACACTGGAGGCCCACATGACCTCCGGTGACCTGAAGCGTCGCATCGACAACACCATCGCGAACGGGTTCACGCTGGCCCCGGTCTCCGCCGATCAGGCGGCCCCGATCGTCGCCGCGATCGAGGCGGGCACCCGCTAGCCTCCCAAACTGCCTGGGGCGGCTACATCACCTTCGACAGGAACGCCTTGGTCCGCTCATGCTGCGGGTTGCTCAGGACCTCGCGCGGCGCTCCGCTCTCGACGATGACCCCGCCGTCCATGAACACCAGTTGGTCGGCGACCTCCCGGGCGAAGCCCATCTCGTGGGTGACCACGATCATCGTCATCCCGGCGCCCGCCAGCTTCTTCATCACCGCCAGCACCTCGCCCACCAGTTCGGGGTCCAGCGCCGAGGTGGGCTCGTCGAAGAGCATCAGCTTGGGGTCCATCGCCAGCGCCCGGGCGATCGCCACCCGCTGCTGCTGGCCGCCGGACAGCTGCGCCGGATAGGCGTCGGCCTTGTCGGCCAAGCCCACCTGCTTCAGCAGTTCGCGGGCCCGCTCGACCGCCGACGACTTGTTGACGCCCTTCACGTGCACCGGCGCCTCGATGATGTTGTCCAGCGTGGTCCGGTGCGGGAAGAGGTTGAAGTGCTGGAAGACCATGCCGATGTCGCGGCGCTGCTTGGCGGCGTCCCGCGGCGACATCTCGTAGAGCTTGCCGGCCTTCTCCCGATAGCCGATCAGGTCGCCGTCGACGTACAGGCGACCGGCGGACACCGTCTCGAGGTGGTTGATGCACCGCAGGAACGTCGACTTGCCCGACCCGGACGGCCCGACCAGCACCAGCACCTGCCCGCGGTCGACGGACAGCGTCACGCCCTTGAGCACCTCCAGAGCGCCGAAGCTCTTGCAGACGGACTCGGCTCGCACCATCTCTGTCATACGTGACCCGCCTCCGTCTGGGCTTTGGCAAGGGCCTCAAGCTGTTTGGAGGTGAGCTTTCGCGAGATCCCCTTCGAGAAGTGCCTCTCAAGGTAGTACTGGCCCACCATGAGGATGCTCGTCACGATCAGGTACCAGGTCGCGGCGACCAGCAGCATCGGGACGGGTTCGAAGGTGCGCGCGGCGATCTCGCGGGACGCGATGCTGTAGAGGTCGTACGAATACGGCACCGCGGTCACCAGCGAGGTGGTCTTCAGCATGCTGATCAGCTCGTTGCCCGTGGGCGGGATGATGACCCGCATCGCCTGCGGAAGGACCGTGCGCCGCATGGTCATCCCCCACGACATGCCCAGAGCGGTCGAGGCCTCGGTCTGTCCCTCCGGCACGGATGTGATTCCGGCACGGATGATTTCGGCCATGTAGGCCGCCTCGTTGAGGCCCAGACCGATCACCGCGAGCACGAACGGGATGGACAGGCTCTGCAGGTTCAGGTGAAAGAGCGACGGCCCGAACGGCACTCCCAACTGCACGTTCTGGTAGATCGTGGGAAGCAGGCCCCAGAACACCAGTTGGACGTAGACCGGTGTCCCGCGGAAGATCCACAGGAACACCCAGGCGACGGCCTGGAAGACCGGGTTGGGCGAGAGCCGCATCACCGAGAGCACGATTCCCAGCACGACGCCGAGGATCATCGCGTAGACGGTCAACTGCAGGGTGTTCCAGACCCCGAAGAGGATCCGTTCGTCGAACAGATACTTCGCGTAGGTGGACCACCCGTAGGCCGGGTTGGTGGCTGCGCCGTAAAGGAACAGACCGACCAGCACGATGATGACCGCGGCGCCCACCCACCGCCAGGGATGCCGCAGGGGGACGGCATCGATGGCGGCGGGCGACGCCTGCGTAGTGGTCATGCGCCCGGCCTAGCTGGTGGCCCCGTTGATGACCGGCTTCTCGATCAGGCCGGAATCCAGGCCCCAGTTGCCGGCGATGGTCTTGTAGTCACCGCGGGCGATGAGGTGCTCGAGCGCCTTCTGCAGCGACTGCGCCAGCGGCGAGCCCTTCTTGACCGGCCAGCCGTAGGGCGCGGAGTCGAACAGCGGACCGGCGGCCTCCAGCTTGCCGTTGCTCTGCTTGATCGCCCAGGCGGTCACCGGGGAGTCCGCCGACATCGCGTCGGCCTGCCCGAGCACGACGGCGTTGGTGGCCGCGTCCTGCCCGTCGAACTTGATGATCTGGATCTCCGGCTTGCCGGCGTCCACGCACTTCTTGCTCTTGGCCGGCAGCTCCTCGGTTTCCTGGACCGTGGTGGCCTGAACGGCGACCTTCTTGCCGCAGGCGTTGTTCGGGTCGACGCCCGCGCCCGGCTTCTGCGCCCACTGGGTGCCGGCGTTGAAGTAGGTGACGAAGTCGACCTGCTTCTCGCGCTCCTTGGTGTCGGTGAACGAGGACATGCCGACGTTGTAGGTGCCGCCGTCGATGGACGGGATGATCTTGGCGAAGTCGGACTCGCGGTAGTCGGTGGTCAGCCCGAGCGTGGCGGCGACGGCGTTCATCAGGTCGACGTCGAAGCCGACGATCTTGCCGTCGGAGTCCTTGAACTCGTTCGGGGTGTAGGGGATGTTGACGCCGACGACGAGCTTGCCGGACTTCTTGATGTCCTCCGGGACGGTCGCTGCGATGTCGTCGACCTTCTGCGGCTTGACCTCGACGGTGGACTTGGTCGGCCCGGCCGAACCGCCCGATCCGGACTCGCTGTTCTTGGTGCAGCCAGACAGGGTCAGGGCACCGGCCATGGTGACCACCGCCGCGGCCTTCCACCAGCGCTGCCCAATGTCTTGTCCTGTGAACACAGTTGCCCTCTTTCTACCGGGTTCGCGCGGCCTGTTCTGCGCATGCCAGAAGAAAACTACCGCCCAAAGGCACTTTTGACCTGCCGAAGGGACAATCCGGCGGGTTGCCTGATGCCTGTGCGAAACTTGTGGCATGTCAACAACCACGGGCCCCAACCTGTTTCCGCACCTCTGGAAGAACGTCCTGCTGACCGGAATCCTGTCGGTGATCCTCGGCGTCATGATGCTGGCCTGGCCCGGACCGACCCTCGTCGTAGCGGCCATCTTCTTCGGCGCCTACCTGCTGGTCACCGGCATCTCCCAGATCTTCCACGCCTTCACCCTGCACATCTCCGGCGGCGGCCGGGCACTGCTGTTCATCAGCGGCGCGGCGTCCCTCGTCCTGGCTGTCATCGCCATCCGGCACATCGGCGACGCGATCTGGTTGCTGGCCATCTGGATCGGCATCGGTTTCGTCTTCCGCGGTGTCGCGACGGCGGCCGCGGCCATCAGCGATCACGACACCCCGGCACGGGGCTGGGAGATCTTCATCGGCATCGTGACGATCATCGCCGGCATCATCCTGCTGGCGTATCCGTTCACCTCGCTGGCGACGCTGCTCTATGTCACCGGCTTCTGGCTGATCTTCGTCGGTGTCATGGAGATCATCGCGTCGTTCGGCATCAAGAAGGCGGGCAACGAGGTTCGCGGCGTCATCAGCGACGCCATCCGCGCCAGCCGCTAGAACCTTCACTGACGGCGTGGACCGCGGCCGCCCCCGGCGCCGCGGTCCACGCCTCTTTCACGTCGTAACCGAGGTCGGGACGGGTACCCTTACAGCCGTCAATACCAGGTGAGGCGGGAACCATGACTGAGCGTCCGGAATCCTCAGGCGAACCGTTCAGCCCGCCGGCGGCTGCGCCGCCGCCGGCCGGAATGCCGCCGGCGGGAGCGCCGCCCAACCCGTATTCGTATCCGCCCGGGCCTCCGCCCGGCCCGTACGGCAACTACGCTCCCCCGCCGATGCCCTACACGGACTACTACGCCGGCGCTCCCACCGTCATGCGCAACGGCCTCGGCGTCGCGGCGCTGATCACTGGCATCCTGGGACTGTTCGGCTCCTGCTCGGTGGTGTTCGGCGTCCTGCTCGGCATCGTCGCGGTCATCCTCGGACTGGTCGCGCGCGGCCGCGTCAAGCGGGGGCAGGCCAACAACGGCGGAATCGCCACGGCCGGCATCGTCCTGGGCATCCTGGCGATCATCGTCAGCATCGCCTGGATCGTGTGGGTGTTCCAGGGCGCCGACGTGCCGCAGTTCTTCGACTGCCTCAGCAAGGCCGGCAACGACCAGTTGCAGACCAACCTGTGCACCAGCGACTTCGAGGATCGCGTGGCCAACCTCTTCGGGCAGCCGGCCCCCGGTCGATAGGGTTCGTTTCCCGGGGCGTGATGTCGCGTCCCGCGAGGCGCGAATCCGAGGCGTCGGGCGTCACTTCCCGGGGAAGTACTTGACGATGCCCTCCTGGGCCACGGTGGCCACCACCTCGCCCGCCCGGTTGAAGAAGTGGCCCATGCCGAGCCCGCGGGATTCGGCGGCCACCGGCGACCCGGTGGAGTAGAGCACCCAGTCGCTGAAGTCGACCTGCCGGTGGAACCAGACGGAGTGGTTGACGGTGACCGCGAAAATTCGGTCCCAACCCCAGGAAAGACCGTGGGTGGTGATGATGGAATCCAGCACCGTGGTGTCCGAGGAATAGACCATCGCCGCGGTGTGCAGCACCGGATCGTCGGGCATCGGCCCGGCGGCCGTCATCCAGACCCGGTTGCGGTCCAGACTGTCGCCCTTGTCCCGCATGACCCAGGCCGGGTCGTTGGTGTAGCGCCACTCGATGGGGCGCATCGCGTTGACGAAGTGCGGCACCACCGTCTCATACCCGACCAGCAGGTCGTCGATGGTCGGAAGACCATGGGGCTCAGGGACATTCGGTGCGGGGAAGTTGTGTTCCAGGCCGTGGCCGCCGGCCAGGTAGGACACCAGCGCGGTGGCCAGCAGCGTGCCGTTCTGCATCGCGTCGACCCGGCGGTTGGCGAACCGGCGCTCGTCGCGCAGTCGCACGACGTGGAACTCGATGTCCTGGGTGGGATCTCCGCCTGCGATGAAATGCACCGACAAGGCACTGGGCGGCAGGTCGTGGGCCAGGGTCCGGCTGGCCGCGGTGAACGCCTGTGCCATCAACTGGCCGCCGAAGGTGCGGACCGGGTTCTTGCGGGGATGTCGCCCCGTGTAGACGTCGTCCCCGAGCGGAGTCAGTTGCAGAATCGCCAGCAGTTCCTCGAAATCGGACGTTGCCGACGAATGCACGTGCGCCCTCTCGCTAGTGGTCGTTCTCCCCGATCCGGTGGATGTGAATCAGGTTGGTCGAGCCTACTGTGCCCGGCGGAGCGCCCGCGACGATGATCACCAGGTCCCCGCGCTCGAAACGGCGCATCACCAGCATCTCGTGATCCACCTGCCGGATCATGTCGTCGGTGTTGTCCTTGGGCTCGACGACGAACGTCTCCGCACCCCACGTGAGCGCCAGCTGGCTGCGGATCTCCGGTGCCGTCACGAACGCCAGCAGCGGCAGATGGCTGTGCAGCCGGGCGAGCCGGCGCACGGTGTCCCCCGACGAGGTGAAGGCCACCAGGGCCTTCGCGTCGAGCCGTTCGCCGATATCGCGGGCCGCGTAGGAGATCACTCCCCGCTTGGTACGCGGGACGTGGGTGAGCGGCGGCGGCCCGTCCGAGCCCTCCTCGACCGCGCAGATGATCCGCGCCATGGTTTGCACCGCCTCGATCGGATACTTGCCCACCGAGGTCTCCCCGGACAGCATGACCGCGTCGGTTCCGTCGAGAACGGCGTTGGCGACGTCGGAGGCCTCGGCCCGGGTGGGGCGGGAGTTCTCGATCATCGACTCCAGCATCTGGGTGGCGACGATCACCGGCTTGGCGTTCTCCCGGGCGATCTGGATGGCCCGCTTCTGCACCAGCGGCACCTGTTCGAGCGGCAGTTCCACACCCAGGTCGCCGCGGGCCACCATGATCGCGTCGAAGGCCACCACGATGGCTTCCAGGTTCTCGACCGCCTCGGGCTTCTCCAGTTTCGCGATCACCGGGACCCGTCGGCCGACGCGGTCCATGATCTGGTGGACCAGCTCGGCATCGGCCGGTGAGCGCACGAACGAGAGCGCGACCAGATCCACACCCAGCTCCAGCGCGAACTCCAAGTCGGCGACGTCCTTCTCCGACAGCGCTGGAACCGAGAACGCCATGCCCGGCATCGACAGGCCCTTGTTGTTGCTGACCGGCCCTCCCTCGGTGACCGTGCACACCACGTCGTCGCCGTCGATGTGCTCGACGATGACCGCCACCTTGCCGTCGTCCACGAGCATCCGGTCGCCGGGTTGGGCATCATTCGCCAGTTGCTTGTAGGTGGTCGAGACGCGATCGTGCGTGCCTTCACAGTCGGCCACCGTGATCCGGACGGTCTCGCCGTTGACCCAATCGGTCGGACCGTCCTTGAACCGGCCGAGCCGGATCTTGGGGCCCTGCAGATCGGCGAGGATGCCGACCGCGCGGCCGGTTTCGGCGGCGGCCCGGCGAACGCGTTCGTAGGACGCTTTGTGATCGGCGTAGTCGCCGTGGCTGAAGTTCATTCTGGCGACGTCCATTCCGGCCTCCACCAGGGCCTTCACCATGACGTCGTTATCGGTTGCGGGGCCGAGGGTGCATACGATCTTGGCGCGCCGGGTCACGCGCCTGAGCATAGTTCGGCAGGGTGACTAGGAACTGATCATTGTGGGAACCAACGGGAAACCCGGAAGGTTGCGGACAACGGTCCACACCAGCGCCAAGCCGGCGATGACGGCCACGACAACCGGGGTGAAGGGCCGCCGCCCGCTGCGCACCCGATACAGGGTCCAGAGCGCCAGCAACGGCAGGCCGACCAACAGGAAGACGTTGTCGACCACCGCCGCCGACAGGTCGCCGTGCAACAGGTCGTGAGTCATCCGCAGACCGCCGCAGCCCGGGCAGTTCCATCCGGTCACCGCTTTGAACATGCAGGGCGGAAACACCGATCCGGGCCGATGCGGGTCGACCAGGCCCACATAGGTGAGCGCCGCGGCGGCCGCCACGCCGGATCCCAGACCGGCGATCAGCCGCACCTGACGTCCGGAACCAGCCAGCTCGGTCATGGTGTCCAGCATGCCAGCATTTCCCTAGCGCTTGCTGGCACCCCAGAGCAGCCGTTTCAGTGTCAGGCCGAGTTTCGGCTCCGGCGCCTCCTCGGTGCCGTCGGCCTCCTCGGCGACGACCGGCGCGGGCTTGGCTGTCGCGGCGACCGAGTCGGCCTCGGGCGCAGGTGTCGGTTCCGGTTCCGGTTCGGGCTCTTCGGCGACGGGCTCAGGCTCGGGCTCTTCGGCGACGGGCTCGGGCTCGGCTTCGGCTTCGGGTTCGGGCTCGGCCTCCGCTTCAGCTTCGGGCTCGGCCTCCGCTTCAGCTACGGGCTCCGCCTCGGCTTCGGGCTCGGGCTCCGGCTCGTCGTCGACGGCCTCGGCGGCGGGTTCGGGTTCGATCTCAGACTCGGCCTGCTCGTCGACGGCCTCGGCTTCCGCGGCCGGAGCCTTGTGCTCGGTGGCCTCGTCGGGGCTCTCGGACTCGACCTCGTCGTCGACGGCGACTTCGACCCGGTCCTCGTCGACGGCGGCCTCTTCGCCCACGTCTCCGGAGGGCAGTTCCTCCGTCGACTCGTAGACGACCACGGCCTCGGTCTCGGTGGCGCCCTCGAAGACGACCACCGCCTCGTCGGAGTCGGGCTGACCCTCGGGCTCGCCCTCGACGTCCTCGTCGGTCTCGGGATAGTCCTCGGCTCCGGCATCCTCGGCCCCGACGGGCAGGATGAAATCCGTCTTCTCCGCGTCGGTTTCGAGGTCGCCGACGGCGTCGGAATCCTCGGTCTCATGCTCGCCGGCCACCGTCGCCGCGGCCACGATGCCGCTGCCCTTGGCCGCGGCCACCAGATCCTCGGCCCACTCCTCGACCTTGGACTCGTGCTCCGGCTCCAGCGGCCGGTGACCACGCAGGCTCTCGGGATTCTCGCGGCCCTTGGGCGCGAGCAGGAAGTACACCAACGCGCCGATGAACACGAAGACGGAGGTGAAGACGTTGACCCGGATGCCGGCGATGTGGGTGGCGGTGTCGTCACGCATCAGCTCGATGCCGAACCGGCCCACGCAGTAGGCGGCCACGTACAGGGCGAACAGCCGGCCGTGTCCGAGCCGGAACTTGCGGTCGGCCCAGATGAGGAAGACGAAAACCAGCAGGTTCCAGAGCAGCTCGTAGAGGAACGTCGGGTGCACCACGGCCGCGACCTGCCCGGTCGACACCCCGTCGAGGGAGTGCACATCCACCACGCCCGAGGAGTCGCGGCGGTAGAAGATCTCCATGCCCCACGGAACGGTGGTCTCCCGGCCGTAGAGCTCCTGGTTGAAGTAGTTGCCGAGCCGCCCGATCGCCTGGGCCAGAACGATTCCCGGCGCCACCGCGTCACCGAAGGCCGGCAGCGGAATTCCCTTGCGGCGGCAGCCGATCCACGCACCGACCGCGCCCAGGGCGACCGCGCCCCAGATCCCCAGGCCACCCTCCCAGATCCGGGCCGCCGCCCCGATCCCGGCTCCGCCCGGGCCGAAGTAGGTCTTCCAGTCGGTCATCAGGTGGTAGAGCCGGCCACCGACGAGGCCGAACGGGACCGCCCACAGCGCGATGTCGTAGATGACGCCGCGCTCCCCGCCGCGCGCGGCCCAGCGGCGGTCGCCGATGACCAGCGCGGCGATGATCCCGGCGATGATGCACAGCGCGTACGCCCGGATCGGGAACGGGCCCAGGTACCAGACGCCCTGCCCCGGGCTCGGGAAGTAGGCAAGCACGGTTGTGGTCACGTAGCGGGCACTTTCTCTCGGACCCCGACGGCAAGTTCCTCGGTCAGCGAGCGGACCGCGGAGACCCCGTCGTCGGCGAGGGCCGACACCAGGGCGGAACCGACGATAACGCCGTCGGCGAAGTGGGCGATCTCGGCAGCCTGTTCGCGCGAACGCACACCCAGGCCGACACCGACGGGGATGTCGGAGATCTCTTTGACTCGGGCGACCAGCTCCGGCGCGGCCTGCGACACCACGTCACGCGCACCGGTCACCCCCATGGTGGAGGCGGCGTAGACGAAGCCGCGGGAGGCCGCGACGGTGCGGGCCAGCCGTTCGGGTGTGGACGACGGCGCCACCAGGAAGATCCGGTCCAGATCGTGGGCCTCGGCGGCGGCCAGCCAGGCGTCGGCTTCGTCGGGGATGAGGTCCGGGGTGATCATCCCCAGCCCGCCGGCGGCGGCGAGGTCGCGGGCGAAGGCGTCCACGCCGTAGTGCAGCACGGGATTCCAGTAGCTCATCACCACGGCGTTGCCGCCTGCGGCGCTGATGGCCTCGACCGCGCGCAGGGCGTCGCGGACGCGCACCCCGCCCTGCAGTGCGGCCTCCGTCGCGGTGGCGATCACCGGGCCGTCCATCCCGGGATCCGAGTAGGGAATCCCGACCTCGACGATGTCGCACTCACCGCTCATGGCGACCATCGCGTCGATCGACGTCGCCACGTCCGGGTAGCCGGTGGGCAGATAGCCGATCAGCGCCGCCCGGCCCTCGGCGCGGCAGCGTTCGAAAATGGGCCCGAGCCGGCCGGCCGGGCTGTGTGCCACCGTCATGACGCTCCCGGATCCTGCCCAGAACGACCGGCGGAGTCCAGCAGCCCGAACCAGCGAGCCGCCGTCTCGACGTCCTTGTCCCCGCGACCGGACAGGTTCACCACGATGATCCCGCCGGGCCCCAGCTCGCCGGCCAGATCCACGGCGCCGGCAATGGCGTGCGCGGACTCGATGGCGGGGATGATGCCCTCCAGACGGCACAGCAGCCGGAAGGCTTCCATCGCCTGGGCATCGGTGATCGGGCGGTACTCGGCGCGGCCGACGTCTTTGAGGAAGGCGTGCTCGGGGCCCACACCCGGATAGTCCAAACCCGCTGAGATGGAATGGGATTCGATGGTCTGGCCATCGGCGTTCTGCATGACGTAGGAATAGGAGCCCTGGAAGGCGCCGGGGGTGCCGCCGGTGAAGGTCGCGGCGTGCCGGCCCGTCTCGACGCCGTCGCCGCCGGCCTCGTAGCCGATCAGTCGCACGCCCGGGTCGTCGATGAAGGCGTGGAAGATGCCGATCGCATTGGAGCCGCCGCCGATGCAGGCGGTCACCGCGTCCGGCAGCCGTCCGGCCTGGGCGAGGATCTGCGCGCGGGCCTCCATGCCGATCACCCGCTGGAAATCACGGACCATCATGGGGAACGGGTGCGGCCCGGCGGCGGTGCCGAAGCAGTAGTACGTGTTGTCCGCGTGAGCCACCCAGTCCCGGAACGCCTCGTTGACGGCGTCCTTCAGCGTCTTCGAACCCGACTGCACCGCAACGACTTCCGCGCCGAGAAGCCGCATCCGGGCCACGTTGAGCGCCTGGCGGGCGGTGTCCACCGCGCCCATGTAGACGATGCACTCCAGTCCCAGCAGCGCGCAGGCCGTGGCGGTGGCCACGCCGTGCTGGCCCGCTCCGGTCTCGGCGATGACTCTGGTCTTGCCCATCTGCTTGGCCAGAAGTGCCTGTCCCAGAACGTTGTTGATCTTGTGCGACCCGGTGTGGTTGAGGTCCTCGCGCTTGAGGAAGATGCGCGCCCCCCCAGCATGCTGAGACAGCCGCGCCGCCTCGTACAACGGCGACGGCCTTCCCGCGTAATGGGTCTGCAGCCGGTCGAGTTCATCGAGGAAGGTCTGGTCGGTGCGGGCCTTCTCATAGGCGGCGGTGACCTCCTCGATGACGGCCATCAACGCCTCGGGGACGTATCGGCCCCCGAACACGCCGAAGTGTCCACGCGCGTCGGGATCGTGGCTGGTCGGCTCGGCCACTGCCGCGCTGGCGCTGGGCAGGGTGGGGATCGAGGTATCGGCCATGTCAGATCACCGTTGTGGGCGTCAGCGGACCGGCTTCGGACAGGACGGATGCGCGCCCGCGGTCACCAGGTCCGACACCGCGGTGCGGGGGTCCCCGCTGGTGACCAGGCCTTCACCCACCAGCACGGCGTCGGCCCCGGCCCCGGCGTAGGCCAGCAGGTCGGCGGGCCCACGCACCCCGGACTCGGCCACCCGGATCACGTTGGAGGGCAACCCGGGTGCGATGCGGCCGAAGCAGTCGCGGTCGACGTTGAGGGTCTTCAGATCGCGGGCGTTGACGCCGATCACCTTGGCGCCGGCCTGCAGCGCGCGGTCGGCCTCCTCCTCGGTGTGCACCTCCACCAGCGCTGTCATGCCGAGCGACTCGGTGCGGTCGAGCATGGACACCAGGGCGGGCTGTTCGAGCGCGGCCACGATCAGCAGCAGCATGTCGGCGCCGTGGGCGCGTGCCTCGTGGATCTGATACGGCCGCACGATGAAGTCCTTGCGCAACACCGGGATCGTCACCGCCGCACGGACCGCGTCCAGGTCGGCCAGCGAGCCGTTGAACCGGCGCTCCTCGGTGAGCACGCTGACCACCCGCGCGCCGCCCTTCTGGTACGCCCGCGCCAACTCTGCCGGGTCGGCGATCGGCGCGAGCTGTCCGCGTGACGGACTGGCCCGCTTCACTTCGGCGATCACGGCGATCCCCGGTGCCCGCAGCGCCGCCATCGCATCGCGCGGCGCCGGCGCGGCCTCGGCCGCGGCCTTCACCTCGGCCATGCTGACCAGCGCCTCGCGGGCGGCAACGTCCGCGCGTACTCCCTCGAGAATGGAGTCGAGCACGGTTGCCGAACTCATGGCTCTCCGATCCCCTCTGACCGTTCCTGGCGATGACGCCAACGTGGTGCAAAGGGTAGCCGTTTGATGGCTGGCATCCGTCACCGACCCTCTTTCTCCGACCGGGCGTCGGTTGGGTCGCGACCCTCGTCGAGGGCATCCCACATGCCTCGTTCGGAATCGTCGCCTCCGGCGCTCCGGGTGGACCCGGCGGGCGCGTATTTGGCGCTCTGGTAGGCGGTCGAGACCGCCGACCGCATCAACAGCACCGCAGCCAGCAGCACCACCGCCGCGGCCGCCAGCGTGACCAATGCACCGGTGATGTGGCGCTCGCTGGACGTCAGGGTCGTGATGGCGACGCCGGCAAGTTCCGCGCCGCGGGGGCCGACGTCCGGTGTTGCGATCAGGGTGATTCCCAAGTAGCCCAACGCGAATGACACCACCGCCAGCAGCAGCGCCACCGCACGCAGCAGCCAGCCGCGCACCGCCAGCCCGGCCAGCGAAGCGGCGAGCAGCAGCACCGCCAGCGGCAGCAGGGCCGTCGACCACGTCGCGCCGGTGAGCGTCGTCGTCTTCGGCTGGCCGAGCCCGTCGAAGGAGCCGACCGTCACCCAGGGCAGGCGCGAGGCCACCCACAGCGCCAGCGCCGCGATGATCAACATCGACTGGGCGGCCCGGATCACGGCGCCATCAGCGTTCCGGCCGCCGCGATCGCGTTCAGCACGGCCTTGGCCTTGTTCGAGGCCTCGGTGTACTCGTAGGGGCCGTTCGAGTCGGCCACCACCCCACCACCGGCCTGGACGTAGGCGGTCCCCGAACGCATCAGCGCGGTGCGGATCGCGATCGCGAAGTCGGCGTTGCCGGCGAAGTCGAGGTAGCCCACGACGCCGCCGTACAGCCCGCGCCGGGTCATCTCCACGTCCTCGATGAGTTCCATCGCCCGCACTTTCGGTGCGCCGGTGAGGGTTCCGGCCGGGAAGCAGGCCGTCACCGCGTCCAGGGCGGTGCGGTGTTCGGCCAGCAACCCGGTCACCGTGGACACCAGATGCATGACGTGGCTGTAGCGCTCGATGTGGCTGTAGTCCTCGACCCGCACGGTGCCCGGAACGCAGACCCGCCCGAGGTCGTTGCGGCCGAGGTCGACCAGCATCAGGTGTTCGGCCCGTTCCTTCTCGTCGGACAGCAGCTCCTTCTCCAGCAGCTGGTCCTCCTCCTCGGTGTGGCCGCGCCACCGGGTACCGGCGATGGGATGGGTGGTGGCCCAGCCCTCCTGCACCGTGACGAGCGCCTCCGGGCTGGAGCCGACAATCGAAAACGCCTTTCCCCCAACGTCATCCGGGATGTGCATCAGGTACATGTACGGGCTGGGATTGGATACCCGCAGCATCCGGTAGACATCGATGGGGTCGGCTTGGGTGTCCATCTCGAACCGCTGGGACGGCACCACCTGGAACGCTTCGCCGGCCTCGATCTCCTTGACCAGACGTTCCACCACCGCGCCGTACTCCTCCATCGTGCGCTGGGCGCGGGCCTGCGGTTCCGGCCGGGAGAACGTCGCCACCGTGGAGCCCAGCGGCTGCCCCAACGCCCGGGTCATCACGTCCAGCCGCGACACCGCGGCGTCATACGCCTCGTCGACGCGTTCGTCCTTGCCGTCCCAGTTGACGGCGTTGGCGATCAGGGTGATGGTGCCTTCGTGGTGGTCGAGGGCGGCCAGGTCGGTTGCCAGCAGTAGCAGCATGTCCGGCAGGCCGAGGTCGTCGACGGCCAGTTCGGGCAGCCGCTCCAGGCGCCGAACGAAGTCGTAGGCGAAGAAGCCGACCAGCCCGCTGGACAGCGGTGGCATGCCCGAGAGCGGCCCGGTGGAGAGCAGTTCCATCGTGGCGCGCAGCGCCTCGAGCGGGTCGCCGCCGCTGGGCGCCCCCTGCGGGGTCGAGCCGAGCCAGACGGCCTGCCCGTCGCGCACCGTCAGCGCGGAGGGCGCGCCGGCGCCGATGAACGACCAGCGTGACCAGGAGCGGCCGTTCTCGGCGGACTCCAGCAGGAAGGTTCCCGGCCGGTTGTCGGCCAGCTTGCGGTACGCGGACAGCGGTGTCTCGCTGTCGGCGAGCACCTTGCGGGTCACCGGCACGACGCGGTGCTCGGCGGCCAGCGCACGGAACTCGGCGCGGGTGGTCGTGGACTGCACGGGCTACATCTTCCCAGACCTGTTCATCACCCCCGGCCACCGGCGATCGGACCCTCGCTCGGATAGGTTGGCAGCCATGACACAGATCAAACGGGGCGACCGCGCACCGGAGTTCGAACTGCCGGATCAGACCGGCACGCCGCGGTCGCTGTCCGGCCTGCTCGCCGACGGCCCGATCGTGCTGTTCTTCTACCCGGCGGCGATGACTCCCGGCTGCACCAAGGAGGCCTGCCACTTCCGCGACCTGGCCGGCGAGTTCGCCGACCTGGGTGCCTCACGTGTGGGCATCAGCACCGACGCGGTCGACAAGCAGGCCCGGTTCTCGGACTCCCAGCGGTTCGATTACCCGCTGCTCTCCGACGCCGACGGGTCGGTGGCCGAGAGCTTCGGCGTCAAGCGGGGACTGCTGGGCAAGTTCATGCCGGTGAAGCGCACCACGTTCGTGATCGACCGCGACCGGACGGTGCTGGAGGTGATCTCCAGCGAGGTCAACATGGACGCCCACGCCGACCAGGCACTGGAGGTTCTGCGGGCGCGCTCCTCGGCGGGATAGGGTCTGGGCTAGCCGGGGCTTTCGGGTTCGCCATCGGGACGCAGCACCTCTTCGGGGTGGTGGTAGAGGTTGATCCGGTTTTGGCCTCGGTCGAGGTGGGGCGGGGGTATCCATTCGGTTCGGTTGTCGCTCTTACGCTTTCGGGTGGTCCAGCCGGTCGAAGTGTCGTCGACGAGGCGGTTGTCGGGTCCGCAGGCCAGGGTGAGTTCGTCAATGTCGGTGTTGCCGCCGTGTTGCCAGTCGCGTTCGGCGTGGTGAACTTGGGTGCGATTGGGTGGGGCGTCGCAGCCGGGTTTGGTGCAGCCCCGTTCGAGGGCGCCCAGCGCTAACCGTTGGCCGGGGCTGGCGGTGCGTCGGGTGCGGCCGTAGAAGAGCCGGACCTCGCGCGGATTCTCGCCGAGCAGCAACAGGTAAGGGTGGACGTTGCCAGCCTGGCGGATCAACGTGCCGATCGGCAGCTGGCTCCCGCCCCCGGTATGTGAGCGGCCCGCTCCGGCGGTCAGCTCGGCCAGGGTGGTGGTGGCTACGACGGTGACCGGTAACCCGTTGTGTTGACCCAACGTCCCCGAGGCCAGCATCGCCGTGCAGACGGTGTGCAGGGCGTCGTGGGTGCGCTGGGCCGCAGTACGCGAATCGTTGGCGATCTGCTCCTGGGACGGAACGCCATCCACACAGGGGTGCTCGTGGTCGGGATCGCAGTATCCGGGTGCGGCCAATTTGGCGAAGATGGCATCCAGGGCCGCGCGCAATTGCGGATCGATCCACCCCGTGAGTCGGCTCATGCCGTCGAGTTCCTGGCGGCCGATGCTCAGCCCGCGTTTGCGGGCGTGCTCGCGTTCGTCCTCCAGGGTGCCGTCCGGGTCCAGATAGCCCATCAGCTGGCGGGCGGCCTTGCGTAACCCGTCGGGGGTGAGAATGCCCGCCAAACCGGACAGTTGGGCTTCGGCGGCCTCCCGGGTCGCGACGTCGACATCGCCCGGCAGGTGGTCGAAGAAGTCCCGGATCACGGCGACGTGCTCGGTGCCGATCTCCCCGCGCGCCTGCGCTGCCGCCGTCCCCGGGAGGTGCGGGTCCAAGGGCTCACCAGTGACGGTGCGCCGCGGCCCCAGCTCAGCGGCCTCGGCCAGCCGGCGGCCCGCATCACCCCGGCTGATCCCGAGTCGCTGGGACAGTACCGCCCGCCACGACTTGGCACCCATGTCCCTGGCAGCACACTCGGTTTGGAGATGAACCAGCAGCGCGTTCTCGAAAGCCGGCTGGCGACGCCGATGGGTTTCCAGCCGGTCCAGCACACCCAACGACGCCCCCGGACCCAACGGATGCACCGGCAAAGAGGCCAGCTTGTCCCACGCCGCATCCAAGTCGTCGAGGGCAGCCATCATCGCCTCGGATTCGAGGGTGGGCATCTCCATAAATCGAACACTAGTTCGACCGACCGACAGTTTTTCGTCAAAGGAGCAGGCGCGCTAGATCCGGTTGAGCGTCGCCTCCTCGAGATCCAGCCCCTGCAACATCGCTCGCAGCACTTCGTCGTCGATCCGGCCGCTGTCGCGCTCGGCGATGAGCGCCTCCCGTTCGGCGGCCAGCATCTCCAGGCGCATCCGCCGGAACGTCGCCGTCGGGCTTTCGCCGATCTCATCGGCGCCGCGGCCGAGCCGTTCCCACGCTGAGTTGCGTCGCCGGTTGTTCCAATTGCGCAGGACATCCGCTTCGCGCTGATGCGCCTCGGACGCCTCGCCCGCGGCCAGCAACTCGTCCAGCCGCTGCGCGGCGGCCGTGGTGGCCCTCTCCTGCGCGGCCGCGGCGGCGATCGCATCGGTGCGCGCGTCGTCGCCCTGCACACCGAGCCGGCGGATCAGCCACGGCAGGGTGAGTCCGTGCAGGAGCAGCGTTCCGATCACCACGACGAAGGTCAGGAACACGATGTGCGGACGTCCCGGAAACGGCGCGCCCGACATCGTGGTCAAGGGGACGGCGAAGGCGGCAGCGAGTGAGACCACCCCGCGCATGCCCGCCCACGCGACGACGAAGACCTGGGCCTTCGTCGGAGCGGTTTCCCGCTCCCTGATGCGCGCCGACAGCACCCTCGGCAGGAAGGCGAAAGCGTAGACCCACACGATCCGGACGACGATGATCGTCGCCAGCACCGCCACCGAGGAGCCGACCATCACCGCTGCCGGGATGCCGGCCAGTTCGGCCACCACGGTCGGCAACTGCAGGCCGATGAGCAGGAACGCGAAGGACTCGAACAACAATTGAACGGCCTTCCACACCGCCAGGTCCTGTAGCCGCGTCTCGTAGCCGGCGTGCACCGACCGCTGTCCGAGGATCAGCGCGGCGACCACGACCGCGAGCACCCCGGAGCCGTGCGCCTCCTCAGCGGCCAGGTAGATGAGAAACGGGGCGACGAGTCCGACCGCGCTCTCCACCAGCGGATCGTCGAGCCGCTCGCGGACGAACGCGATGAACACACCGGACGCGATTCCGATGACGACTCCCCCGCCGGCCGCCGCGATGAACGTCACCAGGCCGTTGCCCCAGCTGGAGGCCGCCCCGACGGCGGCCGCGAGGGCGACCTTGTAGGCCGTCAGGGCGGTCGCGTCGTTCAGCAGGCTCTCACCGCCCAGCAACGTCATCACCCGGCGCGGCAGTCCGAGCCTGCGCCCGATCGCCGCCGCGGACACCGCATCCGGCGGCGCGACGATCGCGCCGAGGGTCAGACCCGCGGCGACGGTCATCTCGGGCACGGTCTTGTAGGCCACGAACCCGACCGCGGCCGTCGTCGCCAGCGGCAGGCCGACGGCGAGCAGGGTGATCGGGCGCAGATTCGTCCGCAGGCTGACGTAGCTGCTCTCCATGCCCGCAGACCACAGCAGCGGCGGCAACAAGACGAAGAGAACCAATTCGGAGTTGATCTGAAAGTCGCTCAGACCGGGAATCCAGCTGGCCGCCAGCCCGGCGACGACCAGCGCGAGCGGCGCCGAGACGTCGAAGTGGCGAGCCATCCCCGCCAACAGCACCGAGAGCACCACCACCGCGAGCAGGGATCCGAGCACCTGTGTCGCACCTCCTGCCTGAACCGGACCCGCCCGATCGGGCAACCGTCCCTATCCTTGAACAGCATGGTCAAGAGATTCCGTGGGCGCCACGACAAGGCGGCGACGCCGCAGACGTGCCCGCATCTCGCGGAGGAGATCGACGAACCGCAACCCCGCACACCCGGGGTGTGCGAAGAGTGCGCGGCGGACGGTGTCGATAACTGGGCCCATCTGCGGATGTGCCTGACGTGCGGCCACGTCGGCTGCTGTGATTCCAGCCCGCATCAGCACGCCACCGAGCACTTCCGCCGGACCGGCCATCCGGTCATGCGATCAGCCGAGCCCGGGGAGAGCTGGCGGTGGTGCTACATCGACATTCAGCTGGGCTGAGCAGTCAGTCCTCCGGCGCGAGCAGAACGTCGGCGTCGAAGCAGGTGTGATCGCCGGTGTGGCAGGCCGCGCCGGTCTGGTCGACCTCGAGCAGCACGGTGTCCCCGTCGCAGTCCAGGCGCACCGAGTGGACGTGCTGGGTGTGTCCGGACGTCTCCCCCTTGACCCAGTGCCGGCCGCGGGAGCGGGAGAAGTAGGTGGCCTTGCGGGTGGCCAGGGTGCGGGCCAGGGCCTCGTCGTCCATCCAGGCCACCATCAGGACCTGACCGGTGTCGCGTTCCTGGGCGACGGCGGCGAACAGTCCGTCGGCATTTCGCTTCAGCCGCTTGGCGATTGCGGGATCGAGCATTACCTGACCCCGTCCTGATTCGTCCTCTTCGCTGCGCTCATCGGACCCCGTCCTGATTCGTCCTCTTCGCTGCGCTCATCGGACCGTGATGCCTTCCGCGGCCATGGCCGCCTTGACCTGACCGATGGTCAGTTCGCCGAAGTGGAACACGCTGGCGGCCAGCACCGCGTCGGCACCGGCCTGAACCGCCGGGGCGAAGTCGCCCACCGCCCCCGCGCCTCCGCTGGCGATCACCGGAACGGTCACGGCCTCGCGCACCGCCCGCAGCATTGCCAGGTCGAAGCCGGCCTTGGTGCCGTCGGCGTCCATCGAGTTCAGCAGGATCTCACCCACGCCGAGTTCAGCTCCCCGCCTTGCCCATTCGACGGCATCGATCCCGGTGCCCCTCCGGCCGCCGTGCGTGGTGACCTCCCAACCGGACGGCGTCGGGTCGCCGTCGGACGGCACGGTGCGGGCGTCGACCGACAGCACGATGCACTGGGATCCGAACTGCCGCGACAGCTCGGCGAGCAGCTCCGGCCGGGCGATCGCCGCGGTGTTGACCGACACCTTGTCGGCTCCGGCCCGCAACAGGGCGTCGACGTCGTCGACCGAGCGCACCCCGCCACCGACGGTGAGCGGGATGAAGACCTGCTCTGCGGTGCGGCGTACGACGTCCAGCATGGTGGCGCGTCCGGAGGACGACGCGGTGACGTCCAGGAACGTCAGCTCATCGGCGCCCTGCGCGTCGTAGACGGCGGCCAGTTCCACCGGGTCGCCGGCGTCGCGGAGGTTCTCGAAGTTGACGCCCTTCACGACCCTTCCGGCGTCCACGTCAAGGCACGGGATGACCCGCACCGCCACATCGGGGATGTTCTCCGGCATCAGCGAAACTCCTCGGGTGATCCGACCCGGTGCAGGAGCTCGAGCAGCTGCGCGTGCGCACCGGGTGCGGCGGCCAGTATCCCGCGGGTGTCCGGCGTCCATGGCCCGCCGGCCAGGTCGGTGACGATACCCCCGGCGGCCCGCACCAGCGCGACCCCGGCCGCGTGGTCCCAGGCATGTCCGCCGAAATGAATTGTGGCGCCGAGAATCCCGGCGCTGACGTAGGCCATGTCGATGCCGATCGATCCGTGCATGCGGATCTTGGAGCACACCCGGCTCAGTTCGGAGAAGACCGCGAGGCGCCACCGGCCCGGGTAGCGGCCGCGGCCCAGAACGTTGAAGCTGCCCACGCCGACGATGGCGTCGGAAAGCGACGCCGCGCCCAGCTCCGGCGCCGCGACGCCGTCGCACATCAGCGGCTCGCCCACCACCGCGGTGTAGCGCTGGCCGGTGAAGGGCAGCCAGGTGAGACCCGCGACGGGCTCGCCGTCGTGTAGCAACGCCACCAGAATGGATGCCATCGGTGACCCGGCGGCGTAGTTGAACGTTCCGTCGATCGGATCGACCACCCACACCCATTCCGAATTCAGTTCGGCCCCGCCGAATTCCTCCCCGTGGGCCCCGATTCCGGTGGCCGACTCAAGTTCGGCCACCAGTTGGCGCTCCAGCGCGAGATCCACCTCGGTGGCGAAGTCGTTGCCCTTCTTCTGCACCGCGGATTCGGCCCGGTGCCCGGCGATGAACGGCGCCGCGGCCCGGTCCAGGATCGCGGCGGCTTCAGCGACGAGCGCCTGTGGGTCGGGCACGTTAGCGGTTCACCGCCGACTTCATTGCTTCCAGGGCCTGCGGCAGGGTGAATCGTCCTGCGTAGAGCGCCTTTCCGACGATGGCGCCCTCGACGCCGGCGTCGGTCAGGGTGGCGATGGCCCGCAGGTCGTCGAGGCTGGACACTCCACCCGAGGCGATCACCGGTGCGTCGGTGCACTCGGCCACGCCCTCGAGCAGATCGAGGTTGGGCCCGGTGAGCGTGCCGTCCTTGGTGACGTCGGTGACGACGAACCGCGAACAGCCTTCGCTGTCAAGGCGTTCCAGCACCTGCCAGAGGTCACCGCCGTCGGTCTCCCAACCGCGGCCCCGCAGGCGGTGCTCGCCGTCGACGATCTGCACGTCGAGGCCGACGGCGACCTTGTCGCCGTATTCGCCGATCGCGCGGGCGCACCACTCGGGGTTCTCCAGGGCTGCGGTGCCGATGTTCACCCGGGCGCATCCGGTGGCCAGCGCGGCCCGCAGCGAATCGTCGTCACGGATCCCCCCGGACATCTCGACGTTGACCTCCAGGGCGGCCACCACCTCGGCGAGCAGTTCGCGGTTGCTGCCGCGGCCGAAGGCGGCGTCGAGGTCCACCAGGTGAATCCACTCCGCGCCGTCGCGCTGCCAGGTCAGCGCCGCCTCCAGCGCCGAGCCGTATTCGGTCTCACTGCCGGCCTTGCCCTGCACCAGCCGCACCGCCCTGCCCTCGACCACATCGACCGCAGGCAACAGAATCAGTTCTTTCACAGCCCCTCAACCCAATTCGCCAGCAGCGCCGCCCCGGCATCGCCGCTCTTCTCCGGATGAAATTGCGTGGCCGACAACGGCCCGTCCTCCACCGCCGCCAGGAACCGCACGTGGTGAGTGGCCCAGGACAGCAGCGCGTCGTGGTTGCCCTCCCACGCCTGCGCGGCGTAGGAGTGCACGAAGTAGAACCGGGTGTCCGGGGCCAGCCCCTTGAAGAGCCGGCTGCCGGGGGCGGCGTCGACGACATTCCAGCCCATGTGCGGGATCACCGGCGCGTCCAGACGGGTCACCGATCCGGGCCACTGCCCGCAGCCGCGGCTGTCCACGCCGAATTCGACCCCGTGAGCGAACAGGATCTGCATCCCGACGCACACACCCAGCACCGGACGCCCCGCGGCGACCCGTTCGGCGATGATCGCGTCGCCACCGATGGCCCGCAGCCCGGTCATGCAGGCTTCGAACGCGCCGACGCCCGGCACCACCAGGCCGTCGGCGGCCAGGGCGGCGGACCGGTCGGCGGTCACCGTGACGTCGGCGCCGACCCGCTCCAGCGCGCGCTGCGCCGATCGGAGGTTTCCCGAACCGTAGTCCAGGACGCTGATTCTCTTTTTTCGGCGAGAACGATCTGTCACAGAACGCCTTTGGTGGAGGGCACGCCGTGTGCGCGGGGGTCGGGCTCGACGGCCTCGCGCAACGCGCGGGCCACCGCCTTGTACTGCGCCTCGGTGATGTGGTGCGGGTCGCGGCCGTAGAGGGTCCGCACATGCAAGGCGATGCGGGCGTTGGCGGCCAGCGACTCGAACACGTGCCGGTTGATGACCGTGTGGTAGGGCACACCCGAGCCGGCGATGGTGAAGTCCACCAGGTAATCGGGCTCGCCGGTGTGCACGAAGTAGGGCCGCCCGGACACGTCGACGGCGGCATGCGCCAGCGTCTCGTCCATGGGGATGTAGGCGTCGCCGAACCGGCGGATGCCCTTCTTGTCGCCGAGGGCCTGACCGAGGGCGGTGCCGAGCACGATCGCGGTGTCCTCGACGGTGTGGTGCCCCTCGATCTCGACGTCCCCGCGCGCAGTGACGGTCAGGTCGAAGCTGCCGTGGGTGCCCAGGGCGGTGAGCATATGGTCGAAGAACGGGACACCGGTGTCGATGGAGACCTGTCCGGTTCCGTCGAGGTTGAGCTCCACGGTGATGTCGGACTCGCGGGTCGTGCGTTCGACCCGGGCGCGCCGTTCCGGCGGGCAGGAGCGCAGCGACTCGGGGGGTGTCGGTGTGTCGGTGGTCGTCATGGCGCTCCTAGGGGCTGAGCCAACTCGACGGCGGCCAGTTTCCGGCTGGCGACCAGGAAGGCGTCGTTCTCGTGCGGAAGTCCGATGGTGACGCGCAGGTGCGCGGGGATGCCGACGTCGCGGATGAGCACGCCGTCGTCGAGGTAGTGCTGCCAGGCCCGCGCGGCGTCGCGGAACTCACCGAACAGCACGAAGTTCGCGTCACTGGGCACGACGTGAAATCCCATGTCGCTCAGCGCCGCACTGACCCGGTCCCGTTCGGCGGCCAGGGCGGCCACCGAGGCCAGGGTCTCGTCGGCGTGGCGCAGTGCGGCACGGGCGGCGACCTGTGTCAGCACCGAGAGGTGGTAGGGCAGCCGAACCAGCAGGATCGCCTCGATGACGGCGGGCGCGGCGATGAGGTAACCCAGCCGGCCCCCGGCGAAGGCGAAAGCCTTGCTCATGGTGCGACTCACGATGAGCCGGCCCGGGTACTCGTCGATCAGGCCGACGGCACTCGGCTGCGAGGAGAACTCGCCGTAGGCCTCGTCGACGATGAGGACGCCGCCGGTCATCGCGTCCAGCAGGCGGCGCAGGTCGCCCGGTGAAATGCTCTGCCCGGTCGGGTTGTTCGGGCTGGCGACGAAGACGATGTCGGGGCCGTGTTCACCGATCGCGGCCACCGCGGCGTCGATGTCGAGACCGAAGTCCGGGGCGCGCAGCGCTTCGATCCAGCGGGTCTGGGTGCCGTCGGAGATGATCGGGTGCATCGAGTACGACGGCACGAAGCCGAGCGCACTACGGCCCGGGCCGCCGAACGCCTGCAGGAGTTGTTGCAGGATCTCATTGGATCCGTTTGCGGCCCAGACGTTCTCAGCCGACACCTGGACACCGGTCGCGGCCGTGAGATACGCGGCCAGGTCGCGCCGCAAGGCGACCGCATCCCGGTCGGGGTAGCGATGCAACTCCGCCGCGGCGGTGCGCACCGATTCGGCGACGTCGTCGACGAGGGCGCCGCTCGGCGGGTGCGGGTTCTCGTTGGTGTTGAGTCGAACCGGCACGTCGAGTTGCGGTGCGCCATAGGCGGATTTGCCGCGCAGGTTATCCCGCAACGGCAGGTCCGCCAGACCCACCCTCCTGCCCAATGTCACCTCTCGAACCTCCGGCGGACCGCCTCCCCGTGGGCGGGCAGATCCTCGGCGTTGGCCAGGGTGATCACATGACCGGACACGTCCTTCAGCGCGGCCTCGGTGTAGTCGACGACGTGGATGCCGCGCAGGAACGTCTGCACCGACAGCCCGCTGGAGTGCCGCGCGCACCCGGCGGTGGGCAGCACGTGGTTGGATCCGGCACAGTAGTCACCCAGGCTCACCGGCGACCAGGGCCCGACGAAAACCGCTCCCGCGGAACGGATCCGGGACGCCACCTCGGCGGAGTCGGCGGTCTGGATCTCCAGGTGTTCGGCGGCGTAGGCGTTGACCACCCGCACACCGGTGTCGATGTCGTCGACCAGGACGATGGCGGACTGCGGCCCGGTCAGCGCCTCGGTGACCCGCTCGCGGTGCTTGGTGGTCCGCAGCTGGGCGGCAAGTTCGATGTCGGTGGCGTTGGCCAATTCCAGGCTGTCGGTTACCAGCACGCTGGCCGCCATCACGTCGTGTTCGGCCTGACTGATCAGGTCGGCGGCCACGTGCACCGGGTCTGCGGTGTGGTCGGCCAGGATGGCGATCTCGGTCGGGCCGGCTTCGGAGTCGATACCGACCTGCGAACGGCAGATCCGCTTGGCGGCGGTCACGTAGATGTTGCCGGGTCCGGTGATCATGTCGACCGGCGCCAACTCGGCGCCATCCGAGTCGACGCCGCCGTAGGCCAGCAGCGCCACGGCCTGGGCGCCGCCGACGGCCCACACCTCATCGACGCCGAGCAACCGGGCCGCGGCCAGGATCGTCGGGTGCGGCAGTCCACCGAAGTCGGCCTGTGGCGGGCTGGCCACCACCAGCGACTCCACGCCGGCGGCCTGGGCCGGCACCACGTTCATCACCACACTGGAGGGGTAGACCGCCGTCCCGCCGGGCACGTACAGACCCACCCGCTCAACCGGAACCCACCGCTCGGTCACCGCGGCGCCCGGGGCCAGCACGGTGGTGGTGTCGGTGCGGCGCTGGTCGGCGTGCACTGCGCGGGTGCGCTCGATGGCCACCTCGAGGGCGGCACGAACCTCAGGAGCCAGCTTGGCCAGCGCGGCGTCGAGTTCCCGGGGGGACACCCGCACGGTGTCAGGTCGGATCCCGTCGAACCGGGCGCCGTACTCCAGGGCCGCGACGGCGCCGCGCTCGGCGACGTCGGTGACGATCGGGCGCACGGTGGGCACCACCGCGTCGACGTCCACGCCGCCGCGGGGCAGGGCCGCACGCAGCTGCGCGGCGCTCATCGCACGGCCGCGCAGGTCGATTCGGGACAGCCGAACAGTTGGGGTGGTCATCACCGGTAATTGTCGCCGATCAGCGCATCCGATTGAAAATCGTTTATGCATCGATCGGCGCTCGGTCCATAATCTGCCGATGCAGTGGGACCTCTGGCTGACGTTCGTGGGGGCGTCGATCGCCATCAGCGTCTCCCCGGGAGCCGGGGCCATCCAGTCGATGGCCACCGGACTGAGCCACGGGCTGCGCCGCGGCGCCTGGAGCGTGGCCGGCCTGCAGATCGGGCTGATGACGCAACTGGCGGTGGTGGCGGTCGGGCTGGGGGCCGCGGTCGCGAAGTCGGTGGTCGCGTTCACGGTGATCAAGTGGGTCGGCGTGTTCTACCTGATCTACCTGGCGGTGCGGCAGTGGCGTACGACCGCCGACGACCTCACCGCGCAGGTGGCCCAGGACGCTGAGGGCCCGGACGCCGGGGCCGGACGGCTGGCGTTGCTGCTGCGCGGTGCGTTGGTGAATCTGACCAACCCCAAGGGCCTGGTGTTCCTGCTCGCCGTTCTGCCGCAGTTCGTGGTGCTCACCCGCCCTCTCCTGCCGCAATACCTGACCATCGCGGCGACCATGGTGGTGGTCGACGTGCTGGTGATGTGCGTCTATACCGGCCTGGCATCGCGGCTGCTGGGATGGCTGCGCACACCGCGCCAACAACGAACCCTCAACCGCACGATGTCGGGCTTGTTCGCGGTCGCCGCGGTGGTGCTCTCGCTGGTCCGCCGGGGTGCCACGACCTGAACCGGGTTGACGGTCGGTTCGGCTGACGATTTGCTTAGCGGCATGGGTGTGCACCGCCGGCATTCGCCGGAACTGGACTTCAGCGGGACGACGGTTCTGGTCATCGGCGCCGGCGGCGGCATCGGCTCCGTCGTGGCCGAACGGTTCGCGGCCGCCGGCGCACTGGTGATCGCCGCGGCCCGAAAAGCAGACGGCCCGGTGAAGCAGGTGGTCGAGAAGATCGGCGCCGCAGGCGGTTCGGCGCATGCCGTGGCCATCGACGTCACCGACGAGCACAGCGTCCGCGACGGAGTGGCGGCGGCCGCCGGGCATTCCGGGCGTATTGACGTCATGGCGAACCTGGCCGGGGTGTTCCGGCCGCCGACCCCCATCGTCGAGACCTCACTGAAGGACTGGAACAAGACCATCGCGGGAAACCTGACCGCCACGCTGCTGTGCATGAAGCACACGCTGGCCCAGATGATCGGCCAGGAGGGTCCCGGCGCGATCATCAACACCGCATCAAGTCTCGGCGTGGCCAGCAACCGGGAGAACCTCGGCGCGTACGTGGCCAGCAAGGCCGGTGTTCATGTGCTGACTCAGACGGCGGCGATCGAGGTGGCCCGATACGGCATCCGGGTGAACAGCGTCAGTCCGGGGGTGACGGCGACGACGATGTCGCTGCGGGCCGGGGAGACCGACGCCGACCGGGCGGCCCGCGTGCAGGGCGCTATCCCGTTGGGCCGGGTGGCCGATCCCGCCGAGGTGGCCAGTGCCGTGCTGTGGCTGGCCAGTGATCAGGCGTCATATGTCACCGGCCACGACCTGATGGTCGACGGCGGCCAGGTCCTGCTGTAGGGACTGCCACGCTGGAGCCGCTTCGGGGACAATAGGTGTCCATGACCGAGCCGATGAGGACCGACGTTGTGCGGCGACTGGTCTGCGTGACCTTCGTCGGGATGTTCGGCACCACCCTGCTTCTCGGTCCGAGCGCGGGCCTCGGCTACGCGGATCCGCCGCCGCCAGTCGATCCCGCAGCCCCGCAAGATGATCCGCCGCCGCCTCCGCCGCCGTCCATCTGGCTGTCCGGCACGCCGAACATCTATCAGGGGTTCCCGACCTGGCCCGCGGCCTTTCCGAAGTGCTGGCCGCCGTGGGAGCCACCGGGGGCGGAGGCGCCGCCGCCGGGTGATCCGCGTTACGGATATTTCGGCACCAATACCGTGCAGTACACCCCGTGCCCCGCACCGCCACCGCCTCCGGAAGGACAGGCCTACCCACCGCCTCAGGCGCCGCCTGCGCCCTGGCCGCCGTGCGGATGGCAGCAATGGCCGATCATCTGCTTTCCGGGCCAGGCGGAGTGGGGTCCGCTGCCTCCGGGCTATTACGGACCGCCGAGCTGGTATCAGAACTGATTCGGGAACAATGGGGCTCATGAAGGCCCAGGACCACCCGAACAACTCCCCCGGCGTGCCGATGAAGTTCCCGCCGTGGTTCGAGAACTTCCAGATCAAATACATCAACCCGGTCGCGGTGCCGATCGCCCGGTTCGTGCCCGGCGTCACCGTGATCAAGCACCGGGGACGGAAATCCGGCAGGAAATTCGAGACCGCGGTGTCGGCCTACCGCAAGGGACACACCGTCGCGATCATGCTGGCGCACGGAAAAACCAACTGGGTCAAGAACATTCTGGCCGCCGGCGAGGCAGATATCCGGCTGGGCGGACGCGACGTCCACCTGGTCAACCCGCGCATCGTCGCGGCCGGAACCAGCGACCCGTCGCTGCCGTTGATGGCTCGACTGGCGGCGCGTCGCGGCGTCGGGGTGTTCGTCGCCGACGTGGCCTGACCCCTCCGCCGAAGCCGGGCTGGCAAAATCCGTCGACAGAGAAGAGCCTCTGAAGATCTGCCCTTACGCTCTGGTCAGAGTTCCGATACCCTCGAAAAATGAAGCAGCCAGTGATGCGTGTAGCAACCGCCGTCGCGGTGTCGGCGGGTCTGGGTCTCGCCGGTTTGGCCATCGGGCCGGGAACGGCGCAGGCCTACACCTACGGACCGTTCCAGTGGTGTCCCGGACAGCCGCTGCCCAACGATCCGCCGCGGCCACCGGACCAGCTCAACTGGGACATGTCGGTCTGCCACACCTACTACTACGACTGGGACGTGTTCACCCACTCGCCGGCGAACTACTGGGAAGGGCCCAACCTGTTCCCGACGCCGATCCCGCCGCCGCCGGGGCCCCCGCCGGGGACGCCGTTCTGCAGCCCCCGCGGCGCGCTGATCATCATCCCGCCGATCTGTGACGAGATCGGCGTGGACTGGCCGCCCGGGTCACTGAGGCAGTAGGGCTCACATATCCAGGCCGACGTCGAGCACCCGCACCGAGTGGGTTAGTGCGCCGACGGCGAGATAGTCCACACCGGTGCCCGCGTAGTCGGCGGCGGTGTCGAGCGACAGACCACCGGAGGACTCCAGCAGCACATGCGGCGCGCGAGAATCCCTGCGCTGCACCGCCGTCTGGGTCTGCCACACCGGAAAGTTGTCGAGCAGGACCAGTTGCACGTCCTCACCGAGCACCTCGTCGAGTTGCTCGAGGGTGTCCACCTCCACCTCACACGGCAGCTCCGGGGCCGCGGCGCGCACCGCCCGCAGGGCCGCCACCACCGATCCCGCCGCGGCGACGTGGTTGTCCTTGATCAGCGCGGCGTCGCCCAGACCCATCCGGTGGTTCACCCCGCCGCCGACCCGGACGGCGTACTTCTGCAGCGCCCGTAGGCCGGGCAGGGTCTTTCTGGTGTCGCGGATGCGAGCCTTGGTGCCGTCGACGGCGTCCACCCATAGCGCGGTCGCCGTCGCGATTCCCGACAGATGACACACCAGGTTCAGCATGGTGCGCTCCGCGGTGAGCAGGCCGCGGGTGTTGGCCCGCAGTCGCAGCAGCGCCTGTCCGGGCTGCAGTCGGGTGCCGTCCTCGACCCGGTCGAGCACGCGGTAGCCGTCGGGTCCGAGGACTTCGCCGAGCACCATCAGGGCCACGTCCACGCCGGCGGCCACCCCGCCTTCCCGGGCGACCAGGGCGGCTTCGGTGACCGCGTCGGCGGGGACGGTGGCCACGGTGGTGACGTCGGGTCCGTAGCGAAGGTCCTCGTCGAGGCCGCGCCGGATGGTGAGGAGTGCCTCGGCGGTTTCGTCGGGCGTCAGTGTCATGACATCGGGGCGGCGAGGGCCGGGCGATCGTAGACCGTGCGGCTGACGGCCTGGGCCGGATCGGTGTCCGGGAAGTCGCCGCGGTGATGACATCCACGGCTCTCGGTGCGGTCCAGGGCGGCCGCGGCGACGGCGCGGGCGGTGGCCGTCAGGGCGACGTCCTCGAAGTCCGTGCGGTTGCGGATCGGGCGGGCCGGCGCATGGTGGAGGGTCTCGGCGAGTTCACGCAGCCCCGAACCGTCGCGGACCACCGACGCCCAGCGGGTCATCGCCTGCTGCAACTCCCGACGGTCCAGCGAGTCATACCGGCGCCCATCGATTTTCGCCAGGGTGGAGCCGGTCGTGCGGGAATGCTCGGCGGCCGCGCGTCCTGCCCGGCCGCCGACCACCAGGCCCTCGAGCAGGCTGTTGGACGCCAACCGGTTGGCGCCGTGCATCCCGGTGCGGGCCACTTCGCCGGCCGCGAGCAGACCGGGCAGTTCGGTACGCCCGTACACGTCGGTGGCCACGCCGCCGCACAGGTAGTGGGCGCCGGGCACCACCGGGATGGGCTGACGCGTCGGGTCGATCCCGGCCGCATGGCACGCCGCGGTCACGGTGGGGAACCGCTGCTCGAACCGCTCGATTCCGCGAGCGTCCAGGAACACGCACTCATCCCCGGTCTCGCGCAGCCGCGCGTCGATGGCGGCGGCCACCACGTCGCGGGGCGCCAGGTCGCCCATCGGGTGCACCCCGGCGGTCACCGAGTCACCGCGCGCGTCACGCAGTACCGCGCCCTCACCGCGCAGCGCCTCGGTGATCAGCGGACGCCGGCCGCTGCCGAGACGGTCGAACAGCATGGTCGGGTGGAACTGGATGAACTCGATGTCGGTGACGCCGACGCCGGCCCATAGCGCCAGGGCCACGCCGTCCCCGGTGGAGCCTTCCGGATTGGTGGTGGCGCTATAGAGGTGTCCGAGCCCGCCAGTGGCGACGATCACCGACGGGGCGTGGATCACGCCGAGGCCGTCGGCGTTGCGCACCAGCACACCGGTGACCGCCGCGCCGTCGTGCAGCACCTCCAGTGCCACGTGGTTACGCCGGATGTCCAGGGTGGCGGCGGCGTGGTCCAGCGCCCGCTGCACCTCCGCGCCGGTGGCGTCACCGCCGGCATGCATGATGCGCCGCCGGGAGTGGCCGCCCTCGCGGGTCAACGCCCACTGGCCCGGCGCGGCCTCGTCGAAGCGGGCGCCATCGGCGATCAGGTCGGCCACCGCCTGGTAGCCGTCGGCCACGATGGACCGGACGGCCTCGGGGTCACACAGCCCGGCGCCGGCGGCCAGGGTGTCGGCGACGTGCGACTCGACGGTGTCGTCGGTGAACGGCAGCACCACCGCGATCCCGCCCTGCGCATGGAAGGTGGCGGTCTCGTCGGCCTTGCTCAGAACGACGGTGCGCGAGCCCTTGCGGTGCGCGGCCAGGGCGGCGGCCAGCCCGGCGACGCCGGTTCCGACGACGACGACGTCGGCTCGCTGCTGCCAGTCCAGGCCCCCGGAACCGGCCCCGCATGCAGCGGCTTTCATACCCCCGTTCGCTTCGCTCCTGCCCGCCGCCCGGCTCATTCCCCGCCCCCCGGCTGGCCGATCTCGATCATCCGCTGCACGCTCGCCCGTGCCCGGGCAGCGGTGGCGCGGTCGACGTCGACCTCGTCGGCCCCCTCGACCAGGCAGCGCAGCAGCGCGGCGGGGGTGATCATCTTCATGTAGCGGCAGGACGCCCGGTCGTTGACGGCCTGGAAGTCGATTCCCGGTGCGGCCCTGCGCAACTGGTGCAGCATGCCCACCTCGGTGGCGACCAGCACCTGCTTGGCGTGCGAAGCCCTGGCGGCGTCCAGCATGCCGCCGGTGGACAGGATCTTGACCCGGTCGGCGGGGAAGGCGCCCTCGCCCGCGAGGTACAGCGCCGAGGTGGCGCAACCGCATTCGGGATGGACGTACAGCTCGGCATCGGGATGGCTGGTGGCCTGCGCGGCCAGTTCGTCGCCGTTGATGCCGGCGTGGACGTGGCACTCGCCGGCCCAGATGTGCAGGTTCTTACGGCCCGTCATCCGCCGGACATGGGCGCCCAGGAACTGGTCGGGGCAGAACAGCACCTCCCGGTCCGCCGGGATCGAGGCCACCACGTCGACGGCGTTGGAGGACGTGCAGCAGATGTCGGTCAGCGCCTTGACCGCCGCGGTGGTGTTGACGTAGGACACCACGACGGCACCGGGGTGCTCGTCCTTCCACGCCTGCAGTTCCTCGGCGCTGATGGAGTCCGCCAGCGAGCAACCGGCCCGCTGATCGGGAATCAGGACGGTCTTGTCCGGACTGAGGATCTTGGCGGTCTCGGCCATGAAGTGCACACCGCAGAACACGATGGTGTCCTCGGGCGCCTCGGCGGCGATACGCGACAGCGCCAGCGAGTCGCCGACGTGGTCGGCGACGTCCTGGATGGCCGGCAGCTGATAGTTGTGCGCCAGGATCGTCGCGCCGCGCAGCCGTGCGAGCCGGCGGACCTCCTCGGCCCACTGCGCGTCACCCTCGACGCCGGTGTATCCGCCGGGACCGTCGATGATGCGGCCGGCCAATTCCGTCACGGTGTCGATCACCGCGATCTCCTCTCGGAAGGTTTTCGATCTACAATCGAAAACATGACTCATACTAGCACCCAACACGAGGTGCTGGCCGTCGTATTCCAGGTGCGCGATCTGGGGTCCGGCAAACCCGACCTCGACGTGCTGTTATGGCAGCGGGCATTGGAGCCGGAACTCGGCAAATGGTCCCTGCCCGGTGGGCAGGTCCGCGACGACGAGGACCTCAGCACCTCGGTGCGCCGCCAGCTCGCCGAGAAGGTCGACCTGCGCGAGGTGGCGCACATCGAGCAGCTGGCCGTGTTCTCCGAACCGCGACGCGTCCCGGGCGCGCGGGTCATCGCCTCGGCGTTCCTGGGCCTGGTGCCCTCCCCCGCCACTCCCGCGCTGCCGCCCGACACCCGCTGGCACCCGGTGCGCGAGCTGCCGCCGATGGCCTTCGACCACGGGCCCATGGTGGCCTACGCCCATTCCCGGATCGCCGCCAAACTGTCCTACACCAACATCGGATTTGCCTTGGCGCCAAGGGAATTCACGCTCTCGACACTGCGGGACATCTACGGCGCAGCGCTCGGCTACCAGGTCGACGCCACCAATCTGCAGCGGGTGCTGGGCCGGCGCGGGGTCATCACACCGACCGGCACGACGGTCCATCCCGGCCGCAGCGGCGGACGCCCGGCGGCGCTGTACCGCTTCACCGACTCCCGCCTCCGGGTCACCGACGAGTTCGCCGCGCTCAAGCCGCCGGGCTCGGCGACTGGATTCTTAGAGCCCTCTTAAGGTACAAATAGAGCCTGATGACAAGCGCAGACGGGGCAATCAGTCCCGAGTGGATCGGCCGGGCCCCGCATGAGGCGTATCAGCGCGGCAGCTGGCCCGTCCTGCCATCGAAGGATCCGTTCTACGAGCCCCCGGCCGGCTTCCAGCACGCCACACCCGGCACCATCCTGCGCTCGCGCGACGTCAAGCTGGGCTTCCTGGGTCTGATTCCCCAGAAGGTCCGGGCCACGCAGTTGCTGTACCGGACCACCGACCGCAACGGCGATCCCGAGGCCACCGTCACCACGGTCCTGGTGCCCGCCCGGCACAAGCACAGCCAGCCGCGCCACGTGGTGTCCTACCAGTGCGCCATCGACGCGGTGTCGTCACGATGCTTCCCGTCCTACGCCCTGCGCCGGCGCGCCAAAGCGCTCGGCTCGCTGGCCCAGTGGGAATACCTGCTGATGGCGGCGGCGCTGGCCGAGGGCTGGGTCGTCTCGGTTCCCGACCACGAGGGCCGCGACGGCATGTGGGGCACGCCGCACGAGCCCGGCCACCGGGTGCTCGACGGCCTGCGCGCCACGCTGAGCTACGAGAAGTTCGGCCTGGCCGCGGACAGCAAGGTGGGCCTGTGGGGCTACTCCGGCGGCGGGCTGGCCAGCGCCTGGGCCGCCGAGGTGCACACCGAGTACGCACCCGAGCTGAACATCGTCGGGGCTGTACTCGGCTCGCCGGTGGGCAACCTCGGCAACACGTTCCGGCGGCTCAACGGCACGCGCTACGCGGGCCTGCCGGCGCTGGTGATCTCGGCGCTGGCCAAGACCTACCCCGGCCTGGCGAAAGTGGTCGAGGAGTACGCCACCGACGAGGGCCGCGCCACGTTGCAGCGGCTGGAGACGATGACCACCCTGCAGGCGGTCGTCAGGATGTTCCGCGCCGACATGGACGATCTGGTGCATCCTCCGCTGGAGCAGGTGCTGGGCATGCCGGAGGTGCAGGAGGTCTTCGAGGCCATCCGGCTCGGCCGCACCGCACCCACGCCGCCGGTGCTGATCGTGCAGGCCGTGCACGACTCGATCATCAACGTCGATGACATCGACGAACTGGCGCACCTGTACACCGAGGGCGGCGCCCAGGTGACCTACCACCGCGACATGTTCAGCGAGCACCTGTTGCTGCACCCGATGTCGGCCCCGATGACCCTGCGCTGGCTGATCGACCGCTTCGCCGACCGGCCGATCGAAGCCCACATCGTCCGCACCACCTGGCCCACGCTGTTCAACCCGATCACCTATCCGGGAATGTGGCGCCTCGGCGGCATCGTCGGCCGGGTGATGTTCGGCGGCCGGGTTCCGTTCCGGCCGCTCTAGTAGACCGCGGCGGCCTCGGCCAGCGGGTCCTCCCCCGGCCAGGCGCCCAGGTCGTCGCGCGGGGTGGCCACCGTCATGAACGCGTAGACGAGCGCCGACAACGCGGCCGGCAGCAGCAGCGTCACCGCGACCTGGAGTGGGTGATGACCGACGAACACCGGCGGGGCCTCGGTGAAGTAGGCCACCCGGTTGTCCGGACTCAACACCGCGCCCGCGTGATCCGCGGTGCCGTAACGCCAATGTGCCAGTGCCGCACCGACTCCCGTCGCAGCGACCCCCGCCGCCAACTGTCCGATCCACAACGCGGTGACGATGACCGGGCCGCGGTGCGGCCGCCACTGCCACACCAGGACCGCGGAGACCACGGCCAGCATGGCCAGCAGGCCGATCATCATCGCCGCGGCCACGAAGAGTAGATCCGATTCCCGGCCCAGAAAGCCATCGACCCGTTCCCCGGCGCGGGTCAAAGCGGTCAGCGTGTGGATCGGCGGGGCGATCCAGGCCCACACCGCTCCCACAGCGGCGCCGCAAACCGCAAGTCCCGCAAAGACGCTGAGCACAGCGAACCGCAGGGAGCGCCGCGGTTGCACCGGTGGGGTCATCGGCGGGTGTCCAGATCCTGCGAATCCACCCGGCCATGGCGCGAGCACTCCGCCCACCAGCCGTCGGGGCGCACCTGCACCACCATCCGCCGCCCACACTCGGCGCAGAACCGGGGCGGCTCCAGGCCTAGTTGGGCGGTCAGCGGCACCTGTTCGCCATGCAATTCACCGGTATAGACGTTGTAGGTCGTCACAGGCTGGCGTTGAGAGCCTTGATCGGCATCTGCAGATCCTCGAGCAGTTCCAGGTCCGCCTCGGCGGGCCGGCCCAGTGTGGTCAGGTAGTTGCCGACGATCACCGCGTTGATGCCGCCGAGAATGCCCTGCTTGGCCCCCAGGTCACCGAGGGTGATCTCCCGCCCGCCGGCGAACCGCAGCATGGTGCGCGGCAGGGCCAGCCGGAATGCGGCGACGGCTTTGAGCGCCTCGGCGGCCGGCATCACCTCCAGGTCGCCGAACGGCGTGCCGGGACGGGGGTTGAGGAAGTTCAGCGGCACCTCGTGCGGATCGAGTTCGGCCAGTTCGGCGGCGAACTCGGCACGCTGCTCCAGGGTTTCGCCCATCCCGAGGATGCCGCCGCAGCAGACCTCCATCCCGGCGTCGCGGACCATCTGCAGGGTGTCGCGGCGCTCCTCCCAGGTGTGGGTGGTGACGACATTGGGGAAGAACGAGCGGGCCGATTCGAGGTTGTGGTTGTAGCGGTGCACGCCCATCTCGGCCAGCCGGTCGACCTGCTCCTGGGTGAGCATGCCCAGCGAACAGGCGACGTGGATGTCCACCTCGTTGCGGATCGCCTCGATACCGGCGGCCACCTGGGCCATCAGTCGCTCGTCGGGCCCGCGGACCGCGGCGACGATGCAGAACTCGGTGGCGCCGGTCTTGGCGGTCTGCTTGGCGGCCTCGACCAGGCTCGGGATGTCCAGCCACGCGCTGCGGACCGGCGACGCGAACAGGCCGGACTGGGCGCAGAAATGGCAGTCCTCCGGGCAGCCGCCGGTCTTGAGGCTGATGATGCCCTCGACCTCGACCTCCGGGCCGCACCAGCGCATGCGCACGTCGTGGGCCAGGGCCAGCAGCTCCTCGAGCCGGTCATCCGGGAGTCGCAGGACGTCGAGCACCTGCTCGCGGGTCAGTCCCTCACCCCGCTCGAGAACCTGTGCACGGGCCTGATCGAGGACGTCCGTGCTGGTCTGGCTAGCTGCCTGTGTCACGCAGGCTAGGTTAGCCCACCAGCAGATGGTCGACGCGCTCGTCACTGTCCCACCGCCGCAGGCAGACCAGGCCGGCCGCCAGATCCCCGCCGTGGCCGTTGACGACCGCCAGCGCCGGGCCGATCTCCTCGGCGGTGTATCGCCGTCCCAGAGTGACGTGCGGGGTCCAGTGCCCTGGCTCGCAGTGCGGGTACGGCTCCCCGGTGAGATGCGGCCGCGTCAACCGGAAGACCGCGGCGTGCAGGTCCAGCAGCGCCGTCGAGGGGACGACGAGGCGGGCCAGGGTGTGCCGCGGGCCGCCGAAGACCAGCGGCGCACCGATCACGGCGGGCAGCGGGAACTCCGACGCGAGATCACGCAGGACGTCGTCGACGCCGGCGTGGATGCGCTGTGCGGCCACCAGGGTGACGTGCGGGCGGTTGGTGGCCGACTTGACCCGCAGCTGGCTGGGCAGCCCGGCGTCGGCCAGCGCCTGCCACTGCACACGCACAGCGGCGTCGCTGTCGGTGTCGAGCAGCAACTCGATGGAGTGCGCCACCTCAGACCAGCCCGGCGACCCAGGCGGGGTCGAACACCCCGCGGCTCATCGCCGCGAAGTCCTGTGGACCGAGCGTCCCCGAGCCGGCGGGCAGCACCGCGCGCACCGGTGCCAGCTTCTCCAGGGCGCCGCGGTTGGAGGTTTCGGCCGCCCCGGGATCCCCCGGCCAGGCGCCGATCACCAACCCTGTGCACGAAAGACCAACGCGCTCAATCGCTTCCACCGTCAGCGCGGTGTGGTTCAGGGTGCCCAGGCCGGCTCCGCAGACCACGAGGACGGGTGCGTCCAAGGCAGCGGCCAGATCGCGCAGGGTCACACCACCCGCGGCCAGCTCCACGAGCAGGCCGCCGGCGCCCTCCAGCAGGGTCAGCCGGCCCGGCCGGTCGACCGCACGCACCGCAGCGAGGATCTCTCCCGCCGTCGGCAGGGTCCGGCCTGCCAGCTCGGCGGCGGCGACGGGCGCCAGCGGTTCGGGGTAGCGGGCCACCGACACCAGGTCGGTCACCCCCGCGAGCCTGGCGACCTCGGCGAGGTCGTCGTCGCCGTCACCGTCCGCACCGGAACCGGTCTGGACGGGTTTGCACACCGCGACGTCGATTCCGGCGCTCCGCGCGTGGCGTGCCAGCGCGGCGGTGACGACGGTCTTGCCAACGCCGGTTCCGGTGCCGGTGACGACGAGGACGCTCACCTGCGATCGCGGCCGAGCACCGCGGCGAGGACCTCTCCGGCCAGGTCGAGATCGTCGGCGGACAGCGACGCCCGCGCGGTCAGCCGCAGCCGCGAGGTGCCCGGCGGGACGGTCGGCGGACGGAAGCACCCCACCCGGACGCCGCCGTCCAGGCAGGCGGCCGCGGCGGCGACCGCCCTTTCCGGGTCACCGAGAATCACCGACACGACGGCGGACTGCGGGCGTTGCGTCACCCCGCACACGTCGGCGAGGTAGGCGGCGTGGGCGTGGACGGCCTCCGGGCGCCAGGGCTCGTCGGCGAGCACCCGCAGCGCCTCCAGCGCGGCGCCGACCGCCGCCGGCGCCAGCCCGGTGTCGAAAATGAAGGGCCGCGCGGCGTCGATGAGGTGGTCGCGGACCGCGTCGGAGCCCAGCACGACGCCGCCCTGGCTGCCCAGCGCCTTGGACAGCGTCGTCGTCATCACCACATCGGGCGCGCCGGCCAGGCCGAGTTCGTGCAGCAATCCGCGGCCGCCGGCGCCGCGGATTCCCAGCCCGTGCGCCTCGTCGACCAGCAGCAGGGCTCCGTGGGTCCGGCACACCTCGTGCAGTTCCCGCAGCGGGGCCAGGGCCCCGTCGGTGCTGAACACCGAGTCGGTGACCACCAGGGCGCGTTCCTCATCGCGGGCGGCCAGCGCGGTCTCGACGGCTGCGACGTCGCGGTGCGGGCTGACGACGACCCGCGCCCGGGACAGCCGGCAGGCGTCGACCAGGGAGGCGTGCGCGGCGGCGTCGGACACCACCAGCGAACCGGGACCGGACAGGCTGGCCACCGCGCCGAGGTTGGCGGTGTAGCCCGAGGAGAACGCCAAAGCCGTTGCCGCGCCGACGAATCCGGCCAGCTCGGCCTCGAATTCCTCGTGCAGTTCGGTGTTGCCGGTGACCAGCCGGGAGCCTGTCGACCCGGCACCCCAGGTGCGCAACGCGCGAACACCGGCTTCGATGACCTCCGGGTGGCGGGCCAGCCCCAGGTAGTCGTTGGAGGCCAGGTCCACCTCGGCGGCCACGGCGCCGCGCGGCGTCAGCGACCGGCGCAGCCCGGCCCGCCGCCGCTGCTGCTCGACGGTGTCCAGCCAGGCCAGCGGGGAGGTGTCGGTCTCGGGGGTCATCGAAGCTCAGCCTAGTTCGCGCGCGACCGCCACCATCGCGGAGGTGATCTGCGCGATCTCGCCGTCGGTGCAGATGAACGGTGGCATCGCGTAGATCAGGTTCCGGAACGGCCGCAGCCAGACCCCGTGGTCCAGGGCGATCGGGGTGGCCCTGCGGAGGTCGACGGGATCACGGGTCTCGATCACCCCGATGGCACCGCACACCCGCACGTCGGCCACCCCGGGCAACGTCCGGGCGGGGTCCAGGCCGCGCCTCAGGCCGGCACCGATCTGCCCGACGCGGGCCCGCCAGTCACCGCTGAGCAGCAGTTCCACCGACGCCACCGCGACGGCACAGGCCAGGGCGTTAGCCATGAACGTCGGCCCGTGCATGAGCGCGCCGGCTTCCCCGCCGCTGATGGTCTCGGCGATGGCGCGGGTGCACAGGGTGGCCGCCAGCGTGATGTAACCACCGGTCAGCGCTTTGCCGACGCACATGATGTCCGGGCTCACCCCGGCGTGGTCGGCGGCGAACATCTCGCCGGTGCGGCCGAAGCCGGTGGCGATCTCGTCGAAGATCAGAAGCACGCCGTGCTCGTCACAGATGCGCCGCAGATCCCTCAGGTAGCGGGGGTCGTGGAACCGCATCCCGCCGGCTCCCTGCACCACCGGTTCGACGATGACGGCCGCGAGTTCGTCTGCGTGCGAGGTCAGTTGAGCCTCGAAGGCGGCGATGTAGCCGGGGTCGTAGCCGTTGGGGACAGGCGGGGCGAAGATCTGTTCGGCCAGCACGTCACGCCACAGCGAATGCATGCCGCCGCCGGGGTCGCACACGCTCATCGCGGTGAAGGTGTCGCCGTGGTAGCCGCCCCGCCAGGTCATCAGCCGGTGTTTGCCGAACCGGCCGAGGCTGCGCCAGTACTGCAGCGCCATCTTGACGGCCACCTCGACGCTCACCGATCCGGAGTCGGAGAAGAACACGGTGTCCAGGCCGTCCGGGGTGACGTCGACCAGCAACTGGGCCAGCCGTGCGGCCGGCTCGTGGGTCAGGCCGCCGAACATGACGTGGTTCATCACCCCGAGCTGGCGGGTGATCGCGGCGTCGAGCACGGGATGGCCGTGGCCGTGCACCGCCGTCCACCACGACGCCATCGCGTCGAGAACTCGGACCTCACTGCCGTCGCGGTCCAGCGTCAGCCAAGCCCCCTTGGCCCCGAGTGCGACCACCGCCGGGATGGCCTGCGCGCCCAGGGTGCTGTAGGGGTGCCAGATGTGCGCGGCGTCGATGGCGCTGATCTGCTGCGGGGTCAACGCCGACACGCGAGGCAGCCTATCGGCATGCCCGCCGGCGACCGGCGTCAGCGCAGCTGAGCACCCCCGCGGAATTGGTAGATTAACTGGCGATCATGACCGCCCTTCTGACCCGGCCACCGGAAACGACCGCCCCGGGCATCCCCGCCCCGGCTCCGGCCCCCGTCAGCCGGGAGGCGATGTACCGGCACGACCTCGACGGTCTGCGCGGCGTGGCGATCGCCCTGGTCGCGCTGTTCCACGTCTGGTTCGGCCGGGTGTCCGGCGGCGTGGACGTGTTCCTGGCCCTTTCCGGCTTCTTCTTCGGCGGGTCGGTGCTGCGCACCGTGCTGGCGCCCCGAACGTCGCTGTCGCCCTGGCCCACCGTCAAGCGTCTGGCCCGCCGGCTGCTTCCCGCGCTGGTGGTGGTGCTCGCCGTCTCCGCGGTGCTCACGGTCGCGATCCAGCCGCAGACCCGGTGGGAGACCTTCGCCGACCAGACCCTGGCCAGCCTCGGCTACTACCAGAACTGGGAACTGGCCGCGACGGCGTCGAACTATCTGCGGGCCAGCGAGGCGGTGTCGCCGCTGCAGCACATCTGGTCGATGTCGGTGCAGGGCCAGTTCTACCTCAGCTTCCTGCTGCTGATCTTCGGGCTCGCCGCGCTGCTGCGCCGGCGCCTGGGTGGCAACCGGTTGCGCACCGTGTTCGTCGGGCTGATCTCGGTGCTGACGATCGCCTCGTTCGTCTACGCAATCATCGCCCACCAGACCGACCAGGTCACCGCCTACTACAACAGCTTCGCCCGGGCCTGGGAGCTGCTGCTGGGGGTCCTGGCCGGTGCGATGGTGCCACTCATCACCTGGCCGATGTGGCTGCGCACCCTGCTGGCGACGATCGGTCTGGTGGCGATCCTGTCCTGCGGCGCGCTGATCGACGGCGTCAACCAGTTCCCCGGGCCGTGGGCGCTGGTTCCCGTCGGCGCCGCGATGCTGCTGATTCTCGCCGGCGCCAACCGGGGCGCGCGGCCGTCCACCCGGGATCGGTTCCCGGCGCCCAACCGCCTGCTGGCGCTGCGGCCCCTGGTGACGCTCGGGTCGATGGCCTATTCGTTGTACCTGTGGCACTGGCCCCTGCTGATCTTCTGGCTCGCCTACACCGACGGCTCGCACGCCGGATTCCTCGATGGCCTGGGGATCCTGCTGGTATCCGGTGTCCTGGCCTACCTGACGATGCGGTTCGTCGAAGAGCCGTTGCGCTATCAACGCGCCCGGGGCACGGGCCTGTCCTGGCGTTCGCACCTGCGACGCCCCGCCATCGTCGGTGGCACCGCCGTCACGCTGCTGGCGGTGGCCCTGACGGCTACGGCTTTCACCTGGCGCGACCACATGACGGCAGTGAGGGCCAGCGGCAAGGAACTGGCCGGGCTGACCGCAGACGGATATCCCGGCGCCCGGGCGCTGATCGACCACGCCAAGGTCCCGCAACTGCCGTTCCGGCCGACCGTCATGGAAGCCCAGGACGACATCCCGGAGTCCACCAGCGACGGATGCATCAGCGACTTCGACAACACCGGCGTCATCAACTGCACCTACGGCGACATCTCGGCCAAGCGCACCATCGCCCTGGCCGGCGGATCACATGCCGAACACTGGATCACCGCTCTGGACATCCTCGGCAAGCAGCACGGCTTCAAGGTGGTCACCTACCTGAAGATGGGCTGCCCGCTGACCACCGAACCCATGCCGTTGGTCATGGGCGACAACCGGCCCTACCCGAAGTGCCACCTGTGGAACGAACGGGTGATGGCCCGGCTGATCGCCGACCGTCCGGACTTCGTGTTCACCACCTCCACCCGGCCGTGGAACATCCAGCCCGGCGACACCATGCCCGGCACCTACATCGGGATCTGGAAAGCGTTCAGCGACGCCGGAATTCCCGTCCTGGCGATGCGTGACACACCCTGGCTGACCCGCAACGGCAAACCGTTCATGCCGGCCGACTGCCTGGCGAAGGGCGGCGACGCGGTGTCGTGCGGCATCAAACGCTCCGAAGTGCTCTCCGACCGCAACCAGACCCTCGACTTCACCGGCCAGTTCCCGTCGCTGAAGGTCCTCGACATGAGTGACGCGGTGTGCCGGTCCGACTTCTGCCGAGCCATCGAGGGCAACGTGCTGGTCTACCACGACGCCCATCACCTTTCGGCCACGTATATGCGAACCATGACCCCGGAACTCGGCCGTCAGATCGGTGCTGCGACCGGTTGGTGGTGAGCCGCCGGAATCTGTCGGCCGGCACCCCTATTATCGAACGCATGTTCGACACTCTCGATGATCCGGCGCTCCTCGAAACCATGCGCTCCGAGCAGCGGTCCGAACGGGTTGCGATGGCCCGAAGGCTCCTGGCGGCCGGCCGGTTGTGCCAGCGCCGGATGGCTGAGGTCTCCGACGTCGACCGGAGCCAGTGGTGTATCGACAACTGGGAGGCGGTCGCCGCCGAGGTCGGCGCCGAGCTCGGTATCAGCCGCGGTCGGGCGTCCTCACAGATGAACTACGGCGTGGAACTGCTCGAGCGGCTGCCGAGGCTCGGTGCCGTGTTCGCTGCCGGCGAGGTGGACTTCCGCGTCATCGCGGTGGCGGTGTTCCGCACCGGACTGATCACCGCGGCGGATGCCCTCGCCGACATCGACGCGCGGCTGGCCGCATTGGCTCCGCGGTGGAACTCCTACTCCCGCGCCAGGATTGCCGATCTGGTCGACTGGTGGGTGCGTGACGTCGATCCCGCCGCCATCCGGGTCGCGCGGAGTTCGGATGCCGACCGCCACGTCGAGATCGGGCCGAGTCGGGACGGCCTCACCGAGTTCTGGGGGACCTTGCGCGCACCGGATGCCGCCGCTCTCGACCGTCGGCTAAATCAGCTGACCGGAACGGTCTGCCGGCAGGACCCACGGACCAAACGCCAGCAGCGCGCCGATGCGGTGGCCGTGCTGTCCGCCGGCGGTTCGGCGATGACCTGCGGCTGCGAATCGGCCGACTGCCCGGCTCGGGGCAACTCCGCCGAGCCGGGGCAGATCGTGATCCATCTGATGGCCGGGGCGGCCACGGTGTCCGGCGAGAGCGAGGAGCCGGGCTACCTGCCCGGCCACGGCGCCATTCCCGCCGAACAGATCCGCGAACTGAGCAAGCGGGCGTCCCTGAAGCCCATGGCCCGGGGCGCCGATCTTGGATCCGAGGCCCGTTACCGGCCGTCGGCCGCCCTGGCTGCGTTCGTCAAAGCGCGGGATCTGTCCTGCCGGTTCCCCGGCTGCGACAAGCCTGCCGAGGTGTGCGATATCGACCACACGATTCCCTACGGCCAGGGCGGCCCCACTCATCCGTCGAACTTGGCTTTACTCTGCCGCGCGCACCATTTGGTCAAGACATTTCTGGGCGGCGAAAACGGCTGGCGCGAGGAACAATTCAGCAACGGGACAATCATCTGGACGGCACCGTCGGGACGCCGTTACACAACGACCCCGGCCGGAGCACTGTTCTTCCCGGAACTGGCCACTCCCACCGGGCCGGCACCCGTGACCGCCCAACGGCATGAGGAAGATGGCCGGACTCTGATGATGCCGACCCGAAAACGCACGCGGGTCGCCGATCGGCTGGCCCGGATCAATCGGGAGCGCGGCATCAACGAAGCACGAATGAACGCAGACCCGCCTCCGTTCTAGCGCACCCTGGTTAGGGTCAACGCATGCCGCCGACCGATCCCGCCAACCCGATCATTTGGCCCGGCACGCCCTATCCCCTCGGCGCCACCTACGACGGTGCGGGCACCAACTTCTCGGTGTTCTCCGAAGTCGCCGAGAAGGTCGAACTGTGCCTCATCGACGACAACGACCGCGAAACCCGCATCAACCTCGACGAGGTGGACGGTTACGTGTGGCACGCCTACCTTCCGACCGTCGCGCCCGGCCAGCGCTACGGCTTCCGGGTGCACGGCCCGTGGAATCCCGCCGCGGGACAGCGCTGCGACCCCAGCAAGCTGCTACTCGACCCCTACGGCAAGTCCTTCGACGGCCACTTCGACTTCAGCCAGGCGCTCTTCTCCTACGACCTGCACGCCAGGGACAAGGCCACCGGCGGGAAGCCGCCGCGGGTGGACTCGCTGGGCCACACCATGACCAGCGTCGTGATCAACCCGTTCTTCAACTGGGGATCCGACCACGCGCCCAGAACCCCGTACCACGAGACGATCATCTACGAGGCCCACGTCAAGGGCATGACGCAAACCCATCCCGCGGTGCCCGAACAACTACGGGGCACCTATGCCGGCCTGGCCCACCCGGCGGTGATCGATCACCTCAAGTCGCTGAACGTCACCGCCATCGAGCTGATGCCGGTGCACCAGTTCATGACCGACAAGCGGCTGGTGGACCTGGGACTGCGAAACTACTGGGGCTACAACACTTTCGGATACTTCGCCCCGCACGCCGACTACGCCGCGAACCATCACGCCGGTGGCGCGGTCGGCGAGTTCAAGTCCATGGTGCGCGCCTTCCACGAGGCCGGCATCGAGGTCATCCTCGACGTCGTCTACAACCACACCGCCGAAAGCGACCATCTCGGCCCCACGATCAACTTCCGCGGTATCGACAACGCCGCGTACTACCGCCTGCTGGACTCCGATCTGCGCCGCTACAAGGACTTCACCGGCACCGGCAACAGCCTCAACGTCCGCCATCCGCACACCCTGCAACTGATCATGGATTCGCTGCGGTACTGGGTGCTGGAGATGCACGTCGACGGGTTCCGCTTCGACCTGGCCTCCACTCTGGCCCGCGAGTTCTTCGACGTCGACCGACTCTCGGCCTTCTTCGACCTGGTTCAGCAGGATCCGGTGATCAGCCAGGTCAAGCTCATCGCCGAGCCCTGGGACGTCGGCGAGGGCGGGTACCAGGTGGGCAACTTCCCCGGCCTGTGGACCGAGTGGAACGGCAAGTACCGCGACACCGTGCGCGACTACTGGCGCGGCGAACCCGCCGCACTCGGCGAGTTCGCCTCACGCCTGACCGGATCGGCGGACCTCTACGAGTTCACCGGGCGCCGGCCGATCGCCAGTATCAACTTCGTCACCTGCCACGACGGCTTCACCCTCACCGACCTGGTGTCCTACAACGGCAAGCACAACGACGCCAACGGCGAGCACAACCGCGACGGAGAGAACCACAACCGGTCGTGGAACTGCGGGGTGGAGGGACCCACCGACGACCCCGAGATCATCGCGCTGCGGCACCGGCAGATGCGCAACATCATGGTGACCCTGATGGTGTCGCAGGGCACGCCGATGATCAGCCACGGCGACGAGGTGGGCCGCACCCAGCTGGGCAACAACAACGGCTACTGCCAGGACAACGAGATCACCTGGATCAACTGGGCCGAGGCCGGGCAGTACGCGGACATGCTGGAGTTCACCCGCAAGGTGACGGCCCTGCGCAAGGCGCACCCGGTGTTCCGGCGGCGCCGGTTCTTCGACGGCCGGCCGTCCAAGACCGACAACCACATGCGCGACATCTACTGGATCACCCGCAACGGGGTCGAGATGACCTCCGACGACTGGCATTCCGGCATCAAGTCGGTGGCGGTGGGCCTCAACGGGCTGGCCCTGCCGGAACCGGACGCCCGCGGCGAACGGATCATCGACGACTCCTTCCTGCTGTGCTTCAACGCCCATGCCTACCCGGTGGACTTCGTCATTCCCGAAACGCCCTACGCCACCGGCTGGCAGGCGGTCATCGACACCTCCCACCCCCGCGGCGACACTGAGCAGCAGGCGGCCGCCGGGGCCACCATCACCGTCCAGGGCCGCTCGGTGCTGGTGCTTCAAAAGACGGCCTAGCGGGAACAGGCAGCTATGCCTTTTTCCGCGCGCCGTCCGGTTCTCGCCACCTACCGCCTGCAACTGACCGGTGACGGCTTCACCTTTGCCGACGCGGAGAAGATCGTCGACTATCTCGGCGACCTCGGCGTCAGCCACCTCTACCTGTCGCCCATCCTGACCGCGGCGCCCGGTTCGGCGCACGGCTACGACGTCACCGACCCCACCACCGTCTCAGCGGAGCTCGGCGGCCCCGACGGGCTGGCCGGGCTGGCCGGCGCCGCTCACGAACGCGGCCTGGGGCTGATCGTCGACATCGTGCCCAACCACGCCGGAATCGCCGAGCCGCAGCACAATCCGTGGTGGTGGGATGTGCTGCGCCTCGGCCGGGAGTCCCGGTACGCGCGGTTTTTCGACATCGACTGGACCGCGGACGCCGACGGCCGGATCGTGCTACCGGTGCTGGCCTACGACGACGACGTCGCGCAACTGACGGTCGACGGCGACATGCTGCGCTACCACTCGATGAGCTTCCCGATCGCGCCCGGCACGGCCGGCGATGACGTCACGGCGGTGCATGACCGCCAGCACTACAGGCTGACCGGCTGGCGCAGCGGTGTCTGCGGCTACCGCCGGTTCTTCTCGGTGACCTCGCTGGCCGGGCTGCGCCAGGAGGATCCGGAGGTCTTCGACGCCAGCCACGCCGAGGTGGCCCGCTGGTTCGCCGACGGGCTGGTCGACGGCGTGCGGGTGGACCACCCCGACGGCCTGACCGACCCGACCGGCTACCTGGCCCGCCTGCGCGACCTGGCCGGTCCGCAGGCCTGGATCGTCATCGAGAAGATCCTGGCGGTCGGCGAGCCTCTGGACCCGTCGCTGCCGGTGGACGGCACCACCGGATACGACGCCCTGCGCGAGATCGGCGGGGTCTTCATCAACCCGTCGGGGGCCGAAACCCTGACCGAACTGGCCGAGTCGGCCGGGTTCAGCTATCCGGACGCCGTGGAGTCGTTGCGGCAGTTGAAGATCGACACGACGACCGAGATGCTCGCCAGCGAACTGGCCCGGCTGTGCCGCACCATCGAACGCGACACCGGCGCCAGCCATCCCCGGCTGCCGGACGCGATCGCCGCGCTGCTGGCCGTCGTCGGGCTGTACCGCACCGACTACCCCGCACTGTCTCAGGTGCTGGGCGCGGCGCTGGCCCACACGGTCGCCGCCGAGCCGGAACTGGCTGCGCCGCTGGAGATCCTGGTCTGCGCGCTGACCCATCCCGAACCTGCCGCGCGGCTGCAGCAGCTGTGCGGTGCGATGACCGCGAAGTCCATGGAGGACTGCTACTTCTACCGGGACGCCCGGCTCGTCTCGCTGAACGAGGTGGGCGGGGATCCCCATCGGTTCGGGGTCAGCGCCGCCGAGTTCCACCGTGCCGCCGCGGTCCGCGCGCAGCTCTGGCCGAGGACCATGACGACGCTGTCCACCCACGACACCAAACGCGGTGAGGACGTCCGCGCGCGTATCGGCGTGCTGTCCCAGGTGCCGGGACTCTGGTCGGAGCTGGTGCACCGATGGGAGGGCGTCCTGCCCTCCCCCGACCCGCTCACCGGTCTTTTCCTGTGGCAGAACATCTTCGGGGTGTGGCCGCGGGACGGCGAGCTCACCGAGGACCTGCGCGCGCGGTTGCACGCCTACGCCGAGAAGGCGATCCGCGAAGCCGGTCTGCGGACCACCTGGGAGGATCCGGACGAGAATTTCGAGAACGCGGTCCACGGCTGGCTGGACAGCGTGCTCGACGGACCGCCGGCCGCAGAGCTCACCGAACTGGTGAGCCGGCTGCAACCGCACACCGACAGCGACGCCCTGGGCCAGAAGCTACTCGCGTTGACCGTGCCCGGCGTGCCGGACGTCTACCAGGGCACCGAACTGTGGGAGGACAGCCTCGTCGACCCCGACAACCGGCGGCCGGTCGACTACGCCGAGCGGCGCGCCGCACTGCACCGGCGGGAGCATCCGAAGCTTCGGGTCGTGACCGCGGCCCTGGCCGCCCGGCGGGACCGTCCGGAGACCTTCCTGCACGGTGGCTACCGGCCGGTGCCGGCCTCGGGCGACGCAGCCGAACACCTGCTGGCCTTCCTCCGCGGCGACGACGTCCTGGTCGCCGTCAGCCGCTGGACGTTCACCCTGGAGGAAACCGGCTGGGGCACAACCACTCTCGATCTTCCCAATGGAACCTGGATCGACCGGATCACCGGAACGCGGCACCAGGGACCGGTCCCCGCGGGGGAGTTGTTCGCCGAGATGCCGGCCGCACTGCTGGAGCGGGCTGATGGCTGAGTTCGCGGTATGGGCCCCGCTCCCCGAGCAGGTTCGCCTCGACGTCGGGGGCGCCCTGCATCCGATGACCCGCGGCGAAGACGGCTGGTGGCGAGCCGAGGTCGACTGCCCGCCCGACACCCGTTACGGCTTCGTCCTCGACGACGACCCGACCGTGCTTCCCGACCCCCGCTCGGCGCGCCAGCCCGACGGCGTGCACGAACGCTCCCAGCTCTGGGACACCCGCCGCGCGGAGTGGACCGACGCCGGCTGGACGGGGCGTTCCGTGGAAGGCGCGGTGGTCTACGAATTGCACACCGGGACGTTCACGCCGGAGGGCACCTTCGGCGCGGCGATCGGCAAGCTCGACCACCTGGTGGAACTGGGTGTCGATTTCGTGGAGATCATGCCGGTCAACGCCTTCAACGGAACCCACGGCTGGGGTTATGACGGTGTGCTGTGGTTCGCCGTGCACGAGCCCTACGGCGGCCCCGACGGCCTGGTCAGGCTGATCGACGCCTGCCATGCCCGCGGTCTCGGGGTGCTGATCGACGCGGTGTTCAACCACTTCGGCCCGTCGGGCAACTATCTGCCCCGATTCGGGCCCTACCTGTCCCCGGTCGGCAACACCTGGGGCGACGGCGTCAACCTGTCCGGGCCGGGTGCCGACGAGGTGCGGCGCTACATCATCGACTGCGCGCTGCGCTGGATGCGCGAGTTCCATGCCGACGGGCTGCGGCTGGACGCCGTGCACGCCCTGGTCGACACCACCGCGATCCACCTCCTCGAGGAGCTGGCCGCCGAGACGGACGCCCTGTCCGCCGTCCTGGGCCGGCCGCTGTCACTGGTCGCCGAAAGCGACCTCAACGATCCGCGCCTGATCACCCCGCGGGATCGCGGCGGCTACGGCCTGACCGCGCAGTGGGACGACGACATCCACCACGCCATCCACACCGCGGTGTCCGGTGAGAGGCAGGGCTACTACGCGGATTTCGGGACGATGGCCGCCCTGGCCACCACCCTGCGCAACGGCTTCTTCCACGCCGGCACCTTCTCGTCGTTCCGCGGGCGCCGGCACGGCCGTCCACTGGACACCACCCTCATCCCGGCCACCCGGCTGCTGGCCTACACCTGCACCCACGACCAGGTCGGCAATCGGGCCGTCGGGGATCGCCCGTCACAGAACCTGGACTTCGGGCAGCTGGCCATCAAAGCGGCACTCGTGCTCGGATCGCCCTACACCGCAATGCTTTTCATGGGCGAGGAGTGGGGCTCCACCCGGCCCTTCCAGTTCTTCAGCTCCCATCCCGAGCCGGAGCTGGCCCGGGCTACCGCCGAGGGGCGCAAGGCGGAGTTCGCCGAACACGGCTGGGACGCCGACTCCGTCCCCGACCCCCAGGACCCCGCGACCTTCCGGCGCTCCAAGCTGGACTGGGCTGAGACCGGCAAACCCGAGCACGCTGAACTGCAGGACTTCTACCGGACCCTGATCCGGCTACGCCGCACCGAACCGGACCTGGCCGACCCGTGGCTGCCGCATCTGGGTGTGGAGTTCGACGAGAACCGGCGCTGGATCGTGATGCGCCGCGGGGCCGTCGCGATCGTCTGCAACCTGGGCACCGAGCCGGTCGAGGTGGCCGTCACGGGCGAGGTGCTGGCGCAGTGGGGCGAGCCGGAGGTGGGTGCTGACGCGGCGACCCTGCCGTCGCACTCGGTGGCGGTGCTGCGCGCTGTGGACTGAGGAACCCTCGGCACCGGTCTGGTCCCGATTGCCCGATTCCTCCTCGGGACGACCCGTGCCCCATCGTCGTCGGGCTAGGTCAGGTAGCGATAGGCCGGCGAGCCGGGCTCGAGCGCCTCGACGTGCAGGCCGGAGGCGTCCATCCGCGCCCGCAGGCCCTCCAGGCCGGCCGCGGACCCGAGTTCGATACCGACCAGCGCCTCGCCGGTCTCCCGGTTGTTGCGTTTGACGTACTCGAACAGCGTGATGTCGTCGTTCGGGCCGAGCACCTCGTCGAGGAAGCGGCGCAGCGCGCCGGGCTCCTGCGGAAAGTCGACCAGGAAGTAGTGCTTGAGTCCCTTGTGGACCAGCGATCGCTCGAGCACCTCGCCGTACCGCGAGACGTCGTTGTTGCCGCCCGAGATCAGGCACACCACAGTCGATCCCGGTTCGACGTCGGCTTCCAGCAGCCCGGCCACCGACAGCGCGCCGGCGGGTTCGGCGATGATCCCCTCGTTCTGGTAGAGGTCGAGCATCGCGGTGCACACCGCACCCTCGTCGACGGTGGTGACCGACACCATGTCCCCCGCCGCCGACAGCGCCCGGAACGGAAGCAGGCCGGCCCGTCGCACCGCGGCGCCGTCGACGAACTGGTCGACGTGGTCGAGGTCGACGGGCCGGCCCTCGGCGAGTGCGGCCATCATGGAGGCCGCGCCGGCCGGTTCGACGCCGAGCACCGAGGTGTTGGTGGTCCGCTCCGCCAGATAGGTCGTGATCCCCGAGATGCAGCCGCCACCGCCGACCCCGACGATCACCAGGTCGGGTTCCCGGCCCAGCTGGTCGAGGATCTCGACGGCGATCGTTCCCTGTCCCGCCATGGTGCGCGGGTCGTCGTAGGGCGGCACCAGCGTCGCGCCGGTGCGGGCCACGTCGGCGAGTGCGGCCTCGGCGGCATGGTCGTAGGTCGAGCCGCCGACGATCACCTCGATGAACTCGCCGCCGTGGTAGCGGATGCGGTCGCGTTTCTGCTTGGGCGTCTTGGCCGGGACGTAGACCCGGCCATGCACCTTCATCGTCCGGCAGGCCAGTGCGAATCCCTGCGCGTGGTTACCCGCCGACGAGCAGACCACGCCGGCCCGCAGTTCGTCGTCGCTGAGCTGCTTGAGCAGGTTGTAGGCGCCGCGCAGTTTGTAGGACCGCACACTCTGCAGGTCCTCACGCTTGAGGTAGACCTCGGCACCGGTGGCGGCCGAGAGCCGGTCGCTGTGCTCCAGCGGGGTTTGGCGGGCGAACCCGGCGATCCGCGCGACGGCCTCGTCGATGGCGGCCGCGGTGATCGGCGGCGACACGGCACGCTGGCTCAGATCGGCGGACACCGCCCTATGGTGCCACCGATCAGGGCCAATCAGTGAATCGGGGTGAGCACGAAGACGGGGATCTGCCGGTCGGTTTTGCGCTGGTAGTCGGCGTAGTCCGGCCACACCTCGACTGCCCGCTCCCACCACGTGGCCTTCTCGTCGCCGAACACCTCACGGGCCTCGTACTCGCCCGTCTGGGTGCCGTCCTGCAGTTCGACCCGGGGGTGCTTCGTGATGTTGTGGTACCAGACGGGGTGCTTCGGCGCCCCGCCCAGCGACGCGACGACGGCATACTCGCCGTTGTGCTCGACGCGCATCAGCGGTGTCTTGCGGATCTTGCCGGTCTTGGCGCCGATCGTGGTCAGCAGGATGACCGGTTTGCCCTTGAGTTCGGTTCCGGCGGTGCCGCCGGACGACATGTACAACTCCGCGTTATCACGGGCCCAGTCGGACGTGCTCGGTTCGTATTCACCTTCCAGCGGCATGGTTACAGCCTAAGCCCGCGTCCAACGCCGGCAACCCGCCCGGGCACGATTCAGTGCGTGGGTCCGGTTTCCACCAGACGCTTGAGGGTCGCCAGATCCTCGGCGACGGCCGAGGCGTCAGCGTCGAACTCATCGTCGGACAGGCTCCGCCTTCGCAGGGTGAAAAGCACCTCGCACCAGTGCGGCCCGGCCGGCATCACCCGCATTGGGTTGTAGGCCGGCTCGGCTCCGGCCGGGGTCACGGTGTGGTCCAGAACGCCGAAGTCGTTGTAGGGCGAGAATTGCAGCGTGACCATGCCCATCGACGATTCCACCATCCAGTGGTCGCCCATGTCGGTCACCTCGCTGTGCGCCAGCCCCGCAGCCCACTGGGGCAAGTGAGCGGGGTCTGAGGCGAAGCGGTACACCTCGGCGGCGGGCCGGTTGATCCACACGCTGATGTGGCGTGACTCGTCCTTACCGTCGGCGTTCATCGGCCCTCAGCCGCCCAGGCACCCCGGACCAAGCAGGGCCTTGAGATCACCCATCAGCGCCGAGGACGGCGTGACCCGCAGCGACTGATCCAGCTCCAGGGTGGTGATCCGGTCCCCGCTGACCAGCCGCAGGTGCACCTGGGAGGTTCCCGGGTGACGGGCCAGCACCTGCTTGAGGGCGGTCACCTTGTCCAGGGTGCACTGCCGGGTCGGCAGGCTGACCGCCAGCGGCCGGTCCGGCTGGGCGTTCGAGAAGTCCGGCACCACAAGATCATTGGCGATCAGGGTGACCCGGTCATCCTGGATCCGCACCTTCGCTCCGACGATCACCACGGCATCGTCGGCGATCTCCGCCCCGAACAGCGAATAGGTCTGCGGGAAGAACATCACCTCGATGCCGCCGGTGAGGTCCTCCAGTTGCGCTGAGGCCCAGGGCATTCCGCTCTTGTTCACTCGGCGATTGACCGACGCCAGGATGCCCCCTACGCGAACCTGGGCATCGTTGGCGACGTCCCCGTCGAGAATCGCCGGAATCTGGGTGTCGACCTGCGCGGCCAGTAGGTGCGCGATCCCGTTGAGCGGATGGCCGGAAACGTACAGTCCCAGCATCTCCCGTTCCAGGGCGAGCTTGTGCTTGTCGTCCCACTCCTCCTCGGGAACCTTGATGGTGAACACCGACTCCGAGCTGTCGTCGTCCGAGCCGCCGCCGAAGAGGTCGAACTGACCCATCGCCTCGGCCTTCTTCGTGCCCAGGACGGATTCGACGGCATCGCTGTGCACCAGGAACAGACCCTTGCGCGGGTGGCCGAGCGAGTCGAAGGCACCGGCCTTGACCAGCGACTCGGTGACCTTCTTGTTGCAGGCGCCGATGTCGATCTTGTTGAGGTAGTCCGAGAAGTCGGTGTACTTGCCCTTCTCGGTGCGGGTGGCGACCAGCGAACTGACGACGTTGGCGCCGACATTGCGGATGGCGCCGAGGCCGAAGCGGATGTCGTTGCCCACCGAGGCGAAGTTCTGCACCGATTCGTTGACGTCCGGAGGCAGCACGGTGATGCCCAGCCGGCGGCAGTCGGCCAGGTACACGGCGGCCTTGTCCTTGTCGTCGCCGACGGAGGTCAGCAGGCCGGCCATGTACTCGGCCGGATAGTTGGCCTTGAGGTAGGCCGTCCAGTAGGACACCAGGCCGTAGCCCGCGGCGTGCGACTTGTTGAACGCGTACCCGGCGAACGGGAGGATGGTGTCCCACAGCGCCTTGACCGCGCGCTCGGAGAAGCCGTTGGCGGTCATGCCCTCGTGGAAGCCCTTGTACTCGGCCTCGAGCACCTCGATCTTCTTCTTGCCCATGGCTTTTCGCAGCGCGTCGGCCTTGCCCATGCTGTAGGAGGCGACCTTCTGGGCGATGAACATGATCTGCTCTTGGTAGACGATCAGACCATAGGTCTCCGAGAGGATGTCCTTGAGCGGCTCTTCGAGCTCGGGGTGGATCGGCTTGATGGCCTGCCGGCCGTTCTTGCGGTCGGCGTAGTCGTTGTGGGCGTTCATGCCCATCGGGCCGGGACGATACAGCGCCAGCACGGCGACGATGTCGTTGAACTCGGTGGGCTGCATGCGCCGCAGCAGGTCCCGCATGGGTCCGCCGTCGAGCTGGAACACCCCGAGGGTGTCGCCGCGGCCGAGCAGTTCGTAGGCCTTCGGGTCGTCCAGCGAGAGCGACTCGAGGTCCAGGTCGATGCCCCGGTTGGCCTTGATGTTCTCGATGCAGTCGCCGATGATCGTCAGGTTCCGCAGGCCGAGGAAGTCCATCTTCAGCAGGCCGATGGCCTCACACGACGGGTAGTCCCAGCCGGTGATGACCGCGCCGTCCTGTGGCCGCTTCCACAGCGGAATGGACTCGATGAGCGGTTCGGAGCTCATCACCACCGCGCAGGCGTGCACGCCGGCGTTGCGGACCAGGCCCTCCAGGCCGCGGGCGGTCTCGTAGATGGTGCGGACGTCGGGATCGGTGTCGATCAGTCCGCGAACCTCCGCGGCCTCCTTGTACCGCTCGTGGTTCGGGTCGGTGATGCCCGACAGCGGAATGTCCTTGGCCATGATCGGCGGCGGCAGCGCCTTGGTGATCCGGTCGGCGATGGCGAAACCGGGCTGCCCGTAGTGCACCCGGGCCGAGTCCTTCAGGGCCGCTTTGGTTTTGATGGTGCCGAACGTGATGACCTGGGCCACCCGGTCACTGCCCCACTTCTCGGCGGCGTAGCGCACCATCTCGCCGCGGCGGCGGTCGTCGAAGTCGATGTCGATATCGGGCGCCGACGGGCGTTCCGGGTTGAGAAAGCGCTCGAACAGCAGGCCGTGCGGGATCGGGTCGATGTTGGTGATGCCGAGCGCGTAGGCCACCAGCGAGCCCGCGGCCGAGCCGCGGCCGGGACCGACGCGGATGTCGATGGAGCGCGCGTAGTTGATCAGGTCGGCGACGATGAGGAAGTACGAGGGGAAGCCCTTGCCGCAGATGACGTCGATCTCGTAGGCGGCCCGCTCGGTGTATTCCGGCGGGACGCCGTCGGGGAAACGCCGGCGCAGACCGGCCTCGACCTCATAGCGCAGCCAGGAGCCCTGATCGTGTCCCGCGGGCACCGGGAAGATCGGCATCCGGTCCCGCGGTGTCCACACGTCGGCGTAGGACTGAACCCGCTCGGCGATCAGCAGGGTGGAGTCGCAGGCCTCGGGAATCTCGTTGTCCCACAGGGTCCGCATCTCGGCGGCGGACTTCAGGTAGTAGCCGTCGCCGTCGAATTTGAACCGGTTGGGATCGGACAGCGTCTTGCCGGTCTGCACGCACAGCAGGGCCTCGTGGTTGTGCGCGGCGTCGCGGGTGACGTAGTGGCAGTCGTTGGTCGCCAGCGGCCGGATCCCGAGTTTGCGGCCGACGTCGAGCAGACCGTCGCGCACCCGGCGCTCGATCGACAGGCCGTGGTCCATCAGCTCCAGGAAGTAATTGTCCGGGCCGAAGATCTCCCGCCATTTCGCGGCGGAGGCGATGGCCTCGTCCACCTGGCCCAGGCGCAGCCGTGTCTGCACCTCCCCGGAGGGGCATCCGGTGGTGGCGATGATGCCCTCGGCGTGCTCGGCGATGATCTCGGCGTCCATCCGGTTCCACTTGCCGAGTTGTCCCTCGAAGGAGGCCAGCGAGGTCAGCTTGAACAGGTTGCGCAGGCCGGTGGCGTTCTCGGCGACCATGGTGAGGTGGGTGTAGGACCCGCTGCCGGAGACGTCGTCGCTCTTCTGGCTGGGGTCACCCCAGAGAATGCGACGGGTGTCGAAGCGAGATCCGGGGGCCACGTAGGCCTCGACGCCGATGATGGGCTTGATGCCCACCTTGGTGGCGGCGTTGTAGAACTCGCTGGCGCCGAACATGTTGCCGTGGTCGGTCATGCCGATGGCCGGCATCTCCAGGCGCTGGGCCTCGGCCAGCATGGGCGAGATCTTGGCGGCACCGTCGAGCATCGAGTACTCGGTGTGGTTGTGCAGGTGCACGAAGGAACTGCCCATAGGCCCGTCAGTCTAGGGCTGCCGACTGACGCCTTCGGCGTGTCGGGTGGCCGTGTCCCGCCCCGAGCCGACGATGCCGCCGGGAACCGGCGGAGGAGGAGCGAGGAGTCGAGTCCGGGTCAGCTTTCGTCGCGGAGCATCCGGGCGATCTCCTTGGCCTGTTCGGGCTTGAGATCCCCGGACAGCTGCAGCACCTGGCCGTCGATGGGGCCGCCGATCTTCGGGCCCCACACCACCGTCGAGCCCCGCACGAAGGCGATCTGATTGCCCACCTGCCCGGCGGTGAACTTGCTGAACTGCTCGGCGGACTCGTTGGTCATCGCCATCTGGACGGTCTC